>Ga0209797_10001345_pt1 | contig 12293 bp, 12 predicted proteins | sample DOMMetBare3Fresh_2_FD_187472 | JGI IMG/M metagenome (GOLD analysis project Ga0209797, IMG submission 187472) | Wetland sediment microbial communities from St. Louis River estuary, USA, under dissolved organic matter induced mercury methylation -... | ecosystem: Environmental > Aquatic >...
CGAGAAGCTGCCTGAGGGATTCCAGCGCAGCGAGTTCCTGGTCGAGAAGGGCGCGATGGACATGATCGTCGACCGGCGCCAGCTGCGCGGCACGGTGGCGCGCTTGCTGGCGATCCTGCAGCGCCAGAGCGCCGACGCCGTGGCGTGACCGCGCGGACGCTGCACGACTGGCTGGCGCACTGCGAGCGCCTGCACCCGAAGACGATCGACATGACCCTGGAGCGCACGCAGCGCGTGCGCGCCGCGCTCGGCCTGCGCTTCGAGTGCCCGGTCATCACGGTGGCCGGCACCAACGGCAAGGGATCGACCTGCGCGATGCTCGAGTCGATCGCGCTCGCTGCGGGCTACCGCGTGGGGCTGTACATCAAGCCGCACCTGGTGCACTTCGAGGAGCGCTGCCGTGTCAACGGCGCCAGCGTCGCGGCCGATGCACTGCTGCCGCACTTCGAGGCCGTCGAGGCCGCGCGCGGCGACACCACGCTGACCTACTTCGAGTTCACCACGCTGGCGATCCTGCGTTGTCTGTCGCAACAGCCGCTCGACCTCGTGATCCTCGAGGTGGGCCTCGGCGGCCGGCTCGACGCGGTCAATGCGATCGACGCCGACTGCGCGGTCATCACCAGCATCGACCTCGATCACACCGAGTACCTCGGCCCCGACCGCGAGAGCATCGGCCGCGAGAAAGCGCATGTGATGCGTGCCGGCCGGCCCGCGATCGTCAGCGATCCGATGCCGCCGGCGTCGATCGCAGCGCATGCGCGCTCGATCGGCGCCGACCTCTGGCTCGTCGGCCGCGACTTCAACCATGGCGGCGATCGCCAGCAGTGGCACTGGGCCGGCCGCGGCAAGCGCATCGGCGGCCTGGCCTATCCGGCACTGCGCGGCGCCAACCAGCTGGTCAACGCGGCCGGTGTGCTCGCGGCGCTGCAGGCGCTGCACGAGCGCCTGCCGGTGCCGGTGCAGGCGATCCGGCAGGGCCTGGCCACGGTGGAATTGCCGGGACGTTTCCAGATCGTCCCGGGCCAGCCCACGCTGGTGCTCGACGTTGCGCACAACCCGCACTCGGTGGCCGCATTGGCGCTCAATCTCGACGCGATGGGCTTCTACCCTCGCACCCACGCCGTGTTCGGCGCGATGCGCGACAAGGACCTTGCCGGGCTGGTGCAGCGCTTGGCACCGCTGGTCGATGCCTGGTACTGCACCGACCTGCCGTTGCCGCGCGCCGCTTCGGCCCAGGCCCTGGTGGACGTGGTGCACAGCGTGAATCCGCGCGTGCAGGCCAGCGCACATGCCGCGCCCTCGGTGGCGCTGGCCGCCGCGATGGAGCGCGCGGACCCCACTGATAGAATTTTGGTCTTCGGCTCCTTCCTGACTGTGGGTGGTGTGCTGAAGGATGGCCTGCCGCGGCGGGGAGCCTTGCACACGGCGTAGGGCCTGTGTGATTGCTATCGGAGTCTTCCGATAGCGTTAACAGGCCTTAGGCGCAGCGCGCGGCAGGTTCGATTCCGCACAACGGGACACGCCACGCATGGGATTGCTCGACCTCTTCAAGCGCGACGATCGCGGCGCCAAGCCGGCGTCGGTGGCCATCACCGGCGAGCAGGCCGATCAGGCGCGCGTGCGCGCGCGGCGACGGCTGATCGGCGCGGTGGTGTTGCTCGGCGTGGGCGTGGTTGCGTTCCCCATCCTGTTCGAGACCCAGCCGCGACCGATTCCGGTGGACATCCCGATCGAGATTCCCTCGCGCGAAACGGCGCCGCCGCTGACCTTGCCCGCGCCCAAGCCGGCAGCACCCAAGCCGGCGGCTCCGGTGGCCGAAGCACCGCGTGAGCCGGTGGCCGCGGCGAGCCATGCCGTGCCGACCCAGAAATCCGCCGATGTCACGTCCAAGCCGGCCGAAGTCACACCCAAGCCCGCCGCGCCCGCCAAACCCGCACCGGCGCCGGCGCCCAAGGAGATCATCGAGGCTGCGAAGCCGGCCGCGCAGGCCGCAAGCAAGCCCGCGGCGCCAGCCGCCGACGGTCGTTTCGTGGTGCAGGTGGGTGCTTTCGCCGAAGCCAGCGCGGTGCGCGAGGCGCGTGCCAAGGTCGAGAAGCTTGGTCTCACGACCTACACGCAGGTGGTGGAGACGGCCAACGGCAACCGCACGCGCGTGCGACTCGGGCCGTTCGCGACACGTGAGGAAGCCGAGCGCGCCGCCGCCACCGTCAAGGCGGCAGGGCTGCCGGGCGCGGTGCTGGCGCTATGAGCGGCGTCCTGTCCTCGACCGCGTGGGTCGACTGGGCGCTGCTGCTGGTGCTCGCCATCTCGGTGGCGGTCGGCCTGTGGCGCGGTCTCGTTTTCGAGGTGCTGTCGCTGTTGGGCTGGGTGGCGGCGTACATCGTGGCACAGGCCTTCGCGACGAGCCTCTCGCCGCTGCTGCCCGTGGGGGTGCCCGGCGGCGCGCTCAACCATGCGGTGGGCTTTGGGCTGGTGTTCATCGTTGCGCTGATCGTCTGGGCCCTCGCGTCGCGCCTGCTGCGCATGGCGATCCATGCCACGCCGCTGCAGGCGATCGACCGCCTGCTCGGCGCCGTGTTCGGCTTGTTGCGCGGCGCGGTCCTGCTGCTCGCGGTTGCCACCGTGGTGCTGCTCACCCCCGCGCAGCGTTCGAGCGCCTGGCAGCAGTCGCAGGGCGCAGCGTGGCTCGCGGCGTTGTTGCAGGGATTGAAGCCGCTGCTGCCTGACGCGATCGCGCGCCAGCTGCCGGCCTGACATGACAGCCCCAGCGGTCTGAGAGGAAGAAAAGAAGCATGTGCGGCATCGTCGGCGTTCTCTCCAAGACGCCCGTCAATCAGCTGATCTACGACGCGCTGCTGCTGCTGCAGCACCGCGGCCAGGATGCCGCGGGCATCGTCACGATGCAGGGCACCAAGTGCTTCATGCACAAGGCACGCGGCATGGTCCGCGATGTCTTCCGCACCCGCAACATGCGCGCGCTGCCGGGCACCGTGGGCCTGGGCCAGGTGCGCTATCCGACCGCGGGCAACGCCTACAACGAGGAAGAGGCACAGCCCTTCTACGTCAACGCGCCGTTCGGCATCGTGCTGGTGCACAACGGCAACCTGACCAACGCGCACACGTTGAAGGCCGAGCTGTTCGAGATCGACCGCCGCCACATCAACACCGAGAGCGACACCGAGGTGCTGATCAACATCGTCGCGCACGAGCTCGAGCAGGCGGTGCGCGACAGGCCGCTCGGACCCGACACGGTGTTCAAGGCCGTGGCCGCGGTGCACCGGCGCCTGAAGGGCTCCTACGCGGTGATTGCGCTGATCGCCGGCCACGGCCTGCTCGCGTTTCGCGACCCGTACGGCATCCGGCCGCTGGCCTACGGTGAGTCCAGCGATGGCGAGATCATGGTGGCCAGCGAGAGCGTGGCCCTCGAAGGCACGGGTCATCCGCTGGTGCGCGACGTGGCGCCCGGCGAGGCGATCTTCATCGACCTCGAGGGCCGGTTGCATGCGCGCCAGTGCGCCGCCAACCCGAGCCTGAACCCGTGCATGTTCGAGTTCGTCTACCTGGCGCGGCCCGACTCGGTGATGGACGGCATTTCGGTGTACCAGGCGCGCCTGAACCTGGGCGAGACGCTGGCGCAACGTGTGATCTCGACGATGCCGCCGTCGGCCATCGACGTCGTGATCCCGATCCCCGAGTCGAGCCGCCCGAGCGCGATGCAGCTCGCGCACCGCATCGGCAAGCCGTACCGTGAGGGCTTCGTCAAGAACCGCTACGTCGGCCGCACCTTCATCATGCCGGGCCAGGCGGTGCGCAAGAAGGGCGTGCGCCAGAAGCTCAACGCGATGCCGCAGGAGTTCCACGGCCGCAACGTGCTGCTGGTGGACGACTCCATCGTGCGCGGCACCACCAGCAAGGAGATCGTGCAGATGGCGCGCGAGGCCGGTGCACGCAAGGTCTACATGGCCTCGGCCGCGCCGCCGGTGCGCTTCCCGAACGTCTACGGCATCGACATGCCCACGCGCGAGGAGCTGATCGCAGCGTCGCGCAGCGTCGAGGAGATCCGCGAATACATCGGTGCCGATGCATTGATCTACCAGGACGTCGAGGCGATGAAGCGCGTGGTCGGTGCGCTCAACCCGCGCATTCACAGCTTCGAGGCCAGTTGCTTCGACGGCCACTACATCACCGGCGACGTGAGCGAGGGCGACTTCGCCGCCCTCGAGGCGCAGCGCCGGCTGCAATTCGAGGAGGACGACGGCAGCGGCCGTGGCCGCCTGGCACTGCAGGGCGCGGTGGAAGGCGCCTGATGAGCGAGGGCAAACTCCCGCGCGTGAACCTGCCGCCCGATGCGCGGTTGGACACGCTGGCCGTGCGCGAAGGCCTGCCACCGTCGCCCTGGGGCGAGAACTCGGAGGCACTGTTCCTGACCAGCTCCTTCGTGCACCCGGACGCGGCCACCGCGGCGGCGCGCTTCGCCAACGAGGAAGAAGCCTTCGTCTACTCGCGCTTCTCGAACCCGACCGTCACGATGATGGAGCGGCGCCTCGCAGCGCTCGAGGGCAGCGAAGCGGCGATCGGCACTGCCAGCGGCATGGCCGCCATCCTGCTGCTGATCCTGGGCACGCTCAAGAGCGGCGACCATGTGGTGTGCTCGCAGTCGGTGTTCGGCTCGACCATCAAGCTGTTCCAGGACTTCGCCAAGTACGGCATCCAGACCTCGTTCGTCGCGCAGTCGAACGTCGACGAGTGGCGCGCCGCGGTGCGGCCGGACACGAAGCTGCTGTTCGCCGAGACGCCGACCAACCCATTGACCGAAGTGTGCGACATCGCGGCGCTGGCCGCCATCGCGAAGAAGGCCGGCGCGCTGCTGTGCGTCGACAACTGCTTCTGCTCGCCCGCGCTGCAGCAGCCGATCCGGCTCGGCGCCGACGTGGTGATGCACTCGGGCACCAAGTTCCTCGACGGCCAGGGCCGCGTGATCGCCGGCGCGCTGTGCGGCACCGAGGCCCTGGTCAACGAGCGGCTGGTGCCGGTGCTGCGCAGCGCCGGCATGAGCCTGTCGCCGTTCAATGCCTGGGTCGTGCTGAAAGGCATGGAGACGCTGTCGATCCGCGTGCGTGCGCAAAGCGAGCGCGCCCTGGCGATGGCGCACTGGCTGGAGGCGCAGCCGCAGGTCGAGCGCGTCTACCACCCGAGCCTTCCCTCGCATCCGCAGCATGCGCTGGCGATGGCGCAGCAGTCGGGGCAGGGCGGGGCCGTGGTGTCCTTCATCGTCAAGGGCGGACGCGCAGGCGCGTTCGCCGTGATCGACGCGACGCGCATCTGCTCGATCACTGCCAACCTCGGCGACACGAAGACCACCATCACGCATCCGTCGTCGACGTCGCACGGTCGGCTCACCGAAGAGCAGCGCCTGGCCGCGGGCATCACGCAAGGAATAATCCGCCTCGCAGTGGGCCTCGAGGACGTGGATGACCTCAAGGGTGACCTCGCGCGCGGCCTGTCATCACTGAAGGCATGACCGTTCGCACCCGCATCGCGCCGTCGCCGACGGGCTTCCTGCACCTGGGCACCGCGCGCACCGCGTTGTACTCGTGGGCCTTCGCGCGCCATCACGGCGGCCGGTTCATCCTGCGCATCGAAGACACCGACGTCGCACGCTCGACGCAGGACTCGGTCGACCAGATCATCGCGGCCATGACCTGGCTCGGGCTGGACTACGACGAGGGCCCCGTCTACCAGATGCAGCGCCTCGCGCGCTACCAGCAGGTGGCCGAGCAACTCATCGCGTCCGGCCATGCCTATCGCTGCTACTGCACGCCCGCGGAACTCGAGGCGATGCGCGAGGCGCAGCGCGAGCGCGGCGAGAAGACGCGCTACGACGGCCGCTGGCGCCCGGAGCCCGGCAAGACGCTGCCGGCGGTGCCCGAGGGCGTGTCGCCGGTGATCCGCTTTCGCAACCCGAGCGACGGCAGCGTGCACTGGGACGATCTCGTCAAAGGGCCGATCACGATCAGCAACACCGAGATCGATGACCTGATCATCGTGCGACCCGACGGCGTGCCGACCTACAACTTCGCGGTGGTGGTCGACGACTGGGACATGGCCATCACGCATGTGTTCCGCGGCGACGAGCACATCAACAACACGCCGTGGCAGATCAACCTGTTCGTGGCGCTCGGCGTGGCGCTGCCGCAGTTCGGCCACCACCCGATCATCCTGGGCGAGGACGGCCTGAAGCTGTCGAAGCGGCGCGGAGCGGTCAGCGTGACCGCCTACGAGGAGGCCGGCTACCTGCCCGAGGCGATGTGCAACTACCTCGCGCGCCTGGGCTGGAGCCACGGCGACGCCGAACTGTTCACGCGCGAGCAAATGGTGCAGTGGTTCGACGGCAGCCACCTCGCGAAGAGCCCGGCCCAGTGGGACCCGGCCAAGCTGGCCTGGGTCAACGCGCACTACATCAAGCAGGCCGACGATGCGCGCCTGGCCAGGCTCGTGCAGCAGCAACTCGCCACACGCGGCATCGACGCGAGCGACCTCGATCACCTCGCGCGGGCTTGCGCGCTGTTCAAGGACCGCTGCTCGACGACCGTCGACCTGGCCGACTGGCTGCAGATGTACTTCAGGCCGATCGAACCCAACGAGGCCGACCTCGTTGCGCATGTCGGCAACGCCGCGCGCCCGGCGATCCGCGCATTGCGCGAGCAGTTCACGACACTCGATTGGACTCGCGAAGCGATCGCGGCGGCGCTGAAGGCCGCGCTGGCTGCGCATGGCCTGAAGATGCCGCAACTCGCGCCCGCCTTGCGCGTGCTCGTCTGCGGCCGCACGCAGACGCCGTCGATCGACGCGGTGCTCGCGCTCTTCACTCGCGAGCGCGTGCTCGAGCGGCTCGCGCCGGTCTGATTTCCCTGGCTATAATCGCTGTCTCGCTCGAATGGCGTGACTGGCTCCGATGGGGGTATAGCTCAGCTGGGAGAGCGCTTGCATGGCATGCAAGAGGTCAGCGGTTCGATCCCGCTTACCTCCACCAAAAACGTAGCAGGCGCGCCGTCCGAGTCGATGAAGGAAGAATGCAAGTCCCCTTCGTCTAGAGGCCTAGGACACGACCCTTTCACGGTTGTAACAGGGGTTCGAATCCCCTAGGGGACGCCAAGTCTGGTCGCGCTTGCGCAGTGATGCGGGATGCGACCACCGTGTGGAGCGGTAGTTCAGTTGGTTAGAATACCGGCCTGTCACGCCGGGGGTCGCGGGTTCGAGCCCCGTCCGCTCCGCCAACCATTGCACACGCCACGCCACCTCCGGGTGGCGTGGCTGTTTGCGGAGGTCGCATGCAGGAAGGAGCCGCGCCATGAAGGTGTGCATCGTCGGGGCCGGTGCGATCGGGGGGCTGATCGGCACGCGGCTCGCAGCCTCGCGCAGTACCAGCGTCAGCGCCTTGGCACGCGGCGTCACGTTGCAGGCGTTGCGCGAGCACGGCTGGCGGCTCACCTCAAGCAAGGAGACAGTGCATGCGCCGCTGGCGGGCGCGAGCGACAGTGCTGCAGAGCTCGGCATCCAGGACCTCGTCATCGTTACCCTCAAGGGGCAGCACCTGCCCGTGCTGGCCCCGTCGCTCGGCCCGTTGCTCGGGCCCTCGACGGTAGTGCTGCCGATGATGAACGGTGTGCCGTGGTGGTTTGGCCACGGTGTGCCAGCGCTCGGCACCGAGCCCTTGAGCAGCGTCGATCCCGGCGGCGCGATCGCGCGTGCGATTCCTCATGAACATGTGCTGGGCGGCGTCGTGCACGCGGCGGCGCAGGCCATCGAGCCCGGCCTCGCAGTGCATCGCATGGGCAACGGCCTGATCATCGGCGAGCCCCAGGGCGGCAAGTCCGAGCGCGCGGCGCGGGTCGTTGCGCTGCTCGCGCAAGCCGGGTTCGAGACCACGCAGTCCGAGCAGATCCGCCACGACGTCTGGTACAAGCTCTGGGGCAACCTGACGATGAACCCGGTCTCTGCGCTTACCGGTGCCACCGCCGACCGCATCCTCGACGACGACCTCGTGCGCGCGATGTGCTCGGCCGCGATGCACGAGGCCGCCGCCATCGGCGCGCGCATCGGCTGCCCGATCGCGCAGGAGCCCGAAGCGCGCCATGCGGTGACGCGCAAGCTCGGCGCCTTCAAGACGTCGATGCTGCAGGACGTGGAAGCCGGTCGCGCGATCGAACTGGACGCCATCGTCACCGCGGTGCATGAACTCGGCCAGCGCGTCGGCGTGGCCACGCCGACGATCGACGGGTTGTTGGGGCTGACGCGGCTGATGGCGCGCACGAGGGGGCTCTACCCGACCAGTGAGAGGTTGCTGTGACACCGTCGCCATCACCCTGCGCGCAGGAACCACTGCCCGCCTATCGCGAGTACCTGCAGCCCGAGATGATCGAGCGTGCGCGCTCGTTCCACGCCGAACTCGTGCGCCGTCGCAGCGTGCGCGATTTCGACAGCCGCCCGGTGCCGCGCGAGGTGATCGAAGCCTGCCTGCTCGCCGCCGGCACGGCCCCGTCGGGCGCCAACCAGCAGCCCTGGTTCTTCAGCGTCATCACCGACCCCGAGCACAAGCGCCGCGTGCGCGAGGCAGCCGAAGTCGAGGAGCGCACGTTCTACAACGAACGCGCGCCGCAGGAGTGGCTCGATGCGCTGACGCCGCTGGGCACCGACTCCAACAAGCCGTTCCTGGAAGAAGCGCCGGTGCTGATCGCGATCTTTGCGCAGAAGTACGGGGTGCACCCGGACGGCGAGAGGTTCAGCCACTACTACGTGCCCGAGTCCGTGGGCATCGCGTCGGGCTTCCTGATCGCCGCGCTGCACCACGCAGGGCTGGCGACCCTGACGCACACGCCCAACCCGATGAGTTTTCTGAACAAGCTGTGCAGGCGGCCGAGTTCCGAGAAGCCGGTGATCCTGCTGGTCGTCGGCTATCCGAAGCCGGGCTGCCAGGTGCCGGTGCATGGCGGGATCAAGAAGCCTCTGGATCAGATTGCACGGTGGTTGTGACCTTGCGGTCGCTCCGTTGAACAAACTCGACAGGGAGCGCTTGGCTTTCGCTACACTGTCACCCGTATACGAGAATATGGGGACCCATATGAAGACCACCATCGAGCTGTCAGACAAGCTGCTGGATGAGGCGCGCAAGCTTGCTGCGGCCCAAGGCGTGCCGGTGCGCGAGTTGGTCGAACGGGGCTTGCGCCACGTGGTGGCCGAAGCCAGAAGGCCTCCGGCGCCCTTCGTGCTGCGCAAGGCCAGCTTCAAGGGCAAGGGCCTGCGCCCCGAACTGCAGGGCGCGTCGTGGGACCGCCTGCGCGAGCTGGCCTACGAAGGGCGCGGCGGGTGATCGCCGTCGACACCAACCTGCTGGTCTACGCGCACCGCGAGGACAGCCCGTTCCACGACCGCGCGTCGGCCTGCCTGGCCGCTCTGGCGCAGGGGCGCTCGGCGTGGGCCATCGCCTGGCCATGCCTGCATGAGTTCCTGGCGATCGTCACGCACCCGAAGGTCTACCGTCCGCCGTCACCGCTGGCCGTCGCGCTGGATCAGGTCGAGGCCTGGCTCGAAAGCCCGACGCTGCACCTGCTGGGCGAGTCGGCGGGCTACTGGCCGCGGCTGCGCAGCCTGGTCATGGCGGGCCGCATCGCCGGACCCCTGGTGCACGACGCGCGCATCGCCGCGCTGGCCCTCGAGCATGGCGTACGAGAGCTGTGGTCCGCGGATCGCGACCTCGGCCGGTTCGCGCCGCTGAAGGTGCGCAATCCGCTGGTTGGGGATTGATGGTCGTCCAGAGGCTCGTGCGCTTCTGCACGTGGCGGACCGCGCCAATCACCGCTACTTGAACAGCACTGCCACCAGCCCGAGGCTCAGCGCCGGGAACATCAGCAGCAACAGCATGCGCAGCAGGTCCCAGGCCAGGAAGGGCATCACGTTCCTGTAGGTCTCGTTCATCGGCACGTCTTTCGCGATGCCGTTGACGACGTAGACGTTCAGGCCCACCGGCGGCGCGACGAGGCCGAAGCTCACCGTCATCAGCACCAGGATGCCGAACCAGATGGCCTTGCTCTCGGGCGCCAGGCCGAGGATGGGCAACTGCATGATGGCCGGGAAGATCACGGGGATGGTCAGCAGCATCATCGACAACTCGTCCATCACGCCGCCCAGGATGATGTAGAGCACCAGCACGGCGCCCACGATCACCAGCGGCGCCACGGGCAGGTGACCCACCCAGTCGGCCACCGCGGCCGGCATCGCGGTCAGCGCCAGCGACGCGTTGATCATGTCGGCGCCGAGGAAGATCATGAACACCATCGCGCTCGTCTCGGCGGTGCCGATGAAGCTGCGCTGGATGCCTTTCAGGTCGAGTTCGCGCTGGGACAGGCCGGCGATGAAGGTGCCGACGGCGCCGACGGCCGCGCCCTCGGTGGGCGAGAACAGGCCGGTGTAGATGCCGCCGAAGACCACCAGGAAGATCAACAGGATGGGCCAGATCGCGAGCAGCGCGCGCCAGCGCTCGGGCCAGGGCATGGGTTCGCTCGGCGGCGCGACATGGGGCTTGCGCCGCGCGACCAGACCGACGACGAAGATGTAGCCGGCCATCGCGATCAACCCAGGCACCATGGCCGCTGCGAACAGCTTGGCGATGTTCTGCTCGGTCAGGATGGCGTAGACCACCAGGGGCACCGAGGGCGGGATCAGGATGCCCAGGGTGCCGGCGGCCGACAGCGTGGCGGTCGCGAAGCCGCCCTGGTAGCCATGGCGCTTCATCTGCGGGTACGCCACCTGCGTGATCGTGGCCGAGGTGGCCACCGACGAGCCGCAGACCGCGCCGAAGGCTCCGGCGGCGAGCACCGAGGCCATCGCCAGCCCGCCGCGGATGTGGCCGACGAAGGCAGCCGCGGCCTGGAAGAGGGCGCGCGAGAGACCACCCTGGGTCGCGAACTGGCCCATCAGCAGGAAGAGCGGAATCACCGAGAGGTCGTAGACCGTCAGGCGCGCGACCGCGCTGCCCTTCAGCAGGTTGAGCAGCGCCAGCTCGTTGGTCATGCTCCAGTAGCCGAGCGCGCCAGGAATGAACATCGCCGCGGCGATCGGCACGCGCAGCGCCATCAGCAGCAGCATGCCGGCGAACATCGAGAGGCCGACGGCGGTGGCGCTCATCACTCTTCCCCGAACAAGGCACGCATCGGCGCATTGCGAAAGTGCAGCACCGCCTGCACCACGGCGACCAGGGCGGCGAGCGCGAGCCCGGGCGCGAGCGACGCATAGACCCACCACATCGGCAGGCCGAGGATCATCGAGGTTTCGCTGGCCCCGCGCACCGACATCGCTCCCACGCTGGTGCGCCATGCGAGCAGCGCGCACATCGCGGCGATCAGCAGCGCGCCCAGTCCGTCGAGCGCGCGCACGCTGCGCTCGGCGAGATTCTGGGTGAAGAAGTCGACGATGATGTTGGCGCCGCGCAGCTGGCACCAGGGCAGCGACAGCGAGATCGCCAGCGCGATCGCGAACTGAGTCAGCTCCACGTCGCCCTGGATCGGGCGCGAGGTCAGCGCGCGCAGCGTCACGCTGGTCACCACCAGCAGTCCGGCGCCGAGCGCCGCCACCGAGCCGGCCAGCGCGAACAACGCGGCCACGCGCCGCAGCAGCTTCAGCATGCCGTCTCCCTCCTCAAGCCATCAGGCGGCGCCGGCCGAGGCAGGGACGCCGCCTTCACGATCGCCGATGCGGACTACTTCTTGTATTTGACGAGCAGCTCGCGGGCTTCGGACAGCAGCGCCTTGCCGTTGGCGCCGCGCTTGTCCATGTCGGCCACCCAGTCGTCGTAGAGCGGTGCGCTGGCCTTGACCCAGTTGTCGAGTTCCGCGGCCGGAATCATCGTGAACGTGTTGCCACGATCCTGCGCCGCCTTGCGGCCGGCGGCCTGGCTGTTGTCCCAGATCTTGCCGATCTGCTGCGACAGCGCGGGACCGCTGTTGTCGTCGATCACTTTCTTCAGGTCGGCGGGAAGGCTGTCGTACTTGGCCTGGTTCATCGCGAAGACGAACACCGCGCTGTACAGCGCCGGGCGCGACGGATCGGTCTCGCTGTGGAACTTGACCATCTCCTGCAGCTTGAGCGAGGGCATCACCTCCCACGGCAGCAGGAAGCCGTCGATCGTGCCCTTGCCGACCGCATCGGGAATCGCCGGTAGCGGCATGCCCACCGGCGAGGCGCCGAGTGCGGCCAGCAGCTTGTTGGTCTGGCGCGTGGGCGCACGCATCTTCAGG
>Ga0209797_10001346_pt1 | contig 12288 bp, 10 predicted proteins | sample DOMMetBare3Fresh_2_FD_187472 | JGI IMG/M metagenome (GOLD analysis project Ga0209797, IMG submission 187472) | Wetland sediment microbial communities from St. Louis River estuary, USA, under dissolved organic matter induced mercury methylation -... | ecosystem: Environmental > Aquatic >...
CGGAATTCCACTGCTGTGGGGCGTCTGCCTGACCGCGGCGGACGTGCTGCTGATCCTCCTGCTGCAGCACAAGGGATTCCGCTACCTCGAGGCCCTCGTCATCGTCCTGGTCGCGACGGTCGCGGTCTGCTTCGGCGTCGAGCTGGTGCTGGCGCGGCCGGACATGGCGCAGGTCGCCGCCGGGCTGGTGCCGACCTCGCAGATCATCACCAACCCGGTGATGCTCTACATCGCGATCGGCATCCTCGGCGCGACGGTGATGCCGCACAACCTCTATCTCCACTCGGCGATCGTGCAGACCCGCCGGGTCGGGCCCGGCGCCGCCAGTATCCGCGAGGCGCTCCGCTACGCCACCCTCGATTCGACCCTCGCGCTGATCTTCGCCTTTCTGATCAATGCGGCGATCCTCATCCTCGCCGCCGCGACCTTCCACGGCACCGGCCACGAGAACGTGGCCGACATCCACGACGCCCACAGCCTGCTGGCGCCACTGCTCGGCACCGGCCTCGCGAGCACGCTGTTCGCGCTCGCGCTGCTCGCCTCGGGGCAGAACTCCACCATCACCGGCACGCTGGCGGGGCAGATCGTAATGGAAGGGTTCCTCGACATCCGGCTGCCGGCCTGGCTCCGGCGCCTCATCACCCGGCTCATCGCGATCGTGCCGGCGGTGATCGTGACGGCGCTCTATGGCGAGAAAGGGGTGGGGAGCCTGCTCATCCTGAGCCAGGTCATCCTCAGCATGCAGCTTTCGTTCGCGGTGGTGCCGCTGGTGCTGTTCACCAGTCACAAGGGCAAGATGGGGGAGTTCGTCAACAGCCGGCCGCTGATGCTCGCGGCGTGGCTCGTGACGGTGGCGATCGTGGGGCTGAACGGCTGGCTGCTGCTGACGACAGTACGGGATTGGGTTGGGTGAGCCAGAGTGCTTAGTGCTTAGTGCCTAGTGCTAAGTACCTAGTGGCGGATTTCTTCCGCGCGCCCGCTGAACCGCCACCGAGTACCAAGTGCCAGGCACTAAGCACTAGGCACTGAGTATCTGCTACTCCCGCAGCGCCTCGAGCAGCCGCACGAGCCTCTGGTCGCGGGCTTCGTGCAGTTCGGGGAGGTGCGGGGTGTAGGCCTTGTCGATCAGGCGGATGAATCGCTTGCGATCCTCGATATCGAGCGTGCTCCAGTCGGCGAGCGACTTCCAGATCGCTTCGTAGCTGCTCAGCATCCGCGACAGGTAGACATCCACCCCCCACGCCCCCGCCGCCAGGTGATGATCCAGATGCGGGCCTGAACTCACCCAGGCGAGTCCCGGTCCCACCGACATCGCGCGGTCGACATCCTCCACATCCAGCACGCCGTCCACCACCAGCTGGATGCACTCCCGCCAGACGGCCGCGGTGAGCCGGGCCGCGATGTTTCCATCCACTTCCTTCTTGAAGACAATCGGCGAGCGGCCCAGCATGCCGAGCCAGAAGCGGATGTCCTCGATGCACTCGGGGTCGGTCTTTGGCGAGGGGACGACTTCCACCAGCGGGATCAGCTCGACGGGATTGAGCGGGTGGGTGACGAGGAACCGCTCGGGACGGTCGAGCCGGCTGCTCAGCGCCGACGGGCCGAAGCCACTGGCACAGCTGGTGATGATCGCGGCGCGGCGCGCCACCTGTTCGATCAGCCCGAGCGCCTTCAGCTTGACGGCCAGATCTTCGGGGACCGCCTCGATGATCCAGTCGGCGTCTTCCACCGCCTGCAGCAGACTCCGCCCGACCCGCATCAGGTTGAGCGCATCCTCCGCCACCTGCGCCTCGGCCCGTTTGAGCCGCACCAGCGAAACCACCCGGTCGCCGATCGCCTCCGTCGCGGGCGACAGGATTTCTGCGTCCGCGTCATAGATGGTCACCGGCCAGCCGGCGGCGACGGCGAGCGCGGCCCACCCCCGGCCGATCTCCCCAGCCCCGACAATGGCGACGCGCGGCGTCTCGAATCGTGTCATGTGTGCCCCTACGATAACGTTGGACGGGCAGGGAGCCAAGCGTGAGTAGATTGCGGCGCTCCCTCACGGCGCCACCGCCGCCAGGCGAAGGCCCTCGACCGGACACCATGACTCTCGGATTGCTGCTGTCGCTGCTGTTCACAGGCCCCGTCGATTCGGCCCGCGCAACCCAGCCGCCGATGCTTCCGGCGCTGCTCTCGGTCGCCCTCGAGCGCCGCCTCGCCGATCGGCTGGGCGCCGGGGTGGGGGACACGATCGCGATCGGCCTCGACGCTGGAGGCACCGGGCGCCGTGCGGTCGTCGCGGCCGTGTACGAACCCGCCGCCGACCCCTCCGCGATCACCAAGCGGGAGTACTATCTCCGGCTCCACCTGCCGGATCTCGCCGCGCTGCTCGGTGCCCCCGACCGGGTGGACCGTTTCGGCGTCGGCCTCCTCCCCGGCGCACGACCGGGCACGGCCACCGAAGCACTCAATGAGGTGGCCTTCGGGTTCCGGGCCTATCCCTCCGCCGAGATCGCCAGCGAATCATCCCAGACCTTCCGGGTCGTGAGCCGCTTCCACGAGGCCATCGCGGTGATCTCCGTGGTGGCGAGCGCCATCTTCCTGCTCTGCATCATGCTGCTCAAGGTGGAGGAGCGCCGGCGGGACGCCGCGGTCATGCGATTCACCGGCATCAGCCGGCGGACGATCTTCAGCGCGCTCTTGCTGGAGGCGATCCTCGTCGCGGCCCTCGGCTCCGTCATCGGGGTCGGCCTCGCCATCGCAGCCAGCGCAGTGACCAATCTCTACTACCAGCACTTCTTCGATACCACGCTGGTCTTTTCAATCGTGACGCCGGCGATCATCCGCTTCAGCGTGCTGCTCTCGATCGGGCTCGGCCTGCTGGCCGGCTCGCTCGCGGCGTGGCGCCTGATCCGGACCAACCCGATGATCCTGTGGGGGCGGGGGTGAACCCGGTCCGCAATCTGTTGCGCCACCCGATCCGCACCGGGCTCGCGATCGCCGGGATCATGGTGACGACCGCGATGCTGCTCGACATGGTGCTGCTGTCGGGCGGCATCGAACGCTCCTTCGAACGACTGCTGCTCGGCCGCGGCTTCCAGGTGCGGGTCTCACCGAAGGGCACGCTCCCCTTCGATACCGAGGCGACCATCCCCGGCGCGCGCGGCGTGCGCGCGGTCATGCTCTCCGATTCCGCCGTTGTCGCCGCCGGTCCGCTGCTCGGCGCGTCGCTCTATGCCCGCCGGACCGATACCCTGGTGACGCTCTTCGGGTACGGCGTCGATCCCGTCGCGCAGGCGATCTACCAGCTCGATGACGGGCGGGACCTCGCTCCGGCGGACAGCACCGGCGTCCTGCTCAGCCAAGCCTCGAGCACCCTGCTCGGCGCCGGTATTGGCGACACCGTGACCCTCGTGGCGCGACTCGATCCGCAGGCCGCCGTCGCCGCCGTCGAGCGGCGCCTCGTGGTCCGCGGCATCGTCCACTTCCTGTACGACTACAAGGGCCAGCCTTCGGTCGCCGCGCTGCTGCCTCTCATGCAGGACCTCGCCCGCCGCCGCACCGAGGACCGGGTCTCCGCCTTCGTCGTGAAGATCCGGGACGACGCGTCACTCGCCGCCACCACCGAACGACTCCGTGCCGCACTGCCGGCGCTCGAGATCAACAGCGTCGGCGACATGCTGGCGCATTTCCGCGAGCGCCTCGTCTACTTCCGCCAGCTTTCCTACATTCTCGGCACCATCAGCCTTGGGGTGACGGTGCTGCTGGTGGCGACCCTCATGACCATCACGGTGAACGAGCGCCTCGGCGAGATCGCCACGCTCCGCGCCATCGGGGTGAGTCAGGGAAGCATCGTGCGTGGCGTGATGGTCGAGGGTGGGACCCTCACGCTGATCGGCGGCAGCCTCGGGGTGCTGCTGGGAGTACTGACCGCGGAATACCTCGACCGGATTCTCACCGCCTTTCCGGGACTTCCGGCGGCGATCTCGTTCTTCGTCCCCGAGCCGCGCAGCCTCCTCGTTGCCGCGCTGGTGCTGGTGCTGACCGGCATCCTCGCCGGCGCCTATCCCGCGCTGCTCGCCGCGCGGGCGCCGATCGCCGCGACGCTCCGGAGCGACGCCACCTGATGCGACACCTGTGGCGCGCGATGGCGCGCGTATCGATTCCCGAGGCCCGCCCACGATGAGCAGGCGAAGTCAGCTTCCCGGCGCTCCCCCGATCCTGGTCGCCCGCGAGCTCCGCAAGGACTACCCGATGAACGGGGAGACGGTGCACGCGCTCCGCGGCGTCTCGCTCGAGGTGCGGGCCGGTGAGTACGTCGCCATCGTCGGTCCGTCCGGCTGCGGCAAGTCCACCCTGCTGCAGCTGCTCGGCGGCATCGACACGCCGACCAGCGGCGGCGTCACCCTGAACGGCGCCGCGCTCGAACACCTCAGCGACCGCGACCTCACCCGGCTCCGCCTCACCAAGCTCGGCTTCGTCTTCCAGCGCTTCCATCTCCTGCCGGTGCTGAGTGCGGCGGAGAATGTCGAGCTGCCGATGGCGGAGGCGGGGATCGATCGCGCGGAGCGCCGCGCGCGCGCGGCCGAGCTGCTGGGCTACGTCGGGCTCGCGGACCGGTGCGACCATCGCGCCACCCAGCTCTCGGGCGGCGAGATGCAGCGCGTCGCCCTGGCCCGCGCACTCGCCAACCGCCCCTCGGTGATCCTGGCCGACGAGCCCACCGGCGAACTGGATGCCGCGACGGGGCGGGGGATCCTCGATCTCTTCCGCCGCCTCTCGCTCGATGGTGTCACCCTGGTCGTGGTCACCCATGACGAGCGCCTCGCCGCGGAGGCGGGACGGGTGATCCACATGCTCGACGGCCACATCGTGAACGACACCCTGGAAGCGCCCTGAGTCCCCGCTCCCCTCTGCCCTGGTCCCAATGCTCCTGACGCTGGCCTTCCGCCACCTGCTCGTGAAGAAGGGTCGCTCCCTCTTCCTGCTGCTCGGCTACGGCCTCGGTGTGGGCGTCATGATCGTGCTGCTCTCGGTGGGCGCCGCGATGCTGGAGCAGTCGCGCGACGTGTCGCTGGTCGGCGGTGGCGAGGTGACCGTGCTGCCGCAGGGGATTGATGTCGAGGCGATGCGGACCGGCGGCGTGAGCGGGATGTTCTTCGGGATCGATCGGGCGCGTTTCCTCACCCGCCAGCTGCTCGGCGGACCGCGCCACGCCGACCTGGTGCGCAGCGTGTCTCCCGCCATCGAGAACAAGGTCGTCTACCTGGGATTCCGCGGGAAGCTCGTCGCCGCGCGCGCCGGCGGAGAGATCCCCAGCCGCGCCTCCGCGCTGGGCGCTGGGCTCACCGTGCTTCAGGGCAAATGGGACGATACCGCCGCTGACTCGGCCTGGATCGCGCCGAGTGTCGGAGCACTTTACGATGAGCTGGACCATTTCCACCTCCCGCCGGTCGCGGACTCGAGCTGGGGGGAATGGCACTACTTCAATGTCGCAGCGGGCCCCTCGGAGTGGTGGTACGTCACCTACCTGGTCGGTGGCGAGGTGCCGCACGGCCGCTGGGGCGGCCAGCTGCTGGTGTCACACCGGAAGCCGGACGGCAGCTACGATCGCTTCACCGCGACGCTCCCTTCCGATTCGGTCGTCTTCGACACGGCGCGCGCCGATCTCACACTGGGCGCCAGCACCGTGAGGCAGCGCGACGGACGGTACCGGCTCGCGGCGACCGCGAAGGGCCCAGCCGGAGTTTTCACCCTCGACCTCACCGTGACGCCGGAGCGCAATCGCTACTTTCCGCCCGTCGATCTCCGGGAAGGCGAGTATCTCTCCGGCTACGTCGTGCCCGCGCTCTCCGGCACCGCGAGCGGCCGGGTCTGCATCGGCCGGCGCTGCACCACCCTCGTCGGGGCGCCCGCCTACCACGATCACAACTGGGGCATCTGGCGCGATGTCACCTGGGACTGGGGCGCGGCGCGCGGCAGGAGCTACAACCTGCTGTACGGAGGCGTCTACGCGCCTGACGACTCCGCGGCACTCCGTAACACCGGCACCGCGCGGCTGCTCGTGGCACTGGTGGATTCCCTTGGCGTTCGGCAGATCCTCCGCGCCGGGGAGGTCAGCTACCAGCGAGCGGTAGCCTCCGCCGCCACGGCCGGCGGCTATCCGACCGGCTTCAGCTTCGTCGCCACGCGCGACGCAGACACCGTGCGCGTCACCGCGCGGATCGCCGACGTCCAGGCCACCGGTCGCACCGCCGCGGGCATGGGCCTGAGCTTCCTGCAGATGCGCGGAGTGTTTGAGCTGGAAGGGAAAGTCGGAGGAGTCGCAGTGAAAGACGAGGGGACGGGATTCTTCGAGACGTACGTGAAATAGCCTGGCAGCCGCGCGGTCATCCCCGGCGCAATGCTTCCACCTGCTTCGCATGCCGATTGGTGTGCGCCGCCACAAACTCCAGCCATTGCAGCCCATCGAGCATTCCGAGGATCGGATGCGGGGCGCCGACGGTGCGCAGTTCCGCCGAGTGCTCCCGTGCCCAGGCAATCAGGCCCTCGGTGCTGGTGGTAAAGGCCGCGGCGAACTCCTCCTGTGTCGCCCAGCGGCCCTTCGGCTTCACCATATCGGGCGCTTCGATTGCCCGGCTCCGGTCCGCCATCAGTCGCACGATATCGGCATCGCTGATGCGGGCCGCGGCGCTGTTCGCCTCCAGCGGCATGTCGAGCAGCTTGGTGCGACAGAGCCGCTCGATCCCGCGCAGCACCACCGCCGTGTGCTCCGCCGTCTCGCCGATCGACCACTTGCCCGGCGCCGGGTGAGTGCTCCACTCTGCCGCCGTGACGCCGTCGAGTGCCGCGATGAAGCCGCGGGTCGAGGCCGCGAGGGATTCGAGGACCTGGGTGGTGTCGGTCATGTGACTCCGGGTCAAGCCGCTGCCCGGCGCAGTCAGGCAGCCCCCCGCCGTTTCGCCAGCCACGCGTCAAGGCTGATCGGCCCGGCGCCCCACGCGGCATAGACCAGCCAGATGAACGAGTACAGCATGACCATCTCGCCATGGTTCTGCCACCACAGGATCTTGCCGCTCCCCCCGACGTGGATCCAGAAGTAGGCGATTGCCATCTCGCCCGAGGCGATGAACGCCGCCAGCCGCGTACCGAGGCCGAGGATGAGCAGGGTCCCGGCGACCAGCTCGATGACGCCGGCTGCGCCCCACCGGCTCATCAGCTCCGCCGTCCCCCCATCGGGCCCCGTCCCGCCGAACCAGCCGAGGGTCTTCTGGGCACCATGGGAGAAGAAGGTCAGCCCCGCGGCGATGCGCAGCGCGCTCTGAACGGTCGGCAGGTACCGACTATTGAGTGGAGCAAGCATGGGATCCTCGTGTCATGGTGAAGGCGTGCTCTGGGTGTGAATCCTGTGCGCCGCTGCGCCGACGGCGAGTCCTACAGCCCGAGCCTGAGGCTCAACGCCGCCGTGTAGTAGCGGAATGCTCCCGTCGTGCTGCTCACCGCACTGTTGGAGAATCCGCCGGACAGTGCGACCTCGTTGATCGTCGCCCACCGCCTGGCGACCCGCGCCTCGGCGTGCCACTCGGACTGCGCCCGGCCGGCCTTGCCCACCTGCTGGGCACCGAGCCCCGCCGAGAGCTTCGCCTCCCACCGCTGGATGCCATACGTATAGGAGCCGCGCGCCTCACCGACCAGGAAGCGGTCGGGGGCGAAATAGCCGATGCCCTTCTTGTCGTACCCCAGTGCACGGCCATACACACCGACCGTGAACCGCTGCGCCAGCCGCTGGGTGAGGGCGACGACGAGCGACTTGCGCTGATTGTTGTCGGAGATCCATCCGATGCCCGCGCCGACTCCCAGCGACATTGTCGGAGTGAGTTCGGCGTCACCGTCCACCGAGATCTCATCGATGTCGATCCGGTTGCCGACCAGGAACGCCGTCTCGTCGAAGCTGTAGTGCGCGTAACCGAGACCGACGCCGGCCCCCGGGCTCAGCCGGTAGCTCGCACTCGCGCGCCAGGTGCCGAGGGAGCGGTCGGTACCAAATTCGTTGCTGAGCCTCCGCGCGCCGAGCGCTCCGGTGAGGCTGAGGTTGCCCCGGCCGTAGGTCACGCCCGCCTCACCCGAGAGCCGGGTGCCATGCTGCACCGGGTCGCTCACCTCCATTACCCCGGCGCTGCCGAAGGCCCGGAGCCCCGGTGCCGCGAGGAATGACGTCCCCACGCTCTGCCACCAGGCGGTGTTCCGGTCCGAGTCGTGGCCGAAGCCGAGCACCACGTCGAGCCGCGGCCTCCGGATCGCGCGGATCTGCGCCCGTACCTCACGCGCAGAGCGGTCCTCCGGCGCCACCGCGAGTGCGAGCGTCGCGTAGTGCTCCGCCTCGTCAGTGCGGCCCTGCCACTGCTTGAGCTGTGCCAGCGCGACCAGCGCCTCGGCGTCGTCGGGGTTGGCGTCGATCAGTGCCCGGAATTCCCGATCGGCCTCCTGGTATCGCCCCGACCAGGCGCGCGCCTGCGCCCGCCCGAAGCGCGCGTCGCGGTTGTCAGGCTGTTCGGAAAGCACCGAGTCGTACCGGATGACCGCGGCGCGGTAGTCGCCCTTCCAGGCATGCATCTTTGCCTCGTACAGCCGCACGTCGGACTCGCCCGGTTCCACCTCCCGCGCATCCCGGAGCAGCGCGAGGGCCGAATCGACCTTGCCGTCCCACGAGGCCAGCACGGCGAGGCGATACAGTGCGCGGACGCTGCCAGGATCGTCATGCAGGGCCAGTTCGTAGGCGTGCTTGGCGCCGGCGAAGTTGCCCGCGGCCCAGAGCGAATCCGCTGCTCGATTCTGCGCACTGAGCGACGAGGCGAGCACCAGAGTGAGCAAGAGGGTTCCGAGTTCCGGGTTCCGGGTTCGAGAGGGAGAGATCCTCCTCGGAACCCGGAAACCGGAACCCGGAACCGTTGACTCGGAACCCGGAACCCGGAACTCGGAACTCATCGCGCCCACACCGCCTTCAGAGAGTCGTACACCGGCTTCAGGCGCTGATGATAGCGGGGGACTGTCCACGTCGGCCACTCCCAGGTGCGGAAGCTCTTCGCGTTCCAGGTGTGATCAGGCCCCGGTTCCGGCAGTGCCGCGATGAGCGTCGAGTCCCGGTCTGCCACCGCGAGGCCGAGCCGGAAGCCATCGGAGTGCACCGTCCCGATCCGCTCCCCCAGCTCTTTCTCATACAGCAGCGTGCCGGTGGACGGGTCGCTCACGTTGAGCAGGTTCCAGGGCAGCCGCACCTCGAGCACACCTGCGGCGCGATCCCAGTACCAGTCCGAGAGCGTCGACTGCTTCTCCGTGCCATACCGGAGCCGGCCGCGATTGACCCCCTGCGAGGGGATGAACTCGCCATCGCGGGTGATCCGCGTCCGGTTGGTGATCACGAACATCGAATCGAACTGCCCCTCGGCGTTCCACACGGTCGTGACCGGACGCCGCGCGAAGCGGCCCCGGTCGTCGCCGTCGATGATCTGGTCCGCCCCGACATAGGGGTTGTACTCCGGAGCGATCAGCAGCTGCGCATCGCTGCTGTCGCGGAAACTTGCGAGGAATTCGAAGCCGATATTGCCATGCAGCACGTCGCCCGGCAGCCGCTGCTGTCCCAGCTCCGCGCGGTAGGTGTCCAGCGCAAGCAGCACCCGGCGCCGGCCCCACGGAAAACCGGTGCCCGCGAGCGACGGGAACTCCGCGGCGATGTAGACGTACGACTCGTCACTGCCCACCCGGAACGCTGACGGCCGGTCGGGCATCATCGGACTGGCCGGCGTCGCGACGGGTGTGAGACTCCGCCATAGCCGGGCATCGCCACCAAGCCGAGGCGTGGTCGCCGAATCGCCGGCGTACATGCCGAGGATGCCGTAGTTCTGTTCGGCGTCCATCACGTTGTGCCACTGCCGGGTGTTTTCCAGCGGGATCTCGTAGTCGATCACGATCCAGTTCTTCTTGAACCACTCGTCGATCCACGCGAAGATGATCCCGCCGGCCGCGCCGCTCTCCCGGATCTCCCGCGTGAGCCGGGCATCGATGCGGGCCATCGCCACTTCGTCGTGACCGCCATGGTGCCATCCCTGCGGCTGCAGGTGCGCGAGGCCCCGGCTCGAGGGCACGCCATACTCCGAGAGCAGCAGGGGCACGCCCGCATGATGCTGCTTGAGTTCCCGCAGATACCCGAAGTAGTTCGAGCGTCCTTCGCTGGAGCTGGCCGTCCCATACCCGGGATCATACAGGATGAAGTCGGGATAATACGGATAGGCATGGTAGCTCGCGAACCATCCGGCCGGGTTCGCCGGCGTGGCGCGCACCAGCATCGCATCGAGACCGATCGCGTCGTTCTCGTACTCCTTCGGGGCCCGCGACGCGGGGCGCCGGAGCCGGAGACGCCAGTCGGCTTCCTCGTCGGTATTCGACTCGGTGACGTGCCGGAGCGGATCGAGCGTCGGCCAGTTGGTGTAGGCGATTGGCCGGATCGTGTTGTACCGCCCTACCTCGTAATCCACCAGATAGTCGCACTCCTCGGCCATCCAGCTGTCCATCGCCGGCGCCGCGCCGCGGGTCGAGAGGTAGCGACCCTGGAACGGCTTCGCCGGATGCTTGGCGTCGAAATCCTTCACCGCGTACGGTTCCCACTCCCGCCCCAGGATGTAGCCGAGCGTCCACTGGGAGACGTCCGCCGCGTAGCGGCCGCCCGCATGGCCGGGCCGCACCGGGATCTCCGCCCGGCCATGCACCAGGTCGACCACCCGGCGCATCTCCTGCCGGAACTCCCCCTTCCACGCTGCGTCGTCGAAGTCGTGGTCCGGCGGCAACTCGGTCCACACTCCATGGATCAGCCACAGCACCTCGTCCCGGTGCGCCAGATTCCACGCCCTGAGCGCCCGGTAGAAACCCGGCGGCAGGATCGTGTACAGCCGGAGCGTGTTCGCGTGCATCCCGGCAATCAGGCGGAACCACTCGGCGTAGGTCGCCGAGTCAGGGGGGAACTCCGAGGGGAACTTGCCCGGAAGCGCCACACCCATGTTGACGCCATTCACGTAGAATCGTTGCCACCTTCCCTTTGCGCCGGGGATCTCGAAGAAGTCACCGCGCACCCGGGCATCGATCCGGAGGGTGGCGCGGCGGGCCGGTGGCTGCAGGGCGGGGCGGTCCCAGTCGGGATCGATCTGGGCCAGGATGACGCGGGTGATTTCGTTCTTCGGATGCAGCGCAAGGGCGCGCCGCCCCGCCGCGAGCGCGCCGGCCCGGTCGCCCATGCGCCAGCGGGTCAGGGTGAGCCCGTCCCACGCATCGCCGTTGGTACTCTCCGCCCGGGTCACCAGCCGGAACAGCGAATCGGCCTCGGGCACGTTGTGCTGTCTGAGCCGGACGTAGCCCAGGCCGACCTTGGCGTCGAAGTTGTTGGTGCAGAGCTGGTCGGCCCGCGCAAAGCGCTCGCCGGCGACCGCGATCGCCTCACTGCGGTACGCGGTCCAGGCAGAGTCAACCAGCGCGGCCGCCTCGGGCGGGCAGGGAGCAGCGCAGGCGAGGGCAAGGAGAATTAGATTCGTCGCCATGGCAGGTGCCGAATCTTAGCGACGGAGTGATCACATCGCATGACGGAAACAACGGAGCAGTCGATCCGCACGCTGGGTAGGACACTGGTGGACGAGTTCGGCCGCGGCTGGTCGCGCGGCAAGGTGGAGGTCATGATGAGCGTCTTCGCCCCCGAAGCCGTCTTCACCGCGGGACCCTTCGACGAGCCGCTTCGCGGCATCGAGGCGGTCCGCGGCTACTGGGCCGACGTGCCGCTCTATCAGTCGGAGATCACCTTCACGGCCGGCGAGATCTTCACTGTCGGGCCCTGGTTCGCGACGGAGTTCAAGTGCACCTTCCGCCGCCGCCGGACCGGGGAGTGGGTGGATGCCCGGGGCTCGATCTTCTGCGAGAGCAACGGGGTACTCATCACGGAGATGCGGATGTATTGGGAGCGCCGTTGACGGCGCTCCCAATACAGTCGGGGCGGACGCCCCGTCCGCCCCACACCACGCTTGAACAACGATCAGCCCTCAGTTCGCCGGCAGGTGCCGCCGCGTATAGTCCAGCGCCCACTGCAGCAGCTCAGGGCTCCTGAGTCCCACCCGAGTCGCGAGCCCGATCGCGTCCTCCTCATCCATCCCCTCATCGATCATCAGGAACGGAATCAGCGCGCCGCCGACCCGGTTGGCGCTGGCGCAGTGAAAGAACACTGTGCGCTCGCGATTCGCGGCCAGCACCTCGCGCACCCGGTCGAGCGTC
>Ga0209797_10001347_pt1 | contig 12284 bp, 8 predicted proteins | sample DOMMetBare3Fresh_2_FD_187472 | JGI IMG/M metagenome (GOLD analysis project Ga0209797, IMG submission 187472) | Wetland sediment microbial communities from St. Louis River estuary, USA, under dissolved organic matter induced mercury methylation -... | ecosystem: Environmental > Aquatic >...
GGCGCCTGCTACGCTCGGGGCATCGACGTCGCCGGGACTCCCTGCATGAGCTTTCTCGCCATCGACATAGGCAACACCCGCCTGAAGTGGGCCCGCTACGCCTCGCCGCAGCCCGGCGCGGCGCTGCTCGCGAATGGCGCGGTGTTCATCGAGAACATCGACCACCTGGCCGATGGCGAGTGGAAGGATCAGAGCGCACCGGGCAGCATGCTGGGCTGCAACGTCGCCGGCGACGCGATCCGCCGCCGCGTCGAGGAGCAGCTCGAGGTCTGGGATGTCGAGCCGCGCTGGGTGGTGCCGAGTGCGCGCGCCGGCGGCGTCACCAACGGCTACGACCATCCGGCGCGGCTGGGCGCGGATCGCTTCGTCTCGCAGGTCGGCGCCTGGCACCTGGTGCGCTCACGCGGACGCTTGCGGCCTTGCCTGGTGGTGATGGTGGGCACCGCGGTCACCGTCGATGCCCTCGATGCCACCGGCCGCTTCCTCGGCGGCCTGATCCTGCCCGGCCACGGCATCATGCTGCGCGCGCTGGAAGGCGGCACCGCGGGCCTGCGGGTGCCCACCGGCGAGGTCGTCGAGTTCCCGACCAACACCAGCGATGCGCTGACCAGCGGCGGCACCTACGCCATCACCGGTGCCATCGAGCGCATGCACCGGCACCTGACGCAACGCAGCGGCGAGGTGCCGCTGACGCTGATGACCGGCGGCGCCGGGTGGAAGGTGGGGCCCTCGCTGGGCATCGAGCACGAGCAGGTCGAATCGCTGATCTTCGACGGCTTGCTGGCGCTGCAGTCGCACCGGCTCGCGCTGTAGCCCTCACAGGATGTAGCGCGACAGGTCCTCGTTGCGCGACAGCTCGCCGAGCTTGGCGTCGACCTCGGCAGCATCCAGGCGCACGGTCTGACCGCTCATCCGCGGCGCATCGAAACTGACCTCGTCGAGCAGCCGCTCCATCACCGTGGCCAGCCGGCGCGCGCCGATGTTCTCGGTGCGCTCGTTGACGTCGAAGGCGATGCGCGCCAGGCGCCGCACCGCCTCGGGGGTGAGCTCCAGCGTCACGCCTTCGGTGGCCAGCAGCGCCTGGTACTGCTTGATCAGGCTGGCGTGGGTGCTGGTCAGGATGGCCTCGAAATCGTCCACCGACAGCGAGTCGAGTTCGACCCGGATCGGGAAGCGCCCCTGCAGCTCGGGGATCAGGTCGCTGGGCTTGGCGAGGTGGAAGGCGCCCGAGGCGATGAACAGGATGTGGTCGGTCCTGACGCTGCCGTACTTGGTGCTCACCGTCGTGCCCTCGACCAGCGGCAGCAGGTCGCGTTGCACGCCCTGGCGCGAGACCTCGGCGCCGCCGTGGTCGGAGCGCGAGGTGACCTTGTCGATCTCGTCGATGAAGACGATGCCGTTGCTCTCGGCATCGGCGACCGCCTGGGTCCGGATGTCGTCCTCATTGACGAGCTTGGCGGCTTCCTCCTCGACCAGCAGCTTGAGCGCCTCGTCGATGCGCAGCCTGCGCGTCTTCTTCTTGGCGCCGCCGAGCTGCGAGAACATGCCCTTCAACTGCTCGGCCATCTCCTCCATGCCGGGCGGGGTCATGATCTCCATCGGCGCGCGCGATTCGGCCAGCTCGAGCTCGATCTCCTTGTCGGCCAGCGTGCCCTCGCGCAGGCGCTTGCGCATCACCTGGCGGGCGGTGTTGTCGGGGGCCGGCGCCGCACCGGCGCCGAAGCCGAGCTCGTGGCGGGCGGGGGGCACCAGCGCGTCGAGGATGCGTTCCTCGGCGGCGTCCTCGGCGCGGGCGCGCTGGCGCTTGATGGCTGCCTCGCGGGCCTGCTTGACGGCGATGTCGACCAGGTCGCGAACGATGGTGTCCACGTCCTTTCCGACATAGCCGACCTCGGTGAACTTGGTCGCCTCGACCTTGATGAAGGGCGCGTCGGCCAGTCGCGCCAGGCGCCGGGCGATCTCGGTCTTGCCCACGCCGGTGGGGCCGATCATCAGGATGTTCTTCGGCGTGATCTCGACGCGCAGCTTGTCGTCGACCTGCTGGCGGCGCCAGCGGTTGCGCAGCGCGATCGCCACCGCGCGCTTGGCCTTGTCCTGGCCGACGATGAAGCGGTCGAGTTCGGAGACGATCTCCCGCGGCGTCATGCTCACCTGACGACCCTCCGCGCTGCGCGCTGCGGGATTCGCGCTTGGGATCGGCCCGGCGCGCTCATGGGCTGAGTCCGGCCATCACTCCAGCACCTCGATCGTGTGGTTCTGGTTGGTGTAGATGCACAGCTCGCCGGCGATGGTCAGCGACTGCTTGACGATGTCGGTGGCGCTGAGCTCGGTGTGGGCCAGCAGCGCGCGCGCGGCGGCCTGCGCGTAGGCGCCGCCCGAGCCGATCGCGATCACGCCCTGCTCGGGCTCGAGCACGTCGCCGTTGCCGGTGATGATCAGCGAGGCCTCGCGGTCGGCCACCGCCAGCATCGCCTCGAGCCGGCGCAGCACGCGGTCGGTGCGCCAGTCCTTGGTCAGCTCGATCGCCGAGCGCACGAGGTGGCCCTGGTGCTTCTCGAGCTTGGCCTCGAAGCGTTCGAACAGCGTGAAGGCGTCGGCGGTGGCGCCGGCGAATCCGGCCAGCACCTTGTCGTGGAACAGCCGCCGCACCTTGCGTGCGCTGGCCTTGATGACGATCTGCCCGAGCGTGACCTGCCCGTCGCCGCCGAGTGCGACCTGCCAGCCCTGCGGGGTCTGGCGGCGCACGCTGACGATGGTGGTGCCGTGGAAGGGTTCCATGGGAGTGGGCGTCCGGGGCGGGGGTCGGGCCAGGCAGCGCGCGCCAGCGCAGCGATCAGTCGCGGCGAACCTGGACCCGCGCGTGCTCGTTGATGCCCATCGCCCCGAAGAACAGTGCGATCAGGCGGTGGGTTTCGGTGAAGGTCACGGTGCGCTGCTGGCTGCGCTTGCCGAGCACCCAGTTCAACAGGTCGCCGGCGGCGATGAAATCGACGCGGATCAGCCGTGTGCACGACACCGACACCCGCGTCGCGTCCTTCAGGCGCTGGTCGAGGCGGGTCAGCGTCTCGCTGATGTCGCCGACGAGCTGGCCGGACAGCTCGACCGTGGCCAGTTGCACGCCTTGCTGCGGATCGTCCTGCAGGCTCGATTCGAGGAAGCCGGTCGAGGGCTCGCTGACCTGCGAGGTCGGCGGCGTGGTGGTCGATTGGGTGGTGCCGGTGATGCGGGCGATGCACTCGGCGCGCTCCCACGACGGCGGCGATACCTCGTAGGTGACGCAGTAGTCGATCGCCGCTTCGTCGAACTGGTCGGGCCGGTTGGCCAGGCGCAGCGCCTCCAGCCGCGCCATCCAGTAGGCGGGGTCGGCGTCGCGCATGCCGGTGGGCGCGGCCTCCTGCAGGGTGGCCAGGAGCACGTCGCCATTGAGCCAGCGCATTTCGACCCGCTGCTTGCTCCACTGGCGCATCAGCGCCGTCATGTGCGAAGCCGCCTCGACATCCACCCGTTTCAGCGCCGACCAGTCCAGCACCCAGGGCAGCGGCAGTTGCAAGGTCACCGAGCGCAGCCGGGACACCGCCTCCACGTCGAGCTCGGGCGGACTGATCCAGCCGACCTCGCCGCCGCCGCGCTGCTTGGCGGGCCGGTCGTCGGCCGCCGCCGCCTCGGCCACCAGCCGAGGCAGAGAGAACCACTGCGGCGACGAGGCGCCGAAGAGGTTGACGTACTCCAGCGCCAGGTTCTCGAACTTGGTCTGCTGGCCGATCGCCCGGTAGAGATCGAACAGCACATGCCAGGTGTCGGCGTGCCGGCTGCGGATCGAGCCCGGGCTGAGCAGCTGCGTCAACGCGTCCTCGCAATGCGCGAAGTCGGCGTTGGCGAAGGCGATCACTGCTTCGTCGAGTTCGGGGTCGTGGACCGCTTCGCTGACTTCCACGGCCTCGGCGTCGCTCGAGGCCCGCGCCACCGCCGGCTTGGCCGGCGCGGCGCCGGCCGGCGGCTTCAGCGGCGCCATGCCGCCGCCCATCGTGACCGGCGCCGGCGCCGAGGCCAGAGGCAGGTCGACGGTGGGCAGCGGTGGCAGCGCCGGCAACTCGTCGTCGTCTGCCGGCGCTGTCGCGCGACGTTGCGGCTGCTCGTGCTGGAAGGCTTGCGGCTGGGTCGACACGGCGGCCGGTGCGCCGCGGCGGGCGGTGCCGCCGCGCGAGGCGTCGCCGACCATCTGCTGTTCGATCTCGTCGATCTTGGCCTTGACGCGCTTGTCCTGGCGCAGTTCGCCCTCGGATGGCCGCACATCGGCGTCGTCGATCCGCGACGAGCCGCCCAGCGCGGCCAGCTGCTCGGGCGTCAGGCCGTCGCGCCGGAGCTTGCGCAGGGTGTCGAATTCGCGCTTGCGCACGAAGTCGTTGCGGCGCTTGCGTTCGACCATCGCCTTGAGCTCGGACTTCTCGAGTTCGACATCGTGGCCGTCGTCGTTCTGCGCATTGATCACCGACCAGTCGGTGCCGGGGTTGGCAACGAAGCGCACCACCCGGCGGAAGAAGCTCGAGCCGTCCTTGGATTCGGCCATGGTCGGAAGGGGCGGTGGCGGCGCGGCGAAGACGAGCGGGGCAGCGGATCAGTCGCCGAACATCTTCTGCTTGAGCTCGCGGCGCTGCTGCGCCTCGAGCGACAAGGTGGCCGTCGGCCGGGCCAGCAGCCGGCCGAGACCGATCGGCTCGCCGGTTTCGTCGCAGTACCCGTAGTCGCCAGCTTCGATCCTGGCCAGCGACTGCGAGATCTTCTTCAGCAGCTTGCGCTCGCGGTCGCGGGTGCGCAACTCGAGCGCATGCTCTTCCTCGATGGTGGCGCGGTCGGCGGGGTCGGGCACGATCGAGGTGTCCTCGCGCAGATGCTCGGTGGTCTCGCCGGCGTTGGACAGCAGATCGTCCTTCAGCGCCTGCAGGCGCAGCCGGAAGAACTCCAACTGCTTCTCGTTCATGTACTCGCCCTCGGGCATCGCCAGCAACTCGGGCTCGGTCAGGTCGCGCGCGGACTTGGTCTTCCAGGCGTTGGCCAGCCTGGGGTCGGCCTTGAAGGCCGGCTTGACGATTTCAGACGGTTCCGCGTAGTCGCGGGCCGGCGGCTTGGGCGGCGAGAAGCGCTCGGAGAAGCGGTTGGACGGCGCCGGCGTCGTCGGGCGCGGTGCTTGTGAGGGCTTCGGCGTCGGCGACAGCCGAGGTGCCGGCGCGGGCCGGGGTGCCGGCGCTGCGGTCACCGGCTTGACCGCCACCGGCTTTGCCGACGCCTGGTGCTTGGCTTCGGGCTTGGCGGTCGGCTTGACCGTGGACTTGACCGGCGGCTTGGTGGCGGTCTTGGCCGGCGTCGGTCCCGACGGCTTGGCCGGCGGTTTGACCACCGGCTTGGTGGCGGGCTTGGCCGAGGGCTTGGCCGCAGGCTTGGCCGAGGTCGTGGCGACGGGTGCCTTGCGCGCCGGCGCTGCGACGGCGGCATGTGTCTTGCCGGTGGTGCTCTTGGCGGGCGTTGGCTTGACGGCGGACTTCTTGGTGGCAAGGTGCACGGGGGGGGCTGCTTTCTCTGCTTTCTTCTGGGCGGGGGACTTGCCGGCGACCACCTTCTTGCCCACCGCTGGCTTCTTGGCGGGCGTGCTCTTGGCCGAGGATGGGCTCACTTGGGACTCCTCGCAGTGGCGTCAGACCGGTGTGATCCGCCATGGGCTGCCATGCGGCAGTGTCGTTCGGGCGCGGGGATTGTAGCCACGTGATCGGCCTGGATTTCCGGTGCTACCGTGGGCTCGGTCACACGAGGCAGCTTTCGAGACCTTGAAGCAAGATGTCCTTCGGCAGGTCGACACCGATGAACACCAGCTTGCTCACCTTGCGCTCGTTGGGCAGCCACTTGGGGCCCAGGTCGCTGCCCATGAGCTGGTGCACGCCCTGGAAGACGACCTTGCGGTCGCTGCCCTTCATGTGCAGCACGCCCTTGTAGCGCAGCATCTTGGGCCCGTAGACCTGGACCACCGAGCCCAGGAAATCCTCCAACCTGGCCGGATGGAAGGCCCGTTCGGCGCGAAAAACGAACGACTTGACGTCGTCGTCGTGGGCGTGGTGGTGCGGGTGGTCGCAGTGCTCGCCGTGGTCGTGGTCGTGCGCATGGTCATGCGCGTGGTCGTGGCTCTCGGTGGCCAGGAACTCGGGATCGATCTCGAGCTTGGCGTTGAGGTTGAATCCCCGCAGGTCGAACACGCTGGCGATCGGCACTTCGCCGAAGTGCACCTTCTGCTGCGGCGCGCGCGGGTTCATGTGCTTGATGCGGTGGATCAGCGCATCGACCTCAGGCTCGCCGACGAGGTCGGTCTTGCTCAGGAAGATGCGGTCGGCAAAGCCGATCTGCCGCCGGGCCTCCTGCCGGGTGTCGAGTTGACCGCTGGCGTGCTTGGCATCGACCAGGGTCAGGATCGAATCGAGCAGGTAGCTCTCGGCGATCTCGTCGTCCATGAAGAAGGTCTGCGCCACCGGCCCGGGATCGGCCAGGCCGGTGGTCTCGATGACCACGCGATCGAATGCAAGTTCGCCTTTGCGGCGCTTGTCGGCCAGGTCGGCCAGGGTCGTGCGCAGGTCCTCGCGGATCGTGCAGCAGACGCAACCGTTGTTCATCTGCACGATCTGCTCGCTGGTGTCGGCGACCAGGATCTCGTTGTCGATGTTTTCCTCGCCGAACTCGTTCTCGATCACTGCGATCTTCTGGCCATGGCTTTCGCTCAGCACGCGCTTGAGCAAGGTGGTCTTGCCGCTGCCCAGGAAGCCGGTCAGGATGGTGGCAGGGATGAGGCCTTGGGGCATGTTGCAACTCCGAGCGGTAGGGCGCGAGCGCTGGCGCGTGATCGGGCCCCGGGGGAAGATGGGCCGACATGAGGGCGGCGAACTGTGTTGCAAGGCCGTGGGGCTGTCAAGGCCGATCGGGTATTCTGTGGCCCGTAGTCACAACCGACACCTGCCGTGTCCGAACCCCCTCCCAGTCGATCCCCCCTCCGCGGCCCGGCGCCGGGCGCCGAGCGTCGCAGCCTGTTCGACCGCCTGGTCGAATTCGTCACCCCCGGGCCCGATTCACGCGAAGAGCTGTTCGAGACCCTGGCCGACGCCGAGCGCCGCGAACTGATCGCGCCCGAGTCGCGCATCATGCTCGAGGGCGTGATCCGGATGGCCGACATGAGCGCCGGCGACGTGATGGTCGCCGCCCCGCGCATGGACCTGCTCGACATCGCCGCGCCCTATGACGAATTGCTGGCGCTGGTGATCGAGACCGGGCACTCGCGGTTTCCCGTCTACGAGGGTCAGCGCGAGAACGTGATCGGCATCCTGATGGCCAAGGACTTGCTCAAGCTGCAGCGTGCGCCCGAGTTGAATCTGCGCACGCTGCTGCGGCCGGCGGTGTTCGTGCCCGAATCGAAGAACCTGAACGAGTTGCTGCGCGACTTCCGCGCCAACCGCAACCACCTGGCGATCGTGATCGACGAGTTCGGCAACACCGCCGGGCTGCTGACGATCGAGGACGTGTTGGAGGAGATCGTCGGCGAGATCGAGGACGAGTTCGACGACGCCGACGCCGAGAGCGGCATCTACACGCTGGCCGACGGTTCGCACCGCGTCGCCGGCGACACCGAGATCGATGCCGTGAACCAGTCCTTCGGCGTCGCGCTGCCGGCCGACGAGTTCGACACCATCGGGGGCCTGGTGGCGGTCGAATTCGGCCGCGTGCCGCGGCGCGGCGAATCGGTGCAGATCGGCGGCCTGGTCTTCCAGGTGATGCTCACCCGCGGCGGCGCGGTGCGCTGGTTCAAGGTCAAGCGCGCGGCGCCCCAGGCCGCGACGCCTTGAGTTCCGAGCGCGCCGGGCCGGTCTGGGCGGGCCTGGCCGCGATGGCCGCGCTCGGCGCCGCCCAGTCGCTCGCCTTCGTCCACACGTTCGCCTGGGCATTGCAGCTGCTGTGCATCGCCGCCCTGGCCTGGCAGGTGCAGCGCTCGACACCAGCGCGCGCGGCGGCGATGGCGGCGGCCTATGCCAGCGCGTGGATGGCCAGCAGCGTGTGGTGGCTGTTCATCAGCATGCACCGCTACGGCGGCTTGCCGGCCTGGACGGCCGCGCTGGCGGTGGCGCTGCTCTCAATCGCGCTCGCCGGCTACCCGGCGGTGGCGATGGCGCTGGCCGCGCGGGCACGAAGCGGGCGGGCGCTGGCCGACGCCTTGCGCTTCGCGCTGGCCTGGCTGGCCGCGGAGCTGGCACGCGGCCTGCTGTTCACCGGTTTTCCGTGGGCGGCCAGCGGCTATGGGCAGATCGACGGCCCGCTGGCCGCGCTGGCGCCCTGGATCGGCGTCTATGGCATCGGCGCGGTGGCGGCCGCGCTGGGCGCCGGCCTGGCCGGCGCGGGGGCGACCGCGCCGGCCCGGCGGCACCGGCGCCTGGCGGCCGTTCTGGGCGCCGCGGGGATCGGATGGCTGGTCCTGGCCGGGGCGGGGCCGGGCTCGTTCACGCAGCCTTCGGGCGAGTTGTCGGTGAGCCTGCTGCAGCCCAACGTGCCGCAGGACGAGAAGTTCGTCGCCGAGCGCCTGCCGGCGACGCTGGACTGGGTGGCTCAGTCACTGCTGGCCGCGCGCGGCGACTTGGTGGTCGCGCCCGAAACGGCGGTGCCGCTGTTGCCCGACCAGCTGGCCGACCTGGCGCCCGACTACTGGCCGCGGTTGCGCTCGCATTTCGCCGAGGCGGGCCGGCCCGCGGCGCTGATCGGCGTGCCGCTGGGCGACCCGGTGGCGGGCTACACCAACTCGGTGGCCGGGCTCGGCACCGGAGGCGCCCAGTACCGCTACGACAAGGTCCACCTGGTGCCCTTCGGCGAGTTCGTCCCGCCGGCGTTTCGCTGGTTCACCCGGATGATGAACATCCCGCTCGGCGACTTCCGGCGCGGCGACCCGGCGACGCCCTCGTTCAAGGTGCGCGGCGTGCGCGCGCTGCCCAACATCTGCTACGAAGACCTCTTCGGCGAGGAGCTCGCCGCGCGTTTTCGGCCCGCCGAGAGGGCGCCGACGCTGCTCGTCAACCTGAGCAACATCGGCTGGTTCGGCGACAGCCCGGCGCCGGTCCAGCACCTGAACATCTCGCGCATGCGGGCGATCGAGTTGCAGCGGCCGATGCTGCGCGCGACCAACACCGGCGCCACCGCGATCATCGATCACCACGGTCGCGTCCTGGCCAGCCTGCCCGGCTTCACCCGCGGCGTGCTGACCGGTCGGGTGCAGGCGCGCAGCGGCCACACGCCCTATGTTGCCTGGGTCTCAGCGACCGGGCTGTGGCCGCTGCTGGCGGCGTCGTGGCTGGGCCTGTTGTGGTCGGCATTCGGGTGGCGCCGGCCGGCGCGTGGGCACTGAGCGCCCCAAGGCCGCCGCGTTGCGGCGACCGTCCCCGTGGCGATCAAGCAAAGTGGCAGAGGCACATTTGCTCGAGCCTCCGTCGCCCCGGGGCCGGCCGCTAAACTCGACGATTCGCCCCAGCCGCCGCGCTTCTCGCCGATGCTCACCTTCCAGCAACTCATCCTCCGCCTGCAGGACTACTGGGACGCCCAGGGCTGTGCGCTGCTGCAGCCCTACGACATGGAAGTGGGGGCCGGCACCAGCCACACCGCGACCTTCCTGCGCGCCCTCGGCCCCGAGCCCTGGAAGGCGGCCTACGTGCAGCCCAGCCGCCGACCCAAGGACGGCCGCTACGGCGAGAACCCGAACCGGCTGCAGCACTACTACCAATACCAGGTGGTGCTCAAGCCGGCGCCGGCCGACATCCTCGAGCTCTACCTCGGCTCGCTGGAGGCGGTGGGCTTCGACCTCAAGAGCAACGACATCCGCTTCGTCGAGGACGATTGGGAGAACCCCACGCTGGGATGCTGGGGCCTGGGCTGGGAGGTGTGGCTCAACGGCATGGAGGTCACCCAGTTCACGTACTTCCAGCAGGTGGGCGGCATCGACTGCCGGCCGATCACCGGCGAGATCACCTACGGCCTGGAACGGCTGGCGATGTACATCCAGGGCAAGGAGAGCCTGTTCGACCTGGTCTGGGCGCCGGGCATCAGCTATGGCGACGTCTATCACCAGAACGAAGTTGAACAGAGCACCTACAACTTCGAGCACAGCGACGTCGACTTCCTGCTGCATGCCTTCGGTGCCCACGAACGGCAGAGCAAGCACCTGATGGAGCATCGGCTCGCGCTGCCGGCGTACGAGCAGCTGCTCAAGGCGGCACACACCTTCAACCTGCTCGACGCCCGCGGCGCGATCAGCGTCACCGAGCGTGCCGCCTACATCGGCCGCATCCGCCACCTGGCGCGCGCGGTGGCGCAGAGCTATCTCGACAGCCGTGCCCGGCTGGGCTTCCCGATGGCACCCAGGGCGTGGGCGGCCGAGGTGCTGGCGCAGCGCGAGCAGAAGAAGGCGGCCTGACGATGGCTGCCGCGCGCAATCTGCTGGTCGAGCTCTTCGTCGAGGAGCTGCCGCCGAAGGCCTTGAAGACGCTGGGCGAACGCTTCGCCGCCGCGCTGGCGGCGTCGCTGAAGGCCCAGGGGCTGGCCGCCGACGATGCCGCCGTCACCGCCTTTGCCTCGCCGCGCCGCCTGGCCGCGCACGTGACGTCGGTGGTCGCACGTGCTGCCCCGCGATCGCAGCGGCACAAGCTGATGCCGGTGTCGGTGGGGCTGGACGCCCAGGGCCAGCCGACGCCGGCGCTGCTGAAGAAGCTCGCCACGCTGGGCGCCGATGCGTCGGCGGTGCCGACGCTGCAGCGCATCGGCGAGGGCAAGGCACAGGCGCTGTGCCTCGACAGCACCGTGCCCGGCACGACGCTCGTCGTCGGCCTGGACCGGGCGCTCGGCGAGGCCTTGGCGAGCCTGCCGATTCCCAAGGTGATGAGCTACCAGTTGGCCGACGGCTGGACCAGCGTCGACTTCGTCCGTCCCGCGCATGGCCTGGTCGCGCTGCATGGCGCCGACATCGTGCCGGTCTCGGCCCTGGGGCTCGCCGCCGGACGCAGCACGCGAGGCCACCGCTTCGAGGCGGCGCGCGACCCGGTGGTCCTCGACGATGCCGACAGCTACGCCCGCCAACTGCGCGACGAGGGTGCGGTGATCGCGAGCTTCGCCGAGCGCCGCGCCGAAACCCAGCGCCAGCTCGCCCAGGCCGCAGCGGCCGAGGGTCTGCGGCCGATCGACGACGACGCGCTGCTCGACGAGGTGACGGCGCTGGTCGAGCGGCCCCAGGTCCTGCAGTGCCGGTTCGAATCGCAATTCCTCGACGTGCCGCCGGAGTGCCTGATCCTGACGATGAAGGCCAACCAGAAGTACTTCCCGTTGCTCGACCGCGAAGGGCGGCTGACCAACAAGTTCCTGGTCGTCAGCAACATCCGGCCGCGCGACGCGTCGCAGGTGATCGGCGGCAACGAGCGCGTGGTGCGGCCCCGGCTGGCCGACGCCAAGTTCTTCTTCGACCAGGACCGCAAGAAGCGGCTGGCCGACCGCGTCGCCGGCCTGGACAAGGTGGTCTACCACAACAGGCTCGGCACCCAGGGCGAGCGCATGCAGCGGGTGCGGGCCATCGCCCGAGGCATCGGCCAGGCGCTCGGCGGCGAGGCGCTCGCAGCCTCGGCGGACCGCTCGGCGATGCTCGCCAAGGCCGATCTGCTGACCGACATGGTCGGCGAATTCCCCGAGCTGCAAGGCACGATGGGCGGCTACTACGCCCGCCACGACGGCGAGAGCGAGGCCGTCGCCTTCGCGATCGAGGACCACTACCGCCCGCGCTTCGCCGGCGACGAGTTGCCGCGCCATCCGGTCGGGCTGGCGGTGGCGCTGGCCGACAAGCTCGAGACCTTGGCCGGCCTGTTCGGCATCGGCCAGCTGCCCACCGGCGACAAGGATCCGTTCGCGCTGCGCCGCCATGCGCTGGGCGTGGTGCGCATGCTGGTCGAGCGCGAGCTGCCGCTGGACGTGCACCACCTGGTGGGCGAGGCCTTCCGGGCCTTTCCCGTCGGCCACGGCCAGGCGCAGGCCGAGGTCGGGTTCTTCCTGCGTGAACGCCTGTCAGGTTATTTGCGCGAGCTCGGCTACTCGGCGCAGGAGGTCGACGCCGTCATCGCGCTGCGCCCGGCGCGCTGGGGCGACATCCCGCGCCGCCTGGCCGCCGTGCGCGCCTTCGCCGCGCTGCCCGAAGCGCCGGCGCTGGCCAGCGCCAACAAGCGCGTGGGCAACATCCT
>Ga0209797_10001348_pt1 | contig 12283 bp, 3 predicted proteins | sample DOMMetBare3Fresh_2_FD_187472 | JGI IMG/M metagenome (GOLD analysis project Ga0209797, IMG submission 187472) | Wetland sediment microbial communities from St. Louis River estuary, USA, under dissolved organic matter induced mercury methylation -... | ecosystem: Environmental > Aquatic >...
GCGCCCAACATGGCATCAAGTTAACGCTCGCGGAAGGCAGGACCGATCGTCTCGTGGTAGATGCCCCGAAGGGTTCTTTGACGCCCTCGCTCCGCGAAGCACTAACCGCAAATAAGCCTGAATTGATCGCCGCTCTCCTTGCTGCCCAGGCACAGCCGGGACTGAAGAAAGCTGCAGAAGACAACCTCGACGCCCCTATGCCCGCCGCAGTCTCGAGTGTGCCCGAGATCGCCAAACCCGTAACTGACAGCGTCCAACCCTCGGCGCGAGCGATTTCTGCTGGAACCTCATCTGAACATGCGGAGGTTGAAGTTGAAAGCCTGCTGGCCGGCAGACCCTATGACGCGAGTGTGATTGAGTCCAACGATCTGAACACTCGCCAGTTGGTTGCAAAGGCATTGCTCAACGGGCTGACTGCTCCGGACGAGGGACGGCGCGATCGCGCTCGGCATGGGTTTTTAGATCATGGATATTTTGAAGAAGTCTCACGCGATTTGCGGATGGCCGATTCTCCAGCCGCACGCGCAGCCGCGGCTCATAAGCTGGGCGCTGTAGGCAGCCGCCTCGCCACCCCCCACTTAATAGAGGCACTGTCGGATACCACTCCGGAAGTTCGCCGCAATGCCGTCGAAGCCCTGGGAGGAATCGGGGATCCTGCGGCAATTGCTCCACTGAATGACCTGGTGGCCCGCGAGATCAGCCGCCACGTGCCGGCCAGCCTGGTGCGCCAGGCGATTGATGCGATTACGCATGCCGTGACCCAGGGTGCGAGGACTGCAGCTAATTCAGTCAGCAGCCAGACGATTGCAGAACCCGCCGTTTTAAAGCCTGAGTCGCTTAACACCTCTACATTCGCCCCGATCGCTGCAGAAAAGATTTCTCAGGAAGAGGAACGATTGCGAGTGGAAGAAGAAGCACTCCGCAAAGCCGTTCAGGAGGTCGAGCAGAGGCGATTGGCGGCAGAGGCCGCGCGCAAACGCGTGGAGCAGGAAGCTCGTTTGCAGGCTGAGCAGGAAACCCGGGCCAGAGCGGAAGCGGAACAGCGGCGTGAGTCCGAAGAGCTTGCTCGCCAACAGGCGGAGGCTGAAGCTGCGCAGCGCCAGGCCGAGGAAGAAGCTCGCTTGCGCGCCGAAGAAGAAGCCCGCGCCAGAGCGGAAGAAGAAGCACGAATTCGTGCTGCTGAGGAAGCGCGCTTCCGCGTTGAGGCAGAGACACTCAGGAAAGCGGCCGAGGAACTTGCGCGCAAGCGGGTTGCGGCCGAGGCAGCGAGAAAGGAAGCGGAAGAAGAGGCCAAACTTCGAGCGGCAGAACTTGCGCGCAAACAGGCCGAAGAAGAAGCAGCCCGTCAGCTTGCCGAAGCTGAAGCTTTGCGTCTTGCCGAGGCAGAGTCGGCCCGGCAAGCGGCCGAAGAGTCTCGTCTTCGCGCGGCGGACGAAGCTCGTCTGCGCGCTGAGGAAGAAGAGCGTATTCGCGCCGAACAATTGCGCCTCCAGGACGAGGCTCGTCTGCGCGCTGAGGAAGAAACTCGCCAGCGAGCTGCCGAACAGACACGTCGCCTGGCTGAGCAGGAAGCAATTCGCCTGGCCTTGGAAGAAGCAGCGCGGCGGGCAGCCGACAATCAGCGCAGAGAAGATGAGGCACGGCTGGAGGCGGAAGCGGAAGACCTGCGCCGAGCCGCTGAGGCCGTGGCGTTGCAGCGAGCAGAGATAGAAGCCGCCCGTCGCAGAGCGGAGGCCGAGGCGGAGCGGCTGGCAGAGGAACAAAAGCAACTGCAAGCCGACGAGGCAGCGCGACGCGACGCGGAAGCGGAACGAATCAGGATTGCCGCTGAGGTGAATCAGCGTGCTCAGGAAGAGCTTCGGCGTCTCGAAGAAACTCGCGCGCATGCCGCCGCCGAGCAGCAGCGCATTGAAGCAGAGGCACGTCGCTATGCCGAGGAAGAGGAGCAACGGTTGGCCAGCCTGGAAGCCTTAAGAATGAAGGCCCAGGGTGATCTGGTCGAGCGGGCAGAAAAAGAAAAACGCATTCGTGGCGAAATCGAAGCCTTGCGTCTGGCAGAAGAGCAGCAGCGTCAGCGGATCCAGGATGCTGAGAAGCGCCGCCTGGCAGAATCCGAACTTCGGCGGCAGGCTGAAGAGCAGGCGCGTTTGAAGACCGCAGAGCAGCAGCAATTGCGGGCACAGGAAGAAGCGCGGTTGCAGGCTGAGGAAGAAGCCCAGTGCCGGGCCGAGGTGGAACGCCAGCGTTTGGCAGAAACACGGCTGCGGCTTGAGACGGAGCGCCGTCGTGCGGAAGAGGAACGGATACGCCTCGAATCCGAAGCGCGCCAGCGTACTGAGGAAGAGGAACGCCATCTTGCCTCGCTGGAAGCGATCCGGCTCCAAGCTGAAGCAGAGGCGCGGGCCCGCGCGGAAAAAGCGGCTCAACTGCAGAGCGAATTAGAGGCCCTCCGCGAAGCCGAAGAGTTGCGACTAAAAGCTGAAGAGGACGCCCAGCGGCGCGCCGAAGAGGAGCGCCAGCGCTTTGACGACGCCCGCCGCCGCGCGGAAGAAGATAGATTGCGCGTGGAAGCCGAAGCCCGGGAACACGCCGCAGCCCAACAACAGCACCTCGCAGCTTTGGCAGCGATTCGTCAAGAGGCTGAAGAACAAGCGCGTTTGCGAGCAGAACAGGCATTGAAGGTACAGGCTGAAATCGAGACGCTGCGGCAGGCAGCGGCCGAGCAGCTAAAGATGGAAGAGGAGGCGCGTCGCCGTGCGGAAGAAGAACGCCGGGGCCTCGATGAAGCACGGCGCCGCGCGCAGGAAGAGCGATTGCGAGTTGAAGCCGAAGGCCGTCAACACGCTCAGGAACAACAGCAGCACCTTGCGGCCCTGGAGGCCATTCGTCTCGAAGCAGAAGAGCAGGTGCGCCTGCGCGAGGAAAAAACTCTTGCGGCCCAGGTTGATATCGAGCGACTGCGGCAGATCGCGGAACAGCGCTTAAAGACTGAAGAGGAAGCACGCATCAGGGCCGAAGGAGAGCGAGTGCGCTTTGAAGCTGAAGCGCGCCAGCAGGCCGCCGCGGCTGAGAACCACCTTGCGGCGCTCGCCACCTTGCGTGCTCAGGCAGAGGAAGACGCTCGTGTTCGGGCAGAGAAAGAGCGGCAACTGCGCACAGAGATTGAGGTTCTGCAACAGGCTGAGGAAGTCCAGCGGCGACAAATTGAAGAAGCAGAAAGCCTGCGCCGCGAGAAGGCCGCAAAATTACAGGAAGAAGAAGAAACTCTTCGCCATACCGAACTGTTGTTGCAACAGCACCGTGCGGAAGTCGCGGCAATCCGGCGCAAAGCGGAAGAAGAAACAGAGTGGCTGGGGCAAGAGCAGGAACGACTCAGACGTGAAGACGAGGCCCGTTTAGCTGCCGCAGAAGAAAGGCGGCGGCTCGAAGTCGAAGCCCGACACCGGCTTGAGGAAGAGGAACGGTCTCGCTTGCTGGAATCAAGACGTCGCACGGAAGATGAAGCAAGAAGAATCAGCGAAGAAGCCCAGCGACGCGCTGAGGAAGATGAACGAAACCAGACCGAGCTGCAATCATTGCATCGCAGGCTGGAAGAAGAAGCCCGCAACCGCGCCGAACAGGAGCGACGCCTGCGCGCTGAAATCGAAGAGCTAAACCGCGCCAGTGAAGAACAACGCCGGCGGCTCGAAGCGCAATCTGAATTGCGAGCACAAGCTGAAGCCCGGTTCAAAGCGGCGGAGAACCAGCACGCTCAGGAAATACAAAGTCGGTTAAGAATCGAGGAAGAGGAGCGCCGCTATGCCGGCCTGCAGGTCGAGCCTGAAAGTGCCGGCTTGCTGGACGAGGCAAGGCCAGATCCCCGGACGGCCCACTCTTTGGCGGACCAAACTCGTGAGCTTGAAAAACTCGAGGCCCCGCGGCCGAAGTTTGCCGAACTCGCGATTGAAGCACGTGAACTCGAAGTACTGCAGGCAGAGAAGGGCCTGTTGGCAGTCGATGGCGAAACTGCGGGCGTGCCCTCCCATGTTCTGGGACGGCTTAAGAGTGAGGATACTGCCGAACGGGCGGCAGCCCTGGTGGAACTCAGTCAAATAGGCGACGAAGATTCGATTCAACTTATCAATAAGGCGTTTGACGATCCGGCGGCAGAAGTCCGCAACGCGGCGGCTCATGCCCTGCACGACGTCCATCCTGATCGTGCAGCTTCTTTTACCCGGGCCTTGCGTGATGGGTCTCCGGAGCGACGGCGAAACATCGGCGCTGCTCTGGCTGATTCAGGCTTGGCCACCCAGGCTATCAACAACCTCACCGGTGAGAGTCGCGAAATAACCTACGATGCGTTTTCGCTCTTGTTCCTGATGGCCAAGGCAGGCGAAGTCCAGCCCTTGATGCACGCGATTGAAGATCATGCCAATGTTGAGGTGCGCCTGGCGGTGGTGAAATTGCTGGCGCTGAGCGGCCAGTCGGAAATTGTGCCGGTGTTTCGCCGCCTGGCAGTGCGCGGGTCGTTGCCCTCAGAGGTAAGGTCCGCGGTGATGGAAGCGATCTACCAGATCAGCAGCCAGTCGCGTGAGAAGGCCCCCTCGGCTGCGTAAGGGCGAAGGGAAAAGGGCCAGGAGCAAAGGGAAAAGGGCGAAGGGCAGGGGTCCTTCGCTCTTACTTTTTCGCTTGCCTCCTGGCGCTTATCGCCTGGCCCCTTTGCGCTTTGCTGACGGCGATTTTACTATTCAGTCTCACCATGCCTTTTAAGTTACAGTCGGATTACGCACCGAAAGGGGACCAACCACAGGCAATCGAGGCGCTGGTTCGAGGTCTGGATGATGGCGCCAAAGACCAGGTCCTGCTGGGCATCACCGGCAGCGGCAAAACATTTACCATCGCCAGTGTGATTCAGAAAACTCAGCGACCAACGCTGGTTATGGCCCACAATAAGACGCTGGCGGCGCAGTTATATCAGGAATTCAAGTCGCTCTTCCCCGAAAATGCAGTCGAGTATTTTGTCTCCTACTACGATTACTACCAGCCAGAGGCCTACATGCCGTCGGCTGACCTTTATATCGAAAAGGAAGCCATCGTTAATGACGACATCGACCGTCTTCGGATGTCGGCCACTCGCGCGCTGTTCGAACGGCGCGATGTGATCGTAGTCGCCAGCGTGTCATGCATCTATGGTCTGGGCGATCCGGACGCTTATTACGACATGTTGCTTTTCGTGGAGCCGGGCACAAGGATGACGCGTGAGGCCCTGCTGCAGCGGCTGGTCGAACTGCAATACGAACGGGGCGACGTGGATTTTAAACGCGGTTCCTTTCGCGTGCGTGGCGATGTCGTCGATTTGTATCCCAGCTACCAGGACAACGCCTATCGGATAGAACTCTGGGGAGACGAGATCGATTCGGTTTCGACCATTGATCCTCTGCTGGGTGAAGTGCTCCAGAAACACACGGCCAGAGTGCCGATCTACCCCAAAACTCACTATGTGATGTCGAAGAACACCATCAAACAGGCGATCAAATCAATCCGTGCCGAACTGGAGTGGTGGGAACCCAAACTGATCGCTGAGGGCAAACTGGTGGAAGCACAACGGCTGCATCAGCGGACCATGTTCGATCTCGAGATGATCAAGGAGATGGGATTTTGTCGGGGTATTGAGAATTACTCGCGGCATCTCACCGGAAAGAATCCGGGCGAGCCACCGCCGACGCTGCTCGACTACCTGCCGCGCGATACCATGATGGTGATTGATGAAGCGCATCAAACGGTTCCGCAGGTTCGCGGTATGTTTGAAGGCGATCAATCACGCAAACGGACACTCGTGGAATATGGGTTTCGCCTGCCGTCGGCGCTCGATAACCGGCCGCTCAATTTTCGCGAGTTCGAAGAGCGTATCGGCCAGACTATTTATGTTTCCGCGACCCCCGGGCCTTACGAATTAACGAAGGTCAGCGGCGAGGTTATCGAACAGATTATTCGACCGACGGGTCTGATGGATCCGGAAGTCGAGGTGCTGCCAGTCAAGGGGCAAATTGACCATCTCCTGGAAGAGTGTCGTCTGCGTGCGGAGCGCAAGGAACGTGTCCTGGTGACTACTCTGACCAAGCGCATGTCTGAGGACTTGACGGAATATTTCACCGAGGTGGGAGTACGTGTTCGCTACCTGCATTCTGATATTGTGACGCTCGACCGTATCAAGATTCTGCGCGATCTGCGTCGCGGAGAGTTCGACGTTCTGGTGGGCATCAATCTGCTCCGCGAGGGTTTGGATTTGCCGGAGGTGTCGCTGGTGGCAATTCTGGACGCCGATAAGGAGGGGTTTCTGCGCTCTGAATCGTCCCTGATACAGACGATCGGCCGGGCGGCCCGCAACGCTCACGGCAAAGCCATTTTGTATGCCGATCGCGTGACGGACTCGATGAAACGGGCCATTGATGAAACACGGCGGCGGCGCATGGTGCAGGAAGCCTACAATCGGGAACACGGGATTACACCGCAAACAATCATCAAGCCAATCGAAGCTACCCTGGTGACGGCCTACGAGGCAGACTATTTCAAAGTGCCGCTGGATCTCGATGAGTACGAAGAATACTCGGCGGAAAAGATAGGCCAGACCATCAGTCAGCTGGAAAGAGACATGCGTGAAGCTGCCAGGCGATTTGAGTTTGAGAAGGCCGCCGAGTTGCGCGACCGGATCAAGTACCTGCGCGAGAGGGAGCTGCAGTTGAGTTGACCTGCAGCGCACTTTGCACAGTCCAGGGAGTCGATGCTCAGCAAAACCCAACCGGATGAAATCCAGTCCTACCTTTTCGATTCCAGCTACATGCGGGGCGGGACAGCCACCGGCGTAGTTTTCCCGGAGAGTGCGGCTGAGGTCGCGGAGATTCTCCGCGATGCCCAGCGCAATCAGACTCCAGTCACGGTGGCCGGCGCCGGCACGGGCACAGTCGGCGGCCGTATTCCCTTCGGTGGTATCGTGCTGGCTACCGACAAACTCAACCGCATTAAGAGTATCGTCTGTGACGATGGTGGTGGGTCGGCTATCGCCGAGGCGGGTGTGCTCCTCAGCGAGTTGCAGAGTGCGGTGGACCTGAAAGGAATGCTGTACCCCCCTGATCCAACCGAGCGCGCTTGCTTTCTCGGGGGCAATGTTGCGACCAATGCTTCCGGCTCGCGCACTTTTAAATATGGACCAACCCGAAACTACGTGCAGCGACTGACGATTGCCCTGCCCACCGGTGATCTGATCGATCTGCGCCGGGGACAATTGCACGCGAGCATCGACGGCTTGATATGCATCCCGCTGCGCTCCGGTCGCAGAGTGGAAGCGCGCCTACCATCTTATTCCATGCCTCGGGTGCGTAAACACGCTTCCGGTTATTTCGTCGCTCCGGGCATGGATTTGCTTGATCTGTTCATCGGCAGCGAAGGCACACTGGGCGTGGTCACTGAGATGGAAGTAAAGCTTTTGCCAAAGCCGGAGGGGCTGTTAAGCGGGGTGGTTTTTTTTACCGTGGAGGAAGAATTGCTGGACTTCGTTCGGCAGGCGCGTGACGAGTCCCTGCTTTCACGGCAAACTCCAGGGCCGGATCGGGAGATCAGCCTTGATGCGCGGGCGCTCGAGTATTTTGATAAAGAGTCGCTTGGTTTTTTGCGCCAAGAATATGAAAGCATCCCGACAGAAGCAGTCGGGGCGATCTTTTTCGAGCAGGAGACGACAGCCGATACAGAAGATGCGTTGCTGGGCGGATGGCTGGCATTGCTCGAGTCTCATCATGCGCTCGCCGAGCAATCCTGGTTTGCAACCAACGAACCTGATCAGGCCAGGCTGCGCGAATTCCGCCATCAGCTTCCTGTCCTGATGAACGAGTGGTTTTCGAGCCATAACCAACGCAAGGTCTCAACCGACATGGCAGTGCCGGATGAAGAGTTTCCCGCCATGCTGCGCTTCTATCAGGAGACGTTGCGCGCCGATAACCTGCGCTACACCATTTTCGGGCACATCGGTGACAATCACGTTCACGTCAACATCCTGCCGCGCAATGATGATGAAGGCGTTCGGGCCCGCGAGATTTATCTGCGGTTCCTGCAACGTGCCGCGGCTGTGGGCGGCACACTCTCAGCCGAGCACGGAGTGGGAAAACTCAAACGTGAATACCTGCGCCTCTTTTACAGCGACCAGCATCTGCTCGAGATGGCCGCCTTAAAGCACGCGTTCGATCCCGCCGGGATCCTCGGGCGCGGCAATATTTTCGGCGCGGCGAACCAACTCTGACACACTAAAACTGGGCTGAAGCTGGTACTCTGAGCGCCCGCGGGCGGCAGTGATTTGTCCTTCACTGCGAACAAAACTACAATCGTTACTCTCAATGCTAAGTTTCACTACAGCCGGAGAATCACACGGCCGCGCCCTGGTTGCCATTGTCGAGGGTCTGCCTGCCGGTCTACCCGTCGATGTCGGTCAGATCAATTACGAATTGGAACGGCGGCAGCGGGGTTACGGTCGCGGCGGGCGCATGAAGATTGAGCAGGATGAAATCCAGCTTCTGAGCGGTGTTCGGCATGGACTGACCCTGGGCTCACCATTGGCCCTGATGATTGAGAATAGGGACTGGGCCAACTGGACTGAGATTATGGCTGCGGACGCGCGCGAGCTTGAGCCGGAGAAGGCTCGCCTGGTGAAACGCCCGCGCCCTGGACATGCTGATCTTGCCGGAGGTTTGAAATTTGGTGCGCGGGATCTGCGGAACGTACTGGAACGCGCGTCCGCACGCGAAACGGCGGCCCGCGTCGCCTGCGGTGCATTTGCGAAGCAGTTGCTGGGACAATTCGGTGTCCAGATTCGCAGCCATGTCATTCAACTCGGCGGCATACCTGAAATACCTCTGGAGCTTTCCTGGGAAGCGATCAGCGCCATTCGCGCTGACGCGCCTCTCAATTGTGCCGATGAACAGGCGCAGCAAAGGATGGTCGAGCTGATTGATGAAAAGCGGCACGCGGGCGACACCCTCGGAGGAATCTTCGAAGTCGTCGCGCGCGGACTCGTGCCTGGGCTCGGTTCGCATACTTCCTGGGACGGGAAGCTCGACGGCCGTCTGGCCCAGGCAGTGATGTCGATACATGCCGTCAAAGCAGTTGCCATTGGCGCCGGACTGGAGGCCAGCAGTCTGCCGGGGTCGGAAGTCCATGATGAGATTGCCTACAACGCCGAGACCAAAGATTTTATTCGCGCGACAAATCGCGCGGGTGGGCTCGAGGGTGGAATCACAAATGGCGAAGAGCTGCGCATTCGGGGACATCTGAAACCAATTTCCACCCTGCGCCGCCCGTTGCGCTCCGTGGACATCGATACCAAGCAGGAGGAAGCCGCCGCTTTTGAACGTTCAGATATCACCGTTGTACCCGCGGCTGGAGTAATCGGTGAAGCGATGGTGGCGCTGGTCCTGGGGTCGGCCATGCGCGAAAAATTCGGCGGCGACAGCCTGGGTGAAATGAAGCGTAACTTCGAAGGCTATCGCGAACAGTTGCGCGGGTATTGAGTGTGCGCGTCGTTCTTTGCGCTCTCCTGTTACTGGAAAAGCTCTTTTAAGAGCCTAAACAAGCAGGGGACCCAGGTACAAGCTACAGAGCAAAAGATATCAAGACGATCAATGGCTGTGAAGAACGCAAAACCGGCAAAGCGAGTCTTTTTGATCGACTCAATGTCTCATATCTTTCGGGCGTTTTATGCGCCAATGGCGAACCGCGCGGCGCCGCTGGCAAATTCTCACGGCCAGGTTACGCAGGCCGTGTTCATTTTTACCAACATGTTGCGCAAGCTGCTGCTGGACGAGCAACCAGACTACATTGCGGCAATCTTTGAATCGGGGGAAAAGACATTTCGCCACGAGACCTTTGCTGACTACAAGGCTAATCGCCTGCAAATGCCTGAGGATCTCGCTTCCCAACTGCCGTTCATTATCCGGTTGTGCGAGGCCTTCAATATCCCGGTCATCAATGCGCCGGGGTATGAAGCGGACGACGTGATCGGGACTCTGGCGGCCCAGGCGGAAAGAAAAGGCGTGCAGGCGGTCATCGTCTCCAACGACAAAGACATGTGCCAGTTGGTCCACGATCCTTTTGTCGTAGCCATGCGCACCAATTCTCAAGTCGTCAGGCGCAAGGAATATGTCCCTCCAATCGAGTGGTGCGACGAAGCGTGGGTGGAAAAGAAATTTGGCGTGACTGCGGATCAGGTCGTCGATCTGTTGGGCCTGATGGGCGATTCGATTGACAACATCCCGGGAGCGCCCGGGATCGGCTCGAAAGGAGCGGTCGCCATCATCAAACAATTTGGGTCGATTGAAAACGCACTTGAGCGCTGGGAAGAAGTAAAGCACAAGACCTATCGGCAATCACTGCGCGACAATGCCGACCTCATCCGGCAATCGCGAGAGTTGGCGCGCATCAAGTGCGATCTCGACGTGGAATTGGACCTGGATCAGTTGAGAGCGCGTCCAGCCGACCGGGCGGCTGCGTATGAGCTGTTCCGTGAACTTGAATTTCAGGTATTGACTCGGGAATTTGCCGATGCCGCGCAAGCAGTGCCGGCCAGCGTGAACGAAGCCCGTGACTATCGACTCATCCGTAGAGAGTCTGAGCTAAAGGCCTTTGTGCAAACGCTCTGGAATGCCGAGCACATTGGGATCGCCATTGCCGAGTCGACTGAAGGCGAAGACCAGCAGCGCTGCCTGTTGCCCCAGGATGGCGCCTTTGGGATTGCCATCGCAAGTGGACCGGGCCGGGCGGCCTATATTGATTTGGAAAAATTTGCTGAAGGTCGCGAGTCGGCTCTGGTGCCCTTGCGCGAGGTATTGGCCAATGGGCTGCTCGAGAAATCCGTGCATGATTTGAAGCGGGCCGTCGGGTTGCTTTCACCTCTCGGCATCGCCCTCGAAGGGGTGAAGGACGATACATTCCTCGCCGCTTATCTGCTCGATCCGAGTCGCAGCAAATATGAACTGCACGATCTGGCTCGGGAACTAACAGGAGTCGATGGCGCCGGCCCTCCCGCGGCGGGCTGGACGGAATTGACCTGGCAGACGGCGGTTGCTGCTGATCTGACGGCCCAGGCCGCGCGTGTGCTGCATGAACGGATACTGGAAAAGAAACTGGAAACAATCTATGCAGAAGTAGAGTTGCCGCTCGCTCCGTTGCTCTATCAGATGGAGCGCGCCGGATTGAAAGTTGATCGCCGCGTGCTAAATGACCTGTCCAGCTTTCTGGGGCAGGAACTCATTAGGCTCACCGAACAGATTTACAAGCTGGCGGGTCATGAATTCAATGTGGGTTCACCCAAACAGGTGGGTGATGTGCTTTCGGACCTGAATATTGGGACGGGCCGCAAGACATCCACCGGTCGTATTTCCACCAGCAAGGCGGTACTCGAAGAGCTGGCGCAAACCTATGAGCTGCCACGATTGATTATCGAATACCGCGAACTGGACAAGCTGAAGAGTGTCTACACAGATGCCTTGCCGCACCAGATCGCGGCTGATGGCCGGATACATTGTCAACTGAACCAAACTGTAGCAGCCACGGGCCGCTTATCTTCCAGTGAACCGAACCTGCAGAATATTCCGATTCGCACCGAACTGGGCCGGCGTATCCGGCGCGCCTTTGTGGCTGAAGAGGGTTGCCGGATTATCTCGGCCGATTATTCGCAGCTCGAATTGCGATTACTAGCGCATATCACTCAGGATCCGGTCATGCTGGATGCATTTCAGCATGGCGAAGACATTCACAATCGCACCGCGCGTCTGGTGTTTCACGCGGAGACCGATGCCGAACTAAAAGAAGCGCGGCGTTTTGCCAAGATAGTAAATTTTGCGATCGCCTATGCTATTGAGCCATGGGGATTGTCCCAACGCGTTGGTATTTCTCGGGAAGAAGCAAAAAAAGTTATCCAGGATTATTACAATACTTACAAAGGAGTGCGCCGGTACATGGAAGAGGTTCCGGTGCGGGCGCGCGAACATGGCTACGTGCGCTCGATCTACGGTCGCATTCGTCCGCTGCAGGGAATCAATGATCGCAATGCCAACATTCGCAAAGCTGCCGAACGAGAAGCAATCAATATGCCGATTCAGGGTACGGCCAGCGACATTGTGAAGATCGCCATGCTGCATGTCGAGGGAGCATTAAGACGGGAGCAATTGAAAGCGCGCATGCTCATGCAGGTACATGATGAATTGTTGGTAGAGGCGCCCGTTGGCGAGGTTGAGCGCGTGGTGGAAATACTGAAGCAGGA
>Ga0209797_10001351_pt1 | contig 12273 bp, 8 predicted proteins | sample DOMMetBare3Fresh_2_FD_187472 | JGI IMG/M metagenome (GOLD analysis project Ga0209797, IMG submission 187472) | Wetland sediment microbial communities from St. Louis River estuary, USA, under dissolved organic matter induced mercury methylation -... | ecosystem: Environmental > Aquatic >...
CAACATCACAGGCGTTTTTACATTTTGTACAAAGCGTAGAGGTGAGTGGGCATCATATTTACTCCAGTCATCCCATGGATTAGCTTTGAAATAAGAAGGAAGAAATCCTTCAATATCATCCGTAAGATTCTGATGTGATAAATCAACCACAGGTGCGCCGATACTTGCAACTTTAAAACGATTGGTATGACCCACAATCCAGCTGCTCATAAATCCGCCATAGCTCCAGCCCATCACTCCCATTTTATTTTCATCAGCCACTCCCATTTTTATTACATAATCCACACCAGCCATGATATCCAGGAAGTCTTTTCCTCCCCAGTCTTCACGGTTAGCCGTACGAAACTCTGTTCCATAGCCACTGGATCCTCTTGGGTTTGGACGAAGCACTGCAAAACCAGCTTCAGCAAATGCAGCAATGGGATAGGAACCCTGGTTGCCCGCTACACAGGTTTGTGCAAATACTCCCGCCGGCCCGCCATGTACATTTAAGATGAGTGGAGCTTTTTTCCCGGGTTGATAATTGATGGGGTAAGTAAGAAGGCCTTCGATATCTCTTCCATCAGCTCCTTTCCATTTCACCACTTCTGTTTTTGGAAGAATTTTATTTGCATGTTCAGCATTGATGCCGGTAACTTTTACCGGAGAAAAATTATTGAGTGAACTGATATAACCTTCCGGCAACTGAGTCGGGTTTTGTAAAGTGAAGCCCAGATAAGTACCTGTTGAATTAAGCGTGGCGCCACCAATTACATCTTTTGATCCTTTGTTCCATTCTGCTATGGATTTGCCATCAATGCTTAACTGGTAAATGCTGTTCAAAGTTTTATTTGCCTCTGCATATAAAATGTTTTTCCCATCGGGTGTCCATCCAATAATACCACCGTTTTCATCCGGGGTTGCTTTCAACCGCCAGTTTTTTCCTTCCTCAACAGAATAAATTTTTACATGCCTTGCCCCTGACCAGTCAAGCGGATCGGTGGTGCAGTGGTATGCAATTAATTTTCCATCGGGACTGAACAAAGGTCCTGTTTCACCGGCGCCTGTATTGGCAATTGATTTTATAGTTCCGCTTTCAATATCAATTAAGGAAATATCGCTGTACACATTATCATTTACTTCCGGTGATTTGCCATGACTGTATGCAATCGTTTTTCCATCGGGGGCCCAGTCAAATGCATTTACATTATAATTTTCTTTGGTTAATTTTTTCTGTTCATATTTTCCGGCAGTATCTTTTTTATTAAGCCATAAAACAAAAAGACGGCTTTGCTTTATTTCTTCATCCATAAAATAAGCATCTTCTTTTGCTTTTTTATTTTTTTCTTCTTTATCATCAGCCGCATCAGGAATGGTAAATGCAATCATGCTGCCATCATGGCTCCAGTCAAAATTGCCTATACTGCTTTTTACATCGGTAATTTTTTCTGACTCACCACCGGCTACAGGCAGTATGTATAAATTATTTTTGCTTTCTCTTGAAGATGTGAAGGCAATCCATTTCCCGTCCGGGCTCCATTTGGGATTGGAGGAGTTTTTATCGCCTTTGGTTAACTGAACAGCATTGTTACCGTTGGCATTGCACATCCATACCTGGTTTACATATTCACTTCGGTCTTCCGTCATAACGGCTTCACGAACTGTATAGAGTACTTTACTGCCATCAGGCGATGGAACAACGGCTGTAACATTTTTTATTTTCAGGCATTGTTCGGGTGTCCAGTTTTTTTGTGCAATAATAAAAAGTGGCAAAAAGAAAAATACGGCAATCAGCAGTTTTGATTTCATAAAAAATTTTTTAAGTATAAAAAATACTCTGTACGGGTTTCAAGGGGGAGATTGCAGGTAGTAAGAAGATATACAAGTTAAGAAGGCAGGCGTGAATAAACAAACCTTTTCTTGTTATTGCTGCTTCATAAAATAACATAGATTCGTATATCCTGAAAAAATCTCTTACCCCCTGCAAGCGGCACCCTTTAGGTTGAAAACTCATTAACAAACCAACTTGAATTTCAATTTATGGAAGTACATGCCCACTCTCATTCACCCCGGAAAAAATGGACACATTATCTCTGGGAGTTTCTTATGTTGTTCCTTGCTGTGTTCTGCGGGTTTCTTGCAGAAAACCAACGGGAGCATTATATTGAACAAAAAAGGGAAATAGAATATATCCGATCAATGGTTGATGATTTGATACTGGATACTGTTGAATTAACAGATCAAAACAGAACGAGGAGGGAAGCTGTTATCATGTATGATTCATTAATTACCTTATTAAATCTGAAGGAACGGAATGAATTTCAGCAGCAGCGGGTTTATTACCTGGCCAGGATGAGTCTTCGCTTATCCCCTTTCCCGGCATTAAATGACCGGACATATGAACAGATGAAAAGTTCGGGGAACCTGCGCCTGGTACATGATAAAAAAACTGCTGATGATATTACCAGGTATTATTTCAATTCAAAAGAATTTTCAATAAATGCCAGCCAGTCGCTGTTAAGATTACAATCGCTGATTGAGTTTCAGGGAAAAGTTTTTGATGGCATAGTTTTTCAAAGAATGACTGATATGAAAGATTTTTCAATTACACAGCCGGGTGGAAATCCTGCACTGAAAACTGAAGATAAAAAAATCCTGAACGAATTGTTTGTCCGCATTCATTATGTTTTATCAATTCTTTTGTTTTCAGAAAATTTATGTACCCGGCTAAAAAATGAAGCTTCACAATTGATCGGTGTTTTAAAAAATGAATATCACCTGAAATAAATTATTTATGGAAGTACATGCACACACCCACACTCCAAGGAAAAAATGGACCCATTATTTCTGGGAATTTTTAATGTTGTTTCTCGCTGTTACTCTTGGTTTTTTTGTAGAAAATCAAAGGGAGCATTATATCGAGCACAGCCGGGAGAAGCAATTTGTACGATCTTATTATGAAGATTTGAAAACTGATATCGGGCACCTGGATAGTTTACTAAAAGGACGGAAAGGCAGAAAAAAAATGATCGACTCACTGACTGTTATGCTTGATACACCTGATCCTGATGTGTATGGGAAAAAAATTTATTTCAATGCCCGGCCACTTACAGTCGCACTTGTTTTTTTTAACAACGACCGGACCATTCAGCAACTAAAAAATGGGGGAAATTTAAGACTGATCAGAAAGCAGGAAGTTTCTAACGCCATTATGGGCTATGATCAGCAAGTTAGATGGATTCAGTTTGTAGTTGCAAGAGAAGAGCAGATACTGCACGAATATATAAAGCTTATAGAAGAAGTATTTGATGCAAGAGAGTTTAATAAAATGGCTTCTGGCATTTTTGGTTTTAAGATGCATGAAGGGAACCCCCGCTTATTAAAAAAAGATAAACAGACAATTCAGCGGGTTATCAATAAACTTCATTTTCTGCAATCAGTAAATTCATATTTATTAATGGTATATGGAGAACTATTTGAAAAAGCGAAATCAACAAAACAAATCATCGAGAGTAGCTACTCAATAAACTGAAATTATTATGGAAGTACATGCCCATTCACATACAGCAAGAAAAAAATGGACACACTATTTCTGGGAGTTTTTAATGCTATTCCTTGCTGTGTTCTGTGGTTTTCTGGCTGAAAACCAAAGAGAACATTATATTGAAGGCCAGCGTGAAAAACAATTTATCCATTCCATCACCGAAGATCTGAATACAGATATCCATATGCTTGACAGCATACTCAATGCCAGGAAAAATATGGATGTGATGATGGATTCACTTCTTTATATTATGAATTATACGGATCCGAAACAACATGGCAATGAGATATATTATTTTACCCGGCGGGTTCCCCGTACATTTCGATTTTATACAAACGACAGGACTTTATCGCAACTGAAAAATGCAGGGAACTGGAGATTGATAAAAAATAAAAATGTCTCAGAAAGATTATCCACTTATGATAATCTAGTCCGCACACTTACAGCTTATATAGAAGAAAGAGAAGAATCACTGGTACTTATTCTTTACCAGTCCATCGATAAAATGTTTGACAACAAAGTATTTGAAAAAATGATAAATGGTTTAAGTTTTATCCGGCCTCAAAATAACCCACAGCTACTCACCTATGACAAAAATGAGTTGAATGAGTTTTGTAACCGGGTGCATTTCAGAAAAAACTCAAACCTTTATTTTATTACAGTTGCAGACAAATTATTGTCTGAAGCAAAACTTACACTTGATGTTATTAAAAAAGAATACTACCTGAAATGAAAAGCTATGAAATGCTAGCTATGTCCGAAGGACTCCTTCGGAGAACTTCGAGCCAAAACATTAAACTATTAAACCCCCGTCCGACCGGTTCATCCGGGCGGATTTAAACTTTTTAAACTTGTTTTCATGGAAGTACATGCACACACTCATACAGCACGTAAAAAATGGACGCATTATCTCTGGGAATTTCTCATGTTGTTTCTTGCTGTGTTCTGCGGGTTTTTAGCAGAGAACCAAAGAGAACATATGGTAGAACATCAACGGGAAAAAAAATATGCGCATACCTTGCTGGAAGATTTAATAAATGACACCCTTGGATTAAAAATCAATATTCCTTCCTGGGAAAACATGGTAAACCATATTGATACAATAAGAAGTGAAATTGAAAAAGAGTCTTCAGCAAGAAACTCATTAGCCCTTTACAGATGTGCTTCCTTTTTGGTAACCAACAGCAACTTTATTTATCACGACCGTACTGTAGGTCAATTGAAAAATGCTGGTAATTACCGATTACTGCCAAAAAACATTTCCGATTCGTTAATCGATTATGATGCCAGTATTATGTCGAGTATGAAAGACATCGAAGAGAGATATAATATAACTTATTTTCAGAACCGCGAAGTTTTGCAGGAGCAGCTTTTCAATACTAAATTTTTTCAGTACAGAAATGAACCGGAGAAACTTATTGCCGCTGCAAAACTGGAACCGGGCATAATAGAACTCAGAAAAGGCAAGGAAGAGGTATTGTTTCAATATTATAATTGCCTTTTTTCTTTAAAAAATCATACTGCAGCTAGAATAAGAAATCTGAAAAGATTGTTGCAGCGGTCAACTAATCTTATAGAAATGATTAAAAAAGAATATCACCTGGATTAAAAAGCTATGAGCTGTTAGTTATAAGCTTCGAGACAAAATAAAAACTATATAATAATCAATTATGAAAAAATATTTTTTACTAATAATCTACATCAGCCAGATTGCTTCTGCTCAAACTATTGACAATTTACTATCACCGCCCTTTCCCTCCGGGCTTACAGCATCTGCAGATAGTAAAAGCATTGCCTGGGTTTTTAATAATAAGGGATCAAGAAATATTTTTCTTGCAGCTTCTCCTGCCTTTACTGCAAAACAAATAACAAATTACACGGGTGATGATGGCATGGAAATAAACTCTGTCAGCCTTACTGCTGATGGAAGCAAAATTGTTTTTGTTCGTGGCAACACAAATAACAATCGTGGTGAACCGGCCAACCCGGCTTTTCTGCAAACTTCCACAGAAAGAATTATCTATGTGATGGATAATAACGGAAACAATCTTCGCAAAATAGCTGCGGGGTCATCACCAGAAATTTCTCCTGACGGAAAAACTATGGCTTACTCATCCGGAGGTCAAATATGGACCGCATCATTATCTGATACAACCATTAAAAATCAAAAACTTTTTCAATCTAGAGGCGGTCAGTCACAAATGCATTGGTCTCCCGATGGAAAAATGCTTGCTTTTGTAAGCGATCGGGGTGATCATTCATTTGTTGGTATTTACAATTTCATAAAAAAATCCGTTGAATTTGTTGAAACAAGCGTAGATCATGATACTTATCCTGCATGGTCATCAGATAGTAAACAACTGGCTTTTATCCGCATTCCAAATATCAACAATGCATTACCTTTTGTACCGGTAAGAGAAACTAATCCATGGAGCATTCGATTGATGGATATACAAACAGGAAAAACAAAAGAAATATGGAAAGCTGCAGCAGGAAGGGGAAGTGTTTTTGTTGATGACATTCCTGTTGCAGAAAACCTTTTGTGGTGGGCAGCCGGCAATCAACTTGTTTTTCCTTATGAAAAAGATGGATGGCAGCATTTATATGCTTTAGACATTAATAAAGGAACAACCCGCTTACTTACACCGGGAAATGGGGAAATAGAAAATGTTTCTCTTTCTGCTGACGGGCAAACAATTTATTACACAGCCAACATTGATGATATCAATCGCCGCCATATCTGGAAACTAAATGTCAGTGACGGTAAAACTGAATGTTTAACAAAAGGAAATAATATTGAATGGTCACCGGTAATTATCAATAATGGAATTGCCCTGTTACATTCATCAGCTACCAAACCGGCATGGCCGGCATTATTACAAAATGGAAACATTCATGATTTAGCTGCTGATTTATTTCCAAAAGATTTTCCTTCCACTTTAGTACAACCACAAGCTGTGATGATAAAAGCAACAGATGGTATGCAGGTAACAGGAGATCTTTTTTTTCCTCCCAATCATAAAGCAGGTGATAAACATCCGGCGTTGATCTTTTTACATGGTGGATCAAGAAGACAGATGGTTTTGGGTTTTCATTACAGCCAGTATTATTCCAATGCCTATGCATTGAATCAATATTTTGCTTCACAAGGTTATATTGTGGTGTCATTAAATTACCGCAGTGGTATTGGTTATGGTTTAGAATTTCGTGAAGCATTAAACTATGGTGCTGATGGTGCCAGCGAAGTAAGAGACTTGATTGGTGCAGGACAATATTTAAAAAATAGAAATGATGTTGATGGAAAAAAGATCTCCTTATGGGGAGGCAGTTATGGTGGTTATCTTACAGCGCATGGATTAGCACAGGCACCTGATTTGTTTGCCTGTGGTGTAGATATACATGGTGTACACAACTGGAATGATGAGATACCCACTTTTGCCCCCTGGTATGATTATGCAAAATTTCCTGCTATGGCAAAGAAAGCATTGGAATCATCACCGGTATTTTATATAAAAAGATGGAAGAATCCTGTGCTGCTGATACATGGTGATGATGATCGTAATGTTCCTTTCAGTGAGTCAGTGAATATTGCAGAGCCTTTACGTAAACAAGGTGTGCATGTAGAGCAATTGGTGCTGCCGGATGAAATACACGGTTTTTTATTACACCGTAGCTGGCTGAAAATTTATAATGCTGCTTTTGATTTTATACAACGCCAGGCAAATCATCAATAGAATTATTTTATTTATGGAAGTACATGTACACACACATAGTTCCCCACACACAAGCAGGACATCAACAAAAAAATGATTTCATTATTTCCGGCAAATTTTATTACCATTTAAACTAAAATATAATGAGCGATGAATTAAAAAGAGAAGTTGGTGTCTTTGATGTAGTAATTAATGTATTAAATCTTTCTGTTGCCAGTGGCATCTTTTTATTTCCTGCTATACTCGCCGGCATTCTTGGCAGCGCCGGTATTCTTGCATATATCCTTTGCGGGTTTCTTTTTTTACTCGTTGTACTTTGTTATGCGGAGATAAGCAGCCGCATTACAGCTACCGGCGGTACTTATATCTATATCGAAAAAGCCTTTGGTCCTTTTGCAGGTTTTATTGCCAATACCCTCTTTTGGTTTGGAACTGGTGTATTTGTAACTGCTGCACTGGTAAACGGACTTACGGATATGTTATCTGTACCTTTTCCTGTATTCAACAATATTTTTTACAGGGCAATTTTTTTTATTGTGGTCATCTCTTTTTGTGCAGCAGTTAATATTATTGGAATAAAACAAGGCATGAGAACTGTAAAAATTTTAACCGCGTTAAAGTTACTTCCACTGATACTTCTTGTAATAGCCGGCTTATACAATATGAAATTTTCAAATCTCCAATGGACCGGCTTTCCAGAAATTCATAAACTGGGAGCCGCTTCTCTTATTTTGTTTTTTGCTTTTGCCGGCGGTGAAACGGTATTGAATATAAGCGGGGAAATGAAAAACCCGAAACGAACCGGTCCCCTGGGTTTATTAATTGGTACCATTTTAATAATCCTTTTTTTCTGCCTGATACAGCTAACAGCACAGGGTGTAATGGGTGATACACTGGTCAATCATAAAGAAGCACCCCTGGCTGCCATGGCTGAAACACTATTTGGGAAAACAGGATTTACCATCCTGATCATTGCTGCTATGGTATCCATTTTCGGAACGATGAACTCTGTTATACTCCTGTTTCCAAGAATCCTGTATGCAGGGGCAGAAAATAAATTACTGCCTGCTTACCTGGCAAAAGTTCATCCGAAATATTCAACTCCACATAGGGCAATAATTATTTTTTCATTTATAGCTTTTATTATTGCTATCTCGGGAGGATTCAGACAATTGGCAATTTTGGTAACAGCCTCAATACTGTTGTTGTATATAGGCGTAGTGCTGGCAGTTATAAAAACAAGACTTCAAAAAAAGGCAGATAATCCCGCTTCATTTAATTTACCTGGTGGGTTATCCATTCCTGTTGCAGCCTTAATAACACTTTGCTGGTTTTTGTGGCAATTAAAAAGTAATGAGTTAATTGGAATTGGAATATTTATCGGAATCATTTCCGTTATTTATTTTTTAAGAAAGCTTATCAATAAAAAATAAGCTTTTGAATTGACTCATCCAATCTTGCCTTTGCCATAAAATTTTTCTCCAGCTCCATATTAAAAGGAATAGGTGTATCAAGAGAAGCACATCTCATCACCGGTGCATCAAGAATTCCAAAACAGTTTTCTGCAATCCATGCGGCAATCTCTCCACCAATGCCACCTATCAATGTGTCTTCATGTAAAATCAAAACCCGTCCTGTTCTTTGCACGGCTTCACGAATAGCAAAATAATCAAGTGGCGCTAATGTTCTTAAGTCTAAAATATCAATGGAGATTTCAGGATGCTCCGCTGCATAATCATCTGCCCAATGCACTCCGGCACCATACGTGATAATAGAAACTTCATCCCCTTCCCGCACATGCCTTGCTTTGCCTATTTCAATTTCATAATATTCCTCGGGTACTTGTCCGCTTACAGAACGGTACAAAGCTTTATGCTCAAAATACATGACCGGGTTTGGATCATTAATGGCTGCAATCAATAATCCTTTTGCATCCATCGGTGTACTTGGATAAACAACTTTCAGTCCCGGCACTTTTGTAAACCAGGCTTCATTACTCTGGCTATGAAACGGGCCTGCGCCTACACCACCACCTGTTGGCATCCGTATCACCACATCTGCATTTTGTCCCCAGCGGTAATAAATCTTTGCAAGGTTATTTACAATCTGGTTAAACCCCACGGTAACAAAATCTGCAAACTGCATTTCCATTACACTTTTAAATCCTTCTAATGATAATCCCAATGCTGCACCAACAATTGCACTTTCACATAGCGGTGTATTTCTCACTCTTTCTTTTCCAAATTCATTTACAAATCCTTCGGTTATTTTAAATGCACCACCATATGCGGCTATATCCTGGCCCATCAATATTAAATTGGGATGAGCTTGCATGCTTTGATGAAGACCTTCTTTGATAGCATCAATCAACCGCAAGTCGTGAGTTGTAAGTCGTGAGTCGTGAGTGGCTTTTGAATTATCTACTACCTCGACTCCTAACTCCCGACTTCTGACTCCTGACTCAGCGTACACATCTTCAATTTCTTCTTCTGTATCTGCAATTACAGGTTTAGTATCAGACCCAAGCGCCAGTTCACTTTCTATTTTGTCTTTAAACTCATTTCTTATTTCTGTTATGTGAATTTCATTTAACACCCCTGACTCAATTAAAAACTTTTCATAGTTCTTAACGGGGTCTTTTAACTCCCATATTTTAAATAAATCTGGTGGCACATATTTTACACCGCTTGCTTCTTCATGTCCACGCATACGGAAAGTCATGCATTCAATTAAATAGGGTTTATGATTTTTTATACAATACTCTCTTACACCTTTCATGGTATCATAAACAGATAGAATATTGTTTCCATCAATCACCACTCCTTCCATGCCATATCCTTTTGCTTTATCCACTAAACTGATACAGCGGTATTGTTCATTTACCGGGGTAGATAAACCATAGCCATTATTTTCTATTATAAAAATTACAGGCAGATCCCAAACGGCAGCCACATTCAATGCTTCATGAAAATCTCCTTCGCTTGTTCCACCATCCCCGGTGAATGCCAGCGAAACTTTACCTGCCTGTCCGGCAGGCAGGTTTTCTTTCCTGAGTTTATAAGCCAGCGCCACACCATCGGCAATAGCCAGTTGCGGCCCAAGATGTGAAATCATGCCGCAGATATGATGTTCCTTATTTCCAAAATGAAAACTTCTTTCTCTTCCTTTGCTATATCCTTCTTTCGCTCCCTGCCATTGCATAAATAATTTACTGAGGGGCATATTACGGGTAGTAAAGACTCCAAGGTTTCTGTGCAATGGCATAATCCATTCATCCGGCTGTAAGGCTAATGTGGCACCAACAGAAATTGCTTCCTGCCCGATGCCGCTAAACCATTTTGAAATTTTTCCCTGACGCAGTAATACCAGCATTTTTTCTTCAATCATCCGGGGCCACAGAAGTGAACGGTAAAAATGTATAAGCTGTTCGGTAGATAATTCTTGTCGGTCGAAGTTCATATTGCGAATTTCAATGATTCATCCCACACTAAAAAGTAGAATCATGAAGAAGTTCTGTTACCCTTATCTTCCTTTTTGTCAATTGCTGATGTAATAATTGATAAAATCAGGCTGAACAATAATGCCCACCAGAAATTATCAACCTGGAACCCGTCAACAAGTTTACTGGCAAGCAATACCATGGCCGCATTAATAACAAAAAGAAAAAGTCCGAGTGTAATAAACGTGACCGGTAAAGTTAAAAGAATCAGGATCGGTCTTACAAACATATTTAAGAGAGCAAGTACAATGGCAAAAATAAGAGCTGTCCAGAAGTTAGTAACACGAAGGCCACCGAGAATATGTGCAAGTCCAAATGAAACTGCAGCAAGGACAAAAATCCGGATTAGAAAATTCATATAAAGTTATTTTAAAAAATTAAAAATATCAGTCAGTGATTAATTGTTCATAAATCATACCACAACCAGTTCATAAAACTCTTCAGGGTTCAGGTATTTTTTTGCCAGCTGCTGCAGTTCTTCAGGCGAAACCGTTCTGATGGTCTGAATACTATCGTAAAAAAATTTATCATCCAGATTATTAAGAATATAGTTTTTCCAGCGGGCAATTATCTGGAACGGCCCATCCAGGTCGCCGAGAATAGATCCCATCATATAATTTCTTACCAGTTGCATTTCATTTTTTCCAACCGGTTCGTCCTGCAAACGTTTCATTTCTTTATATACTTCAGCAATCGCAGCATCACAAACATCTTTTCCCGCCTCGGTGCCCACCATCCATGCAGAATGCTGAATATGATTTTGAATAAAACTGTGTATGCCATATGTATATCCTTTCTCTTCACGGATATTAGCCATCAGCCTGGAGCCAAAGTAGCCGCCGAAAATACTGTTCAGCACCATCGCTTTTTGAAAATCGGGATGATGCCTGTTTGGGAACGGCCTTGCAATTCTTACAGAGCCCTGCATGCCATTGACATCATTAGTCACTCTTATTTTTTCACCCGGTTTTTTTTCAGAAGAAATAATATTTTCCGGTGTTTGAAAATTATGCCCAAACGCTATTTGCCCAAAAAAATTATTGAGCAAAGAAATAATATTTGCAGGCAATTTACCGGCAGTAAAAATTATACAATTCCCGTTTTTATAATATTTATTATAAAAAGAAACCAGCTCTTCCCTGTTCAGGGAATCATAGTCTTCATGACTTGTATATTTTCCATAAGGATGTTGTTCGCCGTATAAATAAGCATCAATTAATCTACCAGCAACAAATTCACTTTTTTTCAGGCTTACTGATAAGCGTTGTTTTTGATTTTGTTTATATACAGCCAGTTCCTCATCCGGTAAAACAGCATCACAGATTATCTCTTCCATCACCGGCAATAATGCAGAAATATGTTTATTGAGGCAATGAAGTGTCAGTGTGGCTGTTTCATTGTAACAGGCCCGGCTTAAAAAAGAGCCATAGAATTCAAAATGCTCATTAATCTGAAAAGCATTTTTTTGAGTAGTCCCGTTTTTTAATAAAAAATTTGCCGTGGCTGCCACTAAGTTTTTTTCTTCAAAACAATTCCCG
>Ga0209797_10001352_pt1 | contig 12260 bp, 8 predicted proteins | sample DOMMetBare3Fresh_2_FD_187472 | JGI IMG/M metagenome (GOLD analysis project Ga0209797, IMG submission 187472) | Wetland sediment microbial communities from St. Louis River estuary, USA, under dissolved organic matter induced mercury methylation -... | ecosystem: Environmental > Aquatic >...
GGTATGAAAACAATGCATTAAAATTTCCATTCCGGCTTTTTGATTACCAACAACAATTACTTCGCGAAGGCATGTTTGAAGCATATAATCAATGGCTTTTCGGTACTGTAGAAAATCTCTCAGCATTTGATAGCTGGACAAAAACGCATGCTGATGAATACAATGGGTTTACAGTTTTTCAAAAAAGCCGTGTATTCAGGGTGCCTCCGGGGCAATACTACAAGGATAAATAAATCTTATTTATTATTGCCCCGGGCAGGGGCTTTTTTTATACTCAGTTTTTCGATAAATTGTTTCATCAAATCAACTATGTTGGAAGGCAACCAGATGATAGTTGATTATATTATTTTTTTAAAACCCAACTTACATGCTTACGCCAAAACGATTGTTTGATTTTCTGGATTACCAGCTGCACAATGCACCACAGCCCGATATGTTTGCCGCCAAAGCAGGAGGTAAATGGAATTCGCTTAGCACACAGGAAGTATATGATACGGTCAACAGCCTGGCAAGTGGATTGTTAACTCTTGGCGTATCAGCTAATGATATGACTGCAGAAGGTAGAGATAAAGTGGCTGTGATAAGTAAAAACAGGCCGGAGTGGTTATTAACGGATTTGGCAGTTCAAAAAATTGGCGCAGTGCTGGTTCCGGTTTATCCAACTATCAGTGTAAATGAATTACAATTCATCCTGAATGATGCACAGGTAAAAGTAATTTTTGTAAACGATGAAGAATTGTTTTTGAAAGTTAAAAGTATAAAAGAACAGGTGCCTTCATTGAAACATGTTTTTACTTATGAATATGTACCCAATGCATCTTACTGGAAAGATGCACTTGGAATTGTTACAGAGGAGATGGTAAACAAAATTAACCGGCAGGCTGAAAAAATTGGTTCAGGAGATCTGGCCACCATCATTTATACTTCCGGCACTACCGGCACACCAAAAGGAGTTATGCTGAGTCATCATAATATTGTGAGCAATGTGCTGGATAGTGATTGCATATTTGAAGAAATAGGTGTAAAGGGATTAAGGTCATTAAGTTTTTTACCACTTAATCACATCTTTGAAAGAATGATAAGTTATGTTTATATATATAAAAGTGTTTCTATTTATTATGCAGAAAATATGGATACTATTGGTGACAACCTGAAAGAAGTAAAACCATTCATATTTACTACGGTGCCCCGCTTGCTTGAAAAAGTATATGAACGAATTATGGTAAAAGCAGCAAAACTCTCTGGTATAAAAAAGAAATTATTTAACTGGGCCCTTAGCCTTGGTTTGAAATATGATATAAGTAAAAAACAGGGACTCTGGTATTATTTGCAACTTGGAATAGCCAACAAAATTATTTTCAGCAAATGGCGTGAAGCGCTGGGTGGAAATGTAAAAGCCATTGTCACCGGCTCCGCAGCATGCCAGGTAAAATTGTTACGGGTTTTTTCTGCAGCAAAAATACCGGTGCTTGAAGGTTATGGATTAACAGAAACATCGCCTGTTATAAGTGTGAACAGGATGAACCCTGCCGGCAGAATGTTTGGCACCGTAGGAACAATTATCGATCATGTAGAAGTAAGAATTGAAGAAGACGGTGAAATAGTTTGTAAAGGGCCAAATGTAATGCTAGGTTATTATAAAAGACCAGACCTGACTGCAGAAACTATAACCAACGGTTGGTTTCATACAGGAGATATTGGTGTACTAATTGAAAATGAAAAAAATCCTGCTGCAAAATTTTTAAAAATTACAGATCGTAAAAAAGAAATATTTAAAACATCCGGTGGAAAATATGTGGCCCCGCAGCCTATTGAAAATAAAATGAAAGAATCGAAATGGATTGAGCAGATGATGGTAACCGGTGCCGATCAGAAATTTACAGGTGCATTAATAGTACCTGCATTTGGCGCATTGAAAGAATGGTGCGCAGAAAATAAGATAGAATTTTCGGGTAATGCGAATATTATTAAAAACGAAAAAGTCCTGGCATTGATAAAAGATACTGTGGAAAAATACAACCAGCATTTTAACCAGGTAGAACAAATTAAAAAATTTGAACTACTGCCGGAAGAGTGGAGTGTGGATGGCGGTGAACTAACCCCCACCCTGAAACTAAAAAGAAAAGTAATCCTTGAAAAATACAGGGATGCAATTGCAAGAATTTATGCGTAAAAAACTGTTCGGGGTGCAGCGTAGTTTGGTTGTAGTCGCCGACAGGACTATTCTATTTTCCTTCAAAATACTCCTATTTCTCTTAAACTCTGTGTCATCATTATCTTCTGAATTTCTATAGGGATTTAAAATACCTTAAAAAGAAACAAAAGGAATGATTTGTTTATTTCTATGTTTACCCTTTATACTACTATAAATATAGGTTTATTTGCCTGCTGGATATCCGGACGGTTTGTTGTAGAAAGTTCGTAGGGGTTGCTATGCAGCAGATGGCTTCGTAGTTCATCACTACTCTATAAACAGTAAAGCCCGACGGCGGTGGGCTTTACTGTTTCTTCTCAATAACAAATTTAATGTACTACAATAATAGCATTTCTACAGCTTGTAAGACAGGGATATTTCTTGCTGTCTGTTTCTCCTGATATTAAGCCTTGATAAATACATTTAAAATCCAACCCATCAACTGAATAATTTTTTAAAAAAACTTTCGTAGACAATGTTAGCTTTTGCTCCTGGTTGTATGCTTTGTTGTTAAACTCCCCCTTTACATCTTTCAACAAAATCAAAAAATCATTACCTAAAAAGCCTTTTAACCGATAGCTTGTACCAGTAGAAGTATTTATACAGAGTAGATACCCATCACAATCATTAACAGGGATACTTAAGTACTCAAGTAAGCTTGTCTTACTAAAACTAATTGCACTATCATTTATGATCTTATTGTCTTTCAAAACCATAACAGAAAGAAAAATATAATTCTTTGAAAACCCCTTTGATTTCAGGGTATCTGTTTTCAGGTTAATATTTTTATTAAAGAAAGAGAATAAAGATGAGTCTTTGATGGGGTATTGAACAGCTTCTCTACTTTTAGTATTAACCTTTTCTATAAAAAACCAAATCTTGAACAAAAAATTCCCATCTGTTGTTTGCTGACTAAGAACCCTACAACTGCAGACAAAGAAAATTATTATAATAATTATTTTTTTATTTGTTCTATTCATTGTTGAATGCATTAAAGCATGAACTAAAATATTTTAATCTTACCCATCATCGCCGTCGTAGTTTTGCATCGTACTCTCTTTGCATTCGTAATGCTTCTATTGAAAGAATATTACTACTATTTGTTGGGTCTTGACAATCGTAAGTATCTGGATTACTTAAAGCCAGAAAAGCCTGATAATATGCCATAGGATTACTTGCTATACCAACGCCATGCCCCAATTCATGAGCAAGAACATTAGAAGTTGCAGATGAATTAATATCTATAGTTACGTTAAGTACATCATTTGATATAATGTCCGTAGTAGTATTTATTCCGAAAATGTTTTGACCTTTTTCAAAATTATTACTAACTGCACCGCTGGAAACAAGAACATCTAAATTATGTGAATTACCATTTTTATCAGTATAGGTTAAACTATTTGCCTTATTAAACCCTTCGGGGTCTACAGCTTTGAAATTATCTATAGCTGCTTTTGTATGTTCAAACGCCTTTGTAGCTACGGTAACTTCTTTGTTAGCAGAGTTTAACTCACTTCGTGCAGAACTCACTTCGCCTCTTGCTTCTTTGTATGCTTTCCATACCGCTTTAGTTGCAAAATCTTTTTTACTTGATGATACACTCGTATAACCTTTATCCTTAAAATTCTTTTGAGCATTATCATAATTTGACTGCTTTTCTTTTTGATTGGATTCAGCAGTTTTCTTTCTTTCTTCATCCGCATTTTTAACTTCCATTCCGTCTGGGTCGATAAATCTCATAGGATTATCGTTTGCATATACATAAGGACTCCACCTTCGTGATTTATCTGATAATGGGTCTATTACGTGCCATCTTCCTATTTGGTTGTCATACATCCTTGCTCCATAATCCAACCATTCAAGTCCTGAACCATCGCTGAACTCTTTACGCTGTTCTTCTTTTCCATTATACTTGTACTTATTATTTGGTGTTCCAAAGTTCATTGCTTTCGAACTGATGCCCGCCATTGTTAATCCGAACGGTTGTAATTGATTTGTTATAAATCCATGTCTAATACCGGCGTCAAAGAACTATTTGCTAAGAAATTATTATATATAAATTTATGAAGAAAAATTCTTTCGTCTACGTTTAAGTTTGCTGTTGGTAGGTTTGCCCACCGAAGTTTTAACGAAGGTGAGGCTAAGCTCTTTGTCAACGCATCACACCAATGTTGGCGTGCTTCTTTCTTGTTACTGCTTGCCAACAGCGGCAAAAAAATCATATTTTCTTCAGTTTGTAGTTGGTAGCTATGCACAAGCCCATGCCTCACACACAACGATGACGTGCTGCTTTCTAGTTACTGCTGCCAACAGCGGCAAAAAATATCACTTTTATTTTTTCTTGCAATAAGATATAAACTCTTGTTTATAACAAGCAGTAACTGTTTTAAATATACCTCTCTCAAATGCTTCTTTATGTAATTCCGGCAGCTTCTTAAATCTTTTCATCCGAAGTCTATCTGCCTTCTTGAGAGTTTTAAAATCATATGTACTGCTTAACATCATTACAACCTCAACTTCATTACATGTATCTACAAGCTCTATAATCGCTGGTTCAAGTCCGACAGACCTAAATAATATTTTTTTCACGGAAACAGGGATGTCTATTTGGAAAAACCCATTTAAATCTGTTCTGCCAACTTCAACAGTGTCATTAATCATAATTGAAACAAATGACATCGTTTCAAATTGGTCAGTAATTGCCCTTCCCTTGATAGTTTTATTCTGAGAATAAAGACTACAGTTTGAAACACTGAGTACAATAAAAATGATTACTAATTTCTTCATGTAATTATCATTTTTTTGGGGGGATATATTCATGAGTATAATCGTATTCTGCTGGTTTTTCTTGGCCTGTAATTCTATACAGTATAATAAAACTTGCATTGGGGATTAATGGCTTTTGCCCTTGAAGGCTTCTAACGTCTTGTGAAAGTCCTGGGTCAGATTGAGTTGTTCCTAATTTGCCATCAGGATGAGTATGAAATTCTTGTAAAATATTATTATCAGAATAATTAACTCCATATTTATTTCTCAATTCTTGAGGTGTACCACCAGATTCATCTACTTTATTATCATTATATTTTCCTAATACCATATCTGTAACATTCTTGGAACCATCAGACGAATACGAAAAGCCTTTAATTTCTTTTCCTATATACTCTGAAAGCTGTAACGTAAAAGATTTAACTCCATCAACGGACGGTTGCCCTTTTCCACCAACGGCGATAACGTTATCATTTTTTTGAAAATTTATCCCGTCTTTTAAAATTCCTTTTTCTATTCCATCCATTGCCACCTTAGCTTTGCCATTATTTTTATACTTAACTACAGCTTCTCCATTTTTATTTATTTTTGATTTGACTATTCTATCAGGGCCATCATCCTTAGTACCTTTTACTTCTTTTATTTCTCCTGTTTTTTTGTTCAATGTATAATCTGTTAAACCGTTTGGGTCAATCCTAATCATAGGATTATTTTGCACATAGTTGTATGGCGTTGCCCAATATCGCTTTTGAGCTAATGGGTCAATAGTAGTCCATCTTCCTATTTGAGGGTCTTGTTCTCTTGCACCAAAATCATATAATTCTAATCCTGAACCGTCACTAAATTCTTTGTTCTGTAATTCTTTTCCGTTGTACTTAAACTTATTTTCAGGTGAGTTATTTAATGCTTTGGAACTAATACCACTCATCGTAAGCCCGAACGGGTTCTAATGAAACCCTTTCGCCTACATGAAATTCAAAGAACTAAAACCTGCAACAAATTACCTGTGAATTTATTTAGAAAGTACGAAGCATAACATTCTATAATTTTTTATTTTCTTACTGCTATCATGAATTCGAACACTACGGAAAACTGGGGTCTCGTGAGGTATTATCTAATAAAAAAGTAGTTATAACAGGGTAATTTGTCTTGATTTTGTGGTTTAGATAAATAGATGGCATACTTATTAGAGTATAGAACTACTCCCCTGCGAAAAGTGCAATCCATGATTTCACAATACTTGTTCATATACTTAGTGCGATAATATTTAATGAATTTTCTGTATAACTTTTCATTCTTAATGCCTTTGAGTGTTTCTGGTATTGTTAAGTATAATTTCACCAGAAGAATAAAATCAGAAATTGAAAATTCTTTATTGTGTTTCATTTTTCTGTACTGTAGTTTTATTTTTTTATCGAAAATATTTTGGGAGACTGTGTCACAGGTTTTATAAAGTAATGTGATAGAATTGTCAGTTTGTGCGAAGACACTACCAGCCTTTAAAACAAACATAAGTGCCGATGTTATAATAATTTTTTCCATAGTAAAGAATTATAATAAGTTCTCATAAATTAGTTATTGCGAAAGTTTCTTCAAATAATCACCGTATCCCCCAGATGTCAAAATTTGCTGGGCGTATAATGAAAATTGATTCGTAGCAGTTATCGAAGTCGAACCACCATTGATCGGTTTAGTGGAGCCGGGTGGATCAAAGCCCCAGCTAATCATGCCAACAACCCTGTCTGATCCCTTTACATTATTGTAATCTGTAACAACTATATATGTTTCAAATCTAACTTTACTGAAAGCGGAAATTGCATCTGGAAGATCGTCGCAAGAAATCTCAAAATTTGAGGTACCGTCTCTATTTTTGACTTCAGTCATTCCATAACCAGATGAACCAGGCACTTTTAATAATTCATTTGCCGCATAGTATGGAGAATTGGAATTTGCAGTATTATCTTTATTTTCTATACTTCCTCCACCATTTTCATTCTGATTGTCAACAAATGCAATGTTATATTCAGTTACTATTTTTCCTGTTGCATCAACTATAGTTGATTTTTGCCAACTTTTCTGATAGCCTGGTAAATTTGACTGCCCATAAACCACCTGTATAATTTGTAATCCTTTACCTTTTACACCTTCTACTTTGACTCTGGGATTAAACTTAATTTTCCCATACTTATCTGTTGGTTGATATGCACCACCGCTCACTATTGAAACTTTTGGGTCTTCATTTTTTTTCTCCTTATTCCGTTCCTGCGAATCATCAGCATTAAAACCATCCCTTATTCTTCTCCAGGATTTCCACATATCTCCGCCATGAAGTAGGTCATCAGACTCAGTCATCCCATCAGGATCAGTATATCTTAGAGGATTATTTAAAACATATGTGTACGATGACCATCGTCTATTTATTTCACATAGTGGATCGATTGTTCCCCATCTTCCAATCTGTGCATTATAGTGTCTTGCACCGTAATCATATTCTTCCAATCCGCTACCATCGCTAAACTCATTTGCTTGCTGTTCCTTTCCATTATACTTAAATTTATTATTCGGGCTTCCAAAGTTCATTGCTTTCGAACTGAGGCCTGCCATTGTTAGCCCGAACGGGTAATAATGCGTCTCTTCAAGTATTGTCCCTCTTATATGCGTTATCTGTAAATTATCAAAGAACACATCAATGTTTGGTGTTTCATTGCTTACATAAATATACAAATACCCGCTTTTATTAACCGTTAAATTTGTTCTTGTCTGTGTTGTGTAAACATTACTGCTACCTACCTGGTCAAAACCACTACTATTCCCGTCGAAAACAAATTGTTCATTTAATAGCACCCAGTTTATAAATGCTTTGGGTTTAGCACTGTTATAAGTTTGGCTGTTTAAAAATCCGTTGGCTGCCGCATTGCTTACACCCGTGTTCGTCAATTCAGTTGCAGTTGCTTTTCCGCCAGATACATTGGCTACGTTATTACTAAGCGCAGTAATCAAATCATTTAATGGACTAACAGGTGAGCCAGGTGAAGCGCCGCTGTTCCACCAACTGTTTACAGTAAGATTAAATTTATCCCCCGCCATTACTTTTAAAATTATTGCCGGACCAATTTTATTTCCACCCGTTGCTCCACTTACTTTGGCTACTTTAATGTTACCGGATGGAGTATTTGCAGGATAACCACTTCCCGTTGGTGCATCTATTCTTGTTGCTGGCAGGTTACTGTAATACGATTCTTCAACAGTGGCATTGGCAGTTTCCATAGTAGCCGCAGGGTAAGTATCTGTTTTTTGTTCTTCAGTAAGAATCATTCTTACATTACCCAAATGGTCTTTAATCATATAATCATAATTAAAGCCAGTTGCAGATGGCCGCATCCTTCCTTCTTCATGTGCTATAAACTGTAAAGTATCATTCTGATAAACAGCTCCACCAAGATATAATGTGGTGGTTGTTTTTGCAGGAGACACTGTATTATCTACAGTTACTTTCTGGATTTTATTTCCCGTAGCATCATAAGTGTATGTAATAGCGCCCTTACCTGCAACTGTTATTACAAGCGGCAGGTTAAGATGGTTGTATGTAATACTGCTGATGGCTTTATTATTATCAAGATTCAGATTGCCATTGGCATCATAATTATAATCTGTAATGGCATCAAAAGAAGATTGTGAGCTACCGCTTGTTAATGCAGACTTTGTTGAATACTGCGGATGTGTTGTTGCAGTTTTGAAATCTCCCAGTTTAGTTAATGCGTCATTATTAAAATCAGTAACACTCTTTAGTTTGTTCGTGCCGTTTATATATGTGTAACGCATATTATCAACAGGCGTAGTGCTTGAACCACCAAGCTTCCATCCATACTGGGTCATGCCAAGTATATTGCCATTATTATCATAAGCCGTTGAAGGGCTTGATCCATCACCCATTTGTATTTTATAATTCATAGTGGTACTGTTCCATGAAGCAGCGGCATCATCTTGCTCAAATAAACCTTGCATTAAACGGTTGGCAGCATCATAACTAAAATCATATTTACGCTTAACATCATCACCATCGCTTTTCCATATCATTCCTGTTATGTTGCCATTATATTGACTTGTTGTAAAATTCCTTCCTGCGCTATTTGTTGTTTTATCATAACCTAATTCAAATCCGAATTTTGTTGTTCCATTTTGCCCGGTTGTTGCGAGGTAACTTCTGTTTACACCAAGCATCCATCCACGGATATTGTAATCGTAGGTAAAATTTTCAATGCCTGAATTGCTGTTGAATGCCGGAGCCAGTTTTTTCGTTTTCAGTTGCCCTAATTTATCATATTCATTTTGTGCAATGGATTTATAACTGCTCATGGCATTGCTGTTCACCAGCGTATTGCTTAGTTTCTTTTCAGTTTTTACAAGCCGGCCCAGATCATCATAAGTGAGTTGTGTTACTAGTATAGTTGTTTGTGCACCACCACCAGATTTTTGTTGTTTCTGCACCATCACCAATGGCTGGCCTGCCCATGTGTACTGTGTAGTTATAATATCAATGCCGCCGCTTATATTAGTGCTTTGCGTTTGTATCACACGGCCTTTCTCATCATAAAAACTTACTGTATATAAGTAGGTAGAAGTGCCAAGTATTTTTATTCTTGCACCTGTAGCCATCCCTTTCAATCGGAGTGATTGTGTATTTGATTGAGCATAGGGCCATATATTTGATACAGTTTGAAAATAAGTATCGTAACTATTGCTGTACGATGATGGAAGTGGATTTGAATATGCAGCAAGCCATGTATAATTCTCATAAAAGTTTACGGTAAGTTCTTCATAAGTCTGCCCGCTTATATTAGGATACGCAGTACTTGAATAAGCAAGCGATTTGTGGAAAAGCCTGTCATTTGCATTTGTCCATAAACCTGATGATGTGGGGCGGTTAAGATTATTTTCATACAGCATGTACATCCATTTACCCTGTGCCCGCAGATTTGAATCTTGTGTAAGTACAAGCCGGTCCCGTGTATCATATACCATCCATACAACGCCTGCACCAGGGACTTTTTTCATTACCATACGATTTCTTTCATCATATTCGTAGCGGAAGCATTGTTCATCGAGGAGAGTAGTTGTTAAAGACCAACCATTGGTAGTTAAAGTATTCACGCCTTCGGGTTGAATAACACAACGAAGATTGCCAAGATTATCATAAATATAATAAGTACACAGCCACCCGGTGTAACCGCCGCCTAAACCTGCATCTGCCGTTGCAGTAAGCTGTACTTTCTTTAAAATTACTTTGCCTTCTTTGTCTTTAAATTCTATTACCTGGTTACCACGTTCATCAGTTCCTATATTTTTATATAACAGACCTGCAGTATATGCTCCTGATATACTATAAGTACCCCAACCATTTGTAACATCCGTTACATTCCAGATCTTTACATCATCTGTTGCGGTATTTATTAAATATTTTGTCTGTACATTTCTGCGCTGTGCCGGGTCAGCATTACTTTCGCTACCCACCCAACTAACACCGGTTGCATAGCCATCACTTGCCCGGTTTAGTGGTGATGCTTCATAATTAGTTTTTGAATAAGCCCAGTTGAGTTTATTTGCTCCAATATTTGTTTCCCCAGCCTGGCCTGCTAATTGTTTATTATAAAAACTTACCTGCTGTTGAAAAGGATTTAATTTGAATAAACCATCGCTGATAGAAGCATTGCCTCCCGTATCATTGGCCATGAAAGGAAGATATTTATACTGCTCTCTTCCGAATGCATCATAAACACTGGCATTAACAAGATCGGTAGCTGTTCCATTTGTTTCAAACGAGCCCTGCTTCATTACCGATTGTATTGGCCTTCCCAACCCATCGAAATATGTACTCGTTTGTTTTACATCTTTCAATGGCCTTGTCATTAAATTATTGGGAATAGCTTCCGGTGCTATTGCATCCCATGTGCGAATAAAATTTACAGGCATTGAAGTTCCGTAAGGATTGGGAGGAGTTACCTGCGCATTTATTTTTTCAGTATAAATACATCCTGAAAACACAACTAAAAAAATAACGACTTTTAATATTAGTTTCTGCATAATGCAGTAGTTTTTGTTGGTGAGGTTTTTAATTTTCATTATTGGCCTGCCAAATCTTTTATAACAGCATTTGGTGTTCCTTTTTCGAGCATTGCATAAAGAACCCCTTCGCCATTGATAAAATAAATTTGTCCCGGGTCGTCTGCGTCGTTGTCAAAATGACTGTTCTCATTTACATGAGTAAGCCATTTAAAAAGATTATCCTGGTTAATGCCTGCCCCTTTTTTTACATAAACAGGTTGAGTTATAATAAATGACAGGTTTAAGTTTTGCTCAATGGCTTGTATTTCCTGAACGGTTGCAGTGCTGCCAAAATCTTTTGCAGGAACAGCAATTATCTGCACTTGTGCATTAGTTCGTTGAATAGAATCGAGTGTCAGCAATTGTGAGACGTCATAATTGCTTGCATCAAATTCAACAGCAATAATTTTCTTACCTGTAAAGGCGCCAAGAATTATTTGTGACCCACTGAGGGATTGTACTGTTATATCATAAACACCCGAAGGAGTTCTAAAGGCCATTATCCAGAATAAACTGAAGACAAAAAGAATTTTCGTACGCATAGTCATTAATTTTTTAATAAACCCTGGCAAGTGCATTACTTGTCAGTGAAACATTGTTAAAAGTGGCTCCGGTTACATTGTACATATAATAAGAAGTGATGTTAAAATTTGCCGAGGGAGGATTTCCGCCTGGTTGAAACTGCACATTATAAGTGTCTGGTGGTATTGTCCCAAGTGTAAGATTGTTTGCTCCTGATGGTAATGAAAAACTATACCATATAGATGTATTGGATGACTTGGTAAATTTTACAGTATAACCTATCGACTTACTATTTGAACCTGTGATGGTAATTGGCGGAGCAGAACATGTCCCGTAGATATTTGTATAACCCTGACCATTTGCTGCAACATTATTTTGTGCAAGAGTATTGGCATCTGGTTGTGTAGTGGCATAAAAAGTATTAGCAGGCACTGTATATGTTACCTGCGATCCGGTATAACCAACACTGCAATTGTTTCTTGTATAAACCCCGCTCTGAGCAGTATTACCATATAGTGAGCAATCGCCTGACTGACCGTTATAATTATAGCAATTCTTTTTAAGTATATTACCCTCATCATCTTTTACAAAGCTCAACCGGGAAGCGCCATCATAATAGTAATAAATAATACGGTTGTTTGCATCACATACTGAGGAGACTCCAATCAATGGCTCA
>Ga0209797_10001353_pt1 | contig 12252 bp, 9 predicted proteins | sample DOMMetBare3Fresh_2_FD_187472 | JGI IMG/M metagenome (GOLD analysis project Ga0209797, IMG submission 187472) | Wetland sediment microbial communities from St. Louis River estuary, USA, under dissolved organic matter induced mercury methylation -... | ecosystem: Environmental > Aquatic >...
GCTGAATCCGAATTGAGCCCTCGCCCGTAAAGCTGGACATGTCGTCGAGATCGCCTGCGCCGCGGGTGAACCCGACGGCCGTGACCGGCATCGCCGGCGCGCAATGACTTGCCTTTCTCTCACTCTCAGCGGAGGATCCAAATGAAACTGAAATCGCTGCGCGCAACGCCCGTTGCGCTCGCATGTGCCGCCGCGTTCCTTGCGGCTGCGCCGGCGGTACAGGCGTCGAGCCATCGCGAAGCACCGTTCATCACCACGTCACCCAAGGTTGACGGCACCGACTTCTACATGTTCCGTTCGTACGAGGCTGGTCGCAGCGACTACGTGACACTGATCGCCAACTACCAGCCGCTGCAGGCGCCGTACGGCGGCCCGAACTACTTCTCGATGGATCCGAACGCGCTCTACGAGATCCACATCGACAACAACGGCGATGCGAACGAGGACCTCACGTTCCAGTTCCGATTCAAGAACAACCTGAAGGACATCGCGCTGCCGATCGCCGGTTCGAACGTCTCGATTCCCCTGATTCAGGCCGGCACCGTCAGCGAGCCACGCGCGGCTAACCTGAATCTAAACGAGACCTACACGGTTGACATCGTGCGCGGCGATCGCCGCGGCGGGCAGCGCGCTTCGGTAACCAACGCCGCCAATGGTGCGAGCGTGTTCGACAAGCCGGTCGACAACATCGGCGTGAAGACGATCCCCGACTACGCCGGCTACGCTGCCAAGCACATCTATACCGTCAACATCCCCGGTTGCAGCACACCGGCGAAGCTCTTCGTCGGCCAGCGCAAAGACCCATTCGCGGTGAACCTCGGCGTGATATTCGACCTGGTCAACGCGCCGGTCTCGGTGATCACCAACCCGGCGCTGATCGGTGCAGCGCCCAGCATCATCGACGACGCCAACGTCACGACGCTGGCGGTCGAAGTGCACAAGGGCTGCCTGACCGCGGGCGACGATCCCGTGATCGGCGCCTGGACCACCGCGAGCCTGCGCCAGACACGCTTGCTCGACGGCACGCCGCCGTCAGGTCACCAGACCACCGAGAAGACCGGTGGACCATGGGTGCAGGTGTCACGCCTCTCCATGCCGCTCGTCAATGAACTGGTGATCGGCCTGAAGGACAAGGACCGCTTCAACGGCTCCAAGCCCAGGGACGATGGGCAGTTCGCGACGTACGTGACCAACCCCACGCTGCCGAGGCTGCTGGAGATAGTGCTGAACCTGCCGGGCACGGCGCCAACCAACTTCCCGCGCACGGACCTCGTGACGACTTTCCTCACCGGCATCAAGAACGTGAATCAACCGAAGAGCGTGGTGCCGTCCGAAATGATGCGGCTGAATACCGCGATCGCGCCGGTGCCGTTCGCGCAGCAGAACCGGCTCGGCATCGTCGGCAATATCCTCGCCGGCGGCAGCGACTTCGCCGGCTATCCGAACGGCCGTCGGCCGAAGGACGACGTGGTCGACATCTCGCTGGTCGCGGTGATGGGTGGCCTGTGCATGGCCAACGGCAACAACGATGCGCTCGGCTTCGGCCCTGCGTGCAAGCCGTCGGCCGTTCCCCTCGGGGCCACCGCCTTCAACCTGCACGACGCGGTGGACCAGGCGACTGTTCCGCTGTTGCCAGGGTTCCCGTACCTGGCTACGCCGCTGCCGGGCAGCCAGTGAGCTGGAGGCTGCGATGACACCACTCAAACCTGTCTTGGGCGCAGCAGCGGCCACGCTGCTGCTCGTGGCCTGCGGCGGCGGATCATCCGGTCCCGACATGTCGGAATCGCAGATGCAGCGCGAAGACCGCGAGGCATCGGCGACGATCGCTGGGCTGATCGGCTTCGCCAAGGCGCAGATCGCCACCTTCACGTCCGACACGGCGCAGCCGCGCGCGATTGGCGCCATCAATCCGCCGACGTCGGAGACGGCCGAGCCTGCAACGCTATGAGGCCAATGATGCGACCCCACCGCATCCTGTCAAGCCTCCCGCGTGCGGGCGAGAGCCGGCCCCGAACCCGGTCCGGTGGACCGGGGGTCAGGACAATCGCCGCGGCGCTGGCAATTCTCACCAGCGCCGCGCTTGCACAGGAAACGCCGTCGCGCGACACGGTCGTCGAAACGCAGTTGCTGCCGCGCACGGTCAAGGCATCGGTGCAGCGCCTGGCCACCGCCAACGCGACATCGCTGTCCGCGACCGAGCGCTTCGCCTCTGCACGCCGGATGATCGAAGCCGGCCGCGCCAGCGGCGATCCGCGCACGCTCGGCTATGCGGAATCGCTGCTCGCGCCGTGGCCCGCCGACGATCCGCGCGCACCGCTGGAAGCATTGGTACTGCGCTCGACGATCGAACAGAGCCGGCATCGCTTCGATGCCGCGCGGCTGCTCCTCGACCGCGTGATTGCACGCGCACCCGACCACGGGCAGGCGCTGCTGACGCGCGCGACGATCGCGCAGGTGCGCGGCGAATACGCCGCCGCCACGCAGGACTGTCTGCGGCTGCGGCCGCTCGCCGCCGATGTCGCCGCCATCTGCGGCGCGCTTTCCGATGCCCTCACCGGCCACAACGAACGCGCGCGTGCGGCGCTGCGCAGCGCGGCTGCGCGCACGCAGGGCGCCGTGCGCGCGTGGGCGCTCGCCGCGCTGGCGCAGGTGCATGAGCAGCGTGGCGAGCGCAGGGATGCGGCTGCCGCGTATCGCGCGTCACTCGCGGCCGACGATGACCTAACCACGCAACTCGCCTTTGCCGACCTGCTGATCGAACAACGCGCCTGGCGCGACGCCAGGGCGCTGCTCGCGTCCGCTCCGCCCGCCGATGGCGTTCTGCTGCGGCGCTGGCTTGTTGAGCGTGCGCTTGGCGGCGATGCGCAATCGATCGCGGCGCAATTGCAGTCGCGGATCGATGAGGCGATCGCCCGCGGTGAACTGCTGCACGCGCGTGACGCCGCCGTGTTCGCCCTCGAACGGGGTGATGCCGCCACTGCGCTGCGGCTGGCGCGAGAGAACTGGGCCGCGCAGCGCGAGCCGGCCGATCTTCGTGTGCTGGCGCGCGCGGCGCGTGCCACGAACGACCGCGCGGCAATCGATGAAGTACGCGCGTGGATGAGGCACACCGGGCTCGACGATGCACGCCTGCGGGCGGATCTGTTGGGAGCATGACCATGTGGCGACAACTTCTTGTAATGCTGGCGCTGCTCGGCGCCAACGCGGTACACGCGCATTCGGCCAGCACCAGCTACCTGAAGATCGAAGCCGCCCGCGGCAACGAGGTGCCGCTCGCGTGGCGCATCGCACTGCGCGATGTAGATGCGCTGCTCGACCTCGACGTGGACCGCGACGGAAAGCTGACGTGGGGAGAAGTCGACGATCGCGCATCCGAAATCACGCAACTCGCTGCACGTTCGCTCGAAGCGCGCACCGGCAACGGCACGTGTCCGCCGGTCTGGGGCGCACCACGTTTAGAAACGATCGACGGCACCGGTTACCTGCACCTTGCCGGCCGCGCGCGCTGCGCGACTCCGCCGGCGCGCGTCGAGGTGCAGTACCGGCTGTTCGCCGGAATCGATCCCTCGCATCGCGCACTGGTGACCACGCCGGACACCACGCGGCCCGCGCTGGTTGCGCCGAACGGCAGGCTGCCGGTGCAGTTCACGGCACAGGCATTGCGAGACACTGCGCCCGAACACGGCTTCGGCGCAATGTTCGAAGACGGCGTGCTGCACATCCTGGGCGGCTTCGACCACATGCTGTTCCTCGTTGCGCTGATGTTGCCCGCCGTGGTCGAGCGCCGGAACGGACGCTGGGTCGCGCGCGCCGGCGTGCGCGGTGCGCTGGTCCAGGTGGCGTGGATTGCCACCGCATTCACGCTCGCACATTCGATCACACTGGCGCTGGCGAGCTTTAATCTGGTGCGCGTGCCGGCGCGCGTAATTGAGCCGCTGATCGCGGCAACCGTGCTCGCCACCGCGCTGAACAACCTGTGGCCAGTGGTGACGACGCGGCTTGCGTTCGCGTCGTTCGGCTTCGGGCTGATCCACGGCTTCGGCTTTGCCGAGGTGCTGGCGCCGCTGAACCTGCCTGCGCTTGAACTGGCGCGCGCGCTGCTGGCGTTCAACCTCGGCGTCGAAGGCGGCCAGTTGATCGTCGTGTCTGCAAGCTTCGCGCTGCTCGCGATTGCGCGCCGATGGCAAGGTTATCCGCGCTGGATTCTCGGCGGCGGCTCCACCGCGCTCGCCCTGGTCGCAGGCACGTGGATCGTCGAACGCGTGTTCGACCTCACGCTGATCACCATTTGAGGCAAGATGGATGAACAGCAATAGCAACGCCCCAGGCGCATCACCTCCGCGCAGCTGGCGTGAGCACCGAATGCTGTTCCGACTGCACACCGAGTTCACGCTCTGCGCGCCGCGCGCGGCCGTGTACGACGTTGTCCACGCGGTGCGCGACTGGCCGCAATGGTGGCGCGGCTGCGAGCGTGTGACCGAACTCGCGCCCGGCGCGACCGACGGATTGAATTCGCGCCATCGCATCGAGTGGCGCAGCCGACTGCCATATCGCGTGACGATCGAGGTCGAAGCTGCCGCGATCGAACCGGGCGAATTGATCCGCGCCCGCGCGAGCGGCGACCTCGACGGCATCGGCACCTGGCGCTTTCTCGATGCGGGCGACGGCACACAAGTGCAATACCTGTGGGAGGTATCGACGCGCAAGCGCTGGATGGAAATTCTCGCGCCGCTGCTGGCACCGTTGTTCCGGCTCAATCACGACTGGCTGATGCAGGAAGGTGCGGCGGGGCTCGCGCAGCGGTTGCATGTGGCACCGCCGACGGTTCGCAATGCCGTGCTGAAATGAACTGCAGTTCGCAGTGAACTTCCGTGTTCGACCCACCAGAGACGCTCGCCCAAAGTCAAAGCGCGCCCGGCACAGCAGGCTCGGCGTCGCCTGCGCCGGGCCTGAGTTGGGAAACGTCCGGCAGCAGACGCTTGGCACTACATCACGGACGTGGTCATTAGATGGTATCGAGCGCCGGCAGCGCCGCCGATTCATCGAGACAGTGGCGCAAGTAGACCGCAAGACCTGAATCGCCGGTCCACAGCGTGTAGCGGCCTTGCCCATACTGCTGCCGCATCCGATCCCTCTGCACGATCGAATGCATGGCAAAGGACCGTGCGCGCTCCAGCCACGAACGATCGCCGGTGCGCTGGTACAGCTTCAAGAAGGCATAGCCGTTGCCCGCCGTGCCGTGGCACAAACCATAGCCCTTCGAAAGCGGCCCGGCCTTCCAGATCGCGTGGCCCGCCCCGATCAGCATGGCGTCCATTTCCGGCGATCGCTGCGGCGGAAAGTCCGACAGTGCGGTCACCATGCCGGGAGCGCCGTGGCACCACTGCATCAGGATGCTCGGTCCCCCGGGGCGCGGCGTGAACATGCCGGGCGGCCAGTTGACCGCGCCGTCTTCAATCCTTGCCGTCGCGCGCAGGGTCGCCACGCAGCGGTCGTAGAGCGCTTCACGGCGTTCAACATCGAGCAACGACGCGCCCTTCAACAACGCGTACGCGTTGCCTGCGAAGCCATGCCCGGCGCCGAGATACTGCACGACCTTGCCGTAGAGATCCTGGGTCCAGAGGTAGCACTGCGCCTGCGAGTCAAATATCCAGGTCCGCCAGAGTTGTTCGACGTTGTCCAGGAACAGTTCGCGCCAGCGTCGCTCTCCCGTCGCTTCCCATAGGTGCCAGGCCCCAACCATGGTGCCGGGCGCAGCCCAGAGCGCCTCGTTGGTCGGATTCTGAATGTTTGACTTGACCGACGCGTAGAGCCGGTCCTCCGCTTGGCTGGATCCAGTCAGGCGCCACAGCACGAGCAGGATGCCCACCTCGCCAAGGTAGTAGGACGGCACGACTTTCCCGGTGTCGGGATCGCTTCGGTACGCGGCGTCAGCCTGTTGTATGCCTTCCCTCGGATCGCTGCTGAGTTCCGCCGTGTCCTCGCGCTGCAAGTACGAGAGCGCCCAGAGCACTCCTGCGCTTCCAAGGTAGAGACCCTTGAAACCAGTTCGAGGTACATCTCCTTCATTGTCAAGCGGATGTACCGGCCAGTGACCTTCGGCAACTCGGTTCTGCTCGATGTCGTGGACGATGGAATGGATCGCCTTGCGCGCCCGAGATGCATCCCAGGTGGTATCGCAGAGCGCTTCGTGGCGATCAGGCTCGAAAAGCATCGGAGGGCCGCGCGAGTAATCGCTTTGGCTGAGTGATCGATGAGAGTACTGCAGCCGGCAGACGGTGAACAGCCACCTCTCCGACCGGATTCGTGGGCTGCTCGATCGACGGCTCCTGGCCGTTCAGCGACCCACGAGTTCCGACCTCACCCATCAAGAACGACCTGAGAGTCAATCCGTGGGAACGGCGATAATCCCGTTCCATGCTGCGACCTTCTCTCGATTCACTGCCCGCTTCGCGCATCCGCGAAGTCGCGAACCACTACGCCAACGAGGCCGCGCTCGGCCGCGCCAAGGATCTCGTCAAGTTCTGGTTCGGCGAGGGCGATCTGCCGACGCCACAGTTCATCCGCGACGCGGCCAAGGCGTCGATCGATGCGGGCGAGACGTTCTACAACCACAATCTCGGGATCATCGAGCTGCGTGAAGCGGTCGCCGCTTACGTCGATCGGCTGCATCAGCCGCACACGCCGATCGACGTCGATCGCATGGCGATCACGAGCGCAGGGGTCAACGCGCTGTCGCTGGTTTCGCAGGCACTGATCGAGCCCGGCGATCGCGTGCCGATCGTGACACCCGTATGGCCCAACGTAACGTCGCAACCGCACATCATGGGCGGCCACGTACTCCGCGTGCCACTGACGTGCGTGAACGGTGCGTGGTCGCTTGACCTGCAACGCCTGATCGACGCAGCCACGCCGGGCACGAAGATGGTCGTCGTCAACTCGCCCGGCAATCCGACCGGCTGGGTGATGCCGCAGGGTCAGTGGAACACGCTGTTCGCACATTGCCGAAAGCACGGCATCTGGCTCGTCGCCGATGACGCGTACGAACGCATTGTGTTTGACGGCTCAGCGCACGCGCCAGGCGTGTTGTCGCAAGTCGATCCCGACGAGCGACTCATCAGCGCCAACACGTTTTCCAAGACGTGGACGATGACCGGCTGGCGCCTCGGCTGGCTGGTGGCACCGCGCGGGTTCATCGCCAATTTCGCCAAGATGGTCGAGTTCAATACGTCGTGCGCGCCGACGTTCGTGCAGCGTGCCGGGATCGTCGCCATTCGCGATGGCGACGAACTGATTGCGCAGACAGTGGAACGGCTGAAAAGCGCACGCGATCTGCTTGTGATGCGGTTGCGCGCGCTGCCGAACATTGAGGTTGCTTCGCCGCCGGGATCGATGTATCTGTTCTTCCGCATTCCCGGCGTCAGCGACGATTCACTCGCCTGCGCGAAGAAGATGGTCGGTGACGTCGGTCTCGGGCTTGCGCCGGGGATCGCATTCGGTCCCGAGGGCGAGGGTTATCTACGCTGGTGCTTCGCCGCCACGCACGGCCTGATCGAACAAGGCGTGGAGCGGCTGGCGAAGTTCCTGAAAGCGATTCCGGTGATCAAGACTGCGAGGATTTCAGCATGAGCGCACCATCCGCCCCCGCTCCGTCGCTCGTCACGACGACGCACATCATCTACGCACTGCACACCGTAAGTCTCGTGATCGGCGCCTTCGGCGCCGCCAGCATCGTCGGTACGTTCCTGTTCGGCTGGCCGTCGATCATCGCGGTGATCATCAACTACGTGAAGCGCTCCGAGGCGCGCGGCACCTGGCTGGAGTCGCACTTCCGCTGGCAGATACGCACCTTCTGGTTCGCGCTGCTGTGGGCGCTTATCGTGGGGCTGCTGTCCGCATTGCTGGCCATCGTGCTGATCGGCATCGCGCTGTGGGTGATCGGCCTGTTTGCACTCGGCGTGTGGGCGATCTATCGCATTGCGCGCGGCTGGATTGCACTGAACGACGGCCGTCCCTTGCCGATGACGTAACCCCGCACGCCGGCCGGGCTTTCGCTGCGCACGATTGAGTGCGCCGCACTCAGCGATTAAGCTTCGCCCCTCCCTGTTGAGTCAGGCTTGGCTCGCCCACAAGGCGCGCTGCTGCCGGCCCGGCCGCCGCGTATCGCGCGCGCGCGTCGCGACCCCAGAAACACGATTTTTGGCAAAGGTCATCGCATGAACGCACCCCTTCCCGAAGCTGTCCGTCGCGCGCTGGCGGAAGTCACCCTTGACGACAAATGGACGCTCGAAAAAGGCCGTGCCTACATGAGCGGCACGCAGGCGCTGTTGCGCCTGCTGATGCTGCAGCGGCAACGCGATCAGATTGCGGGGCTCAACACGGCGGGATTCCTCACCGGGTATCGCGGCTCGCCGCTCGGCAGCGTGGACCAGACCGCGTGGCGCGCGAAGAAGCAACTCGAGCAACACCACATCAAATTCCAGCCTGGAGTGAATGAAGACCTCGCCGCCACCAGCGTGTGGGGAACGCAGCAGGTCAACCTGTTTGCGCAGGCGAAGTACGACGGCGTGTTCGGCATGTGGTACGGCAAGGGCCCCGGGGTCGATCGCTGCGGCGACGTGTTCAAGCACGCCAACGCCGCCGGCACGAGCCCGCGCGGTGGTGTGATTGCACTGGCTGGCGACGACCACGGCGCCAAGAGCTCGACGCTGCCGCACCAGTCCGACCACATCTTCAAGGCCTGCATGATCCCGGTGCTGTTTCCCGCCACCGTGCAGGAGTACCTCGACCTCGGGTTGCACGCGTATGCGATGAGCCGATACGCCGGCGTCTGGGTCGCCATGAAGTGCGTGACCGAGGTGGTCGAGGCCTCCGCATCCGTGATGGTCGATCCGGAACGCGTCAACATCGTGCTGCCGGGCGACTTCGCGATGCCGGCGGGCGGGCTGAACATTCGCTGGCCCGACACGCCGCTCGAGATGGAAGCGCGGTTGCTCGACTACAAGCTGTATGCCGCGCTCGCGTATGGGCGCGCGAACAAGTTGAACTACACCGCCATCGATTCGCCCAACGCGCGCTTTGGCATCGTCGCCAGCGGCAAGGCCTATCTGGATACGCGGCAGGCACTCGCGGACCTCGGGCTCGATGAAGAGACCTGCAAGCGCATCGGCGTTCGCCTCTTCAAGTGCGGCATGGTGTGGCCGCTGGAAGCGCAGACGATGGGTGAGTTCGCCGAGGGGCTGGAGGAAATCCTGGTGGTCGAGGAGAAGCGCCAGTTGATCGAGTACCAGGTGAAGGAGGAGCTATTCAACTGGATCGGCAAGGGCAAGCGCATTCCGCGCGTGATTGGCAAGTTCGACCAGCACGACGGTGGCGAGTGGTCGATCCCACGCGGAGACTGGATCCTGCCCGCGCACTACGAGTTCTCGCCGGTGATCATCGCCAAGGCGATCGCCACCCGCATCGGCAAGCTCGAATTGCCGAGCGAGGTGCACGCACGCATGCAGGCGCGGCTGACCGTCATCGAGGCCAAAGAGCGCGCGCTGGCCAAGCCGCGCGTCTTCACCGAGCGCACGCCGTATTTCTGCTCCGGCTGCCCGCACAACACGTCGACCGTGGTGCCGGAAGGCTCGCGCGCGATGGCCGGCATTGGTTGCCACTACATGGCGCTGTGGATGAACCGCAGCACAGCGACCTTCACGCAGATGGGCGGCGAAGGTGCGCCGTGGATCGGCCAGTCACCGTTCACGAATGAAAAACACATCTTTGCCAATCTGGGCGATGGCACCTACTTCCACTCTGGCTCGCTCGCCGTGCGCGCGGCCGTGGCAGCGAAGGTGCGGATGACCTACAAGATCCTGTTCAACGACGCGGTCGCAATGACCGGTGGCCAGCCCACGGACGGCTCGCTCACCGCGCCGCAGATCACGCAGCAGATGTACGCCGAGGGCGTGCGCAGAATTGTGATCGTCACCGACGAGCCGCAGAAGTACGACGCCGTTTCCGAACTCGACCACAGCGCGGCCAACGCCCGGGGCGCGACGGAAGATGCGTGGCGCCTGGCGCCGGGTGTCACGGTGCATCACCGCGATGAACTCGATCGCGTCCAGCGTGAACTGCGCGGGTATGAGGGCGTGTCGGTGCTGGTCTACGACCAGACCTGCGCCTCAGAGAAGCGGCGCCGCCGCAAGCGCAACGAGTTTCCCGATCCGCCGCGCCGCGTCGTGATCAACGAACTGGTGTGTGAAGGCTGCGGCGACTGCAGCGTTCAGTCCAACTGCCTTTCGGTCGAACCGCTGGAAACCGAGTTCGGCCGCAAGCGCATGATCAACCAGTCGAGTTGCAACAAGGACTTCTCGTGCCTGAAGGGCTTCTGCCCGAGCTTCGTCACGGTCGAAGGCGGCCAGCTGCGCAAGGGCAAGGCGACGGCCGGCGCGTCACTGCCATCCGTGCCAATGCCGCTGGTACCGGAGCTGCCCCGCGGGAAGAACTTTGGCGTCGTGATCACCGGCGTCGGCGGCACCGGCGTGGTCACGATCGGGCAATTGATGGGCATGGCCGCGCACCTCGAAGGCAAGGGCCTGTCGGTGCTCGACATGGCGGGCCTGGCGCAGAAGGGCGGCGCGGTGTTCTCGCACGTGTTGATTGCGCCGAAGCCCGAGGACCTGTTTGCCACGCGTATTGCGATGGGCGAAGCGGAGCTGCTGCTCGGCTGCGATCTGGTCGTGTCGGCCAGCAACGAAGCGCTGTCCAAGATCCACGCGGGACGGTCCAAGGCGGTCGTCAACACATCGGAATCGCCGACCGCTGAATTCGTGAGGAATCCCGACTGGCAATTTGCGGGCGGCGCCATGTCGCAGCAGGTGCGCGATGCCGTGGGCGACAGCGCCAATTGCGCCTTCGTCGATGCCAACGGCCTGACCACGGCGCTCCTCGGCGACGCGCTCTACACCAACCCGTTCGTTCTCGGCTACGCGTGGCAGAAGGGCTGGATCCCGCTGCAATTCGAAACGCTGATGCGTGCGATCGAACTGAACGGCGTGGCGATCGACACCAACAAGCGCGCGTTCGATTGGGGCCGCGCCGCGGCTCACGACCTGGACACCGTGAAGAAGGCGGCATTCCCGGCGCAGGTGATCGAACTGAAGCGACCGGCGTCGTCACTCGAAGAAATCGTCGCGCGTCGCGTCGATTTCCTGACCAGCTATCAGAGCGCGGCCTACGCGAAGAAGTACGGCGATCTGGTCGAGCGCGTGCGCAAGGTCGAGTCGGACCGGCTCGGCGGATCGGCCCGGCTCGCGGAAACGGTTGCGCGCTACTACTTCAAACTGATGGCCTACAAGGACGAATACGAAGTCGCACGGCTGCACGCCGATCCCGCGTTCCGCGCCAGGATCGCCGCCCGGTTTGAAGGCGACTATCAGCTGAATTTTCATCTCGCGCCACCATTGCTGGCGAAGACTGATCCGGTCACCGGCAAACCCGGGAAGATGCGCTTCGGATCCTGGATGATGGTGGCTTTTCGCGTGCTGGCGAAACTGAAGTTCCTGCGCGGCACGGCGTTCGACGTCTTTGGTCGAACCGATGAGCGCAGGGCGGAGCGCGCATTGATTGGCGAGTACGAGAGGCTCGTCGACGAGTTGCTTGCCCGGCTCGCGTCCGACAACCACACGGTCGCGGTGCAGCTGGCCAGCGTGCCCGAGGAGATTCGCGGCTACGGGCACGTCAAGGAACAGAGCATGGTGACAGCGCGCGCAAAGTGGGCGGATTTGCTGGCGAAGTTTCGCGGGCAACAAAGTGCGCAGGTGATTCAGATGCCGGTGAAGGCGGCGTAGCAATGGCGTTTCGCCTCGCTGCGGGTGCGGGCGTCGGTTTTGCCTTCGCGAAACCGACGCGTCAATTCTCGAATTGCAGACGGTGAAAGGCGGCGGACGGCGCATATCGATGAGCATCGCTCCGATTTGCGCTTGATCAAGCATTTTTCCGGATGGTCAAACATCGCTCTGATAAGCATGGAAGGCAGTTGCGCTTCCGCATAATCTTCGTCCGCTGACGCAAGAAACGAATGGAGAACGCCGTGCAATGCGCCCATCACGCTCAAGACGATCTGCGCCAATTGAGCCTGCTCGACCCACATCATCAGGCAGATCTGCTGGCGAAAATGGCGCAGGAAGCGCGGCTGATCCACCTGACAATTGAAGACGAAACCATTGCCGCACCGACCCTGGCAGAAGACTTCGAGCGGGCACTCGG
>Ga0209797_10001355_pt1 | contig 12240 bp, 8 predicted proteins | sample DOMMetBare3Fresh_2_FD_187472 | JGI IMG/M metagenome (GOLD analysis project Ga0209797, IMG submission 187472) | Wetland sediment microbial communities from St. Louis River estuary, USA, under dissolved organic matter induced mercury methylation -... | ecosystem: Environmental > Aquatic >...
CACGCCGGTCATGCGGTGGGTAATTGAAATAATACCGGTTAATGGCAGTCTGTAGACTTGTAAATGGGGCGATGTGGGTCTGTTTGTGTTTGTTGCCATATCAATTCCTAACATTATTCAAAAAACCCAAAATATAACAGGTAAAACACTTGGTTAAACCAATGGCTTGCCTGTCAAACAATTGCCGACTACTTGTGATGAACACTATTGCTATTTATTAATTCGCCGGGCGATGCACCCAATCAGCGCCTAAAGTCCCTTGCAGGCTCTCAAGATAAGTCGGGTGAGAAACCTCTGCAAGCATCTGCTCAGTTGCCGCAAGCTTATGATTCAATAACTGATTAATGGGATCAGTCAGGTCAGTTTCGCTAAGCCGCTGCAAAATATAATCGCGGTGTCTTTGCCAAAGCCCACAGTCTCTTTGCTGCTTGATTTTGAGGCGTTCCTGATACCAATCGCTTTGCAACAAATAATCGGTTGTGAACATGGCGCGAATAGCCGGATCATTAATGCTTTTACCTTCAAAATTACCGTTAGCCATAATATGAATCAGTGCTTTTAGCGGTGGGCAGGCGTCATTGATAGAACCATCCTGAAAATAGAGTTGGGCAACCCGCTGCTGCGCTTCATAAACATTATCGACACCATCAACAAAACTGGCCAGATCCTGAGTTTCCGGCTTTAACATGGCCTCATCAAATACCGCAGTCGGGTAATCGAAAACCTTACCAAAATTAGTATGCACAAAGCGTTCGGTGATGCGATAGCCCAATCTGCTGGCATAAACCGTCCTGCCTTCATACTCAAAATCTTCCAGTTTTTCCAGTTGCCCGTGCTCGATAAGATATTGCGCATCACGCTGTTCTACCGGCAAGCGTGACCAGATTTCAGGAATCAATAGGCTGATGTCATGATCTATCCGGCGTTGAGAGCCAATATAGCCAGCGGCAGTGGAATAACCATCGTAGCCGCATAACATGAAAGAAACCAGCGCAGTATTCAGATCGGCGGTGGTGCAGAGAGCATTAAACGGACCTTTAGTCAATGCACCTTCCGATCCGGCACCGGTAGTAGACGGTGATTTACCGGTCAGACTGCAAATAAAATCCATAAACAGCTCAGGTAGCTCCTGATAATGAATAGGATTGTAAATAGCCAACGGCCTGATGCCAGCGGCAATATCCTGTGGATTGTTACGGCGTCCGGGTAGAACCGCATTCACCGGAAAATAAACCGCCTTATCTGACCCTAAGCCTCGCGCCAAACGCGTTGATAGTTCTGCGAGATGGCGCATTTGCGGATTAACAATATCTGGCCGAAGTTGAAGATATCGCACATTCAGGCTGGGTTTGCCATCGACCAGACGCGGATGGGCCGATGATACAAAATATTCGCCTTCCTTGCCCTGTGCTGCCTGACTGATGACGTTGCGCATCGGCTCACTGAATTCGTCAAAATGAATGACGTCTTCAATAAGCTCACGTGCGTCTTTTGGAGTCAACGGTTGAAAATTCGAAATAAAATTGTTTGTACCCGATAAATCAAGTTCGGTTTGTAAATCCGTACCCCGGTGAACGGCGTCATCAGGGCGCTGAAAAAAACTTTGTTCGCAGTTATCGACCAGTTTAACGCTACGGTTTTTATAGTCGGGGTTAAGCCCTTTAATAGTGTTAACCGGCACGACAGTGGAAGCGGTAATATCATCCTCCATCTGAACTTTAGCCGAAGCGATGTAGTCCTGCCGTAACTTGAAAACACGCCATGCGCCATTGCTGTCAAAGCCAACCCGAAGATAGCTGGCGATTAGTTTGCGGCCATGAAATTTCAATTCATTGCCTGGATATCCGTTGACCAGATCCACGGAAAAATGTTCCCGCCAGTTTTGGCCCCATTCCGCTTTATAAAAACGTTTTATCATCAGCACCAGCGCCCAAATATGCTGGGGAATTTGTTTCAGCCACTGGTTATAGTCATCGGAATACTCGTTTATGGAAGGTGTCAGCAGTTTGATTACAGAACCTAGCGTGCGTTTATTGCTCAGCAGCCTGCGTTGATCGTTGCCGTTGCGTGTGGGGTCTCGAAAGCGGCTGGAATAATCATGCTCAAAAATTTCAGCGACCATATCCATGTCCTTTTCAAAATTATCGACAAAAACAGCGCCGGAAATAATGGCGCCAGCAATCGACTTGGAAATTTCCGATTTCCCTCCTCCTGATACGGTACTGGGTTTATGGCAAAAGGTCCCCTCTGGATGTGTGCCTACCAAGCGCCAGCTGGGCGCATTCGGATGTCGCTCCATATGAACTCTAAAGCCATTTGGATAAACATAAGAGTGATTGATTAGCAGTTTAATAGTATAGGTATGGCCATCAAGTACCCAGCTTATCTGCTGTTGCTGGATATTAATTTGTGCCGTATCCGGAATAAAAATAATTGTGGGATGCTTTTTATCTATCGCATAGCCTTCATTTTTAAAGTCTATGGTAGGGCCTAAAAGCTGACAAAGTTGATCGAAAGGATAATGTTGATTACTGTCGGCACCATTAGGCAGATAAATTTCCCCCAGAATAGCTCTTGGAAAAGCCAGCGCGCCACCGGAATGTTCCTCCTCACAGCCACCGAACAGGTTGGCTGAATAGCTGATCTGGGATTTGATTTCTTTTTTACTATAACCAAAATAGTTATCGGCAATCAGCGTGACAATGACGCCCTTCATATTGCGGCATACCAGTTTAAACGGTTTACCCTCATTGTAGAGATCTTCCTCGTTTTGCCAGCACATGCCATCTTTGCGCTGACGTTCAGAGGCATCTTTATAATGGGGTAAGCCGATTGCCTGTTTACGGCACCCCACCAGATGTGGGGCAAGAATGATGCAGCCGGTATGACCAGTCCATTGGTCAATATCAAGTGCAGCATCGTTTTCAGGGAGATATGGGTCGCCTGCATTACCAAAAATAGATTCAACAAAATCCAGATTGGCAACTAAACCACCGGGTGCAAAAAACCGGGTTTCCATGGTTTTCTTAAATGCCAAGCCGAAAATTTCGGGAACTACTATCGGTCTGAGCAATAAAGACAGCCAGAGTTTTGCAGAATTCTCTTGTCTGCTGGTGAAAGGCAGGCATAACAGATCATCGGGAGGCGACAGAGCGATGCGCAATAATTCCGCATAAGCTGCAACGGGCACTTCGTTCTTATCGGCTGGAACCGGAAGTCCACCCGCGACAATATGAAATACGCCTTTCGTCGTGCGCCGGTCATTTTGCGGATTATGCAAAACCCCCTGCCGCATCCGGTAAGAATCAACATAGGCAGAATGAAATTCATTGTGCTGAAATGGCAATGAAAGTTCTCTGGCCAGACCTTTATGTTCCAGTATAAAAGACTCCCCAGGTAAAAGAATGGGAGCATCTACACCGTTTTCATGCAAATAGGCATTAAGAAAATCCTGAATACGTTTATCAGCCGGACAACGGTACTTGGCCAGAAGCCGACGCTGCTGAGAATAGTTTTTTAACAAACTATCGGCAATTTTAAGATATTGCTGATCACCCTCAACTTCACAAGTAGGTTGTCCCAGTGCCGCTAATTGCAGATTGATGTGTTGTAGCTCTTCCAGTTGTTTCTGACTCGCAAAATTAAGCTCAGTCGGAATAACAGATGAATTCATTATAATTAACTCCAGCGAGTGTTGATTAGGATCTGTGGTGAGGTACCTCGTGAAAAATATAACGCCACAGATTCACAGATTAAACTAAGTAACTACTCAGCAGATTTGACAAATAGAAAACTTATGCCAAAAGTACGCGCCTTTAGGCGACACGAATTTGGCTGATAAACACTAAATAAAAAAGCAAAAAACATTTCAACTCAACGTGCAGTGTCTCCGTTGCTATTATAAAAGTCAGCATCCGCTGTGTGTAACCAAATTTAATTATAATCTGTGAATCTGGGGTAACTGTAACAGCGGAGTGTTTTTTGTGCTTTACCTTAGGTTTTGATTAAGATGGCTTATATTTTAATACTTTTTAACACTCACACCTTTACCAAGGTCACAACGGATTTTCAATAAGGTCGAGTCAGTCGCCTATTACCCGGTAACGATCAGCGCTATCGGACCAGACCATCACTAAACCATCCATGGGCGCCCGGATTATTGTAAGAAAAACTATAAAAATTTACGTCAGCCATTTGCCCCAGGACTCTATGGTGCTGAATCAAGGTATTACCGCTCAGACCAGCATACTCTTTTTTACCTCATCCTGAGACAACAGTTCAATCTTGACAGGCTTTACATTCCAAATGTCCTGACAATATTCCTTTATGGTCCGATCGGAGGAAAACTTGCCACTACGCGCTACATTTAGAATCGACATACGCGTCCAGTGCTCCTTGTCCAGGTAAGCCCTGCTAACTTGACTTTGACAATCAACAAAGGACTGGAAGTCAGCCAGCAGCATGTATGGGTCACCTTGGAGAAGAGTGTTAACCAAAGGCCTGAACAGTTCCCGGTCCCCGCCTGAGAAATAGCCGTCGGCAATCAGGTCAATGACCACTTTTAGTTCAGGGTTGGAATTATAGATATCCAAGGGGTTGTAGCCCTGTTCTTTGAGCGTCTGAACCTCGCTGGCAGTTAAGCCGAACAGGAAGAAGTTCTCTGCGCCTACTTCTTCGCGTATCTCGATGTTGGCGCCGTCCAGGGTGCCGATAGTTAGTGCTCCATTCATGCAAAACTTCATGTTGCCAGTGCCGGACGCCTCTTTGCCTGCGGTTGAAATTTGCTCCGAAAGCTCGGCTGCGGGGTACAGCTTCTGGCCAGTTTTGACATTAAAATTGGGCAGAAAAACCACCTTGAGACTGTCGCGCACCGCCGGATCTTTATTAATCACTTCACCGACAGCTGTGATCAGCTTGATCATCAGCTTGGCCATATAGTAGCCAGGCGCCGCCTTGCCGCCAAAAATAAAAGTGCGGGGAACGATGTCCCTATTCGGGTTAGATTTGATGCGATGATACAAGGCAATAATGTGTAATACGCTTAGATGCTGGCGTTTGTATTCGTGGATACGCTTCACCTGAACCTCAAACAACGATTGCGGGTCGATGACATAGCCGGTACTGCGGCGCAGATAGGCGGCAAAATCCTCCTTGATGGCGCGTTTGATGAAGCGCCAGTCGGAACGGAAGGATGACTCATCAGCATAGGGTTCCAGTTGCTTCAATTCGCTCAGTTCCTTTATCCAGTTTTCACCTATTTGTTTGGATATCAGCTTGGTGAGCCGAGGGTTGCTCAGTGCCAACCAGCGTCTGGGCGTAACGCCGTTGGTCTTGTTGCTGAATTTATCAGACCACAGGGTATTAAAATCGGCTAGCACATCTTCTTTGAGCAGCTCGGTATGCAGTGCTGCCACACCGTTTATGGCATGACTGCCGACGCAGGCCAAATGCGCCATACGGACATATCGCTCACCCGACTCGTTAATGATGGATAAGCGCACGAGACGCTCTGCGTCGCCCAGAAACCTTATTCTCACTTCATTTAGAAAACGGGCGTTAATTTCAAGGATAATCTCCAAATGTCTCGGCAATATTCGCGCAAAAAGTTGCAACGACCATTGTTCAAGGGCTTCCGGCAGCAGGGTATGATTAGTATAGGCAAACGTCTTTTGAGTGATCGACCAGGCGGTGTCCCAACTCAGGTGATGGTCATCTATCAATAGCCGCATCAGTTCGGCGATGGCAACCGCTGGATGCGTGTCATTAAGCTGAACGGTAAATTTTTCGTGGAAATGCGTCAGGGGGATTTTCTGCACAGTCATAATGCGCAGCATGTCCTGAAGAGAGCAGGACACGAAAAAATACTGCTGCTGCAGGCGTAATTCCTTACCCTGAATCTGTTCATCATTGGGGTAAAGAATCTTGGTGATGTTCTCCGATACCAGCTTTTTTTGAACAGCGCCGTAATAATCGCCCCGGTTGAAGATTCCGAGATCAAACGATTCAGCGGCTTCAGCCTTCCATAAGCGCAGAGTGTTGGCGGTATTGTTGCGGTAACCGAGAATAGGCGTGTCGTAGGGCGTTCCCAAAATAGTCCATCCGGGAATCCAGCGTGTTCGCGCATTTTCGTTGGCATCAGTATAAGTTTCGGTATGTCCGCCCAGCTTGACTTCAACCGCCCATTCCGGCCGTTGAATCTCCCAGGGATTGCCGTAACGCAGCCATTTGTCAGTCTTTTCTTCTTGCCAGCCGTCAACAATTTCCTGTGCAAAGATGCCAAATTCATAGCGGATACCATAACCCACCGAAGGAATTTCCAGTGTTGCCATAGAATCCAGAAAGCAGGCCGCCAATCTTCCCAAACCGCCGTTGCCGAGCCCCGGCTCTACCTCTTGCCCCAACAGTTCCTCATAGATTAGCCCCAGCTCTGATATGGCCTGCCGTACCTGATCCGAAATCCCCAGGTTGAGCAAGTTATTCCCCAGATGCGGTCCAAGCAGAAACTCGGCTGAAAAATAAGCAACAGTCCTCGACTTTTGGCGGGTATAGGTTTCCGCGGTACTGATCCAGCGTTGCAGCAAGCGATCCCGCACGGTATAAGCCAAGGCCAGAGAGTAATCATGTTTTGTTGCCAAGGCAGGAAATTTTCCCTGCACATAAAACAGGTTATCCAGAAAGTCATGCTTAAGCGATTCTTTGGAGAGCCCCGTGTGGACATCTTCATCAATAGTGTTTAATTTTTTTATATTGACAGTTGCGTTCATAGGAAATAGGTGGCTTTAGTTGATCATTAGTTTGTATAAAGCAATTCTTATGCCGAAATAATCAGATCAATTTGCCCAAATTCATTAACAATTATAACAATTATATATGGCCGCCCTTAGAGCCGCCCGGTTTTAAAAAGCAGGATAGATAAGAAGGCAACCTCTGAAATGATGATGCACTGTTGCAGGGCGCTATTTGATTTAATTGGTGCAAAATCTCAGCCATAAAAACATACTGCCACTATTGTAGATTTAATTATCAAAACTCAATTAAGTCTTCAAAATTCCGTTCAACCCTCTATGCGTCAAGATAAATGGGATTCTGATTAGCGCGCCAAATGGGTAAATCAATTGTAATGTGGATAATTCAACTTTGTCAGATTAATTCGCAAGCCCATTATGCCCCTCGGGATGCGGGTATCCAGTGCCATGGAGGGTAAGTTCAAACCCATCCATGGGGTCTGGATTCCGGAAATCCATGCCGGAATGACGAACTTGGAAAGGATAAATCATGTAATCTGACAAAGTAGAATTAAGAATCAACTTAAGGAAATTCAAATTTCTGCTAATGAAAACAATAGTGAACCCCAAAATCAGACCAGATGCTAAGGAGAAATAGTGTCAAAATAAAAGGCATCGTAAAACCATCAGAAACGTAAAATACACAATGCCAAATTCAGCTTTAGATGCTTACAAAACGGATAAAACAAGTGCAGAATTAATGTCTACCCATAAAGTTAACTTGGGAAAAATCAGCACATGGAAAAAAACTTCTGCCAACGCAAAGTCTGACAATTTTATTATAATAGATCGATTTACTATCATCAGGCCAATGTTTGACTATACACCGGCAACACCAATCCAGAGAAATGAATATGGAATCAAGATCATCAAGTCAGGAACTGCATCATGAAATTTTCGGTTCAATCCTGGATAGGGCCGAGTTGAGTCCGTATTTATTATTATCTGCGGAGAATTATCAAGCGGCGCTCAAGCAGGCGGCCAAAATGATGGGTAACCGCGGGTTCGATATTATTGGAAATGGCGAACTGCAGGAAAGCGAAAGGCAAAGGGCAAAGAGTTATGTTAACCGAACTTACAACTATTTTTTTAACTGGATGTTCCCCTTTGTCAAAGAGCAACTGAAAAGACTTCTCGCTTTAGAGTCCATTAACACCGATCTCTACCGGATCAACCTGCTGGCCATTGGACGAGTAGAATCGATCTTGAATAATGCCGGGTTTCAAGAGCTAGTCAACGAAGATCCGCGACATCTTTTTCTTTTGGCTTCTTCAGGAAAGTATCCGGCTGTGTTTCATGGTTATCAGGGTAAAAACTTGAAAATACCGCTTGAGTGGCGGCAAACGGCCTGTTCCCTGCTAAAGATGGGGTATCTGATAAAGTCAATCGAGGAAGATAGTCAAGATATTAATGATTTTGCCCAGTTAGGCTTTTTTCTGGAAACTGAAAAGCAAAGTCTTGATGATCTTTTTAATTATGACTGGGAAAATCCTAAACACATCCCCGCTAGCGAATCGGCGCAAAAAGCATTCGTCAAAATTTCCACGTTTTTTCATAAACTGAACGACTCCATAACAGTTGATGATCAACAAAACTGTTATGTTTTCGATAGCGGGGACGGCGTTCGGGTCAATATCATTGAGATCAAGGCCAGACTAAAAAGTCCGGAAAGTATGGTTACCAAATTAGGAAAAGATTTGGAAGGGGAGGCTTATGACATTCGGGATATTCTCGCTATCACTTTTATACTGAAGGAAAAGGATGACACGCTGAAGCTTTTTCACGCTTTGCAAAAAAAAGGCGTTATTCTTCAGGAAAATACGGCGTCTCACTCCATAACCCAGACTTTGTTCGATACACCGGAAAGCATGATTGAAGCGGTTCGAAGATTGATGACCAGCCTTTCACGAAGCGCTGGCCATGAACAAACCTCCACTGAACAGGAAGTGCTTGCTAATGCGAAGACATTCTATGAAGCGCTTAGCATGAACGCAGCAAAAAACCAGCATTCCTCTTTAGGTCACAGGAAATTCCAATGCAAGATAAGCTTTTCACTACCGATCCACCGGGTAGCCGAAACCCATAAGATCATGATTCCGGGCACACCGATATACGCCAGGAGAAATCAAGTTGATAAAAAAACCCAGCAGCATACCCTCGGCGTGGAACTGCGCATATCAGACGAAGAGAGTTGGCGAACCTCTGAACAAAGGGGCGACTCCCATCATAACGCTTACAAATTTCGCCAGTTAATTTCGGTGATGAACAGGGTTTTCAAGACTATTTTTAACATGCCCAAAGAGAGCATTGCCCAATTGAAAAAAGATCAGACGGCCCTGTTTTCCTGATCAATAAGTTGTAACGAAGCCTTTATCTCAGGTACGCATGATCCGCAATTAGTCCCTGCTTTAAGACATAGTTTCATTTCCTGGTGGGATTTGGGGTTTTTTCATTCACGCCAATTAGCGTTTACCGCCGGGAGTTGCGCTTACCGGCTGCGCTGGGGGTTGGCTAAGGCTGGGTTTTCAAGGTGCATAAAAAACAGAGCGCATTCGTGCCAGCCGACAAGCAAAGCGGGAATATGGCAGCGTCGGTATTGGGAACATCAAATAAGAGACGAAAGTGACTTCGAGAAGCATGCGGATTACATTCATTACAACCCCGTAAAGCATAGTTATGTTAACCGTCCCATTGATTTTCGTTATTCAACATTGAGCCATTTGCGCAGTTCTGAATGGTTTGATATCCCTAGCATGTAGAGCTTTGTAAAAATTATTTACCCCAATTTTTGACGTTAGAAACAGGGTTTGAGGGTGTATGTTCGATGAAATTTTCGTTTTTGGTCAATTTTCGCTAAATAATTAAATATAACTTACATTCAACTCATAAGTGCAACAACATAGCTATTAACCGCAACCGATTTTGTAACTTTTGCGTTTCCTGCAAACTCGGCTAAAAGCTCAGGCGACAATTGGCCGTAACGCTGAACCATCTCATAACTCGCTCAACTCCCCTGATCTTTCTGGTTATAAAGCGCCGTTCAATTTGCACAAGCCAAGTGGCCGTAGCAGCTGCTTTCCTTGGGGATCAGAAAGAGTCCTGAAATCGGAGCCTTACAACCATAAAAGATGCCCGAATCCTTGCAGACTTTCAGCTGTTTCTTGGCCGTCAGTTAGAATTCAGGCATCTCAATAGTTGACTATTTTAGTGGGTTAAGTATAGTTGTGATAATTTACTTAATTTTATAGGGGATACTCACGTGCGCTTAACTACTAAAGGCCGTTATGCTGTAACAGCTATGCTTGATCTGGCTTTTCACAGCCAAATAAAACCTGTTACCTTAACCGATATTGCAGCCCGTCAAACCATTTCCTTATCCTATTTGGAACAGTTATTTGCACGCTTGCGTCGTGCCAACATGGTAAAGGGCATCCGTGGACCTGGCGGTGGCTATACGTTGGCTAGCAAAACAAATGATATCAATATTGCTGATATTATTGCAGCTGTCGATGAACCTATAGATGCCACTAAATGTGCTGGTGAAGCCAATTGCCAAAATGAGAAGGCGTGTTTAACTCACGACTTATGGATGGGCTTGAGCGAACAAATCAGGGATTATTTAAAAGGTATCACCCTGGCTCAGCTCCTAGAAAAGCATCGTGTTCAGGAAATAGCCAAAAGGCAGGATCAAGATGCTCGGCAAGTTATTGAAATACATCGACACACGGAATTAATGTCAAATTTGAATGATTTACTTTGATCACAATGCAACAACACCCATCGACGAACGGGTGTTGGAAGCAATGTTACCTTTCCTGAAGTCATTCTACGGGAATCCTTCGAGCTTATATCGTCACGGTAGAATTGTTCGCAGCGCTATTGATACCGCCCGGGAGCAAATTGCAGCTCTGGTCGATGTGCAATCCTCGCAAGTCATTTTTACCAGCGGCGGCACTGAATCAAATAACTTGGCATTAGCAACATTACCCCAACAGGGCAGACTCGCCATTTCCGCTATTGAACATCCCTCCATTACTGAACCCGCCCTACGTTTAAAAAGACTTGGGGCCGAGTTAGACATTATTAATGTGGATGCCAACGGACTCATTACGCAAGTTGCTTTTGACCAAATTATCAATGAAAAGCCGGATATGGTCTCGATCATGATGGCTAATAATGAAACTGGGATAATCCAGAATTTAGCCACCTATACCAATCCCTTAAGAGCAAACGACATCAAAGTTCATACCGATGCCGTACAGGCATTAGGTAAAATCCCGGTATCGTTTATTCGGCTTGGTGTTCATTTGATGTCGCTATCCAGCCATAAAATCTACGGCCCTAAGGGCTGCGGTGCATTGGTATTTGATAAAGGTGTAGCAATAAACCCCCTCTTTCTTGGCGGAGGACAGGAACAGGGGCTAAGAGCCGGTACTGAAAATGTCGCTGCCATCGTAGGATTTGGCAAAGCGGCGGAACTTGCGAAAGCTGAACTTGCCAAACGCAGTGAACAACTGCTTGCTTTAAGAGGACTCCTTGAGCAAGGTTTAATTTCTATTCCAGGCTTAACCATTTTTGCTAAACAGGCAGATCGATTGCCGAACACTATCCAGTTTGGCATCCCTGATATCGACGGTGAAATGTTGCTGATGAAACTGGATCAAAAAGGCTTTGCCGTTTCCAGCGGCTCTGCCTGCGCTAGTGGCGGCAGTCTCCCCAGTCCAGTACTCATTGCCATGGGTGTGGATGAAGGGCTTGCAAAAAGTGCACTCCGCATTAGTTTGGGCCTAGCGAATACCAAAGCAGAAATTTTCGAATTTATTAATCAATTAAAAGCCTTGGTTTGCCAAGCATAAAGAGGGTCATATGTCTGTTTCATTAACTGAAAGTGCAGCTCGTCAAATTAAAAAGCAACTGGAAAAACGCGGTAAAGGGATCGGCTTAAAATTGGGCGTAAGAAAGTCCGGCTGCTCGGGTTATGCTTATGCGCTGGACTACGCCGATACGCTTAACGAAAATGATGCCGTGTTTGAAGGTTTCGGCGTTAAAGTCATCGTACCGGAAAGCGATCTGGCATTTGTTGACGGCGTAGAACTGGATTATCGCAGAGAGGGCATTAATGAGGCTTTTCAGTTCAATAATCCCAATGTTAAAGGAACATGCGGATGTGGGGAGAGCTTTTCTGTAGGGTAAGCCATTTGCGTTTATGACGATTTAAAGCGTATGGCGGTTTATCGAAGTAGAACAGCCAGTTATACAACCGCCCCCTCACAGATCCCGGCGTGCGGAATTACCGCACAGGGCTCATCAAAATTGCTCGGTTTGCACTCGGCATTTCTTTGATTCCTAGATAGTATGTATTTTGCGCGGTTTGGCTATTCCAAAATTTTGGGGCTTGCGGCTAGGCAACTACCCGAAAACTGCCTGCATCGCTATGGCCTTCGTCCACTGCTTA
>Ga0209797_10001356_pt1 | contig 12239 bp, 5 predicted proteins | sample DOMMetBare3Fresh_2_FD_187472 | JGI IMG/M metagenome (GOLD analysis project Ga0209797, IMG submission 187472) | Wetland sediment microbial communities from St. Louis River estuary, USA, under dissolved organic matter induced mercury methylation -... | ecosystem: Environmental > Aquatic >...
TCAACGTGCTCTCGTTCAGGAGCAACCTGGTGTTCCGCTGGGAATGGCGCGCGGGGAGCACGCTGTTTCTTGTGTGGCAGCAGAATCGCGGGGTCAGCGACCAGCGAGGCACCCGCGCGGTCCCCGGCGATCTCTGGGACGCGCTGCGGACGCGGGGAGAGCAATTCCTGGCAGTGAAGTTGAGCTACTGGCTCGGGGTGAGCTGAGCGCCATCGACGGTTGCTTGTCAGGCTCCGGCCTTGCGACCCCGCCAGTAGTGGAACACTGGTACGCCGAGGAGCAGGATCCCGCAGCCGAGCAGGGCGTTCCTGGGATTGGAGCTGATCGAGCCCGCCACGACGTAGAGCGCCGCAGCGATGAAGAGCAGCGGGGTGACCGGCCATCCCGGTACCCGGAACGCACCCGCGGGCTCGCCCATGCCATTCGCCGCGTCCTTCCGCCGCAACACGAACAGCGAAACGACAGCAAGCCCGAAGAAGATCCAGTCGCAGAAGACCACGTAGTCGAGCAGCTGGCCGTACTGCCCGGTCAGCAGGAGCACGACCGCCCAGGCGCCCTGGACCAGAATCGCAGTTCCCGGTGTGCGGAAGCCGGGATGCAGCCTGGCGAAGGCCGGGAAGAAGAGGCCATCGGCTGCCATGGTCTGGTAGACGCGCGGTGAGACCATGATGACAAGGTTGAGAAAGCCGAAGGTCGAGGCAGTGATGCCGGCGCCGATCAGCGTGGCGCCCGCTGCTCCCAGCCGGAGTCGCAGGGCGTCGGCGGCCGGTGCGGTGCTCGCGGCGAGTCCCGCCGGGCCAAGCATGCGGAGATAGGTCACGTTCGCCAGCAGATAGACCACAACGACGATGAGCACGCCCAGCACCAGCGCCCTCGGCAGGTTGCGCCGCGGCTCGATGATTTCTTCCGCGATGAAGTTGGTCTGCTGCCAGCCGCCGTAGGCGAAGAGCACCGGGACCAGCGCCGCCGCGACGGCGAGGATGGGCGAACCGCTTACGACGACTCCCGGACTGCTGCTGGCGGTGGCACCGGACATCGGGCCGAGCCCAACAACAATCAGGAAGACGAGTGCGGCAAGCTTGAGGAGCGTGAAGATATTGGTGGTGATGGCGCCGGGACGGATGCCGATGTAGTTGATCGCGGACAGCAGGACGATCGCGGCGCCAGCGAGCCAGCGGCCATCGCCGCCGGCCATGCCGGCAAGGCTCAAGGCGTAATTCGCGAAGGTGACGGCCACCGCGGCGATGGCGCCAGTGGCCATCACCAGCAGCAGGGCCCAGGCGTAGAGGAACGCCGGCAATGGGCCGAGGGCTTCACGCAGGTACACGTAGCTGCCGCCTGCCTGAGGCCGGCGCTGGCCCAGCTCGCCGAAGCAGAAGGCGCCGATCAGTGCAACCGCACCACCGAGCACCCAGACACCGAGGGTGAGCTCGGCGGTGCCAACCCGCTGCGCGACAATCGCCGGGTTGTTGAAGATGCCCGAGCCGATGATGCCGCCCACGACGGCCATCGTGCCAGAGAAGAGGCCGAGGGTCCTGCGGTACGTCACGGGGGCAGACATGGCGAGAAGGTAGCCCGCGCAGCCGGGACTCGATAGCCGGGCCGCGACCTGCCAAGCTATCCGCTCAGGCGCTGACGGGGACCCCGGTGACTGACGGGCGGCGGAGCAGGCGACGTACCCGGGCGGTCACTTCGCGCATGGAGAAGGGCTTGAGAACGTAGTCGTCCGCGCCCAGCTCGAAGGCACGCACGATGTAGTCCTCGTCGCCCATCGCGGTCAGCATCATCACGGGCACATGGCGCATTTCCGGATGTTCCCGGAGTGCGCGCAGAAAGCTGAGTCCGTCGAGATTCGGCATCTCGATGTCGCTGATGATCAGCGCCGCACCCGAGGTGGGCGCGTTCGCCAGCGCCTGTTCGCCGTCGGGGTAGACCACGACCTCGAATCCGGCATGCTGGAGGTGGCGACTCACGAGCTTCGCCACGTTGGGATCATCCTCGGCGAGCAGGATGCGGCGCACAGGCACCGCCTCGTGATTGCCCGGGGTGACGACCCGGTTGCGGCCCGAGGCCTTTGCGACGTACCGCAGGCGGTCGCCCTCCGCAATCGCATCCTCGATCTCCTGGCCCTCCTCGATGTCGACCACGCCCGCGGAGAAGGTGACCGTGAGCGGCGGCTCCTGGCCGGGACGGAAGTCCACGCGCCGCAGGACCGCGAGCGCCTGTTCGAGGGCGGTGCCGGCCTCAGTCGCACTGCGCTTTGCGAACAGCGCGATGAATTCGGCCCCGTCCCAGCGCGCGAAGATGGCTGCCTGACGCAGCGCCATGGCGAGGCGCACGCCGGCGCGGCGCAGGACGTTTTCGCTGAACTGCCGGCCCCAGGTCTCCTCGATCCAGCGGAAGTGGTCGAGGTCGAGCACCGCGAGGGAGAACCCGGTGCCGGCGGGCGAGGTTGCCCGCAAGCGTGCCACACCTTCGAGGAAGGCCGCGCGATTGGGGAGTCCGGTGACCGGATCACGCCGCGCCGTCAGCGCCTGGTCGGCGTGGCGTTCGAGCCGGGCGCCGACGGCCACGGTGAAGGCCTCGATATCGAGCGGTTTGTCGAAGTAGGCGTCCGCGCCCAGGGCAAAGCACTCCGCCTTGGTTTGGGTGCCGAGACGCGCCGAGACGACGAAGATCGGGAGCGCCGCCGTACGCGGGTCCGACCGGAGATCGAGAAGAACGCTCCGGCCGTCGCCGTCAGGCAGGATCAGATCGAGGACCAGCAGGCTGATCTGCTCGGTGCCGATGTGGCGCCGGGCCTCGGCGGCCGTGGGAGCGATCCGTACCCGGTATCCCGCGGCCGACAGGGCGGACTCGATGCGCTTGGCGTAGAGCGGATCGTCCTCGATCACGAGGACCGTGTCGTTGACCCTGGAGGTCTGTGCCCGGGCGGCCCGCGTCAGCATCGCCATGAAGCGCTCCAGGCCGGCCACCAGTCCCGTGGCCGGTTCTCCAAGCAGTTGCCGGGCAGCGGTGAGCAGTGCCGGGTGGGATTCGAGCGCGCCACCGTCGATGAGGGAGCGGAGGATCCGGCGGGCCGAGTCGATCGCCTCTTCCGTGAGGGCGGGGTCGTTGAGACTGCGCAGGACCGATTCGAGCGCAGCAAGACCGCCCGCGACACCGGTGCGTCGGGAGCCGGGGAGCCGGGGGTCCGGGGAATCTGGAGGCGTGGTCGAGGTGCTCATCGCTCTCTAGTATCGGCCGAAGCGGGTCCGGGATGAGCCCCGTCATATGGTCGCCATGAACGGTTGCGGACAGAAGAATATTCTGAGTATCTTCTCTATTGCCGAATAAACGTGGCTCCGGAGAGGGATCGCCAGATGCTCGATGCCACCGACCGCACCATTCTGGAACTCCTGCAGGCCAACGCCCGCATCAGCAACGCCGATATCGCCCGGCAGCTGGGGATGGCGCCATCCGCCATTCTCGACCGCATCCGCAAACTCGAGCAGCGGGGCGTCATCCAGGGCTATACGGCGCGGATCAATCCCGTCGCCGTCGGCCTCGGACTCACCGCGTTCGTCAACGTCAGCACCGAGGAGCGGGTAGGCTCAGCCACGATTGGGCTGGCACTCTCCCGGCAGCCCGAGGTGCTCGAAGTGCACCATGTGGCAGGGGAAGACTGCTATCTGGTCAAGGTGCGCGTGCCTGACACCGAAGCCCTCAGCCGATTGCTTCGTGAACGGTTCGGGCGCCTCAAGGGCGTCCGCAGCACCCGGACCACGATTGTGCTGTCGACGGTGAAAGAGGCCGCCGAACTCCCACTGGGGCTGGCGGACGGAGCGGCCGGTGACTCCTGAGATCGCGCGCCGCAACCGCCTCCAGTTGATCGCGGCGTTCGCCGCGGTCTACCTGGTCTGGGGGTCCACCTACCTCGCGATCGCCTTTGCGATCCGGAGCATTCCCCCGCTGCTCATGGCCGGCGGGCGCTTCGTGGTGGCCGGGCTGCTGATGTACGGGTGGGCGAGGTGGCGCGGGGCCGAGCGGCCGCGCGCCGCCCAGTGGGGCTGGGCCTTCGTGCTGGGGGCGCTCTTCTTCCTGATCGGCAACGGCGCGGTGGTGTGGGTGGAACAGCATCTCTCCTCCGGACTGACGGCCCTGATCATGTCCACCGTCTCGGTCTGGACCGCTCTGCTGGAGTGGCTGCGGCCCGGGGGGAGGCGGCCGCCTGCGGTCGTGCTGCTCGGCGTCATGCTCGGCTTCGTGGGGGTTGCCCTGCTGGTGCTACCTGGCGGGACGAGCGGCGAACACGCCGACCCGGCGGGCGTCCTGCTCCTCGTGTCCTCCACTCTTGCCTGGGCGCTGGCCTCGGTGGTCAGCCGTCACGCTGATCTCCCCGCCAATACCCAGCAGGTCTCCGGGATGGAGATGCTGGCCGGTGGCGTGCTGCTCCTGGCGGCGAGCGGGGTTGCGGGAGACCCGGGCCGCGTGGATCTCTCCGGAATCACACTGAAGTCATTCCTGGCCTTCCTATATCTTGTGGTGTTCGGTTCGCTCGTGACCTTCACCGCCTTCGCCTGGCTGTTGAAGGTCAGTACGCCTAACAAAGTAGCCACGGCGGGGTATGTGAACCCCATGGTCGCGGTCTTCCTCGGCTGGACACTCGGCGGGGAGGTCCTCGGCAGCCGGTCGCTGCTGGCTTCGCTGCTCATCGTCGCTTCGGTGGTCCTGATCATCACCGGACGGAGCTTCGGCCGTCCCCGGATCTCATCCCCAATGGAGCCGGCCGCTGACGGCGGCGCGGGGACGCGGGCGGCGGTCAGGCGATAGACTCAGCCGATAGTTGCAGGGCCGTTACGCCGAGTGCGTTGACGATAGTCCCCGAAGGGCCTATGGTTGTCCTCATGCTGATTCACGCCGCGCCTCGTCGCCCCAATCATTCCAATTGCTGGAACAATCGGTTCTGCTGACCCGGAGCGCGGCCCGCGCGTAGCTGCATTGTTTGTCCCCGGGCCCGCTCCTACGGAGCGGGCCTTTCTCGTGTTCAGACTTTATGAGGACCCGATGGAAACTTCCTCCGCCATCCGATTGCAGGTGCTCGACGGGCCCGTGGAGGATTCACCGCTCGCGGAACTGGGAACGCTGTACGACATCAGCGAAGCTCTGGCCAGCGCGACGACTCTTCACGAGGGGCTGGGTGGCGCGATGCAGCTCCTCCGCCGCTATCCGGGCGCACTCAGGGGCTCGCTGACCCTGCTGGATGAGGGGACCAACGAACTCTACATCGAGGCGGCGCTCGGGCTGCCGGAGTCGGGGCGCCTGGCCCGCTACCGGGTGGGGGAGGGCATCACGGGCGCGGTGGTCGCCTCCGGAAAGCCGATGGTCGTGCCGGATGTGGAGCGGGAGCCGCGCTTCCTGCATCGGACCTTCCGGCGTTCCGGGGGACCGGAGGGCGCGGTGAGCTTCGTCTGCGTGCCGATCGTTATCGACCACCGGCCCGTCGGCGCGATCTCCATCGATCTCCCCTCGCGGGCCGGCCGGGATACCGGACATCTTCTCAAGTTCCTGCATGTGGTGAGCGCGCTGGTGGCGCTCGCGCTCCGCACCCAGCGGCCGCTCGAGGAAGAGAACCGGACGCTCCGGCGGGAGCTGCAGGAGCGGTACGACTTCTCGCACCTGATTGGGACCAGCGGTCCGATGCGCGACGTCATGCGCCAGGTGTCCCAGGTCGCCGGCACCGGAACGACGGTGCTGATCCGGGGAGAATCGGGCACCGGCAAGGAACTCATCGCCCACGCGCTGCACTACAACAGCCCCTGCACCGGGGGGCCTTTCGTGAAGGTGAACTGCGCGGCCCTGCCCGAGACGCTCATGGAATCGGAACTGTTCGGGCATGAGCGCGGCGCCTTTACCGGTGCGCTGGCCCGGAAGAAGGGGCGGTTCGAGCTCGCTCATGGAGGCACGATCTTCCTCGACGAGATCGGTGAACTGTCGCCCGCCACGCAGGCCAAGCTGCTCCGGGTGCTGCAGGAGCGGGAGTTCGAGCGGGTGGGCGGCGCCGAATCGGTCCGGGTAAACGTGCGGGTCATCGCGGCGACCAACCGCGATCTGGAGCTGGCGATTACCGAGCGACGCTTTCGCGAGGATCTCTACTACCGGCTGAACGTCTTTCCGATCTTCCTGCCGCCGCTGCGCGACCGGAAGACCGACATCCTCCTCCTGGCCGACCATTTCGTGGAGAAGTACGCCCGGGCCGCGCGGAAGCAGGTGCTCCGGCTGACGACCCCAGCGATCGACATGCTGCTTCGGTATCACTGGCCCGGCAATGTGCGCGAACTCGAAAACGTCATCGAGCGCGCGGTGGTCGTCTGCGACGGGCCGGCCATCCACGGCCGTCACCTTCCGCCCACCCTCCAGACGCCGGAAGTATCGGGCGAGCCTTCCGGCCCCCTCAAGTCGGCGGTGGAACGCCTGGAGAGCGACTTGCTGCAGGACGCGCTGAAGACCACCCGGGGATCGGTCGCCGATGCGACCCGGCTGCTGGCGAGCACCGATCGGATCATCCGGTACAAGCTCAAGAAGTACGGCATCGACCCGGCCCGCTTCGCCTGACATTTCTGTCGAGCGCCGGCGCACTGACACTGACCAGTCGGGGCACGGTCGAGGCCCGGGGCGATCTGCTGCCGCCCGCCTGCAGCGGTCGCCCCGGGGTTCCGGTCCGACCGACGATGCGCGGCCTGCCACGGCGTTGAGGCCGCGAACCACCGCGGTGCTCAACGAGTGATCAGAGAGCGATTGACCGGCTACGGAGGCCCGACGATCTTCCCCTCTGATCGTCCCTCCAGGAGCCGTTCCCCATGCTGTCAGTCCGGGTACTCGCCGTGGTAGCCGCCGCGGCCGTCGCTGCCGAACCCCCCGCGGTTCTGCAGGTCCTTGCCGCGTCTCCCAGTGGCGACGCGCCGCTGAATGCCCCGATCCAGGTCATCTTCGACCGGCCGGTCGCCGGCTCCCTCGATCGCAGCGTAGACCCGGCGCTACTCTTCCGGATCGAGCCGACGGTGCCGGGGCGCGCCGAGTGGCGGGACCCCGTGACTCTCCGCTATCTGCCCGCGGCTCCGCTCGAACCCGGGAAGACGTACACCGTCACGATCGCGAACAGCTTCGAGGCCATGGACGGCAGCCGCCTCAAGGAACCGTACCACTACAGCTTCTCGGTGATGGGCCCGCAGGTACTCACCGGACTTCCGGTGAGCACCGAGGAGCACCCGAAGTTCCTCGGGCCCGATGCGACGTTCGAGATCGTGGTCAGCGCGCCGCTGGACCGCAGCAGCCTGCGTGGTCTGGCCTATATCGACTTCGACCAGAAGTGCCGGACGCCGGGAATCATCAAGCTCAACGTCACCGGGCAGCGGGCCATCAAGGACGGGGACCCGTGGCAATATCAGGAAGCGGGGGGCTGGGAGCGGGACCGGACGGCCGATCCGCTGCGCCGGGTGCTGGAACTCACGCCCGAGCGGAAGCTGCCGCTCGACTGTACCGGCGACCTGGTCGTTCCCACCGTCATCGATCCCGAGGGCACCAGGCCGTTCTCCAAGTGGGGATTCTCCACTTATGGCGGCTTCACCCTGAAGGGCGCGGAGTGCTCCGGCGGCGAGAGCTGCCCCACCGGCGGCATTCGGGTGTCGTTCTCGACACCCGTGCTTGGCGCAGAGGTCGAGCGCCACCTCACACTGCTGCCGGCCGTCGAGTTCAGCGTCGCGGACACCTCGGAGGAATCGGACAACTGGTACCTGGAAACCGAGCTGACCCCCAGGACCGGCTACGCGGTCGTCGCGGACAGCAATCTGCGCGACATCTTCGGGCAGCGGCTGGCGGGAAATCCCGCGGCAGGATTCCGCACGACCGGGTTCGCGCCACTTGTAGAACACGCCTACGGGAACATGACGATCGAGCGCGGGTCCTTCCGGACGCTCGCGGTGAAGCATGTGAACGTGGATACCCTGACGGTGACCATCGCGCCGGTGCCGGTGGCCCTTATCCCCGCGATGCTCCAGTACAGCCGCTGGAATCGGGACGACAGCGCGCTGACCCGGGTGCTCAAGGGTGCGGTGTCCACCAAGGTGGCGGTCACCGGTGCAGCCGACAAAGTCCGGATCTTCGGCGTGAAGCTGCCGCTGTACAACATGCAGCGCGCCAGTGCCCCGCTGCTGCAACTGGTCCGGGTGACCAGCCCGTCGCTTCCGGCGGCGTGGCAGGAGAATCAGCCCTTCGCCGTGGCCCAGGTGACCGATCTCGCGGTGCACGCGCGGATCGGGCTCGCGAGCGGCGCCGTCTGGGTGACGGGCGCGAGCGACGGCAAGCCGCGCGGTGGCGCGTTGATCACCCTCTACGACACCCGCGGGAAGCCGCGCGCCTCCGCCCGGACCGGTGCCGACGGGGTGGCCCTGCTCGGCAACTACACCGTCGACAGTGCGGCGGCCCAGGGGTCCGGTTTCGAGGGCTACGTCATCGCCAGTGTCGGGAACGACAAGGCGCTGACCAGTATCAGCAGCTATGACGCCGATCTGAGTCCGTGGCGGTTCAACGTGCGCTCCGCCTATGGCACCGACCGGTATTCGCTGGCGGCCGCCGTGTTCACCGAGCGCGGCATCTATCGCCCCGGCGAGCCGCTCTACGCCAAGGCGATCGTCCGCGCCGGCGACCTCGGCCGGCTGGTCGTGCCGCCCAGGACCGACAGCGTGCGCTGGGTCTTCCACGACCGCGAAGGCGGCACCCTCAAGACGGTGACGGTCGCGCCGTCGGCCTTCGGTACCAGCGACCAGAGTATCACCCTGCCGAGCGACCTCGCGCTGGGGACCTATTCGGTCGAAGTCCAGCAGCGCCGGGCCGGGGAGTGGCTCGGGCTCGCGAGCGCCCAATTCCGTGTGGCCGAGTATCGTCCGCCGGAGTTCCTGGTCGAGGCCACGACCGACAGCGCCCCGCGGTTCCCCGGTGATTCCGCGGTCGCGTTGATCGAGGCGCGCTACCTCTTCGGCGCCCCGATGGCGCGCGCGGCAATGACGTGGACCGCACGGCAGACGCCGATCGACTTCTGGCAGCTCGAGATTCCGAACAGCGACGGCTTCTACTTCGGCGAGAACGGCTGGTGGTGGGAGGAGACGACGGACGATCGCTCGACGGAGACGCTCGGTGAGGGGACAGACACGCTGGATGCGCTGGGCCGCCAGGTGGTGCGGGTGGCGCTCGGTCCGGCCACCAAGGGACGGCCAGCCATCGCCACGATCGAGGCCTCGGTGACCGACGTCAACCGTCAGTCGGTAGGGGCGAGGGCGACCGTGAAAGTGCACGCCTCTTCCTTCTATATCGGGGCAAAGCCGCTGGGACAGTCCTACTTCTGGACCGCGGGACAGCCGCAATCGGTGGGCCTCATCGCCGCGCGCCCCGACGGGCGCCGGCTCGCGGGCGCCAGGGTGCGCGGGACCATTGTGCGGCGGGAGTGGCACCGGGTGCACCGTACCCGCGGCGGGTACAGCGAGGTGTACGGCGAGTGGGTTTCGGACACGGTGGGTCATTGTCAGGCTACCACGACCGCTTCCGCGCCGGCCGAGTGCCGCTTCACGCCGCCGTCCGGCGGGACGTACGTCCTGACCTTCGAGGCGGAGGATGAGGCGCACCGGCCGGTGAGCACCAGCCTGTACCGCTGGGCCACTGGCAAGGACTTCGTACCGTGGAATGACGAGAGCCAGTTCAAGATGGATCTGGTGCCCGACAAGACCCGCTACAGCGTGGGGGACACCGCGACGGTGCTCTTCGCCTCTCCGTTTACGGATGCGGAGGCCTGGGTCACCATCGAGCGTGAGGGCCTGATCGAGCAGCAGCGGCTCAAGCTCGCGTCCGGGTCGACCACCATCAGGTTTCCCGTGACCGAAGCCTGGGCGCCTAACGCATTCGTGTCGGTGCTCGTCGCGCGCGGTCGCAGTGCGGCGCCGGGCCCCCTCGACGATCCCGGCCGACCGACGATCCGGGTCGGCTACGTCGAGCTCCGGGTCACCCCGGAGGTCAAGCGGCTCACGGTTGGGGTCGCGCCGAAACTCAAGGAGTACCGCCCCGGCGATACCGCCCGGGTGAGCCTCAGTGTGAGGGATCAGAAGGGCGCGGGGCAGCGGAGCGAGGTGACGCTCTGGGCGGTCGATGAGGGGGTGCTCTCCCTGACCGGCTACAAGACGCCCGATCCCATCGACCTGCTCTACGCCGCCCGGGGCCTCGGCTTGAGGCTCGCCAGCAACATGACCACGGTGGCGCCGCAGGTCCCCGAGGGAGAGAAGGGCGGCCGCGCGCCCGGGGGCGGCGGCGGCCGCGGTGAGAGCGACATCCTGCGGTCCCGCTTCAAGACGACGGCGTTCTTCCTCGGGAGTGTGGTCACCGACTCGGCCGGTGTCGCGACGGCGACGGCGAAGTTGCCGGACAACCTGACCACATTCCGTCTCATGGCCGTCGCAGTGACGGCGGGAGACCGGTACGGCCACGGTGAGTCGCCGCTGCTGGTGACGCGTCCGTTGCTGGCGCGTCCCGCGCTACCCCGCTTCCTGCGGGAAGGCGACCGGTTCGCGGCCGGCGTGGTGGTGAACCAGCGTGCCGGCGGCACGCCTGCCGTGACGGTGAGCGCCGAGTCGAAGGGAACACAGATTGCCGGTGATGCCACGCGGACCGCGACGCTCGAGGCCGGGCGCGGTCGCGAGATCCGCTTCGATTTCCGCCACCCGGGCAGCGGGCCGTTTGGCAGCGCCGACAGCGCCACCTTCAGGTTCAAGGTCACCGGCGCCGGCGATGCCGACGCAGTGCAGCAGCGCCTGGCGATCAAGCCGGCGTTCCGGCCCCGGGCCTGGACCATCGCCGGGGTACTGGTGGACACGGCTACTGCGGAGTTCGCGCTGCCAAGTGATATCGATGCGGATCGCTCGCGCCTCCAGCTCACGCTCGGCAGCTCGCCACTCAGCGTGATCAAGGGCCTCACGTATCAACTGCGGGTCTACCCGTACTACTGCACGGAACAGGCGTCGAGCGCGGCCCAGCCGCTGATCGCGCTCTATCGTGCGCAGAAGGGGCTCAAGGGGATCACCCTGCTCAAGGGAGATCCCAAGGGTGATATCCAGCTTGCCGTGAGCCTGCTGAGCCGCCGGCAGCGGCCGGATGGCGGCATCGGCTACTGGAGCAGTGAGGATTGGACGACTCCCTGGCTGTCCGCGTACGCGGGGATGACGCTAGTCGAAGCGCGCGCCGCGGGGATCACGGTCGATGACAGCGTGCTGGCGCGGCTGGGCCGCTACCTTCGCACTTCCCTCGACGATCCACAGCCGATCAGGGCGCCGGTCATCGGCTGGTACGACCGGATACAGGCGAGTCTCGGCGACAAGGTGGCGGCCGCCGACTTCCTCAGCAGGCTGGGCCAGCCGCATGTCGCTGCGGAGAACGAGTTGCTGCGGAATGCTGCTCAGCTGGCGTGGGAAGACCGGGTGCGGCTCGCGGAGGTGCTGGCGCGCCGCAAGGCGTTCCGGGGCGCCCGGGGCCTGCTGCAGCCGATCTGGAATACGGTGAAGGTCGAGGGCCGCCGCGCCACGGTGCCGGCGCAGGCGTACAGCTTCGCCCACTACTTTACCTCGCGGGTGCGTCCCGTCGGCCGGCTGCTCACGGCGACCCTCGCTGTCGATTCCGCCAACGCGCTCCTCGGCCCACTGGTGGAGACGCTGGTGCAGCAGTCCCGTGCGGGAGCGCTCTCGCCCTGGAACACCCAGGACTATGCCGCCGTGGTCTCCGCCCTCGCGGCCTTTGACCGGAAGATGCGAGCCGGGGCGGCACGGCCGTTCACGGTGCGGGCTGGCGGCAGGGCGCTGTTCGCTTCCGCGGGTGTGACGGCGGCCGCCTCTCGCCTGACAATTGGCGACTCCGCCGTGGCGCTCACCGGATTGCTCGGGAGCGGGGCTGATGGCCGAAGTGCGCTGCGTCTCGCGCTGGCGGCCGAGGGGCCAGGCTCGCCGATCTATTACTACCTCACCGTCAACGAGGTCCCGAAACAGCGGCCGGTGAACCCTGAGGACCAGGGCATCCGGGTAGAGCGGTGGTATGAGAAGTACAATGCCAAGCAGCCCATCATCAGCATCGCCGAGGGAGAACTGGTCCGGGTCCGGCTGCGGATCACGGTAGCGGCAGACCGCCAGTTCCTGATCGTCGACGATGCGTTGCCCGCTGGCCTCGAGGCG
>Ga0209797_10001358_pt1 | contig 12233 bp, 8 predicted proteins | sample DOMMetBare3Fresh_2_FD_187472 | JGI IMG/M metagenome (GOLD analysis project Ga0209797, IMG submission 187472) | Wetland sediment microbial communities from St. Louis River estuary, USA, under dissolved organic matter induced mercury methylation -... | ecosystem: Environmental > Aquatic >...
TGCGGCCCGGCCAGGGCGTGAAGCTGAACGAGGGCCGCCCGACCCAGACCGGATCCTTCCGCATCCTCCCCCCCGAGGTGGTGACGGCGCTGCGGGAGCCGCCGCCGGTGCTCAAGACCGAGGGGGCCGAGACCCTCTTCGGCGAGGACCTCATCAGCGAGAAGAGCCTCGACGAGGTGATCCTCTCCTACCTGGCCGAGGACATGGGGGAGAACAAGGCCTAGACCCTCCCCCGCGATGATCCAGCTCTTCCACGTCTTCAAGGAGTACCCGGGCGAGGGGGCGGCGCTCTCGGACGTGAGCCTCCACGTGAAGAAGGGCGAGTTCGTCTTCCTCACGGGCCCCTCCGGCGCCGGGAAGTCCACGCTCCTCAAGCTCGTATTCTGCGCGGAGCCGGCGACGAGCGGGCAGCTGCTCGTCTTCGGCAAGAACGTCTCCAAGCTCCGCTCCTCGGCGGTGCCCTACCTGCGCCGCAACATCGGCGTGGTCTTCCAGGACTTCAAGCTGCTGCCCGACCGGACCGTGGCCGAGAACGTCGCCTTCCCGCTCGAGGTCCGCGGGCTTCCAGTTCGCGACGTCCGCCGCAAGGTGGTCGCCATGCTGCGCTCGGTCGGGCTCGACCACAGGCTCGGGAAGTTCCCGCTCGCGCTCTCCGGCGGCGAGCAGCAGCGCGTGGCCGTGGCGCGGGCGCTCGTGAACGACCCGGCGCTGCTCCTCGCCGACGAGCCCACCGGCAACCTCGACCCCGACCGGACCCTCGAGGTGATGGACCTGCTCGAGGCGGCGAACGCGCGCGGCACCACGGTGGTGGTGGCGACGCACGACCGCAGCCTCCTCGCCCGCTACAAGAAGCGCGTCATCGCCCTCGAGACGGGCAAGGTCGTCTCCGACGGCGACTCCATCCGGCGCGCCGCGACTTGAATCGGGGGCTGCGCCCCCGCGACCTTCTGGCTGGGGGGCCCGACGGGCCCCCAGTCCCCCGCTCGCTCCGGTCCAGCCTCATCCGGCTGGACGTGCGCTCGCAAGCCCATTGAGCCGTGGGGCCCCTCCCCGGGCCGCGTCTCGGCTACGATGGAGCCGCGATGTTCCGTCCCGCCTACTTCGTCGCCCGCGCCCTCGACGCCCTGCGGCGCGGGCCGTTCGTCACCCTGGTGGCGGTGGGAACCATCTTCGTCGCCGTGTTCGTGACCGGGCTCTTCGCCGCCGCCCTGGGCGGCGCGGCCCGGCTCCTCGCCGCCTGGGGCGGCGAGGTCCAGATCTCCGTGTACCTCGCCCCGGGCACCGACCCCGCCCTGGCGCGGGCCGCGGCCGAGCGCATCGCGCACGGCCTCGCCGTCGAGGCCGTCAGCTCCGAGGAGGCGCTGCGGCGGCTCAAGGCCTCGCTGGGCGAGGAGGCCTCGGTGCTGGACGGGGTGGGGGAGAAGGTGCTGCCCGCCTCCGTGGAGGTGCGCGCGCCGGGCATCTCGCTCGCGGCGGCGAAGGACCTGGCGGCGAGCCTGCAGGCCGTCCCGGGGGCCGAGCAGGTGGACTTCGGCAACGCCTGGCTGGAGCGGCTGGAGCTGTTCCTCCGCCGGGCGCGGAGCGCCGGGCTCTTCCTCTTCGCCGTCCTCTCGCTCGCCACCGCCGTCCTCGTCGCCAACACGCTCCGGCTCGCCGTCTACGCGCGGCGGGACGAGATCGAGATCATGAAGCTCGTCGGGGCGACCGACGCCTTCGTGAGCGCCCCCTTCCTCATCGAGGGGCTGGTGCAGGGCGTCCTGGGCGCGGGGCTCGCCGTGGCCGCGCTCCTCGCGACGCAGGCGGCGCTCCTGCCGAGGCTGCGGGCCGCGGTGGCGCTCGCCGGGCGCATCACCCGGGCCGACCTCCTGCCGACGCCGCTCCTCCTCGGCCTCCTCGCCGGAGGCGCGGCGCTCGGCCTCGCCGCGAGCGCGCTCAGCCTCGGCCGGTTCCTGCGGAGGATCTGACGGTGACGGGGCTCGCCCTCGCCCTCTCCCTCGTCCTCTCGGCCGACCCGCGGGCCCAGCTCGAGGCCCTCAAGGCGCGCAAGGCCGCCGAGGAGGCCGCGGCGCGGCTCCTCTCCGAGCGGGAGCGCTCCATCCTCGACACGGTCTCCGACGCCGTCCAGGCGCTCGCCGAGGCCGAGGCCGCGTCCCGGAAGGCCGAGGCCGCGCGGGCGGAGTCGGAGCGGCGCCTCGCGAAGGCGAAGGAGGAGGAGGCCGAGGCCCAGGCCCGGCTCGACGCCCGGATGGCGGAGCTCAAGCCCCGGCTCCGGGCGCGACAGCGCATGGGACAGCTCGGCGAGCTCAAGCTCCTCGTCTCGGCGGGCACCATCGCCGACCTCGTGAAGCGGCGCGCACTGCTCGACCGGATCCTCGCCCACGACCTCGCGGCGCTCGCCGAGGCGCGGGCGGCGCTCGCCGACCGGGAGCGCGCCCGCGGCGAGCGGGCCGCGGAGGCGCTCCAGCTCGCGGTCCTGGCCTCGGAAGCGCGCAAGCGGCGGGCCGACGCGGGCGCCCGGCGCGAGGAGCGGAGCACGCTCCTCGACGCCATCCGCAACGCCCGGTCGCTCCACGAGAAGGCCGCGGCGGAGGCGGCGGGCCAGGGGGAGAAGCTCGCCGAGTTCATCGCCGCCCTGCCGCCGCCGCGCGCCGGGGCGATGCACTCCGGCTTCTCCGTCCTGCGTGGCAGGCTCCCGCACCCGGCGGAGGGGCACGTCGAGGTGGGCTTCGGGAAGGTGGTCAACCCCAAGTTCAACACCGTGACCGTCCAGAAGGGCATCGACATCGGCGCGCCCAAGGGGGCGCCGGTGCGGGCCGTGGCGCCGGGAAGGGTGGCGCACGCCGGCTGGTTCCGGGGGTACGGGAACCTCGTGATCGTGGACCACGGGGAGGGCTACCACACGCTCGTGGCCCACCTCGAGTCCATGAGCACGGCCATGGGCGAGGAGGTGGAGGCCGGCGCCCTGCTCGGCACCGTGGGCGACACCGGCTCGCTCAAGGGGCCCTACCTGTACTTCGAGGTGCGAGAGAAGGGGCGGCCGGTGGACCCCCGCGCGTGGCTCGCGCCCTGAGCGACCGCTATACTCCACCGATGAGCCGACGCTTCCCCACCCGCTCCGCCGTGGCCGTGCTCGTGGCCGCGGCCTTCCTCGCGGGCCTCTCCATCGACCACGTGGCGAGCGCGGCGAAGCGGGACGCTTCGCAGCCGTACCGGCCGCTCGACGTGTTCTCCGAGGTTCTGGCCTACGTCGAGAACAACTACGTCGAGGACGTGAAGGAGAAGGAGCTGGTCTACGGCGCCATCGACGGGATGGTGGCGCGGCTCGACCCCCACAGCCTCTTCATGCGTCCGGACGTCTACAAGCTGATGCGGGACGAGACCTCGGGCGAGTTCGACGGCGTCGGCATCGAGCTGACGGTGAAGGACGACCAGCTCACGGTGGTCTCGCCCATCGCCGACTCGCCGGGCGAGCGAGCCGGCATCCAGCCCGGCGATCGCATCGTCAAGGTCGACGGGGCCCCGACGCGGGACCTGACGCTCGTCGAGGTGATCCGCCGCCTCAAGGGAGCGGCCGGGACCAAGGTGGTGCTGGAGATCATGCGCGACGGCTTCACCGCGCCGCAGTCGCTCACCCTCGTCCGCGACCGCGTGCGCACCGTGAGCGTCGAGGCGCGGGTGCTCGACCCGGGCCTCGGCTACGTCTACGTCAAGGTGAAGAGCTTCCAGGACCGGACCGACCGGGCGCTCAAGAAGGCGCTCGACGACGCCCGCGCCTCGCTCCAGGGGGAGATCCGGGGGCTCGTCCTCGACCTGCGCAACGACCCGGGCGGCCTGCTGGACCAGGCGGTGAAGGTGTCCGACCGCTTCCTCTCCTCCGGCGTCATCGTCACCACCGAGGGGCGCAACAAGCGCAACGTCGAGGTGGAGAAGGCACGCGAGAAGGACACCGAGCCGCCCTATCCCATGATCGTGCTCGTGAACAAGGGAACCGCCAGCGCCAGCGAGATCGTGGCCGGCGCACTCCAGGACCACGGGCGCGCGGTGATCATGGGAACGCAGACCTTCGGCAAGGGGTCGGTACAGACGGTGATCGAGCTCGAGGACGGCTCGGGCCTCAAGCTCACCATCGCCAAGTACTTCACGCCCAAGCACCGCTCCATCCAGGAGCTGGGCATCGCGCCGGACGTGGTGGTGGCCGATGCGGCGCCGCAGGCGAAGCCGGAGGAGGACCAGCCGGCCGAGCGCGATCTCAAGCGCCACTTCAAGAACGACAGGGCCGACGCCCAGGCGGCGGGAAAGGCGAAGCCGGCCTCCTGGACCGACGACTACCAGCTCCGGACGGCGGTGGACTACCTCAAGGCGGCGCACATCTTCAAGGCGACGATGGGCGAGCCCGTTCCCCGGACCAATTCCGCCCGGCGATAAGCAGCCGTTTGGAGCCGGGCGCAAGTGGGCCGGTGTGGGCGTTTCCCTTGACGCACCGCGCCCTTTTGCGTTGACTTCGGGGCGACAAGGGCTATATTCCGCGCCTTCTTGGATCCAGGTCGGGCGCCACCCAGGTACCCGACGAAGACGAGCCCAGGTGGAGGCGCGGAGCGCGAGAGCGCCCGCGCCTCGTCGCAAAGACAGCCCAGAGATGAATCCTCTCGAGATCGCGGTCGTCGTCGCATACGTGCTCGTGCTGCTCGTGATCTCCGTGTACGGGTCGCACCGCTACTTCATGGCGTACCTGTACTACCGGCACAAGTACGCGCTGCCGGTCCCGCAGGGGCGCTTCGAGCAGCTGCCGCGCGTCACCATCCAGCTCCCCGTCTTCAACGAGATGTACGTGGTGGAGCGGCTCATCGGGGCGGTCTGCCGGATCGACTACCCCCGCGACCTCCTCGAGGTCCAGGTCCTCGACGACTCCACCGACGAGACCCAGGCCATCGCGCGCGGCTGCGTGGAGCGGGGGCGCGCCCAGGGGATCGACGTCCAGTACGTGCACCGCAAGGACCGGCAGGGCTTCAAGGCGGGCGCACTCGAGAACGGACTCGCGCTCGCGAGGGGCGAGCTCGTCGCGGTCTTCGACGCCGACTTCGTGCCCGGCCCCGATTTCCTGTTGCGGACGGTGCACTTCTTCACCGATCCCCGGATCGGCATGGTGCAGACGCGCTGGGAGCACCTGAACCGCGGCCTGTCGGCGCTCACCCAGGCGCAGAGCATCTTCCTCGACGGCCACTTCGTCATCGAGCACACGGCGCGCAACCGCTCCGGCAGGTTCTTCAACTTCAACGGCACCGCCGGAGTCTGGCGGCGCGAGACCATCGCCTCCGCCGGCGGATGGCAGCACGACACCCTCACCGAGGACCTCGACCTGTCCTACCGGGCCCAGCTCGCGGGCTGGAAGTTCGTCTTCCTGCCCGACGTGGCGGCGCCGGCCGAGATCCCGGTGGAGCTGAGCGCCTTCAAGAGCCAGCAGCACCGGTGGGCCAAGGGCTCCATCCAGACGGCGCTGAAGCTCCTGCCGCGCATCTGGAAGAGCGACCTGCCCTTCGCCGTGAAGCAGGAGTCCTTCTTCCACCTCACGGCGAACTTCGCCGCCCTGCTCATGATCCCGCTCGCCATCCTCATGCCGATCGCGGTGGTGGTGCGGGTCTCCCACGGCTGGTTCGAGGTGCTGCTCCTCGACGTCCCGTTCTTCGCCGCCGCGACGGTCAGCGTCTGCGTGTTCTACGTGGCGTCGCAGCGGGAGATCGGCGCGGGACCGTGGCAGCGGGTGAAATACCTGCCCCTCATCATGGTCCTCGGCATCGGGATGTCGGTGAACCAGTCCCGGGCGGTGCTCGAGGCGCTGCTCGGCCACGAGACCGGGTTCACGCGCACGCCCAAGCTCGGCGTGAGGTCCCGCGACGACTCGGCGGCGCGCCGCCGCTACAGGGCGGCGGTGAGCTTCCAGCCGCTCGTGGAGCTGGCGTTCGCCGCCTACTTCACCGTCGCGGTGCTCTGGGTGCTGGATCGCAGGGCCTACTCCTCCCTTCCCTTCCTGATCCTGTTCCAGGTGGGCTTCGGGTACGTGGGGATCTCGAGCCTGCTCGAGGGGCTGAGGGACCTCTGGGCGAGGATCGTCCCGGTCCCGCAGACCGCCGACGCCGAGTGAGCCGCCCGTTCGTCGCGGCGCGCGCCCCTTCCGGGCTCGGCCCCGCGCGCCCGGTCCAGGCGGTGGCCTGGTTCGCAGGGCTCTCGCGTGGCTACCCGGCACGCGCCCGTCCCGGGCTCGGCTCCGCGCGCCCGGTCCTCGCGCCGACACGGTCTCCTCGGCCGCGTCGCGCACCCGGCACCCGAGGGCGCGGCCGTGAACTCGCGCCCGCGCTTCGCTTCGCGGCGCGAGCGCTCGGACAGCACGTCCGCGCAAGAGGCTTCCTCTGGCGCGGCGCGGCAGCCGGGTCTCTCGCGGCGGCGCTGCGGATGCGCGCTTCGCCGAGCCCGGGACGGCCGCGTGCCCTTCGCCGAGACGGCATGTGCAGTCCCTGGCCGTGGTAGGGCGGGGGCTCGTCCCCCGCCGCGATGCCTCGCGGGCTCGTCCCCCGCCTACGCCGGCCCGAGGACCTTCTCGAAGACGGTGACGCCGCGGTCGAGGCGGCCCACCTCGGCGAAGCCGATCCGCTGCCAGAAGAGCTTCGCGTCCACGTTCTCGTCCACGACCGAGAGCCGCAGCGTCTGGTAACCGGAGCGGGCGAGCGCCTCCTCGACCGCCGCCGTCGTCTCCCTGCCGTAGCCGAGCCCCTGGCACGCCTCGCGGAAGAGGAGGAGGCCGATGTGGGCCGTGCCCGGCTCGGGGTAGTCGAGGTGGAGGTCGAGCAGGCCCACTGCCGCTCCGCCGGCGCGCGGCACGACGACGTAGACGCGACGGTCGGGGTCCGCCTCGGCGTCGGCGAGCAGGTGGCTCGCCGCGTCGGGGCCGGGCGGCCGCCCCTCGGTGCGGGCGAAGTAGTCCGGCGCTCCCTCGAAGCAGGATTGGATGGCCCCCACGTGATCCAGGGTGGCCTGGCGCGCCACGAGGCGCGGCCCGTCGAAGGACAGTTCCACGCCGGATGCCATATCGGCCGAGGTCCTGCCGGTCAAGCCGCCCCCGGCCAGCCGGCGAGGAGCGAGGCGACCTCGGGCCCCTCGAGGCTCGGGACCACGCGATCCGCGCCGCAGGCGGCCAGCTCCTCGACGCCGTAGCGGCCGGTGGCCACCGCCAGCACCGGTACCCCGGCGTTGTGCGCCGCCTCGACGTCGCGGGGCGTGTCGCCGATGACGAGCGCCTCGGCGGGCGCCACGGACCGGCCGAGGCGCGCCGAGGCGCGGCGCAGGGCCGCCTCGACGATGCGCTCGCGGGCCTCGCCGTCGGCGCCGAAGCCGCAGATGGCCCCCGCCCCCCACTCGAAGAAGGCGTCGAGGCCGCCGCGCGAGAGCTTGATGCGCGCGCCCTCGGCCACGTTGCCGGTGCACAGGCCCATCGCGGCCCCGCGGCCGCGCAGCCCGTCGAGCAGCTCCGGGACGCCGGGGAGCACGCGGTAGGCCGGCGTGCGGATCTCTTCCCGGAGGATCTCCACGTAGGTCTCGAGCACCCGGTCGCAGAGGGCGTCGTCGAACGGCCGGCCCAGCGTCGCCAGCGCCTCCCGCACGATGAGCCGGTCGGTCATGCCGTCGAGGCGCAGTCCGGCGAGGGCGCCGTCGAGCTCGCCGACGTGGCCGGCCACGGCCCGCTCGATGGAGCGCCGCCCCGCGCCGCCGGCGTGGACCAGCGTGCCGTCGATGTCGAAGAGGAGGACGCGCGTCACCGGTGCCTCTCTCAGGAGAAGAGCGCGTCCACGAACTCGCGCGGCGCGAAGGGGCGGAGGTCGCCCACCTTCTCGCCGACGCCGACGTAGCGGATCGGGATCGCGAGCTCGTCGCAGATGCCGATGACGACGCCGCCCTTGGCGGTGCCGTCCAGCTTGGCGAGAACGATGCCGGTGACGCCGAGCGCCTCGTGGAACTGGCGCGCCTGTGCGATGGCGTTCTGGCCGGTGGTGGCGTCGAGGACCAGCAGTACCTCGTGCGGCGCGCCCGGCATCGCCTTCTCGACCACGCGCTTCACCTTCCTGAGCTCCTCCATGAGCGGGAGCTTGGTGTGGAGCCGGCCGGCGGTGTCGCAGAGAACGACGTCGACCTTCTCCTCGACGCCCCGCTTGACCGCCTCGAAGCAGACGCTGGCGGGGTCGGCGCCGTCCTTGCCGCGCACGACGGGGGCGCCGACCCGCTCGGCCCAGATCTCGAGCTGCTCGCCCGCCGCCGCGCGGAAGGTGTCGCCGGCGCCGAGGAGCACCGTCCTACCCGACGCCTTGAGCTGGGCGGCGAGCTTGCCGACGGTGGTGGTCTTGCCCGAGCCGTTGACGCCCACGACCATCACCACCCAGGGACGGGCGTCGCCGATGGCGAGACCGCCCCGGTCGAGCTTGCCTTCCAGGGACACGATGCGGGCGACGTCCTCCCGGAGCGCGTCCTGGAGCCGCGCCGGATCGGACAGCTCCTTGCGCGCCACCCGGGCGCGAGCATGCTCGAGGAGCGAGGTGGCGGTGCGCACGCCGATGTCGGCCCCGAACAGCACCTCCTCCAGGCCAGCGAGGACCTTCTCGTCCATCACCTTGTGGCCGGCGACGAGGCCGGCGAGGCGTGTCACGAAGCCGCCGCGGGTGCGCGCGAGGCCGTCGGCCAGGGTCTTGCCGGCCTCGGCCTCGACGCGCCGGCGGCGCTCCTGCTCCTCGCGCCGGACGGCCTCCTCGGCCTCCCGGGCCTGCCGTTCCCGCTCCTCGCGTGCGAGGCGTTCCTCCTCCTCCCGCGCGAGGCGCCGGCGCTCCCGCTCCTCCCGCTCGGCCTCCTTCCTGCGGCGGTACTCCTCCTTCTTGCGCGCCTCCTCGGCCTCGCGGCCGGCGCCGATCGTGGCGGGCGGGAGCGCGGTCGCGGTCCGGGCGGAGGTCGCGGGAGCGGACGCCTCCTCGGGGGCGGGCTGGGACTCGAGCTCGCGCTCGATCTCCTCGTCGGGGACGGGGGGCTCCGGCGGCGCGCCCCTGCGTCGCCGGGCGAGGCGCACGGCGGCCACGACCACGAGCACCGCGAGCGCGGCGAGGATGGCGACGCCGGCTACGTCGTTGGCGGTGAGGGCGAGGACGGCGATCACGGCGCGGGAAGGTTCCGAGGGCCCCACGATATAGGGGCTGCCGGCGCGGGGTGTCAACGTGCGCGGCGCGCCCGGGCTACGCGGCAGCCGACCGGCCGCGCTCGGAGAGGCGCACCGACACGAGCTTGGAGATGCCCGGCTCCTCCATCGTCACGCCGTAGAGCGTGTCCACCATCTCCATGGTGCGCTTGTTGTGCGTGACGAGGATGAACTGGGAGGCCTTGCTCATCTCCCTCACCATGTCGTTGAAGCGCCCCACGTTGGCGTCGTCGAGCGGCGCGTCCACCTCGTCGAGGAGGCAGAAGGGCGACGGCTTGATGAGGAAGATGGAGAAGATGAGCGAGACCGCGGTGAGCGCCTTCTCGCCGCCCGAGAGCAGGTTCACGCTCTGCAGCTTCTTGCCCGGGGGCTGGGCGAAGATCTCCACTCCGGCCTCGGCCGCGTCGCCGTCGGAGTCCTGCGTCAGCACGAGGCCGGCGCGCCCCCCGTTGAAGAGGCGCGGGAACACCTGCTGGAACTTCTCGTTGACCCGGTCGAACGTCTCGCGGAAGCGCTCGCGCGAGGCCCGGTTGATCTTGACGATGGCCGACCTGAGATCCGAGAGGGACGCCTCGAGGTCGGCCTTCTGGGCCGTCATGAAGGCGTGGCGCTTCGCCAGCTCGTCGTACTCCTCGATGGCGGTGAGATTGATGCCCCCCATGCGCTCGGCCTGGCCCTTGAGCTCGTCGAGCTTCTCGCGATCGGCGCCGGTGGGCGGCTTCTCGAGGTGGAAGCGGAACAGCTCGTGCTTGAGCTCCGCCTGGCAGCGCTCCCGGGTCTGCTCCTCCAGGTGCGCGAGCTCGAGGGCCTGCTCGCGGGCGGTGAGGGCCGCCTCGCCGGCGGCCTGGGTCGCCGCCTCGGCGCGCTTGCGCAGCTCTCGCACCTCGACCTCGCGGGCGCGGACGCCGCCCACCGCGGCCTCGTGGCCCGCGCGCCCGGTCGCGAGCGAGGCGCGCACCCGCGCGAGCTCGGTGGCGAGCCGCCCCGCATCCACGCGTGTGCCCTCCATGCGCCCCTGCAGCTCCGCGGCGCGTGCGTTGGCCTCGCTCAGGGTCGCGAAGAGGCGCCCGCGCCGCTCCTCCACCTCGCGGCGGGCGTCGTCGGCGCGGCGCAACGCGGCTCCGGCGGCCTCGCGGCGCTCGGCGTCCGCGGCCACCTTCACCTTGAGATTCATCACCTCGGCGGCGAGGACCTCGGCGCGGCGCCGGAGCTCCTCGAGCCGGAGCCCGGCCTCTCGCGCCCGCGCCTCGCAGCGCGCCCGCTCCGCCTCGGCGGAGGCGGCCTCCAGCCGGTGCGACTCCTCCTCCCGGTCCAGCGCCGCGAGCTCCTCCTCGAGACCGGCTCGCTCCACCTCCAGCTGGCCGACGCGCGCGGACACGCGCTCGACCTCCTCGCCGAGCCGCGCCAGGTCCTTCTCCTGGTCGAGGAGCGCCAGCTCCTTCTCCCGGCCGTCGCGGTCGAGCGCCTTCAGGGCCGCCTCGAGCTGCAGGAGGCGCGCCTGCAGCGTGCGGTGGCGCTCCTGCGCCAGCGCGAACTCGGCCTCGAAGGATCGGACCGTCTCCTCCAGCTCCTGGACCTCGCGCCGCCGCTGCAGCGCGCCGTGCCCCTCTCCCTCGAGCGGGCCGCCGGTGACCACGCCCCAGGGGTCGAGCACCTCGCCGTCCAGCGTGACGAGCGTGCGCCGCGCCTCGCCCGACTGCCACATCTCGAGCGCGTCCGGGAGGGTCCTCGTGATGACGGCGTCGCCGAGGAGGAAGCGCACCACCTTCTCGTAGGCCGGCTCGAAGCGCACCACCTCGAGGCAGGTGGCGACGAAGGCGGGATGGGAGCGGTCCGGCTCGGCGGCGGGCCCGGCGCTCTCGCGCAGGCGCGAGAGCGGGATGAGCGACGCCCGCCCCTCGGCGGCCGACTTGAGCCAGTCGATGGCCTCGACGCCCTGGCTGTGGCTCTCGACGATGACGTACTGGAGCCGCTCGCCCAGCACCGCCTCCACCGCGTTCTCGTACTCGGGCGGGGCCGAGACCACGTCGGCGACCAGGCCGAGGATGCCCCGGTCCTTCGCCGCATCGCCCTGGCCGGCGCGGGTCATGAGGCTGCGCACGCCGCGGCCGTACCCCTCGTAGTTGCGCATCACCTCGAGGAGCGACTGGAGGCGAGCCCGCCGGTCCGACAGCTCCTCGCGGAGGGTGATGAGCTTGGCCTCGTTCTGGATGAACTCGGAGCGGGTGCGCTCCAGCGTCTCCTCCTGGGCGCCGCGCTGCTCCTCGAGCCGGAGCTTGAGCTGGCGGGTCTTCCCGAGCTTCTCGACGTGGTCGGAGCGCGAGCCGTCGAGGGCGACGCTGCGGCTGGCCAGCTCCTCGATCTCGCCCCGGGCGCGGGCGTGCCGCGCCCGGAGATCGGCGCGTTGCCGCTCGATCTGGGCGAGCTGGCTCCGGGAGCCCGCGGCCCGGCCCAGCGCCGTCGCGGCCTCGCCGCGGGTCGTCTCGGCATCGGCCGCGATCTCCGCCTCGCGAAGGGCCGCGTCGCGCTGCGCCGCCTCGGCCTCGGCGAGGCGCGCCTCGTCGGCGCCGGCCGAGCCCGCCAGCCGATCCCGTTGCGCCACCAGGGCGTCGCGCTCGCCGGCCAGGGCCTCGGCCTGGGCCTTCAGCGCCTCCACCTCCGCGGCCTGCGCGCGGGTGCGCTCGGCGATCTGCGAAAGCTCCCGCTCCGCCGCCTGGGCGGAGACCTCGGAGACGCGCTCCTGGCTCTCGAGCTCGTGCTCCCGGGCGGTGAGCTCGGCGAGCCGGCGCTCGCCCTCCTCGAGCCCCGCACGCCCGGCCTCGATGGCGGCCTCGTTCTCGGCGAGCCGGGCGGCGACCTGCTTGTGGAGCGTGCAGGTGCGCTTGAGTAAGGCAGTGAGCTTCTTTGCGGAGTAGGCGGCGCACAAGGAAGCGAGCTCGGGCTGGAGATCACCGGCGATGGCTGCCGCGCCGTGCGGGTTCCTCTCGAAGGCATTCAGCCCCTCGTG
>Ga0209797_10001359_pt1 | contig 12231 bp, 11 predicted proteins | sample DOMMetBare3Fresh_2_FD_187472 | JGI IMG/M metagenome (GOLD analysis project Ga0209797, IMG submission 187472) | Wetland sediment microbial communities from St. Louis River estuary, USA, under dissolved organic matter induced mercury methylation -... | ecosystem: Environmental > Aquatic >...
GAAAAACGGCCCGTGATCACCGATCAATTTCCTCCATCGTTGCTTGATCCGGTCTTGCCGCTCACTTTCAATTCGCGAATTCTCGATTTCGGTTGCGGCGGCGGCGAACTGCTGAGGAAACTCTCGATCTTCGGGTTTCGAAACCTGACCGGTGCCGATGCGTTTATTAAAAAAGACGTACAGTGCTCAAACGGAGTCCGAATTTTCAAGTCGGGCCTGGCTGAGCTCACTCCGGCGTTTGACCTGATAATGCTGCATCATTCGTTCGAGCACTTACCAGACCCGCGTGAATCGCTGACGCAGATAAACCGATTGCTCGCCGACAATGGCACGTGTCTCATCCGCATACCGGTCGTTAACTATGCATGGGAAAAGTATGGCGTAAATTGGTTCCAACTCGACCCGCCACGGCATCTGTTCCTTTACAGTGAAAGGGGATTTCGTGAGATTTCGGAATCCGCGGGTTTTGTGGTCAAGAAGGTCTCGTACGACTCGAACGACTTTCAGTTTATCGCAAGCGAACAATACGCCCGCGACATTTCAATGCACGATGAACGAGCCTACGCGGGCGACATCTCTCGCAGCGTTTTCACGCAGGAAGAGATCGACAACTGGGAAGCAGAATCCCGCAGATTGAATGCCGCGGGCCGCGGCGACCAGGCGTGTTTCTACCTGAAAAAGCAGTGAGCTACTTGCCCAAAACGTCGGTCGACCACTCCAGGACCGGACGAACGACCCCGGGCAGTTCGCCCGCGTAATCGCCCCGTGCCGAATCGCCCTCGATCGTGTCCATAACATTGAATGTGACGGCTTCCCACTCGACAAAATGAAGCATGAACGGCATGTAAGTCGTAAGTGCCGCACCGACGTAAACGGAACCCTCAGCCAGAAAATTGCCCGGTACCCAAACCATGCTCTTGTAGCGTCCGGCCGAACGCGGTTTATCACGCCAGCCGCTGTACCAGTCGTGCGTGACGAAGATGCACGTCCCGGTCTCGTTGAAAAAATGCAGATTCGGTATCATCACTTTGCCGCCGCGAAACACCTCGTATTCGATCTCGACGCCGACCGGCAAACGTATGTCCGCGGTGCTGATCGTAGCTCCGGATTCGTCGCAAACACGGACACCGCAGAGGCGTGCGAACTCGTTTCCCGGCGCAGCGTCCGTGTCCCAACGGCGTGCCGAACTTACGCTCGACTGCTCGTGCAGATATTCGCCGACGACCGTTCGGGCCTCACCGTCACACCTGATGCGGCCGTCTTTGAGCCAGATCACGCGGTTGCAGAGCCGCGTGATGGCATTCATGTCGTGCGAGACGAAAATGACCGTACGGCCTTTTTCGCCGACCTCACGCATTTTGCCAAGGCATTTCTTTTGAAATCCGACATCGCCAACCGCAAGTACCTCATCTACGATCAGCACTTCGGGTTCGAGGTGAGCGGCGACCGAAAATGCAAGCCGCATATACATACCGCTTGAGTAGTGCTTGACCGGCGTATCGAGAAAGCGTTCGATCTCGGAAAATGCGACGATCTCGTCAAATTTCCTTTCTATCTCGGCATGTTTCATACCGAGTATCGCACCGTTCAGATAGATATTCTCGCGACCCGAAAGTTCGTTGTGAAATCCGGTACCCACCTCAAGCAGCGATCCGACCCGGCCGCGAATAATAGCACTTCCGGAGCTTGGTTTCGTGATCCGCGACAACACTTTGAGCAGAGTCGATTTTCCGGCCCCGTTTCGCCCTATTATCCCAAGCGTTTCACCCTCGTTAACCGTGAACGAAATATCGTCCAGTGCCCGAATCTCCTTCATTGGATCGACCGGGCCGCGAGGGCCAAAAAACCCGGTGATCAGGTCGCGCAGCGAATTGTGTGCAACCCCGCCGAGCATGTAGGTCTTCGTTAAGTTTTTGGCCGTGATCGCCTGCATAAAGAAATCGCCGACATTAAATAATATCGGCGAAATCGTCCTCCATCCGTTTGAAAACGACAATCGACAATATACAAATCACTACTATCGACAGACTTGAAACACCTATAACCGGCCAGTTGAACGGTGTGCCGAACAGCGAACTTCGAAAACCGTCGATTATGCCGACAAGCGGATTTATCGCGAAAACAAGCTGCCATTTCGCAGGCGTCAGACTCGCCGGATAAAAGACGGGCGACGCGATCATCCACACCTGAAGCACAAACGGTAGCGCAAATTTTACGTCGCGAAACTTCACGTTCAGAGCCGACAGCATCGTCCCGAGAGCCGCCGCAAGAATAAGAGTTAGCACGATAAATAGCGGTGCGGTCAGTAGATTGGCCGTCGGGATTATGCCGTAATACAGCATCAGGCCGATCAGGATAATGACGCTAAATATCAAGTCAAAAAGCCCCGCGATGGTTGCCGCAAGCGGAACGATGATGCGCGGAAAGTAGACCTTGGTGACGAGATTGACGTTGCTGACAAAGCTGCCGCTCGCCAGAGTGACGGCATTATGCGTAAACAGCCAGACGATCAGCGCGCTCAACGCAAATAGCGGATACGGCACATCTCCGGTCTCGAACCGGGCCCACGTGCTGAACAGCAATGTAAATATGGCTGTCGTAACGACCGGCTGCAGTATCGCCCATGCTACCCCGACCACTGTCTGCTTATAGCGGATCTTGACATCACGCCATGTCAGGAAATACAGCAGTTCCCGATAAGCCCATAGCTCACGCAGATTGACGGCCACGAATGAACTTCGCGGCTCGATGCGGATGGATTGAACTGTTTCTATTTGTTCGGCTTCCAAGCTTTCGATTATAACCGAACACTGAAAAAACTAAATGTGTCGGTGACTGCTATTTAGACGGCCTGCCGAACAGCAGCCGAGTTATAAACTCGGAGTCGTCCCATTCGCCCATTTGGCCCTGGCGAACGACGACCAAATCGAGCAACGGTATAATGTACAGCCGTTGGTTTGCTGCACCGGCTGCCATAAAAAGGTCCTTTACGCCCCCCGCGATGTCTTTTGCACTGATATCCACGATCGCCTCGCGGCGGGTGCCGGCGGGCCCGGCGCCCGAATGGTTGAGCCAGAACGTGATGCCGTACGCCGGATTTGCCTTCGAACCTATACGCAGTTCGTTTAGTAGATTCTCTCGTACGATCTGCTTGCCGTTCCATTTGCCCCCGTTTTTGAGAAGTTGTCCAAACTTGATCCACTCGCGCGCGGTCAATGCGGCTCCCTGCGGCAGCAGCGGCTGGCCCTTGTCCTTTCTCCAAAAAGCCACGTTCAGGCCGATCGGCTTGAGAATGCGTCGGTTCAGATAATCATAAACTGTCTCGTTCGTCCGCTTGAGCTTTCGGGTCATCAGTTCGCCGAAAACCTGAAACGGCACCGGGCCGTATTCGAAATTAGCCCCCGGCTCGTATTTCGACGATTTGGTAACGGCCTCGGCGTACGACGGCACGCGGCCGATCTCACCTGCGTCGATCCCGCTCGTGAGCGATAGCAGCTGCCGTATGGTGATCTGCGATCGGCGCTTGTCGGCTATCCATTCGGTAATTGTGTCCGAGACTTTTTCGTCAAAGCTCGTTATCAGCCCATCCTCGATTGCCGCGGCGCAAATCACACCCGAAAACGACTTGGTCCCGCTCGCCAGTATCCACGGGCGATCGGCGTTATGACCGTTCTGATATTCCTCGAAAACGACTTTATCGCCCTTCATGATCAGGACCGACAAGCCCATGTTCTTTCGGGAGTAATCGGCCGCCGCCCGATATCGCTGCTCATCGGTCTGTGTCGCCGCGGATTGGCCGAACACTGCACAACCGGCATTTATGGCGATGATCATTAACGCGGCGGTTCTTAGAAAATTGCTCATAGCTATCTCCAGAATTTGAGCCGGAGATCAGTTCATTGTGCTGATTTCCGGCTCACCTTACTCTGCAAACGGATCATTGACGCTGAAACTCCGGCGTGCCAAGCACCAGGCTTACTACCTTGAAAACCTCAGGATTGCCGCTCGGGTTAAGCAGCCGCACTTGGCGGTTTTGTCCGCCTTGTTGTCCGGCTTGACGCATGTTCGGAACCTCTGGTGCGTCAATATTTGGCTCGTCACCTGCCTTGACCTCAGGCAGCGGCTGTTCGATCTGCTTAATCAGCGTATTTCGTGTCCCGCTCGAGATCTCACCGTCGAGTATCTCGGATATTGCGCGATCAAGTATCTTGGTCTTGTCTTTCGGATCATACCTCGACAGATCGACGCGTGTTCCCGGAATTCGGTTGCTGGCGAACGCCACCGCAAAATTGAGCCGTTCAAGCAGGGCACCGGTATTTACCCAGTCTTCGGCTGTGTCCGGATAACCGGTCGGTGCCTGGTAACCGTACGGCACCTCGCCGAGCTTGTTGAGCATAGCCGCGAATTGCGGCCCGCCATTGGTCTGAGCGCCGAGGGCACGGACTGAACTGACGGCAAGTTCGAAAGGCGATTTGATCTTCGAACGGTAATTTTCGGTCGAGAAAAACTCCTTGTCAGTGAATATCGCTCTCAACGTTGTCTTGATATCGCCGCCCGACTTGCTGAAAGCATCGGCAGCACGACCAACGAGTGCCTCGCTCGGCTTGTCCGAGACGAACTTGACCGCCAACTTACGGGCTATGAATTTCGCTGTCGCCGGCTGTTTTACAAGCAGGTCGATAACCTTAAGGCCATCCTTCATTCCGCCTTCGCTGACGGTTTGCCCGAGAACGGTCTTTACACTCTTGTCGTGCCAGCGTTCATTGAAGTAGAACTCACCACTGTCGACGTCGTCCGGCACGCCCGCCTGCCGCTGCAGACGCCGCAGCCGTTGGGACTCGGTACCGTTGATCTCGCTGGCGGCAGCACGGCGATAGCCTCGGGGGTCGGCGATCGTCCAGCCGGTGAAACACTTTGCGACTTCGACAATATCTTTCTGCGAATAACCGCCATCGACGCCGAGTGTATGGAGTTCCATCAATTCACGGGCGTAATTTTCATTAATGCCGCGACGCTGCTGCTGAGCAGGCTGCGGGTTGGCACGCATTTCCCTGATCCGCTGATCCAGCTGCGCGTCCGTCAAACCGAACTGATCTTTCAAACGCTGACGTGCCTGCGGAGGCAATTGCCCGCCGCTGCGGATCAGCTGCTGCAGACGTTGGGCATTTTGACCATTCCCCGGCTGCTGCATATTAGGCGATACCGATTCGAAGTTATCCAGATAGAACAGCATCGCCGGATGCTGTGCGGTCCCGACAAGCAGATCCTTAAAATTGCCGAGAGCGTTCTTTCTGAGCACATCCCGCTCATAGCTCGGGATATACCACCGAACCGCAGCCTTGCCGGCGAACACGTTAAAATGATTCTGCCAGAAATCGACCATTACTTCCTGAAGCTGCTTTTCTGAATAGACCGCCCGGAGTACGCGGTTGGAAACGATCTGCGGCAGGATCTGCGCGGCCGGTTTCATATCGTATTTGATGTAGAGTTCGCGGAGCTTTTGCTGTCGCTCCTGCCGTTGCTTGTCGGTCATCTCTTCGGCGTTCACCGCGGCACCGGGCTGCTGGCCCTCGATCATTCTCAGGAGCGATGCCGGATTCGGGTACTTTGCAAAAAGTTGCGACGTCGACATGTCAAATATCTCGAGGCCGCGAACCTTACTGTCCAGTCCCGCGTCACTGATCGTAGCGGGGTCAAGCTGTTGATCGATGTATTTCTGCAGTCCCATTGCCTTGACGCGCTCGACATCACCCGGGCGGGCACCAAAACCGAGCCGGTTGAGAACGTGTAGTATCTTTTGCTCTTCGGTCAGCGATTTGGCTCCGTTGGACGCCACTTTCGCACCCGCCATAACCGGCGACACAACCGCAGCTATCACCACGCCCACAACCAAACGCCGAATAAAGAAATATGTCTGCTTCATCATAAATACCTCAGAACTTCGTTTTAACATCCGATCCAACTACTTGGTTAGACGATGGCGACCCGCCAATGGGCGAGAAAATTCCCGCCCGGGCGAAACTAAGCCGTCGCTGTTCCGGGACAACAAAATCCAGGTCCAAGCCATCAAATAATTGATTTGTGTGTCAGATCTTTGCCCGGATCAATTAGGTTTATTGTAGAATACTAAAACAATGAGAACGCAAAAATTCACGATCTTGATCGCTTTACTGCTCGCCATGACGGCCGTCACCGCCGCTCGGGCGCAGGACGAGATATTTAGCGCTCCCAATGTGGACTACAGCTTCACGCTGCCGGACGCGAAATGGAAGCTTACCGTCAAACCGTCTGACACTGTTCCCAATGTCGAATACGTTTACGGCGACCGAATCGACGGCCACCTCGAAGTACGAAAGCTCTCGGCTCGAAAAGATATGCTGACGTCCGAGATTATCCAGGACGAGGAGCAGAAGCTGCAGTTTCTTCCTGGTTATATTGCCGGAAAAGAAGAGAATTTCGCCGGACGTTTTCGCGGCGTCATATTTAACTATGAATACGTACGCGCCGGACGGCCGATGAGTGGGCGCATGTATTTTTTGAGAATAAACGACACGACGATCTATGTACTTAGATTTTCGGGCCTCAAGGACAAACTCCGTTTGATCCAGAACCAAACCGACTCGATCGCCCGAACATTCAATGTCAAACAGTCCGGATAAGGCACTTGGCCCCTGTCGGAATGATAAAGCCGCTCTTGAATGGGGCGGCTTTTTTCATTGCCTCATCAATGGTCGGGCATGTAGTCAGACCCATCTGCGACACCGTTTCAGCGGGCAGATCGGACACGATGCGGATGTCGAACCGCTCGGTCTTTTTCAACAGGCTCCACGCCGTCTGGCCGTTTACCTGATATTTGCCGCAGAGCTTTGCCGCGAGAGTACGGCTGTCACCCGCCGAAAACCAATCCATAAGATCGGCCCGCCCAAGTCCCTCGGAACACTCGGCGACGAGAATGATCGTCCCGCCCTCGTTACAAGCGTACGACGCGGCGTCGAGAGCCTTGTGGGCCTGGATCAGGTTAATGTCATGCGGATAGCCGCCGCAGCTGACGATAACCAGATCGCGCCTTTTCTGGATCGTGACCGAGTTATTCGCCATAAACACGTCGCATGCCGCCCTGTGCGACTCTTTCCAGTCGCCGCAATGCAGGTCCGTGATGTCGCCCACGTCATTGACGGCGGCCGTTATCGCAAATGACGGGGCGATTCGGCCCGCGGCCTCGATAAACGCCTCGTGGACGGCATTGCCGTCGAGCAAACCCGTACCCACGCCGTCGCGCCGGTCCAATTTGTCGCAGTCGAAGGCGAGCTTATGCGTGCCTGAAATCGTCCTGCTTGATGCGAGCCCCGGACAGATCGACTTTCGTCCGCCGGTAAATCCCGCAAAATAGTGAAACGAAACTCCGCCGATGACAATTACGTGGTCGTGCTCGACGAGAACTCGGTTCAGCTCGATAGGTATGCCGCCGGAGGTTTCGCCCAAACCGACGATCTGCATCAGATCACGAGGGTCGTGATCGAGCATTTTGATACGCTGGGCGATAAACGGCGTGACGATCGCAGCCTTTTCGCTGTCAGTGACCTTACGATGAATGCCTGTCGCAAAAATGACGCGAATGTCGAACGCGTTTGTGCCGTTCGCTATCAAACGGCGTACCAGCAGGTTTATCACCTGCCCGCAGCCGACCTCGCGGGTTGCGTCGGGGACGATGATCAATACCGTTTCGCCCGCTCCGACGATCTCTTCGATCGTTCCTGAACCGATCGGCTTGTCCAGTCTCGCACCGATTTCGGCATCCGAGAGTCCCGCACCGTCCCGCGAGGCATCAAGCAGCTCAAATCGACTCGCATCGTAATCGAACGATATCGACTTCCGGCCGTATTTTAGATCGATTTTCGGCATACACGATCGGGATTAGCCGGCCTGGCGGGCGGGCTCGAAACATCGTGTCCCGGTTTCGCACACGTAAAGGGCCTCGGCCTTGTGGTCGACCGTTTCCATCTGAATGGTAAGGTGGTCAATGCCAAAACTCTCGTGGAGCCGGTCTTTCACTGCGACCAGGAGTTCGGAATGGGCGATCGACTCGTGATGGTTGATATGTGCGGACAAAGCAATAATGCCGGACGATATTGTCCAGACATGCAGATCGTGAACGCCGCTTACGCCGTCTGTCCCAAGTATCTCGGCCTCGACCGACCCAAGATCTATGTGTCCCGGCGTGCCCTCTAGCAGTACGTTTACGGATTCGACTATTAATCTCCATGCGCCGTAGATGATGATTAGACTGATCAAAATACTGCTCGCGGCGTCTGCCCACAGCCAGCCGAACGCAAGTATCAGGACGCCGGCGATGATCGCGGCGACCGACCCAAGTAGGTCGCCAACGACATGTAGAAACGCGCCGCGCATATTCAGATCATGCGTGTGGCCGCCGTGAAGTAGCTTAGCGACAATTACATTGACCACAAGCCCGCCGAAAGCGATCGCCGACATTTGCATGCCATGTATCTCACCGGGTGACTGCCACCGAATGATGGCCTCCCAAATGACCCAGATCGAGAGCAACGCCAGGGCAATGCCATTCACAAATGCCGCCAGTATCTCAAAACGATAATAGCCAAATGTCTTTCTCGCAGTTGCAGGACGCGACCCGAACCAAATTGCCGCGAGCGTCAGAGCCATTGCGGCCACATCCGTCAGCATATGGCCGGCGTCGGCCAGCAAGGCAAGCGAATTGGTCAGCCATCCGCCAACTGCCTCGGCGATCATATAGACGAATGTCATTGCCAGAGCGATCGAGATCACTTTGACCTTTGAACGGTTATCCCGCCCGCGCTGATTTTCGTGATTAGCAGACATTAATGCGATGCCATCAATAACGCCCGAGCACGTTACCGGATCGAAGTGATAAGACAAAGCCGCTTCGGTTGCCGCGGTCGTCGCCGATCTCGACCTTTGTCTCGGCTGACGGTGTGGATATCTGCATCTTAAAGGAACCGTCCGGGCCTGCAAATGTCTCACGGCCCTGAGACCGCACGACCATCCCCGCAAGCGTTTTGCCGGAAATGATATAGACATTGCCCCCTACTCTCTCGACGACCCATCCACTGGCTTCGATCGAGATATTGCCCTCCTGCTTAATAACCGTGAATTTCCACGGCTCATTCCAGTTCGTTGTCTGTCCTGACTTGCCGGTCGATTTCAGACGCCAATAATATGTTCCCGGCGAAAGTCCTGCAAGGCGAAACTCGCGTGACGTCAGGCCCGGCCGATCGACCAGGATCGAATCTGATGCAAAATGCGACGACCGGGCAACTTGCAAATAGAAGTTTACGGCATTGCCCGCTTCGGCATCCTGCCAGGTGAATGCTACGCTTACGCCGCCGCCCGTGGCGTCCAGCACCTGTGTGGAATTTCCCGGAGCACTCGGCCGGGGTGGTGCGAGCAGCTGCTCTCGAGCCGAAAGTTTGCCGCCGCTGACCGACGCGTATTGGTTCTCACCGATCGACGTTCGGTCGCCCCCGATGGTCGTTTCGACGCCGCCACGGCTGACCCTGATCTCGCCGCTCGTTCCATCGGCATTAAAACTAGCGTCTGTCTTCGGGAGTAGCTTATTCTCGCTTTCCCCGACCTCGACGATATTATTGGAATCTCCGGGTTGTTCATCGGTACGGACGTTCAACTGTCCGTCGTTGAGCGATACACGCACATTCTTGCCGCCGAATATCGATGTGCTGTCCCTGACGACCACCGTACTGTTCGGCCTGACCGAATAAACCGAGCCGTCGATCATCTGGACGATCGCGCGGCCGTCGGCCTGAGTTTGAATGGTGTCACCGGCGGCAACCCACGTTTCCCTCGTGACCACCAAAGTCTCACGCGTCTGTGCCCGTACGATACGAACCTGCCCCTCGAACGAGATGATCCTCGCGGCATCCGCCGGTATTTCGACCTCGTTAGTCGAAATAAACCAGTTATTTCTCGACGCCCACCAGGTACCGCCCGCGATCAGGCCGATAAACAGAGCGATAGCGACCGCCGAGTAGATCGTGCTTTTTTGAATGTTCCACCATTCAACGTAGAATTTGCGGTATTTGTGATCGTCCATCGGCTGCGGAGTTACTCGCCCTCTTCATCCACGGTTGTTGCCTTCGGGGCCACTAGCAATGAGACTATTATCGAGATCAGTATCGCCCCGGCCACTACGCCCAGTGAAATGTTAATAACGGTCTGATCAAACTCGTGCCTCAGGTATCGCTGCAGGAAAAGACTGGTCGCAGAATCGCCTGCATCGCCTAATATCATTATCGAGCCTTCAACAATAAGTGGCAAGAGCATTTTTACGCCGATAAAACTCAAGATGAAAGCGAGACCGTATTTGAGATAATGAAACTTCTCGGCCATATCGGCCAACAGGAAGAAGAAAGTCCGCAGCCCGAGGATCGCAAAGATGTTAGATGTATAAACGATAAACCGGTCCGTCGTGATTCCGAAGATCGCCGGGATCGAATCGACAGCGAACACAAGATCTGTGAACTCAACTGTGATCAGGACCATCAGCAGCAGTGTTCCGGAACGAACGCCGTCTGTCACCACAAAGAACTTCTCACCGTCATAATGTTTTGAAATGCGAACGTAGCGAGTGGCGAACCGGACCACCCAACTCTCATGCGGCTCAAAATTCTCATCCGAATCCTGAAACATCCTAAGGCCGGTATATAAGAGAAACCCGCCGAATATGTATATGATCCAATGAAATCGCTCAACCAGTTCGGCACCCGCAAAGATCATTATCATGCGGAGCCCGAGCGCACCCATAATACCCCAAAACAGGACACGGTGCTGATATTTCTTAGGAACCTTAAAGAACGTGAATATCAGCAGGAATACAAACAGGTTGTCGACCGAGAGCGAAAGTTCGATCAGATAGCCCGTTAAAAAGAGCTTCGCCTGCACAAGAGCAAGCGTCCAGTCGTTAGAATGGGCACCGACGCTCCAATATACAAATCCATTGAACAGCAGCGCGAGCGAGACCCAGACCGCGCTCCATCTGACAGTTTCTCTGCGAGTCGGCGCGTGGGCCTTGCGATTTACGATACCGACATCGACGACAAGCGCCGTCAGTACGACCGCGAAGAAAACGACCCAGACCCAATATGGATATTCAACCGCGTTCATTCAGATTCCAGTTCCGACTCGTCCGGCCGCTATCGCCCGCTCAATAATGTGCACAACCTGCCCCAACCCGGCCGCATCGACATCTGAGAAATCGTCGAGCAGATCACTATCAACATCCAAAACCCCGAAGACTGTGCCGTCAGAGAGAAGAATTGGAACCACGATCTCCGACCTGGACGCCGACGCACAAGCTATGTGGCCGGGAAACTCATCCACATCGGGAACGACAACCGTTTCCCGCACTGTGTATGCATGTCCGCACACGCCCTGATCAAATTTGATCCTCGTACACGCCAGCGGGCCCTGAAACGGACCAAGCACGAGTTCGCCATCCTTTACCAGATAAAATCCGACCCAGAAGAAACCGAATGCCTGTTTTAGCACCGCCGCGACATTTGCCAGATTTGCCACAACATCGCTCTCGCCGCCGATCAGCGCCTCGATCTGCGGTGCGATCTCGGCATAAACCTCTGAACGGTTCGCACCTGCCGTGATTGCAAGAGATTCAGCCATAAGGGGTTAGTTTACTTGGTAGTAACTTGCGGAGCAAATGATTCGCGGTGCCGAAAAATGTATAATCGCCGATGGTTCTCGTGCATTTGAACGGAGTTTGCTGCAAATGGAATTTTTCGGCAGGTTATTATCGGTCGCTGTCGGCGGTGCTTTTGGCGCCGTCGCCCGGCATCTGGTGAACGTCTCGCCCGTCGCCGGACTTTTCGAAAAATTTCCGTTCCCGACATTTCTCATCAACATCACCGGCTCGTTTCTGATCGGCTTTCTGCTGATCTTGCTGACCGACAAGGTGCAGGTCAGCGAGAACATGCGTATGGCTTTGATCGTCGGCTTTCTCGGAGCATTTACGACGTTCTCGACGTTTGAGATCGAGATATTCGGCCTCGTTCGCGAACGCTACTTCACCACGGCATTTCTGTATCTGATCCTGAGCGTCGTCGTCGGATTCATCGGCGTCATAGCCGGTGTCGAAACTGCAAAGCGTTTCTAAGGTGCGGAACCGCGATGGAACGCTATCGCGTCTGCAGTGCCGCACGGGCT
>Ga0209797_10001360_pt1 | contig 12228 bp, 10 predicted proteins | sample DOMMetBare3Fresh_2_FD_187472 | JGI IMG/M metagenome (GOLD analysis project Ga0209797, IMG submission 187472) | Wetland sediment microbial communities from St. Louis River estuary, USA, under dissolved organic matter induced mercury methylation -... | ecosystem: Environmental > Aquatic >...
TCGCCCTCATGGCGCCGGAGGACGTGAAGCGGGTCGAGGCGGCGGTGGCGGCGAAGTTCCAGATCCAGGGCACCCCGCACTTCAATCCGGAAGTCGGCGACAAGATCGACTTCCAGTTCCAGGGCGCGCCACCCACCACCGAGCAGCTCAGGGCGGCCGTGGAGTCGGCCGGGGTGAAGGTCCGGGAGGTCCGCGAGGAGGCGGGCCTCGCGGCCGGGACGCGCTCCTTCGCGGTCATCACCCAGGGGATCCAGGACAAGGTGGAGCGCGACCTCGCCGCCCGCTTCTCCGACGCGAAGCCAGAGGTGCGCCGCGTCGAGTACGTGGGCCCCGCGGTCGGCCGCGAGCTGCGCAACCAGGGGTTCAAGGCCATCCTGTACGCCATGGGCCTCATCGTCATCTACGTGGGCCTGCGTTTCGACTTCCGCTTCAGCCCGGGCGTCATCATCGCGCTCGTCCACGACGCCGTCATCACGCTCGGCTACTTCGCCGTGAGCGGGCGCGAGTTCAACCTCACCTCGGTGGCGGTGATCCTCACCGTGGTCGGCTACTCGGTCAACGACACCGTCGTGGTCTACGACCGCATCCGAGAGAACCAGGGCAGGTACAAGGGCAAGAAGCTCGGCGACCTGGTGAACCTCTCCATCAACGAGGTGCTGGGCCGGACCTTCCTCACCAGCTTCGCCACCGCCCTCTCGCTCATCGGCCTCATCGTCTTCGGCGTCGGGACCATCTTCGACTTCGCGGTGGCGATGCTCATCGGCATCGTCTCCGGCACCTACTCCACCTGGTTCATCGCCGCCCCGATGACGATCTGGCTCGAGGAGCGGGCCGAGAAGAGGAAGGGCGCTGCCCAGCAATCCGCGGCCGCCTTCAAGGCCTAGCGGCCCGGCGCCGGGCGAATCCGCGCGCCCTCCGGTCCCCGCGAGCGTAGACTCGCAGGCGAGGGGAGGTGAGCATGTCCCGTCCGGGGCCTGCCGTCCGCGTCGCCCGCGCCGCCTTGCTGGTCGCCGCGCTCCTCGCGCCGGCCGCGCGGCCCGGCGCCGCGGCCGCGCCCGAGCCGCCGGACGTGGACGCGCTCCTCGCCCGGCTCGACGACCTCTACCGCTCGAAGAGCAGCATCGCCCGCATCGAGATCGCGGTGGTCTCGCCCCGCACCTCGCGCACCATGCGCCTCCAGGCGTGGACCCGGGGCGAGGACGACGTGCTGGTGGTCGTCGAGGCGCCGGCGCGCGAGGCGGGAACCGCCACGCTGCGCGTCGGGCAGAACCTCTGGAACTGGCTGCCGCGGATCGCGCGGACCATCCGCGTGCCGCCCTCCATGATGCTCGGCTCCTGGATGGGGACCGACTTCACCAACGACGACCTGGTGAAGGAGTCCTCGCTCCGCAAGGACTTCACCGCCCGCGTCGAGCGCCGCTCCGACGACCCGCCCGGCTGGTGGCTGACCCTCGAGGTGAAGCCGGGCATCGTCGGGCGCTGGGCGCGCATCGACATTCTGGTCTCGGACGAGCGGCTCCCGGTGGAGGAGCGCCACTTCGACCGCAAGGGGCGGCTCGCCCGGACGATGAGGTTCGACGAGGTGAAGGTCCTGGGAGGGCGGCGGCTGCCCGCCCACATGACCCTCACTCCCGCCGACGTCGAGGGACAGCGCACCGAGATGCGCTACCTCGACGTCCGGTTCGACGTGAAGCTGCCCGAGGACGTCTTCAGCCTGTCGCGTCTGGAGCAGAACCGCTAGGAGGGCGGGATGGCCGGGACGAGCACGCTGCGCATCGCCTGGCGCAACCTCTGGCGCAACCCGCGCCGGACGGCGCTGGCGCTCGCGGCCATCGGGCTCTCGGTGGCGCTGGTCCTGGCCTACGACGGCATGCTCCGGGGCTACGCCGACTGGATGGTCTCGACCATCACCGGTCCGATGCTGGGAGACGTCCAGGTCCACGCCCCGGAGTGGCGCAAGGACCGGGCGATGGACCGCACCCTGCGGGACCTCCCCCGCAAGCTGGCGGCGCTGCGGGGCGATCCCGAGGTGGCCTCGGCGAGCGCACGCGTCTACGCTCCGGCGCTGGCCGCGCTCTCGGACGAGGGGTTCGCGGTGGTGGTGCTGGGGGTCGATCCCGTCGCCGAGTCGCACGCCATGGGGCTCCTCGCCACGGCGCCGCGGCGTCCCGCCGGCCGCAGCGTGCTCATGGGGCGTCCCCTGGCCGAGCTCATGGGCGTCGCGCCCGGCGCGGTGGTGGCGCTGGTCGGGCAGGGCGCCGACGGCTCGCTCGCCAACGACCTCTACACCGTGGCGGCGCTGGTGGAGACGCCGGTGGACCTCGTGAACCGCCAGGGCGTCGTCATGGACGTCGCCGAGGCCCAGCAGCTCTTCGCCATGCCCGGCGAGGCGCACGAGATCGTGGTCCGCGGGAGGAGCCCGGACCGGGCCGCGGCGCTCGCCGCCCGCGTCGCGGCGCTCCCCGAGCTGCGCGGGACCGAGGTCCTCGACTGGCGCACCCTGGCGCCGGAGATGGTGAGCCTCATCCAGGTCGTGAATAGCGCCTGGGTCCTCGTCCTGCTCCTGGTGTTCGTCGCCGCCGCGGCCGGCGTCGCCAACACCATGCTCATGGCCACCTACGAGCGCACCCGCGAGCTGGGGATGTTGCTCGCGCTCGGGACGGGGCCGGGCCGGATCGTGCGGATGGTGGTCGCCGAGGCCGTGGCGCTGGGGATCGTGGGGGCGCTCCTCGGCACGGCGCTGGGCGGCGCGGTGGTGGCGGTGACGCACCGCACCGGCTTCGACCTGGCGCGGGTCACCGGCGTGGGACCGAGCCAGATCTCCTTCGCCGGCCTCTCCTGGTCGCTGCGCCTCTACCCGACCCTGGCGTTCGCCGACGTGGCGCGGGCCATCGCCGCCGTGGTGGCGACGTCGCTCTTCGCGTCCGCCTGGCCGGCCGCACGGGCCGCCCGGCTGCAGCCCACCCAGGCGCTGAGGGAGTGATGGCCTGGGTGGCGGCCCGATACGCGGTCCGGAGCCTGCGGCGGAACGCCCGCCGCACCGCGCTGTCCGTCGTCGGCATCGGCGTCGGCTGCGCGCTGGCGATCTTCATGGAGAGCGTGAACCGGGGACGGGACGAGCTGTTCGCGCGAACGGGTGCCGAGAGCGGGTCCGGAAACCTGAGAGTCGTGCCGGCCGGCTGGCGCGCCCGCCGGGACCCGCGCCTGCGCCTCGCCGACTGGCAGGCCGACCTCGCGGCCGCCCGCGCCCTGCCGGGCGCGAAGGTGGTGACGCCGCGCGCCCGGGCCCAGGTGCTGCTCGCCGTCGGCACGCACGTCGTCTCGGTGGAGATGGTGGGCGTCGATCCCTCGACCGAGCCCGCCGCGTTCCGCTTCGTGCGCCAGGTCGGGCGGGGACGCTACCTCGAGCCCGGCGAGCGAGGGAGCGCGGTGGTGGGCAAGGCGGTGGCAGAGCGGCTGCGGGCGGATCTCGGGGACGAGGTCCTCGTCACCGCAGTGGGCCGGGACGGGAAGATCGAGAGCGCCATGCTCCGCATCGTCGGGGTGGTCTCCACCGGGAGCGAGGAGATCGACGCCGGCATCTGCCAGGTGCCCCTGCCCGACGTCCAGGACCTCACCGGGCTCCCCGGCGCCGGGGAGGTGACCGTGATCCTCGCCGACTGGCGCGCCACCGACGCCGCCCGGGATCGACTCGCCCCCCGGACGGCGAAGGGGGACGAGGTGCTCACCTGGGGCGAGCTGAGCCCGGAGTTCCGGGGCCACATGGAGCAGGACAAGGCCGCCTCGCGCTTCGTCCGGCTCGTCATCCTGCTCGTCGTGTTCCTGGGGGTCGCGAGCGCGCAGCTGGCCGCGGTGCTGGAGCGCCGCCGCGAGTTCGCCGTGCTCGCCGCCCTCGGCATGGGAACCTGGCGCATGGTTCGCCTCGTGCTCCAGGAGGCGGTGGCGCTCGGCCTCGCCGGAGCCGCCCTGGGCCTCGCTCTGGGGCTGCCCGTCGTCTGGCGCTTCTCCACCGCGGGGCTCGACCTCCGGCGCTGGACGGGCGGGAGCTTCGCCTTCCAGGGGGTCCTCCTCGAGCCCATCCTCTACGGCGATCTCGGGGCGTGGATCGTCCCCTTCGTGCTGGCGGTGGCGCTCGGCGCCACGGTCGTCGCCTCGCTGTACCCGGCCTGGTTCGCCGCCCGGACCGACCCGGCCGCCGCCCTGAGGGTCGCGCAATGAACGAGACCATCGTCGCCGCCCGCGCGCTCGCGAAGACCTTCCAGCTGGGCAAGCTCGAGGTGCGCGCCCTGCGAGGGGTGGACCTCGAGGTGCGCCAGGGCGAGTTCCTGGCGCTCGTCGGCCCTTCCGGGAGCGGCAAGACCACGTTCCTGAACCTGGTGGGCGCTCTCGACGTTCCGACCTCCGGCGACCTCGTCGTCCTCGGCCGCCGCATCGCCGAGCTCTCCCGAGCCGAGCGGGCCGATCTGAGGCTCGGCTCCATCGGCTTCGTCTTCCAGGCCTTCAACCTCGTTCCCGTCCTCACCGCCCTCGAGAACGTCGAGTTCGTGCTGGAGCTTCGAGGGATGGGCTCCGAGCGCCGGGCCCGGGCGCTCGCGGTCCTCGAGGAGCTGGGCCTCGGCGACCTCGCCCACCGGCGCCCGGCCGAGCTGTCGGGAGGCCAGCAGCAGCGCGTGGCGGTGGCCCGGGCGGTGGCGGCGCGGCCGAGGCTGGTCCTCGCCGACGAGCCCACCGCCAACCTCGACGGCGAGAACGCCGAGGTCCTGATGCACCTCATGCGCGACCTCCGCGACAGGCACGGCATGACCTTCGTCTTCTCCACCCACGATCCGCGCGTCGTGGCCCACGCCGTGCGCGTCGTGACCCTGGAGGACGGGCGGGTGGCGCGCGACGAGGAGAAGGCGGAGGAGGCGCCGCACGAGATCCTCCCCGGGATCGGGAAGGCGCCGGAGCCGCCGCGAGGCTGACCGTGCGAGCCCGCCTGCACATCGCCGCCGCCCTGCTGCTGGCCGCCCCCGCCACGGCCCGGGGACGCGATCTCTGGGCCGGCGGCGACGCCTCGGTGGCGCTGCGCACCTCGATCAAGTCGAGCGCCGTCCTGTCGCGGGCCCCCGACGACCCCGCCCTCTTCCCCGAGCAGGTCTCCGGGGAGTCGCTGTGGCGGCTCCGGCTGGAGCTCGAGGCCCGGCCCGGCCCGGCGGCGACGGCCGCCGTGGCCTACGAGCAGCGGGTGCGGGTCTTCTCGCAGGGGGCCGGGCTGGCGCCGGTGGCGGGCATCCTCCTCGAGGAGGCCCCCGCTCCCTACCGCATCCGCCAGCTCGACTGGCCCATCGCGGAGCGGCCCGGGCTCCTCTGGCGGCACGAGATCGACCGCGCCTTCCTGGCGCTCCACCCGTCCGGCGCCGAGCTGACACTGGGCCGCCAGGCCATCGGCTGGGGCCGGGGCGTGCTCTTCGGGGCGGTGGATCTCTTCTCCCCCTTCTCCCCGCTCGAGGCCGACCGGGAGTGGCGCCGCGGCGTGGACGCGGCGCGCGCCGACGTGCGGATCTCCGAGCGCGTCTCGCTCGACGCCGTCGCGGCCTTCGGCGAGTCGATCGACGCCTCCTGCTTCGCCGCGCGCCTGCGCGGATACGCCGGCGAGGTGGACGCCGAGCTCGTGGCCGGCTGGCGGGCCCGCGACGCCCTGGCCGGCGTCACCACCTCCGCCGCCGTCGGCGACGCCGAGATCCACGGCGAGCTGGCGGTGTTCCGCACCCCGGACCCGCTTCCTGCCGGCGCCGGCGGCGGGCGCTGGCCGGTCAAGGCCGTGGCCGGAGGCTCCTACCGCGTCGCCGCCGGCAAGGGGCTGCCCGTCTTCCTCGAGTACCACTACTCCGGCTTCGGGGTCCGGGAGCCCGCGGAGGCGCTACCCGCGCTCGCGGACCCGGCGTACCTCCGGCGTTTCCTGCGGGGCGACACCCAGATCCTCGGGCGGCACGTCCTCGCGCTGCTCGCGACCTACGAGGCCACCGAGGAGCTCACCGCCGGCGGCCTCCTCCTCGTCTCGCCGGGCGACGGCTCGGGCGTCGTCTCCCCCAACGCCACGGTCCGCTTCGGCGACAAGGTGTCGCTCCATGCCGTGCTGTACGTCCCGTTCGGCGCTCCCCCGGTCGGGACCGCCCTCCGGAGCTTCTACGGCGCCGTGCCGCTCTCCACCTTCGTGCAGCTCGCGGTCTACGACTAGGAAGCCGGCGCGCCGCTCCGGTAGCTGGCCGCGAGCCTACCGGCGGGCGAACTGCTCCATGAACTTCGCCAGCTCCTCGACCCACTCGAGCGAGACGGCGTTGTAGGCGGAGACGCGGATGCCGCCGACGGAGCGGTGGCCCTTGAGGCCCACCATCCCCTGCTTCTTGGCCTCGGCGACGAACCTCTCCTCGTCCGCCTCGGTGGGCAGCCGGAAGACGACGTTCATCACCGATCGGCTCTCCTTCTCGACCGGGCACTTGAAGAAGGACGGGTTGGCGTCGATGACGCCGTAGAGCCTCCTCGCCTTGGCGCGGTTCGCCTTCTCGATGGCGTCGAGCCCGCCCTGGCCCTTCAGCCAGGCGAGCACGTTGCGCACCATGTAGATGCCGAAGGTGGGGGGCGTGTTGTAGAGCGACTTGTTCTCGGCGTGGGTGCGGAGCTGGAAGATCTTGGGGATGTCCTTGCGCCCGCGGGCGACGAGGTCCTTCTGCACGACGACCACGACCACGCCCGAGGGGCCGATGTTCTTCTGGGCGCCCGCGTAGGCGAGCCCGACCTTCGAGACGTCGAAGCGCCGCCACAGGAAGTCGCTCGACATGTCGCAGGCGAGCGGGACCTGGCCGGAGTCGGGGAAGGGGCGGGCCGGGTCCACGCCGTACTCGACGCCGTGGATGGTCTCGTTCGACGTGAAGTGCAGGTAGGCGGCGGCCGGATCCGGCTTCACCTCGCCGGGCCGGGTGGCGCGGACGTAGCTCTTCTCCTTGCCCTCGCCGGTGCCGGTGGTGGTGACCTTCACCGAGGCGCCCAGCATGGCGGCGACCGTCTTCGCCTCCCCGACGGCCTTCTCGCCCCAGGCGCCGGTGACGACGTACTCGGCGGACTGGCCCTTCTCGAGCAGGTTCATCGGCACCTGGGCGAAGAGCGCCGAGGCGCCGCCCTGGAGGAAGAGGATCTCGTGCGTGGCCGGCACCGGGAGCAGCTCGCGAAGGAGCGCCATGGCCTCGTCGTGGACCGCCTCGTACTCCTTGCCGCGGTGGCTGTGCTCCATCACCGACATGCCGCTCTTCGCGAAGTCGAGCATCTCGTCGCGGGCGCGCTCGAGCGCGGGCAAGGGCAGGGCGGCGGGACCGGCGTTGAAGTTCCTGGTGCGGGCCATGGCGACCTCCGGGGGCCGCGGCGCGACTCGCCGCGGGGCAGGGGGCCTGATTACGGGCCATGGCGCGCGTTGTCAAGGCGCCCGTCGGCCCGGTCTCAACCGGCCCGCAGGATGTCGTCGAGGCGCCGGACCAGCTCGCCGCGGGTGAGCACCTCGTCCACGCCGGCCGAGGAGGCCTCCCGCATGAGGTCCTCCTGGAGGTGGCCGAGGAAGCCGACGACGCGAAGGGGGCCGCCGCGCTTCGCCGCCCGGACCCCTTCGAGCACGCCCGGCTCGTTGAGGTCGGCGAGCAGCGTCCCGGCGCCGGGCTCGCGGGCCGCTTCCTCGAGGGGCGTCCCCCGTGGCGCGAAGCGCACGGCGACTCCGAGCCGCTCGGCGGCGGCGTGGATCTTGGAGCGGAAGACGAGGTCCCGGACGGCGATGACGATCATGCCCGGGTTCTTAAGGCGGGCGGCGTGGCGCGCAACACCGGGCCGGTGTCACCCCGGGGGCGTCTGGAGCGAGGCCAGCTCCGCCCGCCGCAGCTCGTTCATCATGCGCTCCACGAGGACGGTGAAGCCGCGAGCAAACAGGAACGGCCGGTCCTCGAGCGCGTGCGTGTAGTACGACGGGAAGCCCAGCTCCACCGTTCCGACCGGCGAGGCGCCAGGCGTCACCCCGCTGCTGCTCGTCACGAGCAGATCGCACCGCCCGTCGCCCACGAGCGACCGGACGAGATTCCCCAGCGTGTCGCGCTTCGGGTCGAAGATCGCCGGGATCGCGGGCAGCCTTTCGAGGAGCGCCTGCGCGTGCCGCTTTCGGTTGAGGATCACGAGATGCACGGCGCGCGCGCCGATCTCCGAGGCCATCTCCGAGATCGCCAGGCCGAGGTGCGGGTCGCCGACAAAGAGGATGCGGCGGTGCAGGAGGTGGTAGGGAAGGACCCACTGCACCCGCGGGACGGCCCGGCCAAGCTCCGCGTCGAGCACCGCCTGCAGCTGGCCGGAGGCGCCTAGCGCCTCCGCCACCTGCCGGAGCCACCGCTCGGTCGCCGCCAGCCCGAGCGGCAGGTCGGTCTCGACGAGGGGAACGCGCAGGCGCTCGGCAAGGATCCGGGCGGCGTCGCGACCGTACGGGAGCGACACGATGGCGCTCGCCTCCCGGATCCGCGCCAGGCCGGCGCTCGTCCCGCCGGAGAGCCAGGTCGAGGCGAGGCGGAGCCCGAGGGCCCCGAGGAGGCGCTCCATCTCGGCCAGGTTCCCGCGGTGGTCGCCCTCGTTGCGGTCCATGAGGTATCCGACGACGCCGACCGCGCCGGGCAAGGGCGCCGCGCCGTCGAGTGGGACGCTGCGCGCGAGCGCCGTGAGCGTCGCCGCGTACCCGTCGAGCCAGTCGCCGTCGAGCACGTCGCCGGGCACGCTCGCCACGATCTTGCCCGTCGCCCGCCCGACGCTCCGGACGAGGCGGTCGTAGTCGAGACCGGTGATGGTGGCCATGGGCAGCGACGTCACGAGGGCGACTCCCGTGGCCCGGTGCTCCGCGATCCTCTTCAAGAACGCCTCGATCGCCGCGTCGCGCGCGCCGGCGATCTTCCACGGGTGCAGGTCCGTGTTGGCGACGCGGTGGCGCCCGCTGGCGCTGACGAGCGTCGAGAACCAGTCGTGATTGCCCTGGACGTACTGGGTCTTCAAGTGCGCGCAGTCGGGGGCGTCGACCAGCAGGTAGGCGTCCCGGATGGCGTTCACGGCCACGTAGACGCCGATGGAGAAGGTCAGCGAGACCCGATCCGACCAGTCCACCGGATCGCCGGCGGACCTCGTGACGGGCGCTCCCGGGCCCATTCCTGCCGCCGTGTGCGCGGTCACGGGGCGCCTCCGCGCGGTGCCTCGACCTCGGCCGCGAGATGGTGCCGGTAGCGGCGGTAGAAGGGGAAGCGGCAGATCTGGAGGAGTCGCTCGGCCGTCCGGATCGCCCCCGCGATCCCCTTCTCGAATTCCTGCAGGCTGAACTGGGCCTTCCCGGCCGAGCTGAGGCGTGTGTCGAAGAGGTGGTCCGAATAGACCGCATCGAAGGATCCGTCGGCGAGCAGCCGCGCGAGGCGCTCGCGGTCGGCGAACGCCTTGAAGGTGTGGCGTTCCGGCCGGGCGAAGACGGCCTGGACCTTCCGCGCGCTCGCGTACGCCGTCCGACGATCCCCTGCGCGGATGAGGACGTCCACCGAGAACCCGAGCTCCTCGACCATCGACAAGAGCGGCACGCCCCAGGTCCCGGCCGGATCGCACAGGCGGTGCACGTCGTCGGCGCCGACCACGAAGCCGAGCCGGTGCCCGGCGGCCTCGGCGCGCAGCGCCTCGAACGCGGCGCGGTGCGGCTCGAAGGCGCGGCCCACGATGGCGCCCGCGTCCGCCGGGACCCCGGCGGCCTCGGTGACCTGCCCCAGCCACGCCTCCGTGCCGCGCAGGCCGAAGGGGGCCGGCGGAGTGACGGAGCCGATCCGCGACTCGAAGAGGAGCTGGTCGTAGGTGCTCTGCCACAGCGCGTTCGGGTAGAGGACGTGCAGCGGCGCCCGGGGCAGCTCCGCGACGACCGAGAAGTCCATCTCCGGGATGAACACCGCGTTCACCCGGATCCCCGCTTCGCCCAGCAGCGCGCGCATCTCGTCGAGCGCCGGCTCCCGCGCGTAGCCGACGAGGTTCACCGCGCGCGGATCGGGCTCGCCGGCCGCCGCCTCCGCGGCCTGCCGCTTCCCGACGAGGATTTCGCGGAAGACGCCGATGCTCGATTGCGGCGTCGTGGTCAGGAAGAGGAAGGGCCTGTCGACCTTGGGCCGGTATCGCTCGACCAGGGACGTCACGTCCTCGCCCGTCACGAACGGCACGCAAGTGCAGGTCAGGAGAAGCATGTCGTCCACGCCTCGCTCGAGGACGTGGTCGAGTGCCTTCTCGAGCTTGCCGAGCGAGCCCATCACCACGTCGCGCTCTCGCAGGTCCGTGGTGGCCATGGAGCCGCGCCGGCGCGCGGCGTCCCCCCGCGGCGCGTCCCGCTGCCTTGGCGCCCGCCCGATGGCTCGGACGCGCTCGAGCCAGGGGAAGAAGACCCGCTCGACCATGGGCACCGGCCCCCTGGGCGAGACCAGCAGGCAGTCCCGGTCGCAGTGCTGGATCACCGTGCCGCGCTCGAAGACGTCGAAGGAGTCGAGCCGGTTGTGGGCGATCTCCGCGACCGCGAAGAACTGCGACCAGGTCTCGCTCGAGTCCCAGGTGCTGAGGAGCGACTTCTCGTCGTATCGCGACTGATCGTTCGCGCTGGAGCGCGGAACCCGATCGCGCGCCCGGTCCACGTCGGGGTCGCCGCCGACGGCGGCCGCCAGGTCCTCGAGCGTGGTGGCGCCGAGCTTCACGCGCCGCAGCAGCCGTGCCAGCTCCGGCCAGACCCGCTCGCCGCGGTAGTGCAGCGACAGGTGCTCGGACGCGACGAGGCGCTCGTGGCCCGCCTGGAAGCGTTCGAGGTGGAGGACCACCCACTGTCCGCCCGGCCCCGCCACCTCCACCTCCGCGTGGTCGCCCATCCAGCCGACCGCCACCACCCGCGTACCATCCTCGCGCGGCGCGGGGTCGAGCCCGAGCAGGCCGGAGAAGAAGGCCCGGCTGCGCGGGCCTCCGGGCGCGAAGCGGCCCTGGAGCGCGCCCCGGCCGAGCGCGGCGCCAACGGTTGCGCGCACCGTCACGAAGTACCCTGCAGGAACTCGAAGAACTCGTCGTCGCTCAGCGTTCGCGGCAGGGCCTGCGCAGCGGTGTCGAGCTCGAGGATGTCCCTCGCCAGCGTTCCCAGCGCCCGGGCGGCCGGCGCGTCCGGGGCCCACTCCGTCACGGTGTGGCGGCGCTTCTCCGCGTCCATGACCGCGGGGTCGCGCGGCACGAACGCCAGGATGCGCGTGCCGAGCGCCCCGGCGAAGCGCTCGAGCACGTCGCGCCGGCTGCCGTCGGTCATGGAGTTGGCGACGATCCCGGCGAGGACCACTCCGTTCGAGGAGTAGCGGTGAATGGCGCGCGTGATGTTGTTCGCGGCGAAGAGGGACATCGGCTGGTCGGAGACCACGATGACGACCTTGCGCGCGAAGCCGAGGCGCAGCGGAGATGCGAACCCGCCGCAGACGACGTCCCCCAGCACGTCGAAGACTGCGACGTCGTAGCTTCCGCCAGCGAGTACCCCGCTTTCGCCCAGTATCTCGATGGCCCTCGCGACGCCGCGCCCGGCGCACCCGGTTCCAGGCTCGGGGCCTCCCGCCTCGATGCAGTCGACTCCGTGCCGGCCGCGGTTGATGATCGACGAGATCGGGACGACCTCGGCGCCGTCGCCCGCTAGGTCCATCACGGTGACGAGCCGGCCGGTGTCCAGCAGGCGGACCGCGGAGTCGACCTTCGGGTCGCAGCCGACGTGCAGCACCTTGCGCCCGGCCACGGCGTAGATGGCGCTCAGGTTCGTAGCCACCACCGACTTTCCGATTCCGCCCTTGCCGTAGATCGCGATCTGCTCCAGGAGTCCCCCGCAGCGGGCGGTTCGTGCACGCGCTCCGTCCGATCTTCGGGGCTCGGTCGAGAGGCTGTCAAGGCGAGCGGAGCGACCGGGCGAGGGCCGCACGTTGACAAGCGCGCGCTCCGTTGCCTAGCGTGTTGCCCGGGTGGCGCCACGGTCGCAACCGGAGTGGCTCGAGGATCTGGCGCGGCTCGCGGCCGGGGCGGGGCTCGCGGTGCAGGGCGCGCGCGCGCGCGACGGAGTGCTCACGATCGGCGTCGCGGGGCGGTCCGGCGCATCCCTGACGGCAGACGTGGTCCCGCTCGAGCCGGGCGGGCGGTACTGGGCCCGGACCA
>Ga0209797_10001363_pt1 | contig 12209 bp, 9 predicted proteins | sample DOMMetBare3Fresh_2_FD_187472 | JGI IMG/M metagenome (GOLD analysis project Ga0209797, IMG submission 187472) | Wetland sediment microbial communities from St. Louis River estuary, USA, under dissolved organic matter induced mercury methylation -... | ecosystem: Environmental > Aquatic >...
TGTCCCCAAACTTCCACCGCTTCCAAAACCGAGGGAGCGCTGCCTAAGAATCTCTCGGCCACCTTCGCGAATCGTTCTGCCGCATCGGTGACAAAAAAGTGGTCCAGATCGTCGCATAGTTTTCGCTCTTCAGCCAGACTTTTGCGCGGGCTGTGGGCGATTCCCTTGAGATCCAAAAGAACTTCAACTTCACGAGCCGTCGCCTCGCCCGAATCGATCAGCGGGACCTGGGCACCAATGGTTTCGCTAATCACTTTGCGGAGGATCGGATAATGGGTGCATCCCAGCACCAACGCTCCCAGATCTTTATCCACCAGATCCGATAAATATTTGGCAGCCACGCTCCGGGTGACATCCGTTTCAACCCAGCCTTCTTCGGCCAGCGATACAAACAATGGGCAGGCGCGTTCGCTGACATTCAGCGCTGGATCGATAGCGCTGATGGCTCGCGCGTAGGCTTTGCTTTGCACAGTAGCCTCGGTGGCAATGACTCCGATGGCTTTCCCGGCGGCGGCCTTGACTGCAGCCCGGGCTCCCGGCTCAATCACACCCACCACTTCGACCTGGACCGCGGCGCGAATCGAGGGCAGGGCGAGGGCAGAGGCGGTGTTGCACGCTACAACCAATAGCTTGATGCCGCGCGCTTCCAGAAACCTGGAGTTCTCAATCGCATAACGTTCAACGGTGGCCAGCGACTTAGTGCCGTAGGGTACGCGAGCAGTATCTCCCAGATAGACAAAGTGTTCGTTCGGCAGACGCTCATGCAGCGCACGATAGACGGTGAGCCCACCCACGCCGCTGTCAAAAATGCCGATTGGAAGCGAATTGCGGATTTCGGATTGCGGATTTCGGATTGAATTCAAGTGGCGAACATTCAATTGAACCGCGGGTTGCGGATTCCGATTAACGGAACATGATTTCAAATCCGCAATTCGAAATCCGCAATCCGTAATTCCAAAATGGTGGAGGCGCCGAGAATTGAACTCGGATCCAAGAGCCGGCGCCGCGGAATCTACATGCTTAGTCCCTTCTCTTGCTTGTCTGATCGAAACCAAACAAAATTTCGCACCCCGCCGAGTAAGTGAAGTGACAAGACCGCGGCGAGAGCTAGTCCGACTTTATCTCACCCAACCCCACGGACCGAAGGGTTGGGCCAGCTTATCTGAGTGACATCTCCCTCCGCGCGCATAAGCAACTTGCGGCGAGACGCTCGGTGCTAATTAGGCAGCGAGAGCCAATTCATTGTTATTGGCAATTGTTTTTCCCCTACGCTTTTTAACGAGCTGCATAAGGTAGCCCGGCATGCATCACATCGGTCGTCAGGATCTCCTGTCGAAGCCTGTCGCCCCCTTTGCGAGCCATTTGAGTATAGACGATGTAGCGCGGGCTGTCATTTGGGCGCCCAGGTCGTGCCCTAATTTCCCAGGTGTTTAGAGTACCGCCTAGGCGGGCTTTGACGCTGGGCGAAACCCGACTGAAATTAGTTACCCTGAGTGCCTGTTTGTGATTGGTTCGGTTTATCCGTCCCCTCTTGTGTATCGCCGCTGAAATTGCTTCCGAGTTTGTGCCGGGCGTGTACAATAGTGCGATTTTCGTCCGCATTAAGAACCAGAAAGGGGATTTCAAAAGTGGAAGCCGCAGACATGACACCTGAATTGGAGGCGCTGAAGTCAAGATTGAAAGCGACCTGGAGCGCCGGTGATTTTGGACAAATTGCTAAATCCTACGCCAGCGGCGCAGAAGACTTCGTCAGGCGCTTGAACTTACCACCCGGCGCCAAGGTACTTGATGTGGCTTGCGGAACCGGAGGTCTGGCCTTACCGGCCGCGCGCCAGGGAGCGAAGGTAACAGGAGTTGATATTGCACCTAATTTGATCGCCCAGGCGCGAGAGAATGCCGAGCGCGAGGGCTTGAAAATTCAATTCGACGAAGGCGACGCGGAAGCCTTGCCGTATAGCGATGCGAGTTTCGACACAGTGGTAACTATGTTTGGCGCCATGTTTGCTCCTCGACCTGAATTAGTGGCCGCGGAACTTAAGCGCGTCTGCCGGACCGGTGGCTCGATTGTCATGGCCAATTGGACCCCGTCGGGTTTCATAGGTCAGATGTTCAAAATCGTTTCCAAGCATGTCCCCCCACCTGCGGGCATGCCTTCTCCGGTCTTGTGGGGCGTTGCAGCAACAGTCGAGGAACGCCTGCGGGAAGGGATCTCCAAACTCGATACCAGCGAGCGGATCATGACTTTCAATTTTCCCTTTACGCCCGCACAGGTTGTCGACTGCTTCCGCAATTACTACGGTCCGACGCTCAAGGCATTTGCTTCGCTCGATCAAACCGGCCAAGCCTCCCTCACCAGCGATCTGGAGCAGCATTGGCGGGAAAATAATCAAGCGACAGGGGGCACCACACGGGTCGATGCGGAGTACCTGGAAGTTATTGCTGTCCGGGGTTAGACGGCGAGCGAGCAAGATTAATCGCGACACCGAGTGCGTTATCTACGGGACGATCTTCAAATTTACTTAAAGGCTACATGGGAACACTCAAGCACCTGTTCGAGAATAATCGCACCTGGGCTGCCGATATGACTCGGCAGGATCCCGATTTCTTTCGCCGCTTGTCTACGCAGCAGTCGCCGCGCTACCTCTGGATCGGTTGTTCTGACAGCCGCGTGCCCGCAAACCAAATTGTCGGATTGGTGCCCGGCGAGATGTTTGTGCACCGCAACGTCGCCAATGTTGTAGTGCACACGGATCTGAACTGTCTTTCAGCAATTCAGTTCGCCGTAGAGGTGCTGCGCGTGGAGCACCTGATCGTCTGCGGCCACTACAGTTGTGGGGGCATACTGGCGGCGCTGCAGGACAACAAGCTCGGGCTCATCGACAACTGGCTGCGCCACGTTCAGGACGTGCGCGTGAAGCATCGAGCGTTAATCGACGCGCTGGAGACCGAAAAACAACAACACGATCGTCTCTGCGAGCTGAACGTAATCGAACAGGTCACCAACCTGAGTCGAACGACGGTCGTCCGCGACGCCTGGGCGCGCGGGCAGGCGCTGGTCGTTCATGGCTGGATTTATGACATTACGGATGGGTTGCTGAGGGACCTTGATGTTTCGGTGGCCTCAGAGCAGGAGCTGGAAGGTTAGTTGCCGTCGTCGAAATGGCTGCTCTTGATCGCGGATCACAGCTAATGCGCCAGACGGGCTGGTGCGAGACTTATCCTGAAACTCGACGACGCCGGCTTGCTCACTAGGCTGCATATTAGCCCGCAGGCAGGGAGATGAAAATGAAGCTCGCGGCTCTGGTTGTCATGGTCGTTGTCTTGTCGCTCGCTGCCCAGCCGTGCGCCGGACAGCAAAACATTTCAGCGAAGCTCGATAGTTACGTGCAAGCCGAGATGTACCGGCAAAAGATTCCGGGCCTGTCGCTGGCCATTGTTCGTGACGGCCGGGTCGTCATTCTCAAGAGCTACGGCCTCGCGAACGTCGAGCATCGCGTGCCGGTCAAACCTGAAACAGTCTTTCAATCCGGCTCGATTGGCAAACAGTTTACTGCGGCGGCGGTGATGATCCTTGTCGAAGACGGGAAGATCTCGCTCGAGGACAGAATCACGAAATTCTTTCCTGACGCGCCCGCGACGTGGAGCAATGTCACGGTCCGGCATCTTTTAAATCATACGTCAGGGATGGGCGACTATCCTGCGGAAGTAGAACTGCGCCGCGACTACACTGAAGGGGAATACTTTGAGTACTTTAAGAAAGCTCCGCTGAGTTTCGAACCCGGCGCGCGTTGGGAATACAGCAACGTAGGCTATGCGATCTTAGGCATCCTGATTCGCAAAGTGACCGGTAAGTTTTACGGCGACTTCCTACAGGAAAAGATTTTTCAGCCATTGGGGATGACAACGGCCCGCGTTATCTCCGAAGCCGACATCATTCCGAACCGCGCCGCCGGATACCGGCTGGTCGCGGGCGCGCTAAAGAATCAGGAGTGGGTTTCACCCTCGACAAACACCACAGCCGACGGCTCACTCTATTTTTCCATTCTGGATTTGGCAAAATGGGATGCCGCACTTTACAAGGGCAAGCCACTGAAGCAGTCGAGTCTCGCACAGATGTGGGCGCCCACGATCCTGAACGACGGCCGGCAAAAGGGTTATGGCTTTGGTTGGCACGCTGAAACCATCCACAACCGTCGCGTCGTTTTTCATGGCGGCGCCTGGCAGGGTTTTAAATCGCATATTGTTCGCTTTCTCGATGACCGCCTGACGATTATTTTCTTTGCCAATTCGTGGGAAACCAATGACTTCAAACTGGCCAGGGGACTTGCGGCCATCTTCTACCCCGAGTTCACTTTGCCGGCCATTCAGCCGCTTGAAGACAAGGAACCGAAAGTATCTGCAATGATCCGGCGCACTCTGTTGCAACTTGCCAAAGGTTCTGCGAATCCGGAATCGTTCGCGCCCGAGTTCCGTCTTCGTGCCGAAGTGTTTTCTGAGCTCTCCAACAAAGCTGGCGAGACTCTAAATTCACTAAGCCTGCCAGTCGCGGTGATCCACCTCAGCGAACTGGTAGAACGCCGCGACGAAAACGGACTGCGCGTCTATCGCTTCCTGCTAAACGACATGGCGAGAAGTCTGTCGTGCACTGTAAAGCTCACGAAAGATGACAAAATCGCCCATCTAGAGCTAGTGCAGGAATGAATTGGCGGGAGAGCGATAATTTGGAGGTTTGCTGCGATCACCCTCCGGGCTCTGGCTTGGGCAACGGTAGTGACACTGGGCGAGAGGCGATAACCTTCCACTGGCCCTTTCGTTTCTGGTAGACATCGCAGAATCGCTCACGCGCGGTGAACGGCCGGCCCTTGAAGGCGCCTTTGAAAGTGCCGACGCCGGTGGCGATTGCCGTATCCCCATAGACGAACACCTTCACGTCTTCAGTCGAGATCGTCTCGAATTTGATGTCGCCGGCCCGGTTGGGGGCCAGCTCCTCGGTTTTGCTGCGCGTGCGCCCATCGTCGAGGATGTATTGAAAATCCTCTGCCAGTATCTGGTCCAGCGTCGCCACGTCGTTTCGCTTCAAGGCGTCCACCCACTGTTCGAGACGCTCCCGAATCTCCTGTTCGGTCCGGGAACTCTCACTCGCCTTCTTCTTTTGTGTCCGCCCCAATGTCGCCGCAGAAAAGGCAACCACGAGGATCACTGACTAGGACGACAAGTTTCTTCATTTGAGATTCTCCTTCGAAACAGGTTTCAATAAGATGCAGACCTTGCAGAATACACCGATTCAGGAAACAGCAGAAAAGGGACTCATCTAAGCTCCCACAGCAAGTTTGGCCATTAACCCGCGGTTAAGCGCAAGGGAGGAACCGTCGTGCGATTCGCGAAGATCATTCTGCCTCTGCTTATCACACTGAACGCTTGCGTCATCTCGCATTCAATTTCCGCCCAGACTACTGCGCCTAAGCGCACTGTGATTGCGGCGAGCACCGTGCTCGATGGTCGGGGCCGCGTGCTGCACAACGTGCGCCTCATCATTGAAGGCTCAAAGATCCTAGCGATTGAAAAACAAGCTGGAGTGAGAGCCGGCCCGGTTGATTACGACCTGCGCCGCTTGACGGTCCTGCCGGGCTGGATTGATGCCCACGTTCACATCGCCTGGAGCTTTGGCAAGGATGGCAAAAGCGGAAGCGGCGGCTGGACCGCGGAAGAGGCTGCTTATCAAACCGCTGCCAACGCCTGGGTGACGCTGCTGGCAGGTTTCACCACCGTGCAAAGCGTGGGCTCGCCCGCCGATGTTCCCCTCCGGGACGCCATTGCCAAAGGACTGTTGCCCGGGCCGCGCATCCTCACGGCGGTCGAACCGCTGATGGGAAGAGGAGAGCTGACGGGCACGCCGGAAGAAATTCGCGCGTTCGTGCGCCGGCAAAAAGAGGCCGGGGCTGACCTGATCAAGATTTTTGCGGCCGGGGGTCCGAGCCGGCCGGCAATGACTCTCTCGCAGCAGCAACTGAATGCGGCTTGTGATGAGGCGAAGAAATTGGGCCTGCGCACTCTTATGCACGCTTACAAGGATGCAGTGCGGGCAGCGACTCAGGCCGGGTGCACACAGATCGAGCATGGCGTGCTGGCCAGCGACGAAGATCTAAAATTGATGGCCGCTAAGGGCACCTACCTTGATCCGCAGGCAGGCCTGGTATGGGAGAACTATCTGCTGAACAAGGAAAAATTTGTCAGTACGCCAGGCTATCCAACTTCTTTGGCCGGGTTCAACACGATGGAGAAATTGCTGCCGCTGTATCACGAGTTTCTGCAAAGGGCACGTAGAGTTCCTGGTCTCAAGATCGTTTTCGGGACGGACGCTTTGGCGGGCTCGCACGGGCGCAATGCCGAAGAATTCATCGATCGCGTACGCGACTGCGGAGTCGATCCGATGGCGGCGATGATCTCCGCCAACTGGCTGGGTGCGGAAGCGCTGGGTCTGGCCAAGCAGATTGGAACGATCGCCCCGGGATTGGAAGCGGACATTATCGCGCTCGACGGCGATCCCTTGAAAGACATTACAGCGGTGCGACGGGTCATGTTCGTAATGAAAGGCGGCGTTGTTTATAAGAACGCCGCACGCCCTTAGTTGATTAGCCGCCAGATTTTATTCGTAGCAGCGAGGTGCCATCGTCAGCTCACTCGGTAGTGCTAAATTTACAGCACTACCCCGCACCCGGAGCCCTTGCCACCAGGCAAGTGGCAGTGATAGGCTGCGCCCGTTTTTCCCTTTTTGCCAACAAAACAACCTTTTCCTGTAAGGAGAAAGCCATGAAGAATGCACTCCGAATCTCGGCAGGTCTAACTACCGCTCTCTTGCTTTCACTTAGTTTCCTTTTCCCCTTGTCGACTTCGGGGCGGGCACAGATTGGCCCACTGGATCTTTCCGGGAGCCTAAACGGCGCGCCCTACCGAATTCGTGTGCCCGCTAACTGGAACGGCACGCTCCTGGTTTTTGCGCATGGCTACCGGGATAAGGCCGACCATCCGGGCGAAGTAGACAACCGGAACGCCGACATAGCGCCCAGCCCTGCACTCGAAGCGCCGCTATTGGCGCAAGGCTTTGCCCTGGCCGGCTCTGCCTATCGCGACAACGGCTGGGCTATCGGAGACGCGATTCTCGACACGAAAGATCTTGCTGTCTTATTCCGTGAAACAGTGGCCCAACCAGATAGAACAATCCTCTGGGCAGTGTCACTCGGGACCATCATCAGCTTTAAGAGCATGGAGCAATTTGGCGGCATTTACGACGGCGCACTCTGCACCTGTGCCGCGGGTGCCGGGGCGACCCGCATCTGGGACAACGGAGTTCCGGCCTATCTGGCTTACGACATTATTTTTGGAGTTCCCAGTGCCTGGGGAACAGTTGGTGAGGTCAGAAACGACCTGGACTTTGAAACTGAAGTCGCACCAAAACTCGTGGCGGAAGTCAGCAACCCTGCGAACTTTCCTAAATTTGAGTTCATACGCCTCGTTGCCGGGACGCCAGGTCGTGGCATCAACCCGCCGCCGCCACCGGCTTTTTATCCCGGCTACTTGTTCACGGATTTCTTCTTCCTCACCGAAGCGCGTGCCGAACTACAGCGTCGGGCAGGGGGACCGTTCGTTGAGAATGTGGATCATCTCTATAGCCTTACACCTGCTGAAAAGGGTTACCTGGCGGCATTAGGTATCCCCACAGTCGTTGTCGACGGCTGGCTCAATCAGATGAATGTGCGGAGAAACATTAGCGCTTCGCCGGCGGCGCGGAACTACGTGAGACTCAACACCGACTATAACGGCAAGATCAAACACCCGGTCCTGACAATGCACACCATACTTGATCCGCTGGTCGTGGTGGCAAACGAATCGGCGTATGCGGAGGTGAACGCGGCCGCGGGCCGAGAAGACAATCTTTTTCAAACCTATACCATCGGAAACGGCCACTGTGCTTTCACTGGCCCACAATTTCTCATCGCGGTAGGAGCAATAGACAGTTGGGTACGAACCGGCGTGCGGCCGACAAATGCTGCGTTTCCGGCAGTGCTCGGTTTCAACCAGGCCTTCGTGCCGCCACCGATGTTGCAGCCTTGAAGTCTTTCGCGGGCTAACCCGATAGCGGCAAACATTATTAGATTGGCAATTGCCCAGGCTTGAGGTCCGTGAGCGGGACACATGTGTGAGTTGCGGCAATCATTAGGCCAGTGCGCCGGTAGTTCTGGATTGCATTTCATCGACTCCTGGGATAAACAAAACTACACTAATCACCCGAACGCGAGGGGAGGTGACTTCATGGCATTCAAAATAACTGTTAACGGCCGGCCCAGGACTGTCGACGTACCTGCCGACATGCCTTTGTTATGGGTGATCAGAGAGGTCCTGAATATGCCCGGCACAAAGTTCGGTTGCGGGATGTCTCTATGTGGCGCCTGCACCGTCCATGTCAATGGTGAGGCCACGCGTTCCTGCGTCACCTCGATCGCGGAAGTTGCCGGTAAACAAATCGCCACCATTGAAGGGCTCTCAGCCAACGGCAACCACCCCCTGCAAAAGGCCTGGATGGATATCGACGTGGCCCAGTGTGGCTATTGCCAGGCCGGGCAGATAATGTCCGCGGCCGCTTTGCTAAAAAAGCATCCCCATCCGACCGACCAGCAGATTGATAGCGCGATGGAGGGCAACTTGTGCCGCTGTGGAACCTACCTGCGCATCCGCGAGGCGATTCATAAGGCGGCGTCGGAATAAGGATGGAGGTGCGCATCGTTCCTCAAAACCAGGACAATAGAATTCATCGTGACTGCGGCAGGAGGTCCCCGTGAAGAACAGTTCGCTTAGTCGTCGGGCATTCCTACAAGTGACAGCGGTCGGTGGTGGCGCAATGCTGCTGGGTTTGTATTTCAAACCCACCGCCTTCGCGCAAAACCAACCCCCTCCGGTTATTCCGGTTCCCAGCTCTTTCATACGCATCGCGGCCGACGGAAGCGTGACGATCATCGCCAAGAATCCGGAGATCGGGCAGGGCGTGAAGACTTCTCTGCCTATGATGATCGCCGAAGAACTGGATGTCGATTGGAAAGATGTGCGAATCGAACAGGCCGATCTCGATGGCACGAAGTATTCAGGTCAGTTCGCCGGCGGCAGCACTTCCACGCCCAACAGCTGGAATCCGATGCGGCAAGTGGGCGCAGCCGCGCGAGCAATGCTCGTCACCGCGGCGGCGCAAACATGGGGTGTGCCAGAATCAGAATGCGCCACCTCGTCCGGCAAAGTCATGCATCAGGCGAGCAAACGTTCCCTTGGATACGGCAAGCTGGCCGCGAAAGCCGCCGTCCTGACGCCGCCGGATCTGGAAAAGGTGAAGCTGAAAGATCCCAGGGACTACAAGATCATTGGGACACCGCAACGCGGAGTGGACAACCTGGCCATCGTAACCGGCAAGCCGTTGTACGGAATCGACTTTACCCTGCCAGGAATGCTGTGGGCGGTGTTTGCCAAGTGTCCGGTCTTTGGCGGCAAAGTCGTTTCCGCGAACCTCGACACGGTAAAGGCAATGCCCGGCGTTCGTCATGCCTTTGTTGTCGAAGGCGGCACTGAACTGAGCGGGCTATTGAGCGGGGTGGCAATTGTCGCCGATCGCTGGTGGCAGGCAAAAACAGCCCGAGAGAAATTGGCAGTAAAGTGGGACGAAGGAGCAACAGCCTCGCAGAGCAGCGAAGGTTTTGCGCGCCAGGCTGAAGCGCTTGCCAAGGAGAAACCAGCCAGATCTCTTCGCGCGGACGGTGATATCGACGCCGGTTTCAAGAGTGCTGCAAAAACCATCGAAGCTGCCTACTCATATCCCTTTATCGCGCATGCTCCCATGGAGCCGCAGAACTGCACTGCACAGTTCAAGGATGGGAAGCTGGAGATCTGGGCTCCCAGCCAGACACCGCAGGCCGGCCTTAACCTCGTCGCGCGGACGACTGGTTTGGCTCCGACCGATATCAAGCTTCATCTCACGCGCATCGGCGGCGGCTTTGGCCGGCGGCTGAGCAACGACTACGTGGCCGAGGCGGCGTGGATTGCCAAGACAATTGGCGTTCCGGTCAAATTGTTGTGGACGCGCGAAGACGATATGGCGCACGATTTTTATAGACCGGCCGGATTTCACTTCCTCAAAGGCGGCCTCGATGCCTCTGGCCGGCTGATCGCCTGGCGCAATCACTTTGTGACCTTTGGCTCGGGAGAGAGATTTGGCAGCAGCGCCGGAATCAATGCGACGGAGTTTCCTGCGCGCTTTGTTCCGAACTTCGCTCTCGATACATCGGTGATGGCCTCGGGTGTACCGACCGGAGCCCTGCGTGCTCCCGGAAGTAACGCCATTGCCTTCGTAATGCAATCGTTCATAGACGAACTCGCACAAGCCGCCGGCAAAGATCCAATTCAATTTCGCTATGCGCTGCTCGATACTCCACCGCTGCCGTTGCCGGCAACTGGTGGACCCGGCGTTGGATTCAACGCCAAGCGCATGCGCGGCGTGCTTGAGTTCGTGGCGGCGAAATCACGTTGGGGAATGCGACGGCTACCGCAGGGAACCGGAGAAGGCGTAGCCTTTCACTTCAGTCACGCGGGATATTTTGCCGAAGTGGCGGAGGTCAGCATCGACAGCGCGAATAAGGTGCGAGTCAACAAGGTTTGGGTAGCGGGAGATATCGGTAGCCAGATCGTCAACCCGCTGAACGCCGTCAACCAGGTGCAGGGCTCGATCATTGAGGGACTCAGCCATTTAATGGGATATCAAATTACCATCAGGAACGGCCGCGCAGTCGAAAAGAATTTTGATGAATACACACCAATGCGCATTTCCGAAGCGCCTCCTGAGATCGAAGCGCACTTCCTGAAAACTGAATTCCCTCCCACGGGACTAGGCGAGCCGGCGTTGCCTCCAATCCTTCCCGCAGTTTGCAACGCGATCTTTGTGGTGACCGGGAAACGCATTCGCTCCCTGCCGCTTTCAAAGCACGGTTTCAGTTGGGCGTAGTGCGGGTTGGGTCTTTGGTCTTGGGTCTTTGGCCTTGGGTCTTTGGCCTTTGGTCTGTGGTCTGTGGTCTTCGCTCCTCGGACCGCACGCTTCCAGCGTGCCGAGTTGACCCTGGTTCTCTTTGCCCTTTGCCCTTTGCCCCTTGCTTCTGGGACCGCACGCTTCCAGCGTGCTGACTTGCCCTTTACCCCTTGCCCCTCTCCCGCGTTTCGCAATCCGCAATTCTTCCCCGTCTGGGCTATAATCTGACCTGTTTCCCGCTCGGCCGCTGCACTGTGGATTTCCACGTTGTGCCTGGCTGCATATTTGCGCAATTCTTGGCCTCGAGGAAGGTCCGTTTTTATGGCTACAAAATATCCTGGTTCGAAACTAAAGGCTTATTCCCCCAGGGCAATCGTCAGCGCGACTCCGTCAGAACGGCGCCACCGGCTGCGCCGCCTTTGGCTGCCCGGAGTGTTGATTCTCGGTCTGGCCGCGGGTGGCCTGACCGGCATCCTCGCCGCCTACGAGTTGAATTACTCACGCGCGGCCGGTGAAGTTGCCGCCCTGGCGACATATCGCCCCAGCGTGATCACGCGCGTCTACGCCGACGACGAAAAGACGGTCATAGGAGAGTTTGCACTCGAAAAAAGAATACCGCTCAAATACGAAGAGATCCCGCCGGTGATGAAGAACGCAATCCTCGCGGTCGAGGATGCACGTTTCTACGATCATATTGGGATTGATCCCATTCGCATTGTTGGCGCCACCTGGAAAAATCTAACCACGGAAAAGGTTGAAGGTGGATCCACGCTCACTCAGCAGCTCGCCAAGAACCTTTTTCTTTCCAAGGAGCAGACCCTTAAACGCAAGTTCAACGAATGGGCCCTGGCACTCCAGATCGAGCGTTACTACACCAAGAGCCAGATTATGGAGCTGTACGCCAACCACATTTTTCTCGGCGCCAACGCCTATGGCGTCGAAGCCGGTGCGGAAACTTATTTCGGCAAACAGGCCAAAGACTTAACCATCGGCGAGGCCGCGCTTCTGGCCGGCGTACCTAAGGCTCCCACAGATTATTCACCGCTGAACAACCCGGCACGCGCCAAGGAAAGGCGAGATCTGGTTCTCGACTTGATGGCCAAGAACGGTTTTGCAACGCAGTCCGAGGTTGACGCGGCCAAGGCAAAAC
>Ga0209797_10001364_pt1 | contig 12209 bp, 15 predicted proteins | sample DOMMetBare3Fresh_2_FD_187472 | JGI IMG/M metagenome (GOLD analysis project Ga0209797, IMG submission 187472) | Wetland sediment microbial communities from St. Louis River estuary, USA, under dissolved organic matter induced mercury methylation -... | ecosystem: Environmental > Aquatic >...
GGCCTCCACGCGCTTCAACTTCTCCGGCCGCACGGGGATCGCCCCGTTGGCGAAGATGGCCTCGAAGGTGGCGCGAATCGCGGCATGGCCGACCACGCGCGGCCCGCCCGGGTGCACGCAGACGATCTCGTCGTCGTCGGACCAGACGGCCATCAGGCGTTCGAGGTCGGCACGCTGCAGCGATTCGTAGAACTGCGTCTCGACATCGTCGACCGAGGCCATCAACGCGGCGGTCTGTGCTTTGGGGCGTGGCATGGCGGGGATTGTAGAGACGCACGCATGCCTATACGCTGCGCGCCGAACACCTGCCGACCATGAAGCCCGACGCCATGCCCGACTGGACCGAGCGCAGCCGCGAGTTGTCGGCGCTGCTCGCGCGCACCGCGCTGGGCGACCGCGCGGCGTTCGCCCAGCTCTACGACCGCACCAGTGGGCATCTGTTCGCGGTGCTGCTGCGCGTGCAGCGCGACCGTGCCCAGGCCGAAGACCTGCTGCAGGAGGTGTACGTGAGCGTCTGGCGCGCCGCGGGCGGTTTCGACGCCGCGCGCAGCCAGCCACTGACCTGGCTCACCAGCATTGCGCGCAACCGTGCCATCGACAGCCTGCGTCGCGCCCAGTTGCAACCGAGGCTGGTGTCGACCACGCGCGACGACGATGACGACGACGACTCGCCCGACGCCATCGAACGGGCGGGCAGCGACGGCCCCGGCCCGCTCGAGTTGCTGGACCGCGCCTGCGATGCGCGCCAGCTGAACCAGTGCCTGAACGGCTTGTCGGCCACCCAGCGCCAGAGCGTGGCGCTGGCCTTCTTCGACGGCCTGTCGCACGCCGAGGTGGCCGAGCACCTGAAGCAGCCATTGGGCACCGTGAAATCGTGGCTGCGGCGTGCGCTGCAGTCGCTCAAGCAATGCCTGGATCAGGCGGCCGCGCGCGACGTCGCGGCTTCCAGCGGTTGACGCCATGGATTACGCCAAACCGTCATTGGCCGACGCCCTGGCGCAGCGCTACGCCATTGGCACGCTGCGCGGCGGCGCGCGGCGGCGCTACGAGGCCTTGCTGCCCGGGCACCCGCTGATGCGCGATGCACTGGCACAGTGGCACGCGCGGCTGATGCCGCTGACGACGGCCATTGCGCCGCAGACGCCGCCGCGCCAAGTCTGGCAGCGCATCGAGCAGCGTCTGTGGCCGGCGGCAGCCATGTCGCCACCAAGCTGGTGGCAGCGACTGTCGCTGTGGCGCGGCGTCTCGGCACTGGCCAGCGTCGCGACCTTGGGCCTGGCGCTGATGCTCGTACTGCCCGGCCCGGCGCAGCCGCCGGTGGTGGTGGTGCTGCAAGGTACCGGCGGCGCCGCGCAAGGCGTCAACAGCTTCGTGGCCAGCGTCAGCGCCGATGGCCGCGCGCTGGTGACGCGGCCTCTGCTGCCGGTGAGCCTTGAGGCCAACCGCGTGCTTGAGCTGTGGTCGGTGCCGCCCGAGGGGGCGCCGCTCTCGCTGGGCCTGATCGCGGCCGACGGCTCGACGGTGATCTCGCGGCAGAAGCTGCCCGCATCGTTGCTCAAGGGCGGCACCGCCGCCTTGGCTGTCAGCGTCGAGCCACCGGGCGGCTCGCCCACCGGCGCGCCGACCGGCCCGGTGGTCTACGCCGGCAAGCTGCAGCTGTAGCGGCGTCAGTGACCGCCGGCAGGACGGGCACCCGGCGCCAGCCGATAGACCGTGCCGCAGTAAGGGCACTTGCCTTCGCCGGTGGTGGCCACGTCGATGAACACCCGCGGGTGGTTGCTCCACAGCGCCATCTTCGGGTTGGGGCAGAAGACCACGCCGGGGCCATGCAGGTCAGCTGCGGCGACGTCGATCACGGCCTGGGGGGTCAGGGTAGCGCTCATCACTGAATTGCCGTCGGGCTCAGACGCGCGTCAGCCACTCGGCGTACTTCGGGTTGCGGCCATTGACGATGTCGAAGAACGCCGCCTGGATCTTCTCGGTGATCGGCCCACGCGAGCCGCTGCCGAGCTCGATCCGGTCAAGTTCGCGGATCGGCGTCACCTCAGCCGCGGTGCCGGTGAAGAAAGCCTCGTCACAGATATAGACCTCGTCGCGGGTGATGCGCTTTTCGACCAGCTTGAGACCGAGGTCCTGGCAGATCGCGAAGATGGTGTTGCGCGTGATGCCGTTGAGCGCACCGGCCGAAAGGTCGGGCGTGTACACCACGCCGCTCTTGATGACGAAGATGTTCTCGCCCGCCCCCTCGCTGACGAAGCCCGACGGGTCCAGCAACAGCGCCTCGTCGTAGCCCTCGTCGGTGACTTCCATGTTGGCCAGGATCGAATTGGTGTAGTTGCTCACCGCCTTGGCCTGCGTCATCGTGATGTTGACGTGGTGGCGGGTGTAGCTCGAGGTCTTGACGCGAATGCCGCGCTTCATCCCCTCTTCACCCAGGTAGGCACCCCAGGGCCACGCAGCCACCATCAGGTGGATCTGGTTGCCCTTGGGTGAGACCCCCAACTTGTGTGATCCGATCCAGGTCAGCGGACGGATGTAACAGCTTTCCAGGCCGTTGACGCGCACCACTTCGCGCTGCGCATCCATCACCTGCTGCATGGAAAAAGGAATCTTCATGCGCAGGATCTTGGCGCTGTTGAAGAGGCGTTCGGTGTGCTCCTGGAGCCGGAATATGGCAGTGCCGCCAACGGCGTTGTAAGCCCGCACTCCCTCGAAAGCGCCACAGCCGTAGTGCAACGTGTGGGTGAGGACGTGGATCTTGGCGTCGCGCCATTCGACCAGCTGGCCGTCCATCCAGATCTTGCCGTCGCGGTCGGACATCGACATGGCCATGCTCCAACGTTGTCTTCACTGTAACCAGAACGGGAATTCTATGCGGCGCATGCAGGGCAGGACGGATGGCGCGCGGCCACGCCGGACTGTTGTTCGACCCCCGGTTCGAGGGGGTGTGAAACGTTGAGTCGCACCGTTGATCGCGCCATAGTGCACGCATGGGTTGAGGCGGGCAAATCGCCCTTCCGAGATCGTTGTTTGTTCCATCAAGAGTGCGTCCCTGAAATACATCCATGAAATCCGTTGTTTCCGCAATCGCCCTGACCATCGCTGTGGCTTGGTCCTTCCCAGTGCTTGCTGCAAATGACAGCGCCGCCTGCTCGTCAGGGAGCACCACTTCGGATGCGGCGGCCTGCGAAGGCTTGTTTACCGGCAACTCCTACGTCCTGGCGCTCGCCGGCCTCGGCGCCGTCGGTTTCATAGCCAGCCGCCGCCGCAAGAACTGACCGGCCTGCGGCATGAAAGGGCCCCGCCGAGGCGGGGCTTTTTCGTGGCTTAGTCGGATCGTATGAGTCGCCAATTCCTGCAGCGCCCGGCGGCGAATTCGATCTCGACGATGGCGCCCGATTCGTCGCGCCAGGAGAACGTCTCCGGCTCGTCTCGCACTTTATGTCCGAGGCTGTGTGTGAGTTTGATGACGTCCATCAATCGCATGCCGGCCTGCAGCTTGGCGTGCAGCATCACGGCGCTGGGCACATGGCCGACAGGCGCCCCTGCGGCCAGGCGCATCGCGCGCAATGCGCGGTTGAACTGCAGCAGCAGCCAGAACACGACGACGGTGGCGGCCAGGAGCACGCCACCCCAACCGTAGCCAAAGTAACCGACGACAAGGGCCACCACGGCCAGCGCCCATCCCAGGGTGGCGTTCATTGCCTTACAGCCCGCGCAGGATGTCGATGGCCTGCTCGACGCGTTCCACAGGGTGGATCACCAGACCTTCGATTGGCCTTTTCGGCGCATTGGCCTTGGGCACCACGGCCACCGAGAAGCCGAGCTTGGCGGCTTCTTTCAGCCGCTCCTGACCGCGCGGTGCCGGGCGCACTTCGCCGGCCAGGCCGACCTCGCCGAAGGCGATGAAGCCGCGCGGCAGCGGTTTGCCACGCAGGCTGCTCTGGATCGCCAGCAGCACCGCAAGGTCGGCTGCGGGTTCGCTGATGCGCACGCCGCCCACCGCGTTGACGAACACGTCCTGGTCCATGCAGGCCACGCCAGCATGGCGGTGCAACACGGCCAGCAGCATCGCCAGGCGATCGCGGTCGAGGCCCACCGACAGCCGCCGCGGGCTCGGCCCGCCGCTGTCGACCAGCGCCTGGATCTCCACCAGCAGCGGTCGCGTGCCTTCGAGCGTGACCAGCACGCAGGAGCCCGGCACCGGCTCGCCATGGGTGGACAGAAAGATCGCGCTCGGGTTGGCCACGCCCTTCAAGCCGCGCTCGGTCATTGCGAAGACGCCGATTTCGTTGACCGCGCCGAAGCGGTTCTTGATCGCGCGCACCAGGCGAAAGCTCGAATGCGTGTCGCCCTCGAAGTACAGCACCGTGTCGACAATGTGCTCGAGCACGCGCGGCCCGGCCAGCGTGCCGTCTTTCGTGACGTGGCCGACCAGCACCATCGCGCAGCCGCGTGCCTTGGCCGTGCGCGTGAGCTGCGCCGCGCACTCGCGTACCTGGGCCACCGAGCCTGGGGCCGACGTGAGCTGCTCGGAGTAAAGGGTCTGGATCGAGTCGATGACGCAGAAGTCCGGCGCCTCGGTCTCGATCGCAGCCAGGATTCTTTCGAGATGGATCTCCGCCAGCACGCGCACGCGCAACCCATTCAGACCGAGCCGGCGCGCGCGCAACGCCACTTGGGCGCCGCTTTCCTCGCCGGTCACGTACAGCGCCTTCATGTGTTCTGACAGCGTGTCCACCGCCTGCAGCAGCAAGGTGCTCTTGCCGATGCCGGGGTCGCCGCCGATCAGTACCACGCCGCCCGGCACGATGCCGCCGCCGAGCACACGGTCGAGTTCGCCCTGGCCGGTAGGCGAGCGCGCCACATCGGCAGCGTCGATCTCGGCCAGCGTGGCCACCGCCGCCGTCTTGGCCAGCGGTTGGAAGCGGTGCCGCGTCGCTGCGGCAGACTCGGTCACGCCTTCTTCCAGCGTGTTCCAGGCGTCGCAGTGCGGGCATTTGCCGAGCCACTTCGGGCTCGTGCCGCCGCATTCACTGCAGGTGTAGATCGTCTTGTTGTCCTTGGCCATCCGCGCATTGTCGCGGCCATGGCCGCGTGGCTCAGTTGTCGACTTTGGAGCGCGCGGCCTTGACCTGTCCGCGCTGCGCCTTGCCCTCTAGCCGGCGCAGCTTGGAGCCGTAGGTCGGCTTGGTCGCCTTGCGCTTGCGCGGCGGCGTGGCGACGGATTGCACCAGTGCATTCAGCCGCGCCAGCGCATCGGCGCGGTTCATCTCCAGGCTGCGATGCTCCTGCGCCTTCATCACCACCACGCCTTCGAGCGTGATGCGCGAATCGGCCAGTGCCAGCAAGCGCTCCTTCACGTCGGCGGGCAGCGACGATGCCCCGATATCGAACCGCAGGTGCACGGCGTTCGAGACCTTGTTGACGTTCTGCCCGCCCGCACCCTGGGCGCGGATCGAGGTCAACGTGACCTCGTCCGGATCGACCGTGAGCGGTGCGGCCTTCACCGCCGCGGCAACATCACTGCGTCGGGTTGGTGCCGCGCACCTTCTGCACCACGAACAACAACACCAGCGCACCGATCACCGACGCAATCCAGCCCGCGGCCTCGCCGACGGCGTACATGCCGAGTGCCTGCCCGACATAGCCCGCGGCCAGCGAGCCGCCGATACCCAGCAGTCCGGTCAGGATCCAGCCCATCTTCTGATCACCCGGCATGATGAAGCGCGCGATCGCGCCGACGATCAAGCCGACGATGATCGTCCACAGCAAGTGACCCATGCATGTCTCCAGTTCGGGTTTGGGGTGGCGCGATGATAGACAGCGACGCCGCAGCGTCAAGCCGGCGCTGCAATCGCTGCCCCATGCACCGGCACCCGCGCCGCCAGCGCGCACATCAACTCGTAGCCGATGGTGCCGGCCGAGTGCGCTACTTCGTCGATCGGCAGCAGCGAGCCGTGCGGCCCGCGGCCCCAAAGAGTGACTTCGCTACCGATGCCAGCGTCGCGTGTCGGCGTCAGGTCGACCGCGACCATGTCCATGCTGACGCGGCCGATGGTTCGCGTGCGCACGCCGTTCACCAGCACCGGCGTGCCGGTGGCGCAGTGGCGTGGGTAGCCGTCGGCATAGCCGCACGCAACGATGCCGATGCGCAGCGGTGCCTCGGCGGTGAAGCTGCTGCCGTAGCCGACGCTGTCGCCGGGCCGCAGGGATTGCGTCGCGATCAGTCGCGAGCGCAGTGTCATCGTCGGCTGCAAGCCCCAGTGCGCGATGTCGCGCACTGGGAAATCGGGTGCGCTGCCGTAGCAGAGGATGCCGGCGCGAACCCAGTCGCTGCGCAGTCGATGCCGCAGAATGGCGGCACTGTTGGCAAGCGATCGTTCGCCCGGCAGGTCGGCCGTCGCGGCCTCGAACGCCGTGACCTGGTGCGCAATGCCACGCGAGCTTTCCGACTGCTCATCGGCGTCGGAAAAGTGTGTCATCAGCGAGATTTCATCGACCTGCGGCAGCGCGTTCACGCGCGCCCACGCCGCGCGAAAGGCCGCGGGCGCGAACCCCAGCCGGTTCATGCCACTGTTCAGCTTCAGGAACACGCGGTGCGGCGTGTGTGTCTTGTGCGCGGCCAGCCAGTCGATCTGCGCACTGCAATGCACCACATGCCAAAGGTTCAGGCGCGAACACAGCTCGAGGTCGCGCGGCTCGAACGCGCCTTCGAGTAGCAGCACCGGGCCGCGCCAGCCGCAGGCGCGTATGCGTTCGGCCTCGGCCAGGTCGAGCAGCGCAAAGCCGTCGGCGCCGCGCAGGCCGTCGAACACACGTTCGATGCCATGGCCGTAGGCATTGGCCTTGACCACGGCCCAGACCTTCGCGTCGGGTGCAGCAGCCCGCGCGCGCGCCAGGTTGTGCGCCAACGCGTCGGAGTGGATCAGGGCTTCTATCGGGCGCGGCATGGCGGCATTCTGCCCGCAGCCATGCGCAGAAAAAAGTACATGCTATAACGCGGCGCCCACCCAGAGGCCGATACGGAGACACGACGCTGCGCCGCGCATGAAACGAGGCTTCTACACGATCATGTCGGCGCAGTTCTTCAGCTCGCTGGCCGATAACGCCTTGTTCGTGGCCGCCGTCGAGCTGTTGCGCACATCGGGTGGCGGCGAGTGGCAACGGGCCGCGCTGGTGCCGATGTTCGCGCTGTTCTACGTTGTACTCGCCCCATTCGTCGGCGCCTTTGCCGATGCCTTGCCCAAGGGCAAGGTGATGTTCGTCTCCAACAGCATCAAGGTGGTGGGCTGCCTGCTGATGCTCTTCGGCACCCACCCGCTGCTGTCCTATGCGGTGGTCGGCCTCGGCGCGGCGGCATATTCACCGGCCAAGTACGGCATCCTCACCGAACTGCTGCCGCCGTCGCAACTGGTCAAGGCCAACGGCTGGATCGAGGGCCTGACCATCGGCTCGATCATCCTGGGCGTGCTGCTTGGTGGCCAGTTGGTGGGGCCGAAGATTGCGCCGTTGCTGCTCGGCTTCGACCTGCCGGCTTTCGATACCGGCGTGGACACCCCGCCCGAGGCGGCGATCGCTTCGTTGGTTGGCTTGTACGTGATTGCCGCGCTGTTCAATTTGCGCATCCCGCGCACCGAATCGCCGTTGCAGCCGATCGCCCATGGCCCGTTGGCCCTCGTGCGGGACTTCTCGCAATGCAACGCGCGGCTGTGGTCCGACAAGCTGGGCCAGATTTCGCTGGCCACGACCACGCTCTTCTGGGGCGTGTCGGGCAATCTTCGCTACATCGTACTGGCCTGGGCAGCAGTGGCGTTGGGCTACGGCACGACGCAGGCGTCGAGCCTGGTCGGCGTGGTCGCGATCGGCACGGCGGTCGGCGCGATCGCGGCCTCGGTCGCGATGAAGCTCGATCGCGCCACCGGGGTCATTCCGCTGGGCGTTGCGATGGGCCTGCTGGTGATCGGCATGAACTTCATCACCAACGTCTGGGCTGCGGCGCCGTTCCTCATCGTGCTCGGTGCCATCGGCGGCTACCTGGTGGTGCCGATGAATGCGCTGCTGCAGCACCGCGGCCACAACCTGATGGGCGCTGGCCGCTCGATCGCCGTGCAGAACTTCAACGAGCAGGCCTGCATCCTGGGCCTCGGTGCTTTCTACACCGCGATGACCAAGTACGGCGTATCCGCCTTCGGTGCCATCACGCTGTTCGGCGTGGTCGTCGCAGGCACGATGGAGTTGATCCGCCGCTGGCACCGCGACAACACGATCACGCACCGTGACGAGGTCGAGCGGCTGCTCGCCATCGCGCGCTCGGACCCGCATTGACTTCGGCCCCGCACGTTCGCGCCGGGGTGCTGCCGGCGCTGGCGCTGGTCTTGAATGCCTTCGTCTGGGGCGTTTCATGGTGGCCGTTTCGCCAGCTCGAGGGCGCCGGGCTGCACCCGCTATGGGCCACCACGCTGATCTATGCGTTCGCCGTGGCCGTCATCACGCTGGCCCGGCCGGACGCCTGGCGCGAGTTGTTCGCCCACCCGGCACTGTGGCTGCTGGTGCTGGCCTCCGGCAGTACCAACGCCGCATTCAACTGGGCGGTGACGATCGGCGACGTGGTGCGCGTCGTGCTGCTGTTCTACCTGATGCCGCTGTGGGCGGTGCTGCTCGCGCGGCTGCTGCTGCACGAGCGCCTGACCCGTGAGGCGGGGCTGCGCGTGGCGCTGGCGCTGGTCGGTGCACTGGTGATCCTGTGGCCGCCGGGCGGTGGGTGGCCTCTGCCACGCAGCTTGCCTGAGGCGCTGGGCGTGCTCGGCGGCTTTTCCTTCGCGCTCAACAACGTGATGTTGCGGCGCGAGGCGGCCCGCAGCGAGGGTGCCCGTGCGCTGGCGATGTTCGTCGGCGGCGCGCTGGTGGCCGGCCTGCTGGCTTTGCTGCTCACGCCGAGCGGCGCTGTGCCGCCGTTGCCGCCGGCCGCGCCGGGTTGGCTGGCCGGCGCGTTGCTGCTGGCGGCCTTCTTCCTGGTCGGCAACCTCGCGTTGCAGTTCGGCGCCACCCGACTGCCGGCCAACGCCACCGCAGTGATCATGCTCACCGAAGTGCTGTTCGCCAGCGTCTCGGCGCTTGTACTCGGCGCGGGTACGCTCGATGCGAGTATCGTCACTGGAGGCGCTTGCATCATCGGCGCTGCGCTGCTGGCGGCGCGCGAGCACGCCGCGTCATGAGTCAGTGCGGCGGATCCAGCGGCATCGGCCGGCTTTGCAGCGCGCCGGGCCGGCTGCTGACGTAACCCTCGGCAGGCGCGGCCATCCGCACGCCCAGCGTGCGCAGGCTGCGCCGCAGGGCCTCGTCGTCGAGCGGCTTGGCCAGGTAGGCGTCGCAGCCCGCGAAGCTGCCGCGCACGCGGTCGGTCGCGGCTGCATGGCCCGAGACCATCAGCACCATCGGACTCATAGCGGCGCCCAGCCCGCGGCGCTTTTGCTTGATCTGCTGGCACAGCGCCAGGCCATCGAGTTCGCTGTGCGCCCCCAGGTCGACGTCGAGGAAGACCACGTCGAAGTTGCGTTGGCCGAGCAGTTCGAGCGCCCGCTGGCTGTCGGCGGCGGTCTCGGTGCGCAGGCCCAGGGCCTGCAATTGGCGCTCGAGAGAGCGCAGCGCAATCTCGCTGTCATCGACCAACAGCGCTTCGGTGGGGGCACTCACATCGTTGGCGCGCCTTGCAGATTCACGGTTACGGATCGCGGGTGGCGCGACCGGTTTGTGTGCCGGGGCTTGTGCAGACGGCTCGGGCATTGCCGCTGCCTGGGCCTGCGAACGGCGCATCGAGACCGTCGCGTCGAGTTCGCGGAAGACCTGCAGCGGGTCGATCGGACGCATCATCCAGGCCAGCGCGCCGTCGGGCGCGAGCGAGCCGATGAACACCGTGTCGGCCACGCGGTCGGCCCCGAGCACCTCATCGAGCGTTCCGGCATGGTCCGCGTCCGCGATCACGAAGTCGGCGCCGGCGAGCGACTCGGCCTCCTGGTAGGCCGGAACACGCGAACCCGACAGGCGAAGGTATGACACCAGCGCGCTGCGCTCGAAATCGCCAAAGCCGAGCAGCGCGACACGCTGCGCTGCAGGCACCGACATTGCACTCATGAAACCTCTGCCATTCGCAACAGCGCATGTTCCTCGGCCGCCGCCAGTGCGTCAACGCGAACGGACCCCTAGAACCGCTGGCCGCTCCGGCAAGACGCTACGATGCGGGACCGAATGCGCGGCACGCACACCTTCCACCCACCGCCCCGAGGGACCCATCATGCCCGAACGCTCGCTCTACGATTTTTCCGCGATCTCGATCGCCGGCCGGCGGGCCGACTTTGCCGCCCAGCGCGGCAAGGTGTTCCTGATCGTCAACACCGCCAGTGCCTGCGGCTTCACGCCACAGTTCAAGGGGCTGGAGAAGCTGTGGCAGGACTACGCCGAGCGCGGGCTGGTGGTGGTCGGGTTTCCGTGCAACCAGTTCGGTGCGCAGGACCCCGGCAGCAACGACGAGATTTCCTCGTTCTGCGAAATGAACTACGGCGTCAGCTTCCCGATGATGGCCAAGGTCGACGTCAACGGCGCCAGCGCCGAGCCGCTTTGGACGTGGCTGAAGGGTGAAGCGCCTGGCCTGCTGGGCAGCAAGGCCATCAAGTGGAACTTCACCAAGTTCCTGGTCGGCCGTGACGGACAGGTCATCGAGCGCTATGCGCCCAACGACGAGCCCGAAAGCCTGCGGCGCGACATCGAAGCCGCGTTGTCTGCGAAGGCACCTTGAAAGCGACAGGCATGTTCAAGCACCTCGAACCCTACGCCGGCGACCCGATCCTGAGCCTCAACGAGGCCTTCCACGCTGACCCGCGGCGGCACAAGGTCAACCTGTCGATCGGCATCTACTTCGACGACGACGGCCGCATCCCGGTGCTCGGCTGCGTGCACGACGCGGAGGCGCAGATGCTGGCGGCCGCAGGCCCGAAGCCTTACCTGCCGATCGAAGGCGCGGCGGCGATGCGCACGGCCGTGCAGGCGCTGCTGTTCGGTGCCAGCCATGAGGCGGTGACAAGCGGCCGCGTTGCCACGCTGCAGACGGTCGGCTCGTCGGGCGGCCTGAAGGTCGGCGCGGATTTCCTCAAGCGCTGGCTGCCCGGCAGCGGCGTCTGGATCAGCGACCCGAGCTGGGACAACCACCGCGCGATGTTCGAAGGCGCCGGCCTGGCGGTGCACCCGTACCCGTATTACGACGCGAGCAGCGGAGGTTTGAAGTTCGACGCCATGCTGGCCACGCTGCGCACGCTGCCGGCCAGGAGCGTGGTGCTGCTGCATGCCTGCTGCCACAACCCGACCGGCGTCGACCTGACGCGCGTGCAGTGGGAACGACTCGTGCCCGTGCTGCGCGAGCGCGAATTGCTGCCGTACCTGGACATCGCCTACCAGGGCTACGGTGACGGCATCGAGGAAGACGCCTTCGCGATCCGCCTGCTGGCCTCGGCCGGCCTCACCTTCTTCGTCGCCAACTCGTTCTCCAAGAGCATGAGCGTGTACGGCGAGCGCGCCGGCGCCTTGAGCGTGGTCTGCGCCGACAAGGCCGAGGCCGAACTCGTGCTCGGCCAGATGAAGGCCACCGTGCGCCGCAACTACTCGAGCCCGGCGATCCACGCCGCGGGCATCGTGAGCCGCGTGCTCACCGACCCGGCGCTGCGCGCGGCGTGGGAGGGCGATGTCGCAGCGATGCGCGAGCGCATCCTCACGATGCGCCGACGCCTGCACGACGTGCTCGTGGCCAAGCGCCCGGGCCGCGACTTCGGCTACTTCCTGACCCAGCGCGGCATGTTCAGTTACACCGGTCTGAGCCCGACGCAGGTGGACCGGCTGAAGGACGAGTTCGGCGTCTACCTCGTGCGCTCGGGTCGGATGTGCGTGGCGGGGCTGAACACGAAGAACGTCGAGCCGGTGGCGGCGGCGATGGCCGCCGTGCTCGACTGATACCAATCTGCGTTCATTCGTATAGACGCTAAGTTCTCAGCAAGCGGCCCGTTGCTGGCCTGGGCCATCATCTCGCTTCGGCGAGGATTGGCTGACTGCCAGCCTGCCGGGTCCCGGCCCGGCGGCCGGGTAACTTTCATTTGCGGCCCCAAATGAAAGTCACCAAAGCAAAGAGGCTGAATGCAAAACCTCTCAGCTCGTTCTTCGCG
>Ga0209797_10001365_pt1 | contig 12207 bp, 11 predicted proteins | sample DOMMetBare3Fresh_2_FD_187472 | JGI IMG/M metagenome (GOLD analysis project Ga0209797, IMG submission 187472) | Wetland sediment microbial communities from St. Louis River estuary, USA, under dissolved organic matter induced mercury methylation -... | ecosystem: Environmental > Aquatic >...
TTGGCACCTGGGTCGACTTTGCTCTGGTACCGCGTTGCACACCACAGGGTCACTTTTAATCAAACGCAACGCGGCAAAATAGAGATATTTTCGCGCCAGCGCCGAGCCGCGTTTGGTCAATTTAAGTTTGCCATGGTCTTGCCCGCTGTTCTTCTTCAGGTTCAGCCCCAAGGCTTTTAGATAGCTACGAGCACAGCCAAAATGCCGTGGGTCTGAGTGCAAGCCGATCACTATCGCGGTGGTCACTATGCCGATAGTCAGGCCCATTTCTTTCAATCCAGGCTCCGCTTTGACGACGGCTTCCGGTGCTTGGTCACCGAATCTAAAGCCAGTAACGGCAACAATTCCGGCCAATGCCGGCTTAAAAAGGCTTCAAGGCGGTTCTGGTTACGTTCATGCTGGCTTTGATGCAGCTCGTATTCCCGCCGATAGGTATTCAGTTTCCGCTCTTTGTCGTTCAACTCATGCCACGGTTTGGTGAGCCCTTCCTTGTACAATCAGGCAATCAACCAGGCAGTTTTGGCATCATTCAGGCTCGGCCCCCCATCATAAATCTCTTTGGTGTCATGCACCAACTTGGCGCTGGCTTGGTGGATCGTAAAGCCTGCTTGTCTGAATTGGTAGCGCAGGGCATCGCCATACGTGCTCCTCGATTCCATGATCACCGTGATAGAGGTGTTTAGTTGTTTGAGTTCATTAATCAACTCAGCGGTCTGCTCTAAGTGGTTCCACTGTATTAATACCGATTCGCTCAGCTCGGTGTTCGATAGCAAGGCGAACTGCTGTTCTTTGACTTCATCGACCGCAAAAAACCAAGGCTTGCCCGGCAAACTCTTGTCTCAGTTGTGGCCAGTTAATGTAATTGACTTTTTTGGTACGATAGTTATGCTTCTTCATAGCGGGAATACTTCCAACGGTCAGGGCTTTTTGTAAGTGTTGAAAAAAGTCTATTTTGAGGACCCCGCTCTTCTTTGGAAGACTTTACTATAGCTGACTTCGCATAATGTCCAAGTTAATAATATAGTTTCCGAGAAAAAAGCGTCGTCTGGAATATAAGGGAGAACGGAAAAATTATTAACTATAGACAGTGAGGGAATGGGTGATAATAGCTGCATTTTTGCTCAAATGGGCAACAAACTATGGATGATCGTATATTGAGACATTTAATAACTGGAGCCAGTGGTTTTGTAGGCAAACCGCTTTGTGCAGAATTATTGCGGCAGGGGCATGAAGTTCGGGTGGCAATCCGTTCTACGAATGACTTGATTGATGATTATGAACGAGCGATAGTTGGCTCGATAGACGGCGGGACGGATTGGACTGTCGCTTTGCGCGGTGTGCAGATGGTCATACACCTGGCTGCCCGCGTCCATGTTATGAATGACACTGCTATTGATGCTTTGGCAGAATGTCGCAAGGTCAATGTTGAAGGCACTCTAAATCTTGCCCGGCAGGCATTTAAAGCGGGCGTGCAGCGCTTCATTTTCATCAGTTCGATCAAGGTGAACGGTGAAGGTACGCTTTTGGGGCAGCCTTTTACCGCTGAAGATGAGCCGTCGCCAGTTGACCCTTACGGCATTTCCAAACGCGAAGCCGAAGATGCGCTGCGTCAGTTAGCCGTTGAAACGGGAAAGGAAATAGTGATCATTCGTCCGCCTCTGATTTATGGACCGGGTGTCAAGGCAAATTTCCAAAGTATGATGCGTTGGTTGGATAAAGGTATTCCTTTACCTTTGGGTGCGATTCATAATAAGCGCAGTTTTGTTGCATTGGATAATCTGATCGATTTGATCATGACTTGCATAGCTCATCCGGGTGCGGCTAACCAGACGTTTTTGGCCGGGGATGGGGAGGATTTATCTACTACCGAATTATTGCAGCGTATGGCGGCAGCGTTAGGCAAAAAAACATGGTTGCTGCCCGTACCAAGCTTCTTATTGGAGTGGGTCGCAAAACTGTTAGGCAAACAAGCGATGGCCCAGAGACTATGTGGCTCGCTACAGGTCGATATTTCCAAAGCGCGTGATTTGCTAGCCTGGAAGCCGCCTGTCAAGATAAATGTAGCCCTGAAGAAAACGGCACACTACTATATAAAGTTCGACAAGTGATACAGTTTGGCTGGATTTTTCTCATTGCCTTGATCTCGGCAGCGGCATTAACGGGATTATTGCGCCGTTATGCTTTGGCATCTCATCTGCTCGATATTCCTAATGCACGCAGTTCACATAACAGTCCAACCCCGCGCGGTGGCGGTTTGTCGATTGTTATTGTATTTTTGCTGGCGCTTCCGTTTCTTTCAGGCCTGGGAGTATTGACTAACGAGGCAATGTGGGCAATCTTTGGCGCGGGAGCTTCGGTGGCTCTGATGGGTTTTCTGGATGATCATGGCCACATTCCGGCGCGATGGCGGCTACTCGTCCATTTTATCGGGGCAGCGTGGGGGCTTTATTGGCTGGGTGGGTTGCCTCAGATGGCGCTTTTCGGATATTCATTTGATCCTGGTTGGCCAGAGCAAATTCTGGGAGTACTTTATTTGGTTTGGTTACTCAATCTTTATAATTTTATGGATGGTATTGATGGATTGGCCAGTATCGAGGCTATTACTGTCTGTCTGGGCGGGGCGCTTTTTTATCTATTAGAGCCTGATATAATTGGCCTTTGGGCTGCGCCGGGAATGCTAGCAATGACCGTTGCCGGTTTTTTGTTCTGGAATTTTCCACCTGCCAAAATTTTTATGGGCGATGCAGGTAGCGGTTTTTTGGGCATCATCTTAGGCCTTTTTTCCATTCAGGCAGCCTGGATAGCTCCTCAGTTATTTTGGAGTTGGTTGATATTGCTGGGCGTGTTTATTGTGGATGCAACCTGGACATTGTTTCGTCGCCTTTTACGGGGTGAAAAAATCTACGAGGCTCATCGAAGCCATGCGTATCAATATGCGTCGCGTTACTATGGATCTCATAAGGCGGTTTCTCTGGGTATCGGTGTAATAAATGTGTGTTGGTTAACGCCTTTGGCTCTGTGGGTGGGGCTAGCCGGCCTGAATGTCTGGTTGGGACTGGTGGTAGCTTATTTGCCGCTCATGTTGCTGGCTATCCATTTTCGGGCGGGTGCGAGAGAGTTGGGATGATGCAAACACGATTAGCACACTGGTTCATTGGTCTTCAGCGTCGAAATAAGGCAATTATTCTAATCAGCGCTGATGTGTTTTTTGTCCTGCTCGCGCTTTGGTCGGCTTTTTCCTTGCGCTGGGGGGTGTTTTATATCCCTAAGGGCAATGAGTGGTATTTGTTTGCTGTGGCGCCTGTTATTGCCGTGCCTATTTTTGTTAGATTAGGCTTGTATCGCGCCATTATTCGCTATATCGAGATCAGGGCCTTATGGACAATTATTCAGGCAACGACACTTTATGCGCTGGTATTTGCATTTGTTTTATATGAGTCAGGAATAAAGGTTATTCCCCGGACGGTTTCACCGCTAAATTGGTTAATTGTTATGCTGCTGGTAGGCAGCAGCCGTTTTTTTGCGCGTTGGTGGTTGGGAGAGACTTATTTTCGCTTGGGAGGCGGGAGTCGAACTGCGAACGCATTACGAAAAAAAAATGTAGTGATTTATGGCGCGGGTAGTGCTGGTCTGCAGCTCGCTTCTGCATTGGCACACGGGCGCGATTTCAGACCGGTGGCTTTTATTGATGATGATCAGTCATTACACAGAAGAAAGGCCAATGGGCTCCGAATATATCCGCTGAGTTCTTTGAGTTATTTGATAGACCGCCATCAGGTTTCAGATGTGTTACTGGCAATGCCTTCGGAAAAGCGGGCACGCATCAGTGAGCTTATCCGCTTGCTGGAGCCTTATGCTGTTCATGTGATGTCTATGCCGGGCTTATCGGATATAGCCCAAGGCAGAGTTACAGTGGATGCGCTTCAGGAAGTTGATATTGGAGATCTCCTGGGGCGCAATCCGGTGGCGCCCGATCAATCACTGCTTCAGGCCAGCATTAACGGCAAAGTGGTTATGGTGACAGGAGCAGGTGGTTCCATAGGATCGGAGTTGTGTCGGCAGATAATTCAGTTGCAGCCTATTGCGCTGATTCTCTATGAGTCAAGCGAGTTTGCTCTTTATGCGATAGAAAAAGAATTGAATCATCAGTTAACCAAGACAAAAGGCTCCAAACACATAGAAATTATTACCCTGTTGGGTTCAGTGACGAACGCCAAACGTATAGAAAAAGTGTGCAAGTCTTTTAAGGTGCAAACAATTTACCATGCAGCGGCATACAAACATGTTCCGATGGTTGAGAAAAACCCTGGAGAAGCCATATTCAATAATATCTTCGGAACTTTACATACGGCGCAGGCAGCAATTAATGCACACGTTGAACTATTTGTCTTGATTTCAACGGATAAGGCAGTAAGACCGACCAATACGATGGGTGCGACCAAACGTTTTGCAGAACTGATTTTGCAAGCGCTGAGTCTGGATATGGGGCATACACATCAAACCCGTTTTACCATGGTGCGATTTGGTAATGTATTAGGTTCTTCAGGATCGGTGGTGCCGTTGTTTAGAGAGCAGATAGCCAGAGGGGGTCCGGTAACGGTTACTGATGCAAGAATTATCCGTTATTTTATGACCATACCCGAAGCTTCACAGTTGGTTATTCAAGCGGGCGCTTTGGGGCTGGGTGGCGATGTGTTTGTACTGGATATGGGCGAACCCATTCGAATTCTTGATTTGGCAAAGAGAATGATTCATTTAAGTGGTTTGGAAGTAAAAGATGAAAATCATCCCTCGGGTGAGATAGAAATTAGTTTTACTGGCTTGAGACCTGGTGAGAAGCTTTATGAGGAGCTGTTGATTGGTGACAATGTTGCAAAAACCAGTCACCCAAGAATTATGCGGGCAGAAGAGCAGATTATACCTTGGGTTGAGCTGGAAAAAATGCTGGAGACATTAAAAAAAGCGACTATCGATGATGATTTTGAGCAAGTCAGGACGGTTTTGAAACGTGCTGTTTCCGGTTTTGAACCACAGTGTGAAATTGATGATTTGTTGTGGAAACGAAGAGATACGCATATCGCTAGAAAAGCGCACATAACGTCTTTACGATAGGCAAAAAAAACCTTCCAATGCGATACCGCAGAGGAAGGCGAAAAATCAAGCAGAGCATTATGAGGAGAATCTGCTTGGAGGTATAACACCAGGAGGTAGTTAACTATTAGCGTTTAGCTATTCGGCTTTGCTCTCATTACAATGTTGCTATAAATAGCAGCACTGGCAAACAATACGGTTGAAATAATAAATTGACCGGAAATAAAGCTCCAAATACCGGCAATAAACATTAAGCCAATAATGATGTCTTTGTTGAACTCGTTCATTCTGTTAAATCCTATGGTAAAGTATGAAAGTATCTATGCAATTTTGTTGCTGTTTTACAAATTTTGTTGCGTTCTTACATGGTTACTACTATACAGGTATATTTATTGTATACAATATGCCAAATATTAAATAAATTATTTCTTTTTTAGAAACTATATGTAATGTCAAGACTTTTTTGATGTGAATAAGCGCTAAGGACAGGGTCTTCACCGGCTACCAAATATAAGCGTAAAACAAGACCGGAGTTAGACCTGACAGATTTATAAAGCCTGTCAGGTCTGTCCTGCGTTAAGTGAAATGCCTCTTTACCTTATATCCAAAAGCATTAACTTAAGCAGAAAGTCCGTAAATTCAATAAAATGTAAGCAGATTGATTAATAAACCATGAAGAACTCTGAGGACACGACCTTTTTAACTTGGTTTTTCTTCGTGAACTTCGTGTCCTTTCAGGTTTTATGCCTTAAGTTGATGGATATGGGCTCTTTACCTGGCGCCTGATTAATGAGGTTTAAGTGGATAAACTAACAAGTATGACCGTTTTCGTTCGTGTTGCCAAAGCCGGAAGTTTTGCGGGCGGCGCTCGTGAGCTGGGGATCTCCAGAGCAATGGCGACCAAGCATATTATGCAACTTGAAGGTAGTTTGGGAACGCGGTTAATCAATCGTACTACCCGCAGTTTAAGTTTGACCGATGTGGGCGTAACTTATCTTGAACGCTGTCAGCAAGTGCTGCTTGATGTTGAAGAAATGGAGTCCGCAGTGACACATTTGCAGACGGAGCCTCGAGGCCTGTTAAAGATCAGTGCCCCGCCCGCTATTGGCGCTACCCATATTGCGCGTGCTGTGGCGGAATTTTTAAAAATACATACGGATTTAACGGTTGAGATGATTTTGCAGGGCAGCCCCGGCGATTTGATTGATGAGGGTATTGATGTTGCTATTTACTTAGGTGCTTTAGATGATACCAGTATGGTTGCCAGGAAATTAGCCAGTTCATCCTTGGTTGTTTGCGGGTCGCCGGATTACTTGGCACAATACGGAACTCCAAAGATACCGGAAGATTTGGCAGAACATAGTTGCCTGGTCAATTGGGCCATTTCGCCGCGTAATAAATGGCAGTTTAAATGCGAAACGGGAGTTAAGGTAGTCACTGTTTCCGGGAGGATGCAGACTAACGCGGCTCACCCGATCCGTATTGCGGCAATTAACGGCTTGGGATTAGTCATGTTGCCTACCTATATTGTCGGCAGGGATATTGAAAATGGCACTCTGAAAGTGGTACTGGAAAATTACCCATTACCACCTTTAGATATACATGCAGTGTATCCGCACAGAAAATATTTATCCGCTAAAGTCAAAGGTTTTATGGATTTTTTGCAAGCGTGGCTTGAGCACCGTGTGAGTATGCCGGGAACCGAATAATGGATGCGGTGATTAGCAAATGGAATCATGTCTATAGTCAGCCTGGTCAAACGTGTTATCCAGCGGTGCAGGTTCTGACTGAAAATGATTTTTTGCTACCAAAGACCGGGGCGGCCCTGGATTTGGCGTGCGGCTTAGGCGGTAATGCAATTTTTTTAGCTGAGCAAGGTTTGGCGGTTACTGCGTGGGATATTTCTATTGTCGCTATCGATAAATTATCGACTTATGCGGTCCAGCAAGGGCTAAACATCAATGCTCGCCAAGAAAAAATCGTGGCTGATAGTTTTACCGAATGCAGTTTCGATGTCATTGTTGTGAGCCGATTTCTTGACCGTACTCTAAGTGATGCGATAATAGACGCACTTAAACCGGAAGGATTGCTTTTTTATCAGACTTTTACGCGAGAAAAATCAAGTTCGAAACCTCCCAAAAATCCCGATTATCTGTTGACTGAAAATGAGCTGTTGGCACTATTTTCGCCGCTGAGGGTAATTTTCTATAGAGAAGACGCTTTGATAGGTGATCAGCTAAGGGGTTTAAGAAATGAGGCTCAGTTTATCGGCCAGAAACGTAAATAATGGGTTAACACAATGATAGAAAATATAAATCCAAAACAGGCTTGGAGTTTGTTGCAGCAGAATAATAAAGCCGTATTGGTGGATGTAAGGACAAAAATTGAGCATGCTTTTGTCGGACATCCGGTTGGCGCACTTCATGTCGCCTGGAAAGAAGCGCCAGACTGGCAGGTTAACCCAAATTTTGTTGCCGAAGTCGAAAAGCTTGTACCGGATAAAAATGTACCGGTTTTATTGCTGTGCCGCAGCGGGCAGCGTTCTCTTGATGCCGCAAAAGCGCTTGAAGAAGCTGGTTTTCAGCGGCTTATTAATATAGTTGACGGTTTTGAAGGCCCTTTGGATCAGCATAATCATCGAGGTAATATTGGCGGCTGGCGCTTCGATAAATTGCCTTGGGCGCAGAGTTAATCCACTTGCAGATTGGATAAAGTTTGTTCTTGCGAACAAAACCTAACCATAGCTTGATGGTATTATCATCATCCTTTCCTTGCACACGCTTAAAAAACAAAACCACACGGGTTAAATCCACACACCCATCATGCTTTATAAGGATGCGTAAAACGCACCCTACACTTATTTTATAAACCCTTAGAGTACACAAAAAGTGATCGAAAAATTAAGAAATATCGCCATTATCGCCCACGTTGACCACGGCAAGACGACCCTGGTTGATAAGCTATTACAACAGTCGGGTACGTTTGCCGCGCATACCAAAGTGACTGAGCGTATTATGGATTCTAACGATATTGAAAAAGAACGCGGAATTACTATTCTGGCAAAAAATACCGCGCTGGATTGGAACGGTTATCACATCAATATCGTTGACACCCCAGGCCATGCTGACTTCGGTGGCGAAGTAGAGCGGGTATTGTCGATGGTAGATTCGGTATTACTGCTGGTAGACGCGGTTGACGGCCCGATGCCGCAAACCCGTTTTGTAACCCAAAAAGCCTTTGCCTTGGGTTTAAAACCGATTGTTGTCATCAATAAAATTGACCGTCCGGGCGCTCGTCCTGACTGGGTTGTCGATCAAACCTTCGATTTATTTGATCGTTTGGGTGCAACCGATGAACAGCTGGATTTTCCTATCGTTTATGCCTCGGCTATTAATGGCTATGCAGGTTTGGAACATACCATAACCGAAGGCGATATGACCCCGTTATTTGAAACGATCGTCGCAAAAGTCAGTCCGCCGCCCGTTGATATGGATGGTCCTTTTAAAATGCAGGTTTCCAGTCTGGATTACAACACCTATGTCGGCGTTATTGGCATCGGCCGGATTCAGCGAGGCACTATTAAACCCAACCAGCCATTGGTTATCGTTAATCGGGAAGGTGTCGAGCGCAAGGGCCGCATGTTGCAAATATTTGGCTTTCATGGCCTGGAGCGTGTTGAAGTCTCTGAAGCTCGTGCTGGCGACATTATTGCCTTTGCCGGTATTGAAAAGCTGGAAATATCCGACACCATCTGTCATCCAGATGCAGTAGAAATCATGCCCCCGTTATCGGTTGATGAACCTACCGTGACCATGACGTTTCAGGTCAATAACTCACCTTTTGCAGGGAGAGAAGGTAAATTCGTCACCACCCGGCAAATTCGGGACCGGCTCGATAAGGAATTGCAGCATAACGTTGCCTTAAAAGTTGAAGACACGGGAGACCCGGATAAATTTAAAGTATCAGGCCGTGGCGAATTGCATTTGTCCGTTCTGATTGAAAACATGCGCCGCGAAGGTTTTGAAATGGGCGTATCGCGTCCGGAAGTTATCATCAAGGAAATTGATGGTAAAAAATGCGAACCCTTTGAAATGGTCACCATTGAGGTGGAAGAAATCCACCAGGGCGCCATCATGGAAAAAATAGGTGAGCGTAAAGGCGATTTAATCAATATGGTTCCAGACGCCAAAGGCCGTATTCGTCTGGAATATATGATGCCCTCACGCGGCCTGATTGGTTTCCAGACCGAATTTATGACGGCAACGTCAGGCTCCGGTCTGCTCTACCATGTATTCGATCATTACGGCCCGATGAAAGCGGGCGAGCTGGGCAATCGTCAACGCGGCGTGATGATTTCAATGGTTGCAGGCAAAGCTGTTACTTACTCGTTGCATCCCTTACAAGAACGCGGCGAACTGCTGTTAGTCAATGGCGATGAAGTCTACGAAGGCATGCTGGTGGGCTTGCATTCCCGCAGTAATGATTTATGCGTCAACCCCTGCAAACCAAAACAATTAACCAACGTTCGCGCGTCAGGTACCGATGAAAGTCTGGTGCTGGCACGGATTCAGAAATTGACTTTAGAACAGGCGCTGGAATTTATTGCTGAAGATGAACTGGTTGAAGTTACGCCAAAGTCTATACGCTTGCGCAAGAAGCTGTTGACTGAAAATGAGCGGAAGAGAGCGGCTAAGAGTTAAGTTTGTAGGGGCAATCCTTTGGGGCTTCCATAAAAATAGGTATTGATAGCATAACCTTATCTACATAACTTAAATCAAATAAGGAGACATAAGCTAATTATATTCTGGATATTCAGCACGTCGTTCCGGCAGGGATTGCCGGAATCCAGAAGCCAAGGATGGCAAGCGCTAATCACATCCTTGTGATCTGGATACCGGCAGTCCATGCCGGTATGACCTGCTACTTTATGGGTATGAATAAATTGTTAGGTGGTAAGGAGAAATAAGCGTGAATGAAATTATATTTTTAGTCGAAGATGCCCCCGAAGGTGGTTTTATAGCAAGAGCTTTAGATGCTTCTATATTTACCGAAGCCGATGATATAACTGATTTGCACGATAAAGTACGCGATGCAGTAGATTGTCATTTTGAACCTTCAAATAAACCTAAAATGATACGTTTGCATTTTGTTCGAGAAGAAGTCATTGCTGCATGAAGTTGCCACGCAATTGTTCAGGCCTAGAGCTTGACAATAAACTAACAAAGTTAGGTTATGATATTAGCCGTCAAACGGGTAGTCATATTCGATTAACGACACAGCAAAATGGTGAGCATCATATTACCATTCAACAACATACCCCCTTAAAGGTTGGGACGTTTTCGGCGGTATTGAATGAGGTTGCTAAACACTTTTTAATCATCCGTGATGATTTAATAAAGCGGCTATTTTAGAGTAAAAGGTAATAAGTCCCGTAGGCTGGGTTTTCGCTATCGCTCCAACCCTGCCTACGAGCTTGTTGAATTTGTTTTAGGATGTAATAAATGTAAATTTTCGGCTAACCCGTCGAATCCACCAAAGCACCTGTCAAAGAAATAAAAAAACCGCGGGACACATGAGTAAAAATCATGTATAAATGCGGTTCATGGAAAGCACGAACCCATCACCAAGCAGTTCATCTCATCAACCTGACGCCGGGAAGGAAGGGACGCCCTTCGCCCAAGTAACTGTCCAGATAAGCAAACAGGAGCACGTCCAGCTCAAATGGGGTAATCGCTACTGGCAGCGCCAGCACGGCCGAGCACTTGAACGCATAGCGGAACTCAAACAAGAGTTGGAATGTGCGCAGGCGGAAATTCGCGATTTAAAGCAGCGGCTCTATGGAAAACACAGCGAAAAGGGTACCACGCTATCCGAGGCCCAAGCCGATGATACAACCCTACCGCCGCGCCCTCGCGGCCAAGCGCGGGGAAGCAAAGGCCACGGCCGCACGCCTCGACCCTACCTGCCGGTGCTTGAGGAATGGCGTGCTTTGCCGTCCGATGAACAAGCCTGTCCCTTGTGCAATGCATCATTTGACCTCTTTCCGGGAACAGAGGACTCCAACATCATCGAAATCGATGTGAAAGCCCATGTTCGCAAGATTAAATGCCAGCGCTATAAAAAGACCTGTCAATGTCCAACTGTGCCCGGCTTGATCACAGCGCCGCCAGCGCCGCGCTTGATTCCCAAGAGTTCACTGGGGGTTTCGGTATGGGTTGAGGTACTGTTAGGCAAATACCTGTATGCTACGCCAACCCATCGCTTATGCGCCGATTTAAACAACCTGGGTGCGCCCGTTGCCATGGGAACCTTGACTGGCGGCCTTAAAAAGTTGGCGCCCCTGTTTGAACCGTTGCTTGCGGCGCTGTTGGAAAGACATCTGACTGAGCGGCTATTTCACGGGGATGAAACGCGTTGGAAGGTTTTCCAGAACATCGAGAGCAAGATCGGCCATCGCTGGTATCTGTGGCTAACCCGTTCGGCCTCGGTGGTGTTTTTTTGGATGAATCCAGGTCGCGGAGCCCAGGTGATTAAGGAACACATGGCCGGACTCGATCCGGAGGTCCTGATCATCTTTGTCTGCGACCGTTACCGCGCCTATCAATGTTGGGCCAAGGACTCCCCCTTGATCTTGTTGGCATTTTGCTGGGCGCATGTGCGGCGGGATTTTCTCGATAGCGCCAAGGCTTGGCCAGAATTGACAGAATGGATGCATACCTGGGTTGAAGCCATTGGCGAGCTCTATCATCGCAATGCTCAACGTCTGGCCGTTTGGGATGAGGCGTTGCCCCTATCCGAACAATCGTCGTCGTTTCAGGCACAGCATCAGGCCTTGACCGCTTCCCTTGAGGCCATGTCGACCAAGCGGGATCTGGCTTTGGCCGATCCTGACTTGCATCCGAGACAGAAAAAAGTGTTGTCCAGTCTCAGCAACCATTGGGCTGGATTAACGGTGTTTCTTGATTATCCGCAAACGCCGATGGATAACAACAAGGGCGAAAATAGTCTCCGCAATCCCGCCACGGGACGGAAGAATTATTATGGTTCAGGCGCGGTCTGGAGCGCTGATTTGGCGGCGATGTTATTCTCTATCCTGCAGACCATCATCCTCTGGGG
>Ga0209797_10001366_pt1 | contig 12206 bp, 10 predicted proteins | sample DOMMetBare3Fresh_2_FD_187472 | JGI IMG/M metagenome (GOLD analysis project Ga0209797, IMG submission 187472) | Wetland sediment microbial communities from St. Louis River estuary, USA, under dissolved organic matter induced mercury methylation -... | ecosystem: Environmental > Aquatic >...
AACATCGGCCTGGTGAACGAGATGGCGATCGTGTGCGACAAGCTCGGCGTGAACGTCTGGGAGGTCATCGAGGCGGCGTCCACCAAGCCGTTCGGCTTCATGAAGTTCCTCCCGGGCCCGGGGCTCGGCGGGCACTGCATCCCGATCGATCCCCACTACCTCGCCTGGAAGATGCGCGGGCTCAACTACAAGACCCGCTTCATTGACCTGGCGGGCGAGCTCAACACCGAGATGCCGCTCTTCTGGGTGCGGAAGCTGGCCGAGGCGCTGAACGACCAGGGTAAGGCAGTGCGGGGGGCCTCCGTGCTGGTCCTGGGCGTTGCCTACAAGCGGGACATCGAAGACACCCGCGAGAGCCCCGCGCTCGACATCATCCGCCTGCTCGAGGGGCAGGGGGCCCGGGTCAGCTACTCCGACCCGTACGTGCCGACCTTCTCCGAGGACGGGCATGAGTTCCGCTCGGTGCCGCTCAGCCCGGAAACGGTGGCTGCGGCGGATTGCATCATGATCGTCACGGACCACTCGGCGGTGGATTACCACATGATCAAGCGCCACGCCAAGCTGGTGGTCGATACTCGCAACGCAATGCCGAAAGAGGACTGACATGCACGTGGCGGTGATCGGCAGCGGTTATGTCGGCCTGGTGGCGGGTGCCTGCCTGGCCGAGACGGGGAACGATGTCGTCTGCGTGGACAAGGACGCGGACAAGATCGCCCGGCTGCAGAAGAACGAGATCCCGATCTACGAGCCCGGGCTGGAGCCGATGGTGCGCCGCAACCAGGAGGAGGGCCGGCTCACCTTCACCACCGATCTCGGCTCGGCGGTCCGCACCGCGCGCGTCGTATTCATCGCCGTCGGCACCCCGCCGGGCGAGGACGGGTCGGCCGACCTGCAGCACGTGCTCGAGGTGGCCCGGGAGGTCGGCCGCAATCTGAACGGCCACAAGGTCATCGTCACCAAGTCCACGGTGCCGGTCGGCACCGCCGAGAAAGTGCGCGCCGCGGTGCGCTCGGAGACGCAGCAGCCGTTCGCCGTCTGCTCCAACCCGGAGTTCCTGAAGGAAGGGGCCGCGATCGAGGACTTCATGAAGCCCGATCGCGTCGTCATCGGGGTGGACGAGGAGGAGGCCAAGGCGGTCATGGGCGAGCTCTACTCCCCGTTCACCCGCCAGGGCGGCAACCGGATCCTGTTCATGGACATCGCGTCGGCGGAGGTGACCAAGTACGCCGCCAACGCGATGCTGGCCACCCGCATCTCGTTCATGAACCAGATGGCCCGCTTCTGCGAGCTGGTGGGTGCCGACGTCAACAACGTGCGCCTCGGCATCGGATCGGACCAGCGGATCGGCCGCGCATTCCTCTACCCCGGCCCGGGATATGGCGGGTCGTGCTTCCCGAAGGACGTGAAGGCGATCATCCACACCGCCGACGCCCTCGGCCTCTCGCTCGACGTGCTGAAGGCCGTCGAGGAGGTGAACGAGGCGCAGAAGCGCGTCGTGCTGCAGAAGACCCTCAAGTATCTGGGGCAGGACCTGACCGGGAAGATCGTCGGGATCTGGGGGCTGGCGTTCAAGGCCGAGACGGACGACATGCGGGAGAGCCCGACGATTCCGCTCATCGAGGGCCTGCTCCAGGCCGGGGCCCGGGTGCAGGCGCACGATCCCAAGGCCACCGATTCCGCACGGGCCATCTTCGGTGACCGGGTGATGTACGCGGCCGACCCCTACAGCGCCGCGCACGGCGCCGACGCGCTGCTGCTCATGACCGAGTGGCTCCTCTACCGGAACCCCGACTTCGAGCGGGTGCGGAAGCTGCTTCGCCGTCCGCTCCTGATCGACGGGCGCAACCTCTACGAACCCGACCGGATGACCGCGCTGGGCTTCGAGTATCACGGGATCGGTCGGGGCGGCCGGTGACCCGTGTGCTCGTCACCGGGGCGGCGGGGTTCATCGGCTCGCATCTGGTCGAGGCGCTGGCGCGCCGCGGCGACGAGGTGGTGGGGATCGACAACTTCGACGGGTTCTACCCGCGGGCCGTGAAGGAGCGGAACCTGCGGGAGATGGGGCGCCTCCCCGGGTTCGAGTTCCACGACCAGGACATGCTGGACGTCGAGGCGCTGCGGGCGCGGCTCACGCCCGACACGGTCATCGCCCACCTGGCCGCGCGCGCGGGGGTCCGCCCATCCATCGCCGACCCCGTGGGCTACGCCCAGACCAACGTGACGGGCACGGCCGCGGTGCTCGAGGCGGCGCGGCGGGCCGGGGTGTCGCGCATCGCCTTCGGGTCGTCCTCGTCGATCTATGGCGACAGCACGCCCGTGCCGTTCCGCGAGGACGCGGTGGCGGTCGAGCCGGTGTCGCCGTACGCGGCGACCAAGCGGGCCGGCGAACTGTTCCTCCGGGCGGTGGCGCCGATCTACGGCTTCCGCAGCGCGTCGCTCCGGTTCTTCACGGTGTACGGCCCCCGCCAGCGCCCCGACCTCGCGATCCATGCCTTCGCCCGCCGGATGGCGGACGGCGAGGTCATCACCCTCTTCGGCGACGGCACCCAGGCGCGCGACTACACGTACTGCGACGACATCGTGGCCGGCGTGATCGCGGGGATCGACTGGACCGCCACGGCGCCGGTCGGCATGGAGCCGTTCAACCTCGGTGGGAACCGCTCGGTGCGGACCGGCGACATGGTGGCGGAGATCGCGAGGGCGCTCGGCATCGAGCCGAAGATCCGGTGGGCGCCGATGCAGCCGGGCGACGTGCAGCAGACGGCGGCCGATCTCACCAAGTCGGGTGCCGTGCTGGGCTACGCGCCCAGGACGCCGTTCCCCGAGGGAATTCGCCGGTTCGTCGCCTGGTTCAGAGGGGTCTATGGCCGGTCAGACTGAGCGCCTGCTGGCCCGCGCGCGGGATCGGTTCACGGTGCAGGACTACTACGGCGCCGTCTACCTGCTCGAGGAAATCGTCGCGTCGGGGCGCGCCTTCGCCGACGTCCATCACCTCATGGGGGTGAGCCTCTCGCTGCTCGGCCGGCCGGACGAGGCGCTGGCGGAGTTCGGCCGCGCGCTGGCGCTCAATCCGCGGTATCTCGAGGCGTTGATCCACCAGGGGCTCGTGCTCAGCGAGCTCGGCCGCTCGCGCGAGGCGGAGGAGTCGTTCCGCCACGCCGCGGACAGCGTCGCGCCGCCCAGCGCGGGTCTGCCGGCGCCGGTGGCCGCCCGGCTCGCCAACCAGCACGCGGAGCTGGCCGACGCCTACGCCGAGGCCGGCGCGCTCGTCCGGGCGATCGAGCAGTACGAGCGCGCGCTCGAGCTCGGCCCCGGCTTCCAGGACCTGCGCTACCGGATGGCGCGGGTGATGCTCGAGGCCGGACGGCCGCTCGAGGCGCGCGAGGCGCTGGAGGAGGTGCTCCGGGCGCGACCCAACTTCGTGGACGCCGAAGCCGCGCTCGGCCTCGCGCATTTCCTGTCCGGTGACGGCGTTGGGGCGCGCGAGGTCTGGAACTCCTGCCTCGCGCGCCGGCCCGAGAACGCGCGGGTCGAGGCGTACCTGGCCATGCTGGGGCGCACCGGGGCGTGACACTCCGCTCCGCCGCCTGCGCTGTGCTCCCGATGCTGATGGCCGGGCTGGTCGCTGGATGCGGCGCCACGGGCGACCACGAGCGGCTCGGCGATCGGGCCTACGGGCAGGGACGGTTCCCCGAGGCGCTCGCCGAGTATCGGATCCTGCTCAAGGGCACGCCGGTCGCGGCGCTGTGGGCCAAGGTCGGCGCCGCGGCGCTGCATGCCGGGGAGCTGCGAGCGAGCGCCGAGGCCTACCTCCGGCTGGCGGGTGAGGATCCCACCCGGGCGGACGAGGCGGCCGAAGGGCTGGAAGGGGTGGCCCGGGCGGCGGAACGGGCGGGCAACCTGGACGTGCTGGGGGAGGTCGTGACCGGCCTCGCGGCGGTCGCGCCGGAACGGGCCACCGGCCGCTACGCGCTCGCTGTCGCGCAGCGGCCCGGCGCCGACCCCGCCGAGCTGGTGGCCATGCTCCCGAGTGCGCTTGCGGCAGCGTCGGCGCCCGAGACGGTGGACTCGCTGCTCACGCTGTACGGGCGCGCGCTCCAGGCTACGGCCGGCTGCAGTCAGGCGATGCTCCAGTTCCGCGCCGTCCTCAGGCGGAGCCAGGACAGTGGCGTGCGCGCGCCGGCGCGCCAAGGGGTGGCCGACTGCTCCTATGCGCTCGGCACGCGGGCCGACGCGGCGCATGACCTGGAGGACGCCGCGCTCTGGTTTGCCGAGTCGGCGAGAATGGACTCCACGACCCCCACCGGCCGGCGCGCGCTGCTCCGGTACGCCGGCATCCGGCTGACGCAGGGCGACACGCTCGCCGCCGCGCTGGCCTTCCAGACGGTCGTGTCCGGCGGGACCGCGGATTCCATGGGCGAGGCGGCCGCGAGCCGTCTCGCCGCGCTGGGACTTTCATCTTCGGCGGGCGATTCCGCCCGCACGGGAGCGCGATGAGTCGGAGAGGCCTGTGGGTCGTACTGCTCGGCCTTGCGGCCTGCGGCGGCTCGTCACGGGCACCGCGGGGCACGCCCACGCCGGTCTCGCGCGCGGCGGAGGCCGCGAGCGCCGCCGAGATAGACACCCTCTGGGCCCAGGCGCAGCGCGCGGTCCGCCGCGGGAAATGGGGCGACGCGATCAAGGCCATCGACCGGGTACTGCTGGAATTTCCGCCGGGCGATTCCCGGATCGCGCAGGCGCACCTGTGGGAGGGCGAGGCGCAGTTCGCGCTCGGCAGCCATCTCCAGGCGGCCCGGGAGTTCCGCAAGGTCTCGGACGATACGCCCAACGACCCGCTCGCGCCGGAGGCGCTGCTCCGGGCGGGAGACGTCTACGCCGACCTCTGGCGCCGGCCGGAGCTGGACCCGTCCTACGGCCAGACCGCGCTGGCGACGTACCAGGAGCTGCTCAACCGCTACCCCGGGGGATCGGCCGCCAAGCGGGCCCAGCAGCGGATCGAGGACCTGCAGGAGCGGTTCGCATACAAGGAATACAAGGCGGCGCTCTACTACATGCGGCTCAAGGCGTACGACTCGGCGATCCTGTACCTCAAGGACCTGGTCGCGACCTATCCGCGGAGCGCGGTGGCGCCCGACGCGCTGATCCACCTGGTGCAGGCGTACCGGACGCTCGGCTACAAGGAGGACGTGCAGGAGACCTGCGGGTACATCCTCCGGTTCCACGCCAGCGCCCCCGGGGTGGGGAAGGCGTGTCCGGACACCGCCGGAGCGTCGTGAGGTCCATCGGCCTCTTCGGGGGCTCCTTCGACCCCGTCCACCACGGGCATCTGATCGTCGCCCAGGTCGCCAGCGAGGCGCTGGGACTGGACCAGCTCCGCTTCGTCCCCGCGCGCGAGCAGCCCTTCAAGCGGGGCCGCCATGCCGCCCCGGCCGCCGACCGCGCCGCCATGCTGGACCTGGCCGTCGCCGGCACAGCCGGCTTCGGGGTCGAGCGGGCCGAGCTCGAGCGGCCCAGCCCGTCGTACACGGTCGAGACGCTCCAAGGCCTGCGGTCCAGAGAGCCGGGGGTGGAGTTCACCTTGCTCCTCGGTGCCGACGCGGCGGCGGAGCTGTCCGCGTGGCACCGCGCCGGGGACCTGCCCGGGCTCGCCCGCATCGTGGTCTTCGCGCGGCCCGGCACGCCGGTGCCGGCGTCGCCGCTGATCGCCGCCACGGTCGAGGTGCCCGCGGTCGAGATCTCGGCGACCGAGATCCGGCGACGCGTCCGGACGGGCCTTCCGATCCGCTACTGGGTCCCCGACACCGTCGCCGAGTACGTCGTGCGGCACCGCTTATATTTGGACCCAGAATGATCAAGAAGCTGATGACCGCGGTCTTCGGAACGCGGTTCGACCGCGAGCGTCGGCGCATCCAGCCCACCCTCGACGCCATCCACGCGGAAGAAGCCCGGCTCAAGGACCTGAGCGAGGACGAGCTCAAGGCCCAGACCGGGCGCTTCCGCGAGCGGCTGGCGCAGAGCACCGGCGCCGTGAAGGCGGAGTTGGACCAGGTCCGGGAGGCCAAGCACGGCTGCGCGGACCCGGAGGAGCGCGAGCGGCTGGAGCAGCGATTCCACGAGCTGGAGAGCGCCTACAAGAAGGCGCTGGCCGCGAGCCTCGGCGAGCTCCTGCCCGAGGCGTTCGCCACGGTGCGGGAGGCGTGCCGGCGGCTGATGGGCACCACCGTGACCGTGATCGGCCACGATCTCGTCTGGGACATGGTGCCGTACGACGTGCAGCTCATCGGTGGGGTGGTGCTGCACGAGGGGCGGATCGCCGAAATGGCGACAGGCGAGGGCAAGACCCTGGTCGCCACCCTGCCGCTGTATCTCAACGCACTCACCGGCCGGGGCGTGCACCTGGTCACGGTCAACAACTACCTGGCCCGCCGCGACTCCCAGTGGATGGGCCACGTCCTCAAGTATCTGGGGCTCACCGTCGCTTGCCTGGACGACACCGAGCCCTCCTCGCCCGACCGGCGCGCCGCCTACCTGGCCGACATCACCTACGGCACCAACAACGAGTTCGGGTTCGACTACCTCCGCGACAACATGGTGTTCTCGCTGGAGCAGCGGGTCCAGCGTGAGCACGCCTACGCCATCATCGACGAGGTGGACTCGATCCTCATCGACGAGGCGCGGACGCCGCTGATCATCTCGGGGCCGGTGGGGAACGAGGCGGACGACTCGTACGACCAGTTCAACCGCCAGGTCGCCGAGCTGGTGCGCAAGCAGACGGGGGTCGTCAACACCCTCCTCGCCGAGGCCGAGAAGCTGCTCGAGGACGAGAAGACCAGGCAGGAGGCGGCGCTCAAGCTGTATCAGGCCCAGCTCGGCATGCCGAAGAACAAGCGGCTGCTCAAGATGGTGAACGAGCAGGGGATCAAGCAGCTGGTGCAGCGGATGGAGCTCGACGCCATCGCCGACCGCAAGCTGCCGATGAAGCAGCAGCGGATGCGGGACCTCGAGGACACCCTCTACTTCGTGCTCGACGAGCGGGGTCACTCGGTCCATCTCACCGACCGCGGCGCCGCGGCGATGTCGCCCAACGACCCCGAGCTGTTCCTGGTGCCGGACATCTCCGAGGCGATCCACCGGATCGACAAGGACCCGGAGCTCTCCCCGCACGACCGGATCGAGCAGCGCCGCGCGGTCGAGGCCGAATACGCCACCAAGAGCGAGAAGCTCCACATCATCCACAAGCTGCTGCAGGCCCACGTCCTGTACGAGAAGGAAGTGGACTACCTGGTGCAGGAGGGCCAGGTGATGATCGTGGACGAGTTCACCGGCCGCATCATGGCGGGCCGGCGCTGGGCCGACGGGCTCCACCAGGCAGTCGAGGCCAAGGAGCAGGTGCAGGTCAAGGGCGAGACCCAGACCTTCGCCACCATCACCATCCAGAACTACTTCCGGATGTACGACAAGCTGTCCGGCATGACGGGCACCGCCGAGACCGAGGAGACCGAGTTCTACTCGATCTACGGGCTCGAGGTGAGCGTCATCCCGACCCACCGGCCGATCTGCCGGATCGACCAGGTGGACCGGATCTACAAGACCCGGAAGGAGAAGCACGACGCGATCATCGCCGAGATCGAGCGGCTGCACGCGCTGGAGTGGCCGATCCTGATCGGCACGGTGAACGTGGACATCTCGGAGACGCTCTCGCGGCAGCTCAAGCGGCGCGGCCTCAAGCACGAGGTGCTGAACGCCAAGTACCACCAGCGCGAGGCGGAAATCGTGGCCGGGGCGGGGCAGCGGGCGGCCATCACGATCGCCACCAACATGGCCGGCCGCGGCACCGACATCAAACTGGACAAGACGCTGGACCTCGCGCTGTCGGAAGCGGGGCTCCAGATCATCGGTACCGAGCGACACGAGTCGCGCCGCATCGACCGCCAGCTCCGCGGCCGCTCCGGACGCCAGGGCGACCCGGGCCAGAGCATCTTCTTCCTGTCGCTGGAAGACGACCTGATGCGGCTGTTCGGGTCGGACCGCATCGCGCGGTGGATGGACAAGAGCGGGGCGGAGGAGGGCGAGGTCATCACCGGGGGCCTGGTCACCCGGGCCATCGAGCAGGCGCAGAAGCGGGTCGAGCTGCAGAACTTCCAGAGCCGGAAGCGGCTGCTCGAGTACGACGACGTGATGAACCAGCAGCGCGAGGTGATCTATTCGCTCAGGCTGTTCGCGCTCGAGCGGGGCGAGGAGCTCAAGGCCGAGGCGCGGCGGATGATCGAGGCGGCGCTCGAACGGGCCGTCACCCAGTTCCTGGTCACCGCCGCGCGGCCCGAGGAGTGGGACCGGGGCGGGCTGCGGGAGGCGCTGACGCTGCAGTACCTGGTGACGGTGGACGGGCTCACCGACGCCGAGGCGGCGCCGACGATCGAGAAGATGGTTGCGCTGGCCAAGGCCGAGGGCGAGGAGAGCTTCCGCCGGAAGATCGAATACCTGACGGACTTCGGGCGCACCATCGGCATCCCGGAGGTTGACTCGCAGGTGCTCTCGCAGGTGATGCTCACCGTGCTGGACGAGCGGTGGAAGGACCACCTGTACGACCTGGACCAGCTGCGGAACGCGATCCAGTACCGGGCGTGGGGCCAGAAGGACCCGCTGGTGGAGTACAAGCGCGAGGCCTTCGATATGTTCGAGGACCTCATGCACGACATCCAGTCCACCTTCACCGAGCGGTTCCTCAAGATCCAGGTGAGCGCCGAGCCGCGGCCGGAGCCGCAGGCGCGCCGGGCCCCGCCACCCCTCCCGCCGGTGGTCGCGAGCCACCCCGCGACGCCGACCAGCGGGGCGGACGATCTGTTCACGGGGCCGCCGCCTCGGGTGCCGCCCATCCCGCCCGCGCCCGGGCCGCGCGGCCCGGCCCCAGCGGTCAACAGCTCGCTCGGCCCGATTGGCCGGGCGACGGCGGCGGTGCCGGAGGTGGGACGGAACGATCCGTGTCCGTGTGGGTCGGGGAAGAAGTACAAGAAGTGCCATGGAGTGGGGCGCTGAACGTCAGACGGAGGTGTCCTATGGCTCACATCGCGCAGCTCGGCCCACAGTTGCTGATAGTCGCGGCCCTTGTCGGCGCCTGCGGCCGGTCCGAGGAATCGCGCGGAGCCGACACCGTAGCGACCGACTCGGCCGCGGTAGCGGCGTCCGCCGCCGCCTCGGCCGAGCGCCGGGTCTCGAACGTGATGATCGGACGGCAGGTCGGACCCAATGACCGCATCACCGAGCCGACCTTTCAGTTCGCCCCCCAGGACACCGTGTATGTCTCCGTGGCGACCGAGGGAGCCCGCGGCGCCGGCACGCTGACCGCGGCCTGGCGGTCGCAGAGCGGCGAGATCGTGCAGCAGTCCTCCGAGCCGGTCCGGCCCGGGGGCGAGAACACCGCGTTCCACCTGTCGGAGCCCAAGGGGCTGAAGCCGGGGACCTACAAGGTGATCGTGTTCCTGGGGGACGACTCGGTCGATACCAAGGTGTTCGTGGTTCGGAAGTAGCACCGGCCACTATGGGCATGGCCGCCCCGATCTACTTCACCGCCGAGATGGTGCGCGCCCTGCCGGACGACGGCAAGCGCTACGAAACGGTGCACGGGGATTTGCTGGTGACCCCGCGCCGAGGCTCTCCCACCAGGAACTCGCCGGTCGGGTGTTCGAGCGCCTCAGATCCTACCTGCGCGTCGAGCCGGTCGGCCATGCCCTCTTCTCCCCCGCCGACATCTCGTGGGGGCCCGACACGCTCGTCCAGCCCGACGTATTCGTCGCTCCCCTCGAGCAGGCTCGAACCCTCGATTGGACCCGCATCCAAGACCTGCTGCTCGTCGTCGAAGTGCTCAGTCCCTCCACGGCCCGGTACGACCGCTTCACCAAGCGCCGGCTCTACCAGGAGGTTGGGGTGCCGGTCTACTGGCTCGTTGATGGCGAGAGCTCGCTGGTGGAGATTTGGACCCCCGGCGCGGCCTTTCCCCAGATCGAACGGGACCGGGTGATCTGGCATCCCGCCGGCGCCCACGCCCCGTTCACTCTTGACCTCTCCGAGCTGTTCCGCCCGCTCTGACCCCGCATTGGCGCGGCTGGGGACGGACCGGTAGCTTTCGGTACCCTCCTTGATCGGCTGGCATGGTGCATCCGGCCGCTGAGGTGAGCGCTGCCCTGCAAGGTCGCTACACGATCGAGCGTGAGCTCGGCCGTGGCGGGATGGCCACGGTGTACCTGGCCGAGGATCTCAAGCTTCACCGTCGCGTCGCGCTTAAGCTGCTCCACCCCGAGTTGGGCGCGACGCTCGGCCCCGCACGGTTCCAGCGCGAGATCGCCATCGCCGCCCGCCTCACCCACCCCCACATCCTGCCGCTGTACGACTCCGGCGAGGCCGACGGCTGGCTGTTCTACGCCATGCCGTATGTGGAGGGCGAATCGCTGCGGCAGCGACTGCAGCGGGAGCCGCAGCTGCCGGTGGCCGAGACGATTGGGATCCTCACGGCCGTGGCCGGTGCTTTGGACTACGCCCACCGCGCAGGGGTGATCCACCGGGACATCAAGCCGGAGAACATCCTGCTCGCGCAGGATCCGGCCGGGGGGCCGCCTACACCGCTGGTGGCTGACTTCGGCATCGCGCGGGCGCTGGATGCGGCGGCTGGCGAGCGGCTGACCGAGACCGGACTGGCGCTGGGGACGCCGGCGTACATGAGCCCGGAGCAGGCGGCCGCGAGCGGCCAGTTGGATGGCCGGAGCGATCTCTACGCGCTGGGCTGCGTGGCGTACGAGATGCTGGCCGGCGTGCCACCGTTCACCGGGCCCACCGCCCAGGCGCTAAGGGCCAGGCACGCGGTAGACCCGGTGCCGTCCTTGCGGACGGTGCGATCCACCGTGCCCGAGGCGGTCGAGCGTGCGATCGCGCTTGCCCTGGCCAAGGTGCCGGCCGACCGCTTCGCCACGGCAGCGGAGTTCGCCCAGGCGCTCACGGCCGAGGGGCCACCAGTCCCTCGTCGCTGGCGAACGCTGCGACCGAGCCGTGCGGGGCTGCTGCTGGGGACGGTGGCTGGCGTGATTGCCATCGTGGCCGCGGTGGTCGCCGGCATCCGGCTGCGTGGGTCCTCCGCCCCTGCGGTCGCTGCCTCGGCGGCCAGGATCGCCGTGCTGCCGCTTACTGTGGCGTCCGGCGATACCGGGCTGGCCCGTCTCGGCCGCGACCTCGCGGTGACCATCAGTACCAGCCTGGACGGCGTGGGCGGGCTGCAAACCGCTGACCGCCTCGCCGTCGCGAGTCAAACCGCCGACCGGCCGCCGCTCTCGGTCGCCGAGGGCGCGGCGCTGGCCCGGCGCCTGGGCGCGAGCAGCGTCCTGCGGGGGACGCTCGTCGGTAACGGAGACGACGTCGTCCTCGATCTGGAGCTCTACGGCGCCGCCGACCTCGCCACGCTGGCGCAGGGGATCCGGATCACCGGCCGGCGCGACAGCATCGCGACGCTCACCGATTCCGTGACCTGGGGGTTGCTGCGCCGGGTGTGGCAGCGGGGAGAGCCGCCCTCACCCAGCCTCGCCGCGGTCACGACGCGGTCGGTGCCGGCGCTCAGGGCCTTCCTCGACGGCGAACGGGAGCTGGAGCGGAACCGTTGGGGTGAGGCCGGGCTCGCCTATCGCAGCGCGATGACGGCCGACTCCACCTTCTGGCTGGCGTACTACCGCTACGCGCTGGCGCAGGACTGGCAGATGGCCCCGCGCGAGCCGCAGATCATCGAGGCGCTGCGCCTGCATCGCGATCTGCTGCCGGAGCGCGAACGGCTGCTGGTGGCGGCGGACCTGAGCGAAAGCGAGCGGGCGCTGGTCGCGCCGGTGCTGCGCGAGCACGCCGCCAGCGTGGTCTTGGTCGCGCTGCTCGTGATCTTCCCGCTTGCCGCCGTGCTGCGGGTGCTGACCCGATCGCACCACGGCCACCGCGACCGAGTCGCCGTCGACGTAGTCGATCGCCTGGTCATCGAGAGCGAAGCGCATAGTGCACCGAACACTAACCCAGCCCTCTCTCGATTCACCGCACGATCGTTCTGCGAATCGGACGACGGAAACACCTGCTCCCGCACGGCGTTCTGGTCGCGAAAGGATGCGGAAGCTTTAGGAGCCCGCGACCGGAATGATTGAGGGCCGAGGAGGGAAGTATGGTCGGTCAGGTGCTGGCCAGGC
>Ga0209797_10001367_pt1 | contig 12200 bp, 13 predicted proteins | sample DOMMetBare3Fresh_2_FD_187472 | JGI IMG/M metagenome (GOLD analysis project Ga0209797, IMG submission 187472) | Wetland sediment microbial communities from St. Louis River estuary, USA, under dissolved organic matter induced mercury methylation -... | ecosystem: Environmental > Aquatic >...
ATTGAAAATAAAATACAAACAGAAATATTATTGCAAAAAAAGGAGTCTATAATTTAGTAAAAATACTTTTCTTCAAATTTTTTTACAGCCAGATGGGGGAAAAAGCCTTTTGGCATCATTCTTGCAAAATTTCAAACAATCATACCCTTCAACATAAATTGATATATATAGTAATTACCCTTGTAAACACGTTTCCGTTACAGGTGAAAACAATTAAAGAAAGACCCAATTTGGGTCTTTCTTTTTTAATATGGTTGCAATCCTGAAACTTATTTTTTATTTTTGGCATTCTAATTGTCTTATACGTACTACTAAAAAACTTAAAAGATGAAAACGATTTTGTTGCGTACTGCGCTTGTTTTTTCTCTGTTAACCATTGTTTTTATTTCCTGCAAAAAAAATGGGTTTGATAAAAAGCCAAGGCTCCAGGTTTATTTAATGGATGCGCCTGGCGATTATCAGTCAGTTTACATTGATGTAAAAGATGTAATGATAAATGTAACCGGGGATACGGTGAATGGCTGGCAAAGCCTTGCCGGCGTTCATGCTGGTTCATATGACTTACTTAAGTTGGTAAATGATGATGATACATTGCTTGCAGATGCTGAAATACCTTCAGGAAAAATACACCAGTTGAGACTGGTTCTGGGAACTGAAAACTATGTGAAGATTGAAGGAACAACACAATTAATAAAGTTGGAAACACCCAGCGCCCAGCAAAGCGGACTTAAATTAAACATTCAACAGGATGTGGTTAATGGAATACTTTATAAAATTATCCTGGATTTTGATGTGGCAAAATCAATAGTAAAGACCGGTAATAACAAATACATGCTTAAGCCTGTTATCAGAACAATTCTGAATGCAGTTGGCGGTTCTATAAAAGGTGTAGTGATGCCAAATAGTTTTCAAACTTCAGTGTATGCAATAAATGGCCCCGACACGGTTGCCAGTACATTTACAGCTTCGAACGGAAGTTATTTGATTAAAGGCCTACCGGCAGCAAATTATTCTGTTTATTATAATCCAGCAAGTGCTACATACAAAGATTCCGTAAGAAATAATATTTCAGTTCAATTCAATTCTGTTACAAAAATTGATACTACTTTCCTTCATCAATAATATTATTCATCTAAGAAAAGTGAAAAGCCATTCCATATAAACGGGATGGCTTTTCACTTATTATTAAAGCACTGATTTTCTCAATCTCACCAGTTTTTCCAAAAGAGGTTTCAATAAATTTAATTTAAGCATATTAGCTCCGTCACTTTTAGCTTTCGATGGGTCAGGGTGAGTTTCAATAAACAATCCGTTGGCCCCGGTTGCTATAGCTGCTTTAGCAATGGTTTCTATCATTTGCGGGTTGCCACCTGTAACACCTCCAGCCTGGTTTGGCTGCTGCAAACTATGTGTGCAATCCATCACCACAGGTACACCATGAGATTGCATAATAGGTATATTTCTATAATCTACAATCAGGTCCTGGTAACCAAAAGTGTTGCCTCTTTCAGTAAGAATAATCTTATCGTTTCCGGCTTTACGGATTTTTTCTACTGCAAATTTCATGGCCTCTCCGCTTACAAACTGTCCTTTCTTTACATTGATAATTGTGTTTGTTCTTGCAGCTGCTTCCAGCAAATCAGTTTGCCGGCAAAGAAAAGCGGGTATCTGTAAAATGTCAACATGTTGTGCTGCCAGCGTTGTTTCATCCTTTGCATGAACATCAGTTGTAGCTGGCAGGTTATATTTTTTTTTCACCCTGCTAATCATTCCCAATGCAAGATCATCACCAAGACCGCTAAATGATGAGCCACTAGTACGGTTTGCTTTTCTATAGGAAGATTTAAAAATATACGGGATGCCGAGATTTTTACAGATAGTGCTTACCGATTCTGCCACTTCCAAAATCAGATCTTCGCTTTCTACAACACAAGGGCCGGCAATTAAAAAAAAATTATTTTCATCAAAAGATTGTGCTTCAAATATTTTTTTCAGAAAACTTTCCATAGAGCAAAAATAAGCTTGTTTGATTTTATGGCTTAAAAAAGCTATTTGGAATTTGTTTTCCGGAATTTGTTCATGTGGACTCCTTTAGAGACATTTGTTTGATAATACCCGGATATGGTTAAAGAAAAAATTCTAGTAATCGGTGCTTCTGGGCAGATAGGTGTTGAACTGACACTTGCATTAAGAAAAATCTATGGTGAAGCTAATGTACTTGCTTCAGATCTGCGGGAACAAAATGATTTGTTGCGTGGCACCGGCCCATATGTAAGTATGGATGTAATGAATAAAGAAATGCTGCATGTGCAAGTTATACGCCAGGGTATTACACAGATTTATCACCTGGCAGCAATACTTTCAGCAACTGGTGAAAAAAATCCTCATCTTGCCTGGAACCTGAATATGCAGGGTTTGCTGAACGTACTCGATATTGCAAGAGAAGAGAAGCTGCATAAAATTTACTGGCCATCTTCAATTGCGGTATTTGGCCCTACCAGCCCGAAAAAAAATTGCCCACAGCAAACTATTATTGAGCCAACAACAGTGTATGGTATCAGTAAATATGCCGGAGAATTCTGGTGCAATTATTTTCATCAGCGGTTTGGAGTAGATGTAAGAAGTATTCGTTACCCCGGATTGATCTCCTATAAATCTGCACCGGGTGGCGGAACAACAGACTATGCCATTGAAATTTTTCATGAAGCCATGCAGGAAAAAAAATACGAATGTTTTTTACACCAAGATACTTTTCTTCCTATGATGTATATGCCGGATGCGATTCGTGCTACAATTGAACTGATGGAGGCGCCTGAAGAAAAAATTTCTATCCGTACTTCTTATAATGTTTCTTCCATGAGTTTTTCTCCCGGTGAAATATCAAAAGAGATTAAAAAATATATTCCGGATTTTACCATAACATATAAACCCGATTACCGCCAGGCTATTGCTGACAGCTGGCCGCAAAGTATTGATGATTCAGTTGCCCGCAAAGACTGGGGCTGGAAAGAGGAGTATGATCTGGCTGGAATGACAAAGGATATGCTGTCCAACCTTAAATAGAAATTTGCCTGCAGCACCACTCATTTTTTTATTGAATCATAAACAAACCTGACAAATTCAATCTTATCAAAAATGGAATTGTATTCCTTTACCGGGTTTGAATCGATGATCTGGTCCAGCGTTTTTCCGCTTTTAATGCCATCGGCCACACGGCCTCGCACAGTTAGCAGCATAGTATTATAATCCTGCAAATCCTTCTTATTGCTGAGTGCACCATGGCCCGGTATGATGATCGTCTTTTCATTCACCTGCTTTAACAATAAGTCTATGGCTGCAATCATACCATCCAGGTTGCCACCGCCCGACATATCAATAAATGGCAATCCGTATCGCACAAATACATCGCCTGTATGTAGTACATTTGATTCTTTAAAATAAATAACGGCATCGCCATCCGTATGGGCATTTTTGACATGAAAGATTTGTATTGTTTCCCCGTTCATATTGAAAGTAAGTGATTCGGAAAAGGTGATCTTTGGCAGGGCATCATATGGTGAAGCTTTCTGTTCCATTTTAAAAGTTGCAATGAACTGATCAGTACTTAATCTTTTTCTTACATTTTCATGAGCCACAATTACAGCACCTTCGCTGCCATACACTTTATTACCATCGGCATGATCGAAATGATAATGAGTATTAATAATAAACCGGATTGGTTTATTGCTGATAGCGGCTAAAGCAGTTTTTATTTTGTCTGACAAAGGTGCAAATTGGTCGTCCACCAGTATAATGCCATCGTTGCCTACCAAAGCGCCGATATTTCCACCGGAACCCTCCAGCATATAAACTGAACCGGCCACTTTTGTAGTCTTAATTTTTACAGTATCAAAATTCTGTGCTGATAATTGAAAATTAAGAAATATTAACAGGAAGGCAATATTTCCTGCGAGGATGTGTTTTTTCATACCTGTGGGTTTTGAGTATTATTAAAGCTACATATTTTTCACTAATTTGTATCACCATTAAGTGAAACAGAAGTTATCAGCTATATTAATCCTTTCAGTTTTTCTGAGCCTTCAATATGGGAAGATTGCTACTTACTTGTATTGTAAATGGCAAACAGAAATTGTACAGAATAAACCTGATTGCGGATGTGATGATCATCTTATTGCCATGTTTGATCATAACGGTCCGACAGAAGAAGGAATACTTTCAACAAATAGTTTTAATGAAAAAATAAATGAATACACGCCACATGTATTGATATTCGATTTATCTCAAATAGCACAAAAAGGCAATCATTACTTTGCCGAATATATTGCTCCCTTAAGCAGCAGTTTTATTGCTTCTCCTTTTCATCCACCCGCTGTTTAATTTCTTTTCAATTATTTCCTATTAACTCCAGACAGGAGTTATATTTCTATGTGTACATATGTGTATGCATGATTGTATTTATCTATATTCTGTCATCTTAAAAAATAATCATCATGAAAAATATTTTCAAAACGATAGTACTATCGTTCTTTATACTCTCTTCCTGTACTGTTTCAAAAAACTCAGTCATCAATACCACGTTGAATCAACTGGCAAAAGATGCTCATGGAAATGATATGCTGATTGGGAAATGTACAAGGTCTGCATTACAGACTGCGCCATTCAGTGAATGGTTCAATACTAACTATGATGCCTATAAAGTTGATTCTTTTACCTGTACGTTTATTAAACCACTTTTGGCAGGTAAATCGATTACAATTTTTATGGGCACCTGGTGTGGTGATAGCAGGAGAGAAGTGCCCCGCGTTTTAAAAATGCTCGATTGTTGTGGTTTTCCACAAAACAAGCTCTCATTAGTCATGTTAAGCAATAAAGAAGGAGAATATAAAAAAAGCCCCCAACATGATGAGCAGGGAAAAAATATTGCACGGGTGCCAACAGTTATCATTGAAGAAAAAGGCACCGAAGTGGGACGGATCATTGAATACCCGGTAGAGAGCCTGGAAAAAGATTTATTAGCCATACTTAAGAAATCAAACTATACACCCAATTACAAAAATTTGAAAGTAACGGCCAGGTAATTTTTATTTTATTCAGCAAAGTAATTATTTATTATTCTAAACAGTTATGAAAAGAAGCCTGTCAGAATCCCGACAGGCTTCTTTTGTTTTTTTCCCGAACTTGCAGCTATGAAATCACTTTTGTCGGGTTCAGTTTTTATTATTTTTTCGTTCAATGGATTATCGCAAACAAAGTTTCCAGTACAATGGAGGGCTGAACTTGTAAGGAAGGACAGTAATACAGTTGTTTTTACTTTGAAATCAGCCATGGAGCTTGGGAAAAATGTTTTCTATATTTTAAATGCAGGTGAAAAAATAAAAGTAAATTCTGTACAAAGAATTCAAGATTCAGTTTTTTTTACAATGCCTGTATTTGAATCTTCCTTTAAATCGAAAATAAATAGTGATGGCAGTTTACAAGGCGTTTGGAAAAAAGGAACAAGCGGGGAAACCCAGGCATGGCCATTCTTTGCTTTTCCTAACCAACCCTACCGGTTTAAGTTATCAGCTGGCAACGCAAAAAATAATATTAGTGGCCGTTGGGATGTAACCATTACACGGGCAAACGGCACATTGAGAAAAGCTGTGGCTGAATTTTTACAAAAAGGAAATTACTTAACGGGTACTTTTCTTACTCCGTCCGGCGACTACCGTTATCTTGATGGAATTGTTACCGGCGATTCACTTAAACTTTCCACCTTTGACGGCGCACATGCATATACTTTTTATGCAAAGATTGAAAATGCAAAAAATATTTCTTCCGGTGTTTTTTATTCGGGAATAAATGGAAAAGAAACCTGGACAGCCAGGAAAGATCCATTTGTAAAAACTCCGGAACAAGATGAAGCTACCCAATTACAAGAAGGAGAAAGCAAATTGAATTTTACATTTAATGATCTTGAAGACAGGCCTGTTTCCATAAATGATGAACGATATAAAAACAAAGTGGTGATTATCCAGATTATGGGTAGCTGGTGCCCCAATTGCCTGGATGAAACAAAATTTCTGAGTGAGTATTATAATAAAAACAAAAGCAGAGGAGTGGAAGTGATTGCCCTGGCCTATGAATATTCTACAGATAAAGAACGGTCAAAAAAAAGCTTGAAAAAATTTCAACAACTTTTTAATGTACAATACCCGATGCTTTTAACCGGTGCCACTTCTTCAGATGATTTAAAAACTGAAAAGACATTACCCCAGTTAACACCCATCCGGTCTTTTCCCACTACGATTATTCTTGATAAAAAAGGGAATGTAAAAGATATTAGCGGCACTTTTTACGGGCCGGGTACGGGCAAATATTTCGATGATTATAAAAAAGAATTTAATGCAACAATAGACAGGTTGCTGAATGAAAAATAAACCTGAAAGCTTTCAGATATTTTACAATTCCCTTATCCAGATATTTCTGAAACTTGTTGGGTTGCCATGATCCTGTAATTCTAAAGACTCTTTTGCATTATGTTTTTCATAGGTTGGTGAACCTATATATGCTGTACCACCCCAGATAGTAACATTGTTTTGCACAAGCACCCCGTTTTGAATAACAGTAACCCGTGCTGGTTCTATAACATTTCCTTTTTCGCTGAATCTCGGGGCTGTAAAAATAATATCATAACTCTGCCATTCGCCTGGTGGCTTGCATGCATTTACCAAAGGAATATGTTGTTTGTAAATACTCCCGGCCTGTCCGTTTGAATAGGTTTTACTGTTATAACTATCGAGTACCTGCACTTCATAACGTCCCATTAAAAAAATTCCGCTGTTGCCGCGTCCCTGGCCTTCGCCTTTTACTTCGGCAGGAGTACGCCATTCTATATGCAACTGGCAATCTCCAAATTTTTGTTTTGTTTCAATATTCCCTGAACCGGGTTTTACTGTTAATGCATTATCACCTACAATCCATTTTGCAGGCGATGCATTTTTATGTTGCCAACTATCTGTATTAGTGCCATTGAAAAGTATAATTGCATCTGACGGAGCTTCACTTGCTGTTTTTCCCGGAGTAATAACCTGTGGTTCCGGTTTCCATACTTCAGTTGTCAATGGATCTTTTTGTGCAAAAACTGTTTGCACTGAAATGATTGCCATGAAAAAAATTAAAAATTGTTTTGTTTGCATGTTGTTTATTTTAATACGTGAAATTAAAAATTACTAAAATGAAATTAATATTTTAACAAGGATCTGTATTTTTCATAACTGAATTCCCACAAATTTACCGGTTGTTCAAAATTTAACCACCCGGGAATGGTCGTATATGTTTTTACAAATTTAAAACCCAGTTTTTCCAATGTTTTATTTGGTGCCGGGTTCAATGCATAAGGTTCGCAATAGATTTTTTCCAGGTTTAAGTTATTAAAAAAATACGACAGGCTCCGTTTTACCATTTCAGTTCCAATTCCTTTTTGCCTGTACTCATTTTTCCAGATATGCAAATGCATAAATGCTTCCTGGCCAAAAATTATTTTATTCACGTTGCTATGGCCAATAGCTTTATCATCAACGAGCCAGATGGTGCAGTAAGATTTTTTTTCAGGGTAAGATTGATTCATTTGTTCTGTTAGCATTTCTTTCCATTGATCAGCTGTTGGCATTTTTTTTAAATCAACTCCCATCCCTTCAAGAAAAGCTGGTTCGGATTGTAACCAGTAATCTGTGATTGGTTCTATATCCATTTCCTGAATTTCCCGCACTGACAATAAATCTTTATCCATCTTATTTTATTTCTGTACAAAAATCAAATACTGCCATGGATTAAGCGATAAAGGTTTGTCAGTTGATAAATCATATTGTTTATTGGTAAAATAGTCTGTATAATTTCCGGCAACTGTTTTATCAGTAATATTTAATTGCTGTTGCTTGCCGGAAAAATTCATAATGCCGATTACTTTATCGTTTTCCTTAATCCGTTTAAATGCATAGATGGCTGAGTCAGCGTTTATCCTTACAGGCATGGCGCCATAAGCACCCGCCCATAGAGCTGGGTTATCTTTTTTCAGTGCTACTAATTGTTTATAAAATGGCTGAAGCTTTAAAGGATCGCTCCAGTCAATTGTGTCTTTTGCAAAAAACCTGAGCCGTTTGTTGAGCCCGGCTTCCTGGCCGCTATATATCATGGGCATACCATATGCACTGAAATTGAATGCTGCAATTGTTTTATACCCGGCGCCATATTTTTCAAATTCAGTTCCGCTCCAGGAATTTTCATCATGATTGGTGCTGATGGTAAGACGAAATGCTTTGCGTCCATATTCTTTCAGATCTTTTTCAATCCAGTTTGCAATTGTATTTGCATTACCCTTGCCTTGTGCTACATTTTCGCCTAGGTGAAGTAATTCCCATGCATAAGTAGCATCAAACTCCAGGTGCATGCGGGCTCCATCCCACTCAGCAAGCCAGAATAAATCTTTCAGTTTATCCAGTTCTTCAGTTGCTTCTTCCCAAAAATAAAGTGGTATTTCATGCCCGGCATGATCGCAGCGAAAACCATCTACATCCATTTCTGTAACCCAGTATTTCATCGCATCAATCATAGCACTTCTTGTTGCCGGATTTGTGTGATCAAGCAAGGCTATATCAGTCCAGTCTGCTTCATGAACAATATTTCCTTGCGCATCATGTGCATAATATTCCGGGTGCTCCGTGATCCAGGCATTATCCCATGCTGTGTGGTTGGGTACCCAATCTAGTATGACATACATACCCAGTTCATGTGCTTTAGTAACTAAATTTTTAAAATCAGCTTCGGTGCCAAAATTTTCATTTACTTTTTTATAATCCCTGATGGAGTAATAACTACCCAGGGGTTCTTTCCTGTTTTTAATACCGATAGGCTGTACGGGCATTATCCAGAGCATGCCGATACCCAAATCCTTCAGCCGGGGAAGGTCTTTGATAAAAGCATTTATAGTGCCTTCAGGCGTATACTGCCTGATATTCACTTCATATATAGTTAATGATGCTGCCTTTTCTGGAAATGCTTTTGATGATACTGATTGTTCTTTAGTTGTATTTTGATTGCATGCACTCAGTACAAATGCAAAAAGCAGGAATAAAAAAAAGTTTTTTTTCATTTTTTTAAAATTTAGAAAATAGATAAACCGTGTATAACCGGGGAATAAAGATAAGAAGTTGAAGTTTATAAAAAACCGGAGAGAAAACCAATAATCTGAATAAAATAGTATAAGCGGGTATTTTAATAATTAGCTTAAAAATCGGGACGTGATGCAGGGTTAATTTCTGACAAGGGTCATATTTTTCTGTCATTTGATTAAATACATTTATTATCGAAAAGGTCTCGCAATTTGAAAAAGGAATGATAAAAAAATGTAAATCTTGCGGATTTCGCGGTACAGGAAATTATTGCAGTGAATGCGGTTATCCATTTGCAGCAAAAAAAATTACCTTATCCGGGCTCTTGTACGATGTTTTTCATTTGTTCACAAAATTTGAAAAAGGTTTTGGTTATACCTTAAAGCAATTAATAATTGCCCCCGGAACTATGCAACGATCTTACCTGGATGGTGACCGGGCAAAACACCAGAAACCTTTTTCTATGTTTTTTATTTGTGCTACGTTTTCAGCATTGTCGAGGTATTGGATTTTTAATACAGTATTTAAAAACTATCATGTCATTGATCCCACTGAATTAACATTTTACCGGGAGTACATGGTTTTTTTTTATATAACGCTGATACCACTTTATACACTCATGGCCAGGCTCTTTTTTTATAAGTCAGGATATAATTTTGCTGAACTTGGGGTAATGCTTCTTTATACATTATCGCTATTCTTTCTTGCTGCACCTTTTATTTTATTATTGAAATATTTCTGGCATACCCTGGATACGGTTTACGTTGAATTTCCTTTTTTCTCCGTTTATTTTATAATAACATTTATAAATTTTTTTAACAGAGTTCGGCATTGGCGGGTCATCATGTTAAGTCTGTTCACGATTCTTATAGCTTTTTTCATCAACCAGTTACTGGAAGACTTTGTTATTAGTTTTTTAGAATAGTGCTGGCAATTACACATATTTTGAATTCAGGCGCATCAAAAATTCAGATAGAGATAGTGGCATATCCTGATGAATGTCATTTTTCTAAGGGGATTTCAAATTTAATTTTGATATAAAATCACAGTATGAAAAAGTTGATATTATATTTTGTTTTGGCCTATCTCATTTCATGGCTCATCTGGTTGCCACTTATTTTACCAAAATATGGAATCGATATATTACCCGTTTTGCCAAAATATCATCATTATTTAGGATCATTCGGTCCGATGCTGGCAGCATTTATTGTAAGATATTCCTCTGAAGGTTGGGGCGGAATAAAAGATTTATTGAAAAGATTAGTGAGTTGGAAAATAAATTGGATTTGGTTTATTATTGTTTTAATAGTGCCGGTACTATTAGTGATTGCTGCTGGCTATGCAGATCAGCTTATCAATAAACAGAGTTTTACAATGAAAGGCTTTTCTACAAACGAAGAGTTTCCGCAATTCGGAGCGGTTGGGTATTTTTTATTTAACCTGTTCACTTTTGGAATAGGAGAGGAAACAGGCTGGCGGGGTTATGCATTGCCAAAACTGCAAAAGAAATATTCAGCGCTTACATCAACACTTTTATCATCCGTAGGCTGGGCTTGCTGGCATATTCCTGCATTTATCTACCGTCCACTTTACAGCCAGATGGATGTGGCAGGTATAGCAGGATTTTTTTTCAGCCTGGTTATGGGTGGTATTTTGCTTACGTGGTTATATAATTCTTCAAAAGGAAGTTTATTGATAGTGGCTATCTTTCATGCAATGATTGAACTGATGTTTATGTCAGCAAATGTTACTCAAAAAATGTCCGTTTACCTGGGGGCAATAATCATGATTAGCGCCGTCTTAATTATTTTAATAACCAAGCCTAAGAATTTATCATTTATTCCCCGGCAGACATTAGCGTAATAAACTACATGTCTCAAAGCATCGTTTAAAATATTTTTTTGCCACTATAAATAAAATTGGAAAATAATTTTCCTGGAATATTATTTCTCCAGATGATAAGTAAGGGAAATCAGTCCTGTTGAATAAGTTTTTGTATCAACCAGTTTTAATGGAATCCTATCAGTTAATTCGCTAAACAGAGGTTTTCCCCCGCCCAGTAGAAGAGGATGCACGGCTAATGAAATTTCATCTACAAGTTTCAGGTTCATAAGCGATGTGGTAAGCCCGGCGCCGCCAAAAAGCCAGATATCTTTGCCTTTTTCGTTCTTGATTTTTTCTACCTCTTTTTTGATATTTTTTTTTATTAATACAGCTCCCTCTTTTACTTTTTCCAGCGTAGTAGAAAATACATACTCTTTCAATTTTGGAAAACCTGCAGGAGCTTCGCTCATGCCTTGCATCATTTCATAAGATTTGCGACCCATAAACAGTGCATCCACTCTTTTAAAAAAATCTGAAAGACCATAGTCCTGATCCTGGAAACACCAGTCATATTCTCCTTTTGGTCCTTCAATTAAGCCATCAAGGCTTACGGCGACTTCAAGTATTATTTTTCTCATGACCTTAATTTTTACCTGAAATAGAAAAAATAAATTTAAGCACAAATTTAGGTTTAGGGGTAAATTCTATAAAACAATAGCAAAAGAACTACTGCATTTGGTTTAAATACTTTGGATAAGGTTTATATAAAAGGGTTACCTTACTTCATCTTTTAATTAAACAAAACTATTTTTTATGAGAAGTAAATTTCAATCTGCTCTTCTTTCTGGTATTTCCGTTTTATTTTTTTCCGCTTGCACTACGCCTGCTGAAAAAGCTGCAACAGTTGACATGGATAAACTTAAAGTAGAAATACAGGCAAAGGAAGATGCATTTGCTGCAGCTGAAAAAGCCAAAGATGCTGCCGCAGTAGCAGCCTATTACAGCGATGATGCAATTAGTTATGGCAGAAACGAAGAGCCAGCATCAGGCAATGCAGCTATTAAAGATGGCATTGCAAAACGCCTCGCCAGTGACTCAACGGGCAATCATAATGTTTATAAAGTTGTAGATCTTTTTGCAGAAGGGAATATGGTTGTGGAAATTGGGTCATGGACGGAGATAAATCCTGCCGGTGCGGAAACAGAGAAAGGACATTATATGTCAATG
>Ga0209797_10001368_pt1 | contig 12195 bp, 7 predicted proteins | sample DOMMetBare3Fresh_2_FD_187472 | JGI IMG/M metagenome (GOLD analysis project Ga0209797, IMG submission 187472) | Wetland sediment microbial communities from St. Louis River estuary, USA, under dissolved organic matter induced mercury methylation -... | ecosystem: Environmental > Aquatic >...
TCGTTAATACCGTCACCCATATAAGCAACTGTATAGGTTTTTCTTAATGCCAGTATGATGCGTTCCTTTTGTTGTGGTTCTACTTCAGCAAAAATGTGAGTTTTCTTTACTAATTGCATTAATGCTTCAGGACTGGTATTAAAAAGTTCTTTACCTGTCATCACCACAGGACTTTTTATACCAATACTTAAGGCGATTGACCCCGCGACATTTTTATTATCACCGGTAATAATTTTTAAATCAACTTTAAGTTTGTGCAATTCGTTGATTGTTTCAATTATGTCTGCTTTCACAGGGTCATTCAACAGAATAAATCCTGCAAAAATCATATCCGTTTCATCGTCTTTCGAAATACTGGTAGCTTCAATCTTTTTATAGCAAATACCAATGGACCGTAAACCATTAATACCAAATTGCCCGTACCTGTTTTCTAATTCTGTCTTATGCGCTGCAATATCTTCTACACTTCCATCACCCAGTTTTATTTTGTAGCAGGTGCTCAGAATTTGTTCAAATGCCCCTTTGCTGATTAATAGATTTTCTTTACCTGTGCTGATAGCGATGCTCAGTCTTTTTCGGATAAAGTCATAAGGTACTTCAGAAATTTTTTGTGCAGAAATATTTGCATTATTCTTTAGTTTTTTTAAAGCATCATCAATGGGGTTTGAATAACCGGTTTCAAATATTGCATTCCAAATCGCCAGTTGTTTTACAAATTCATTTTCCTGTCCAAACCCATCCGTTAACCCCGATACTATAATCTCTCCTTCAGTTATCGTTCCTGTTTTGTCAGTGCACAATAAATTTACTTCCCCTAGATTTTGAATAGAAGTTAATTTTTTAACGATAACCTTTTTTTCTAACAACCTCTTTGCACCCGCACTCATGGCAATTGTAGTAATAGCCGGTAACAATTCTGGCGCCATACCAACTGCCAGCGCTAAAGCAAAAAGCGCCGATTCAATAACACCTTTGTGATTTACTAAATTTACAACCAGGATAAACACGGCAAGCACCAATGTTATTTTCATCAGGAAAAATCCAAAATCTTTAATGCCTTTTTCAAATGTGGTTTCTTTTCTGGCTGAAACACTTTTTGCAATACTGCCGAAAAGAGAGTTGTCGCCGGTTTGAATGACCAGCGCCTTTCCATTCCCGCTTACAATATTGGTTCCTTCCCAAAGGCAATTTATTCTTTTGGATAATACTGTTTGTTCATCTAAAATGCCAGCTTCTTTTCTTACCGGGTAAGATTCTCCTGTTAAACTGGCTTCGTTTACATGCAGTTCATTGGCTTCAATTACTAAACAATCTGCCGGTATCATTGTTCCTGCCTTAAACAAAAGAACATCACCGGGTACTATTTGAGTGGAAATAATTTCTTGCGGACTTCCATCTCTTAATACAGTGCTTCTTAATGAAATCATCGATTGCAGTTTTTCCACTACTCTTCCGGCATTTCTTTCCTGGAAAAAACTGAGCAGCCCTGTTGATAAGACAATGAACAGTATAATAAATACATCAGATGTATCGCCAAGAAATGCGGAGAGGATGACGGCTCCAATAAGAAGCAGCATCAGCGGGCTTTTAAACTGGCTTAAAAAAAGAAGAAGCTCTTTTTTAAAAACAGATTTGCTTTTTGGATGTAGTCCTGCCTCGAGCAGAATTTTGTCGGCAGTTTGTTGAGATAACCCTTTGTCTGAACTATTTAATTTTTGAAACCAGTAAGCAGTATCAAATTGCCAGAAATTATTTGTATTTGTTGTTTGCATTAGTTTTTATGCCTTGGTAAATCTTTTGAAGACAAGTTCGTACAATTATAGTTAATCACTCAAACAATTCCCGACTGCCCGTCCGGCAATGGAAATAAAACATGATTGGGCAATGAACAAGAAAACTTAATCAAAAAAAATAAAACTATTTCTTCTTCTTTGCCGGTTTTCTCTTTTTTTCTGAAATTGATTTTGTAATTGTTTGTCCCTTGATGATCTGTTCATGGTCTTTCACTTTTGCCAGAGAATTAGCATATGCCTCTTTCATAAGTTTTTTTATATAGGCTTTTGGAAATTCTTTTTTGCCGGTTACAAGAATATACCTGTACTGGTTACCCTGGCCAAGTAAAATTTTTCGGGGGTCAGCAATTTCATTTCCCCAATAAAAACCAAAATGAACATTATAACTGCTCCGTCCTACTGCAATTGAACAAAAAGTATGTCCGACTTTGCTTGTTGGGCTCCAGCCAAAAGCAACTGCATTGTAATTATCGTAAATCAATTCGTTAGTTTTGGGATACAGTTTCCATACAAATTCCCTTAGCCACAAAGCAGTTTCCTGAACCTCCGGTGGGAATGGTTTGAGAAATTTAAGCAGGTCCTTTATTTGTTCCTTACTCATTAGTTCAGCATTTGCATCACAGTAAAGTTAATCAGAATATAAGAGGCAGGAGATTCTTACAATTACGGGTTGCTGCTAATGCTTCAAATTTTGAGATGTCAATTATTTATTTGAATTCTCCGAAATGCCAGAGTATTCCGGAAGGGTCGTGTAAAAAACACTCTCTGCCCCAATCGTTTTCTTTGATAGGGGTTAGCCTTACACCTTTATATTTAGTTGTAAGATCTAAAGCTAACAGTTTGTTCCAATACCGGCTGACATCATCCACTTCCAAAAAAATCATTGAATTGTCTATCCAATCCTGTACATAAGCATCTTGTAAATAAAATCCTATTCCCTCTAATTTGAAATAGGACATATTATGTGCCAAAACACTTTCTAGAAAACCCAGGTCACGGTAAAAACTCCGTGACAGTTCAAAGTTCTTAGCTCCGATAAATGGCCGGATTGATTTTGCTTTATGTTTCATGTTTTATTAATGATTAAATTAAATTTTATGATAGTAATTTCTATCAATGTTCACTGTATCAACAATCGAAGATAAAACATGTTCGGGTTGTTGGTGAGAAACCCCAAACTTGAAAGAGTTTAATATTTAAACACCAACAACGGCATAAATAAAACCCTATTGCCTCTGTTTTGAAATATAGCCTTCCCTGATTTTATTTGATCGTGATTATACATTCGAGTTCTCCTCTTGCGTTTGAATAGGTTTTATTTCCAACTTCTCAATTGTCATCTTTGCATTTGCCAATCGTATTGCTTTATTTTTCTCTACCAACTTTTCTTTTGACCATTTTTCTATTCTGTGGTGTAATGGTATAAGCAATGCTGCAATACAAACCAAAGCTAATAACATAACCAATGGAGTGTGATGCGTTACTCTTTCCAAATAAGGATGCAATAGCAGATTCAGGAACTCAAATACAATCAGTAAAGCCATCACGCTAAAAAACTCTATCAGTTTTGTATTGGTGATAAAACTGCGGCTTAGTAATAAAAAGAGAATTATAAAAAAAATAATACCTAGAGCAATTAAAGCGTATTGAATATTTTGTTTTCGTTCTTCTTTGGACTTTGCTTTTTCTGATGCTAACTCTTGTTGTCGTAACTGTTCATTAAACTCAAGTGTTTGCAAGCGGTTAATTTTTTCACGACTGAAAACACTATCTCTTGTTTCAATCATTATTTGTTGATACTTAAACGCACTGTCAATTTTATTTTCCTGTTTGTAAAGTTTTGTCAATAAAGTGCTGGCTTGCAGTTGCTGAACCAAAAGATTAAATTGTTGGTCAATCAAAAAACCTTTTGTGGCGTAGTAAATGGCTGAATCCCGATGATTGAAACGGTCAAAGTGTTCGGCAAATTCACAGTACCCACGGGCAAGCAAACGAATTTCATTTACCTCTTTATTTAATTGAAATGATTGCCTGAAAAATTCAACGGCAAGTTGTTCTTTCCCCATCTTGGAATAAATGATTCCCATTGCTGAATGAACTCCTCCGCCAAAAACATTTTTACCTTTAAATCTTCTGAAATACATTGCAAGACATTCCTGAACATAGGTATATGCAGAATCCAGAATGCCAAGTTGTTCATAGGATTTCCCCTTATCAACTAAAAGTGCATTTAATACTTCATTGTCGGGAATATTCTTAGTTAAATTTTCTGCTTTAGTATAATAGTTTATTGCCTCACGGTAATTGCCTGCATTTCTGTTTACCATTCCTATACCGTTGTAAATACTTCCTATAAGTAGGGTGTCGGCAAGTGGTTCAGCTATATGCAATGCTTTAAAATATGTTTCCTTGGCATCAGGATAATTTCCAGCCCACCACAATGAGCTGGCAAGGCGAGATAATGCCTGTGCTTCAGTGCCGACAGGTAAATTATTTCTGTTTTTCATGCTAAGCAACACCGCTTGCTGTGCATAAAACACCATTGAATCATTGCTTACATATTGATTCATGTCGCTTATGCCCCACAAGATTTGCAGTTTCAAGGTGTCTGCTTTTTCTGTTGCCATTAAATGATGTAGCAAATGGATTGTCTGCTTGGAATAAAACACCATTGAGTCAAGGTTGGTGTTAGAATATGCTACGCTAATTTGATACGCTAAACCAATTTTTACACTGTCTGCATTTGCTGCTACCAGTTGTTGTTTCAAACTGTCAATACGAGTTTGCTGTGCGTTTGTAAGTGCAACGCAAAAGAGAAAAAGGAAAATAAAGCAGAATTTTATTTTTGTCATGTTGCAAATATCGGATTTGTCACACTTAATTTCTTGCAGTCAGTTTGAAGTTCCGATGTTGCCAAGAGTTGCTGATAACATTTAATATAAGCTACTACCATTCTAAAAATAGCGTTAATCCACCATAAATTCAATTGAAAAGCGCAGGTTTCTAAATTGTCAATTCATCTCTGCCTTCAAATCCACATTTATTACATAAACCACAGAATAATCTTTAATCACATTATACAGCGTATCTCTTTCCACCGGTTTTCTGTGTACTTGTTTTATAAGTGTCACTAATTGCTCTGTGGTCATAGAAGGGTTTTGTTCTTCAGAGCCTGCCATGGAATAAATTTTTGTGGTGTCATCTATGGTGCCGTCAATATCGTTTACACCAAATGCAAGAGAGAGTTGTGCATTCTGCCTGCCCAGCATGGGCCAGTAAGCTTTCAGGTGAGGAAAATTATCTAAATAAATACGGGCAACAGCATACATCTTCATGTCTTCAATTATGCTGCTTTCAGCAATATAACTCATGTCATTATCCTTGTTTCTGAATTTAAGAGGAATGAATGTATTGAAGCCTTTTGTTTTATCCTGCAGGTTTCTTAAGCGGCTCATATGGTCAATACGGTGAGTGTATTTTTCCATTTGTCCATACAGTATTGTTGCATTACTATGCATGCCCATTTTATGTGCTGCTTCATGTATAGCGAGCCAGCCATCTGCATTTACTTTATCTGCACATATTTTTTCCCGTATCTCCGGGTGAAATATTTCAGCGCCACCACCGGGTAATGATTGCAGGCCCGCATCCATCAGAAATTTTAATCCTTCTTCATTTGTCATTTTTGCTTTGCGGAACATATAATCAAGTTCTACAGCCGTGTATCCTTTAATATGTAAATCCGGCCTGTGTTTTTTTATTTGCCTCATCACATCAGCAAAAAATTGCAGGTTTAGTTTTGGATGCACGCCGCCAACAATATGTACTTCAGTTACCGGCTGCCCGTCATATTTTTTTACAATGTCCAGCATTTGATCTGCAGTAAGTTCCCATCCTTCTTCACGATGTGCATACAACTTACTGTAGCTGCAAAAATTACAACTGAACACACATACATTGGTGGGCTCTATATGAAAATTCCGGTTGAAATAAGTGGTATCGCCATGCAATTTTTCCCGTATATGATTGGCAAGTGAACCCAATAAAGGGAGTGAAGCTTTTTCAAAAAGCAAAAGTCCTTCTTCGTCAGTTATCCTTGTTCCATTATAAACTTTTTCTTTTATACTATTAAGTTCCGGTGAAAGTTTCAGGCTGGCGGGCAGATCCATTATCATGTAAATAAAATTATTTTTCAAAGGTAGCAACAAAAAATAATCTTGTCCAGTTGCATCCTGAAAAGATAGTGTACTGATTAGAGAAATTTCAGACCACAGAGAACCACTGAGTATAAAAAGAGTTACGCAGAGTAGGGTAATATCTCTGTGGTTCTCTGTTTTTTCTGTGGCTCTCTGTGGCCATTTTTTAAATTGAAATAATAATGCTGAGCGGAATTGAAAAATCTACATGATTTTTATCAGTATTTCACAACCTGTATATTAATATCCTTTTTGCCAGTGGAATATCCCATGCTTACTGTATATGTCCCTGCAGCATTCCTGCTTAAATCTATTTCAATAATCTTGTCGGCATTTCCCTTGTACTGCTTGCTCCATACCAACTGGCCGGTGGCGCTGTATACATTTATATATCTCAGGTTAGTGGGCAATTGATAATGCCATACATTGATTTTATTCCGGAAAGGATTGGGCAAAATCAAATAACCTTGGTTTTTCAACCGGGTAGGCAAAATCTCTGTTCTCAGGTTTATATCATCGAGGAATAAATTATTTTCAAAATTCCCATTGAACCGGAACATCACCTGGAAGATTGGTTCTGATCCGCTTAACCAGTTTCCAAGATTTACTGAATCCATTCTCCATTGATTGCTGGTTGGGAAAAACTCATTCAGCGTTGGCGGAAAATTTGGATCGTTTACTGTTTGCAGTTCCACACCATATTTTTTATAAACAGTAGTAAATGTATTCCCGCAGTCTTTTGACAACAACGCAGAAAGTGTATCCAGTCTTGAACCGGTAGTACCCGGCAATGTCTTAGTTATTGTTGCCAGGTTAAAAGTTATAAAGATGGAGTCAATGCCAGCATAAGAATAGTTAGGCAATGCAAGGTCATCAAATCTGTCAATAGTATTGTTATTATAATCATTGAAAAATGCAGAGCCCGGACTTTTTTTGCCGATAGATCCGTTTCTTGTCCAGGTCATATCCCCATCAGGGTTATATACGTTCCAGTTAATTGGAGGAAAAGTAGAACTGGTGAAATCTTCAGTTATACTACCGGGCAATGGTAATATTTGTAATACCTGATAAGGTTTTGTTTGAGCATCATTAGTTGGATCCTGATCAGCAACACCGTTTGGTTCCGTAGTATAAATTCTTATGGAGTGATTACCGAGATTTCCAAAATTTGTACCGGCAAGATTAACTGTTGCAAACTGGAGACGTGCAAGATTACCAGTCCAGTTAAAAGTAATAACAGGTCCTGCTCCATCTAACTGGTAATTAATTTTTACAGAAGTGAGATTATTTTTCCCATAATTCCTGATGATGGCAACCGGTGTTCCGGAATTTGTACATAACCTGGAAAGGGGGCTATTGATTACAGCCACACCGGCATCATTGTTTGTAAATGTTTTTTTATCTAGATTAATATCATCCAGGAAAAAATTATTTCCATACCTGTTGATTGTTCTGAATCTTATTTGTACACTACCTGATGAAATAAAAGAACTGAGATCCAATGATTTTCTTTTCCATTGCGATAATGAAGAAGTTGTCCAGTTTAAATCGATAGAAACTGGTTCTTCAGCAAATACAGTATCATTTCTTGCACGATAAACCGTAGTAAAACTGCCACCACAATTATTGGAAACTGCTACTTCGAATTCATCAAACGGTTCACCGGGATAACCTTTATAGGCTCCCCAGAAACTTACCCATAAAGAATCCGCTGCACCAATTGAATAAGCCGGTGTTATTAAATCATCTGTTTGGCCATCTGTGTCATAGTTGTAATGATTGACAAAAGCATCAGCAATACCTCCATGCATCAGTCCAATTGTATTTCTTTCCCAGGTATAAGAATTATCCGGGTTTATTAATTGCCATCCAGCAGGAGGGAATGTTGCATTTTCAAATCCTTCCACCAGGGGCAATAAAATATTACCTCCTTTAATTACATTGGTTGACTTGCAGTCATTAGCCGGACCCGTATCAGCCACTCCGTTTGGAAGTGAAGTACACACATCAATAACATTAGATCCATCTGAAAGTACTATTGGATTCAACACAATGTTCTGTGAAGCACCTGTAGTAAGGTTTAAACCAACAGGACTAAAGCCTTCAACAATTGTTCCATTGTTTTTTACAGTAATAACAACTGAAGTAAGATTATTGGTTCCTTCATTGCGTAATGTAACAGTTAATGGAATTGTTGCGTTACATGTTGCAGTATTTGGCGGTGGAGTTACAAAAGCAAAGATGCTTGCATCATTGGGTGTAAGTACCGGTGGAGTACATCCGTTAGAGGTTGTTAAACCAATACGGGTAGCATCAGCAAGTGAAGTTTGCATTCTTACTCCCTGCAGGTTAGTAAACATTGTGAGACATGGATCATCAGAGTAATCCATATAATTCTGATAATTAATACCAGCACCTGTAGAGGTACATGCATCAGTAATCACACCAGAATTACATCCGCTGGATGCATCATCCTGAAGAGGAGTATCAGAAACAAAATCATCAGTAGAACAACCTGCCTGGTCTCCCCAAATATGTCTTAAATTAAAAAAGTGGCCGATTTCATGTGTGGAAGTTCTTCCTTTTGCAGAAAATGAAAACAGGGTAGTACCTGTTGGGTTTATACTGCTGAAAGCACGGTAATGAATTACTACTCCATGTTCATTAAAAGGTACTGAAAGGCCAGGCAGCGTAGCATAACCAAGTAAAACTTGTCCGGCACCCGGGGATGTTGTATTACAAACCCAGATATTCAAATATTTTGCAGGATCCCACGCATCAAGGCCACCCTGGGCTGTAAATTTTATAGGATCTATACTGCCATTTGATGACAGTGTAGCGCTATTTCTTCTTTCAATTCCATTGGTTGCTGTATTTGCCGGTGTTCTTTGAGCAAGGCAAAATCTTATTTCAGCATGCCCCCTTACCGGATAAAAACCAGAAGCATTAATACTATCAGGGTTTAATCCTGCATAATCTGCATTTAAAATATTTATCTGATCCTGTACAGCTGCATCGGTAACATCATTCGCATTGGGCAATATGATATGAACTACAACAGGAATAGTTGTTATGGAGAGTACATTCGCAACCCTGTTACCGGAAGCAATGATTGCAATTTGTTGATTATATTTTTTTTCAAATTCGGACTGCTCTTTGTCAAACTGAAGTTTCGCTGCTGGGTTAACCTGGAACAGTTTTTCTAGGTAGGACATCGTACCACAGGATTTATTCTTAGTTTGTATATCCGGTAAGGTTCTTTGCTGAGCTGGTAAATTAATAAAACAAAAAGTAAAAAGAACTGTATATGTGAGAAAAATAAATTTATTCAAAGGATAACAATTTGGGGTTAAGAATAAAGTATGTTTTCTAATAGATGTACTTACAATTTTACAGCTAAATAAGCAGAAAAGGAAATATAGTATTCTGTCAAATTCAAACCGGGTTTTCAGTTGAAACTCTTATTTCCCTATCTTCCATGCACGAAAATCAATTTGTAAAATAAACTCCGAAAATTATGAATATCAGGTACCGCCTTACCGTCATGAACTTTTTGCAATTTTTTGTGTGGGGGTCGTGGTTAATTTCATTAGGTGGCTATATGTTTACTTTTCCCGGAGATTTATCGGAACGGGGTGCTTTGGTAGGAGCAACTTATGGTACTATGGGCATCGCATCAATATTTATGCCTACACTAATCGGAATAATTGCTGACAGGTTTATTAATGCAGAAAGAGTTTTAGGTATTTGTCATCTTATTGGAGCAGCAGTTTTATTTTGGGCAAGTACTTTAAAAAACGTAGATACACTTTACATTGTTATACTCATCAACAGTTGTTTTTTTATGCCCACTATTGCATTAAACAATACAGTTTCTTACAGTATATTAACGCAGCAGGGAATGGATGTACAAAAAATATTTCCACCTATCAGGGTGTGGGGTACAGTTGGTTTTATAGTTGCCATGTGGTCTATTGATTTATCAGGTTGGACAAGAAGTTCAAACCAGTTTTTATTTGCTTCTGTTGCCGGATTGTTAATGGGAATTTATTCTTTAACCATGCCGGCATGTAAACCGGCAAAAGCGACCAAGGGCTCATCGTTTGTAAATACATTTGGTTTGAATGCATTTGTATTGTTTAAAAAAATGAAAATGGTAGTTTTCTTTTTGTTTGCCATGATGCTTGGCGCTGCCTTACAAATTACGAATGCGTTTGGTCAGCCTTTTTTAAATGATTTTGGAGAAAAATATAAAGGAACATTTGCTGTAGAACACACCAGTTTACTCATCTCATTATCGCAGATATCAGAGACATTATTTATACTGACTATTCCATTTTTCCTGAAACGGTTTGGTATAAAAAAAGTAATGCTCTTCAGTATGCTTGCATGGGTACTCCGGTTTGGTTTATTTGGTATTGGCAATCCCGCAGAGGGACTTGTGTTTTTAGTATTATCGATGATTGTATATGGAATGGCTTTTGATTTTTTCAATATATCCGGTTCTTTATTTGTAGAAAAAGAAGCAGACAAAACGATAAGAGCAAGTGCCCAGGGATTATTTATGTTAATGACAAATGGATTAGGCGCCATGTTTGGCGGTTGGGCTGCAGGCAAAGTAGTTGACTATTTTACTACGATTAATAATGTAACAGGTGCCAGTGTGAAAGACTGGCAATCTATCTGGTTTACATTCGCTGCCTATGCTCTGGTTCTTGCCATTATTTTTCCTATTGTATTTAAATATAAACATGATCATAAAGCAATAGTGGTAGTGAGCCATTAAATATTATTGTTATCCTGCTAAATTGGGCTAAAGCCCAGTGGAAAAGAGTTCTCTCTCACTAACCCCAGCCTTAAGGCTGGGGTTAGTGAGATATAAAACGAACCGGGCTTTAGCCCAATATGAAATGTTATTCAATAAAAAAAACCTCCCAGGCTTTGAGAGGTTTTTTCTTTTCAGCATAGCTGATTTAAATATGTGATTCAATTTTTTTCACAAAATTGCCTTTAGGTTGGGCACCTACAAGTTTATCTACCAACTGCCCGTTTTTAAAAAACAAAATTGCAGGAATTGATGTGATGCCATAATTCATACTGATATTAGGGTTTACATCCACATTTACTTTTCCCACGTTAACTTTTCCGTTGTACTCTTTTGCCAGGTCTTCAATAACGGGTCCTATTGCACGGCAGGGACCACACCACTCAGCCCAGAAATCAACAACGGTTAATTTATCTGATGATAAAACTTCTGTGTCAAAATTGCCATCTGTGAATTCTTTTGCCATAATTTATTTTTTATTTTATTGTTTTTAAAAGGGCAACAAAAATACATCCAAAATGTTTATGGCGAAGTTATGACAGCATATTGTTACTAACTTGTCATTAATAAGACATGATCAATGTCAATGCCTGCAAAAAAGGCCGATTGTATAGTTTCATTAACATATTGAAAAGTTGATTGTAATTGCCGGCTATGTCTAATTAGTAGTCACCTGTACTTCCAGTTCAGGATTATTATCAAGAAATTCAACCAGGTCATCATTCATTTCAAACCCACTGTCGAGAGTAACCAGGCTGATTTTCAGTTTATTTTTGGGTTCAAGTAAATTAAATTTTAGCAACGACCTGCCGGGATATTTTTTCAGGTTTCCTTCAATAAAGCTTACCATTTCACCGGAAATATTTTTTGGATTTACATCAATAATTAATTGTTTGGTCAGGTTTCTTTTTATGTTATCGATAGTAGAAATACCCTGCACCTTAAATTCATATTCAGGGGTATTAAATCTTTGCTTAAAAAACCCTGTAATAAATAATGCATTGCCGGTTTGCAAAAACGAGGTAAACCGGACATAATCATCGCCCCAAAGTACCATGTCTGATTTACCGGAATAATCTTCAATAGAGAATGAACCATATTTATTTCCTTTTTTTGAAACCCGGTGATCTACTTTAGTAACTAAACCAATCAGGCGGAATAAACGGTTTGAATTTGGAAATAAATTCACAGCTTCTTTAAATTCATTAAACTCCTGCAGCGATGTGATGCCATAGTGTTTTATTTCGAACCTGTAATGATCAAGTGGATGTCCACTTAAAAACATTCCAGTTACTTCTTTTTCATGATCAAGCTGAACTATTAAAGGCCAGGGTTCACAATCCGGTAATGTGGGAGATTTTATTTCCATTGCCATGGGCAA
>Ga0209797_10001369_pt1 | contig 12192 bp, 9 predicted proteins | sample DOMMetBare3Fresh_2_FD_187472 | JGI IMG/M metagenome (GOLD analysis project Ga0209797, IMG submission 187472) | Wetland sediment microbial communities from St. Louis River estuary, USA, under dissolved organic matter induced mercury methylation -... | ecosystem: Environmental > Aquatic >...
GACCATGGTAAAAGATGCTGACAGGAAATTGCAGAAATACCTTGAGAAGTATCCCGATATGCGGACTGAATGGGAAGCCACACACAAATTAAAACCGGACAACGAAGCAAGAATCACCTGGTTCAATGATTCAACGAAAGAAAAAACTGAATATGCAGTGGTGTACCTGCATGGGTTCAGCGCTTCGCAGGAAGAAGGAGATCCGGTACATAAAGATTTTGCAAAAAAATTCGGATGCAATCTTTATTTATCAAGACTGTCAGACCATGGAGTAGATACAACGGAACCGCTTGCAAATTTTTCTGCAGAAAGTTTCTGGAACTCTGCATTAGAAGCTTATGCCATTGGTAAACAACTTGGAAAAAAAGTTATACTTATGTCTACATCAACCGGGGGTACGGTGGCATTAAAACTTTGTGCTGAATACCCGGAAATAGTGGCGAACATTCTGCTATCACCAAACATTGCCATCAACGATTCCAAAGCATGGATGCTGAATAATCACTGGGGTTTGCAGATAGCGCAATTGGTTACAGGCAAACACAGGGTGGTGGATGATACAACTGCACTATATGCAAAATATTGGAATACCCGGTATGCAACATCTTCGCTGGTGCAGTTGGAAGAGTTGCTTGAATCAACCATGAAAGAATCAGTTTTTGAAAAATTAAAACAACCAACACTTTTACTTTATTATTATAAAGATGAAGAACAACAGGATGATGTGGTTAAAGTATCTGCAATGAAAAGAATGTTTGCTCAACTTGCTACACCAGATAATTTAAAGAGGCAGGTAGCTTTACCCAATACAGAAAACCATGTGCTGGGTTCACCGATTAAATCAAAAGATGTAATATCAGTACAGGTTGAGTGTGAAAAATTTGCATCAGAAATTCTTCGGCTTCAATTGATACAACAATAATCAAACTCTCACGTAAATTTTCTTTTTGTCCAACACGTAACCAAACAACCAGCAAAACAACATAAAGCTTATTGCAAAAAGAAATGATCCAAAATACATTCCCGCATTACTGAAAATATTATCAAACAACCATCTGTAAAGTGGCTTATCACCAACAGGAATAAACCATAATAAAATTGCGCCAAGTTCTGATACCAGGTAAATAAATAATGGATTTCTCCCAAAGACTTCAAAAAAATAATTGAATCGTTTTACCTGTAAAAAATCAATCAGGTAAATTAAGGCAGTCAGCAATACACAATCGATCCCAACAGTGAGAAATACAAAACTTCCTGTCCATAATTTTTTATTGATTGGGAAAAAATTATTCCAGCAAAGAGCAAGAAAGATTAAAACAACTCCTGCCAGTAAAAGTTTTGCAAGACCTTCATAACTTTTACCTTTTTCCTGTATCCATTTACCTGCAGCATAACCAAAAGTTACATTGGCAATAGCCGGCAGAGTACTCAGCAATCCTTCCGGGTCAAAAGCCACTCCTTCGCCATGATACAGGTGATTGCTACCTAATAACCACATGTCAAGCCTGTTTCCAGCATTGGTTAGCATATCATAAGGGTCATCTGTTCCTCTGAAAACTAATAATATCAGCCAGTAAATAAATAAAAACGCCAGGGATAACCGGATAACAGTATTCAGCTTTAAATAGTAAATCATCAATGATGCAACACAATAACCGATTGCTATACGTTGCAGTACTCCGAATATTCTTGTATCGCCGATCGGGTTAAATTCAAGACCACCGCTTTCATTCCAATGCACAAAAGGAAACCAATACATCAGGTAGCCCAATAAAAAAATGATAAATGTTCTTTTAAAAATTTTAGTCAATACAGCTGCGTTACTCATGGTTTCCCATTTTTTCATCACAAAGCTCATGGCATTGCCCACTGCAAACATGAAAGAAGGAAATACAAGATCGGTAGGAGTAAACCCATGCCAGCTTGCATGTTGAAGCATGGCATAACTGGTTTCTCCATTACCCGGAGTATTAACAATTATCATAAAACAAACTGTCATTCCGCGGAAGACATCAAGGGCGGTGAAGCGTGGGTTCATATGCCATGTTTTGAAACCGAATGTAAATAATTATTCTTCTCTAAATTCATTTATTGTTCTTTCCGGGAAGAAACAATTTCATTTCCATCAGTTTTCCTATCTTTCTTTTTCAAATTGCTTGCTATATGCTCCACTCTAAAATTGCCGGAATTGGAATGTATGTTCCTAAAAATGTTTTTACCAATGACGATTTAAAAAAGTACATGGACACCAGTGATGAGTGGGTGCAGGAGCGTACCGGAATAAAAGAAAGAAGATATGCTGACCGTACCGGCGAAACAACAACTACCATGGGAGTGGAGGCTGCAAAGATTGCCATTGAAAGAGCCGGACTCAAAAATTCGGATATAGATTTTATTGTTTTTGCAACCATTTGCCCTGATTACTATTTTCCCGGTTGCGGCGTATTGCTTCAGCGTGCAATGAACATGAAAGAGATTGGGGCTCTGGATGTACGCAACCAATGTTCTGGTTTTGTATATGCACTTAGTGTAGCTGATCAGTTTATAAAATCCGGTATGTATAAAAATATACTGGTAGTGGCCAGCGAAAAACATTCATTTGGATTAGACTTCAGTACTAGGGGAAGAAATATTTCAGTCATCTTTGGCGATGGTGCAGGAGCAGTTGTACTTCAACCAACAGAAGATGATAATCGCGGAATACTCAGCACCCATTTACACAGTGATGGAAATAACGCGGAGATACTGGCTATGTATAATCCCGGCACACATGCCAATCATTGGGTAAAAGATAAAAAGCTTGCCGACTTTGATGATGCAGAAATGGGTGAAATGTTTATGAGCCATGCCATGATTGATCATGCACAGAATTTTCCTAATATGGATGGGCCTGCCGTTTTTAAAGTTGCTGTAGAAAAATTCCCGGAAGTAATTATGGAGGCACTGAATAAAAATAATTTTCAGACTTCTGACCTTAAACTTTTGATTCCTCACCAGGCTAACCTTCGCATTTCACAGTTTGTACAAAGAAAACTAAGGTTGAATGATGACCAGGTGTATAATAATATTCAGAAATACGGCAATACTACTGCTGCTTCCATCCCTATAGCTTTATGCGAGGCATGGGAAATGGGAAAAATAAAAGAAGGGGACTTGGTTTGCCTGGCTGCTTTTGGCAGCGGTTTTACCTGGGCCAGTGCTTTATTAAAATGGTAAAATGCAACTAATTTTCACCGAACTTCGTTTGATCACTGATAACCTATTATGAAAATTATTTTACTCATATTATCATTTATTTTTTCCGCTACAATAATGGCACAGAAATATGATAGTTGGACGGTTTACCATAACCGAAAGGAAATGGGATCATTTAACCTGAAAAAAGAAACAAATGACGAGAACAGAGTTGTGTTACTCAACAGAACTTTGGAAGGGCCGGGATTTCTTGTTATCGAATTTACTCCTAATGAAGAACAGGCAGAATGGATACGCACAATTGCTTTTGTTGACTCCTCAGATAAAAATATCAGGGAGTATAATAATACATTGCTTTTAAGAATTCACAATGCAGAAATAGCCGGTATCATGGAAGGCAGGCAAAAAGTAAAAGTGTATAGCTGGGCTATACCAAAAGATCCCGCCATTGCAGCTACGGTTCGGGTACGCCGCGTACTTTTGTGTACATTATATACACGATGAGCAGGAAGATTATTTACATCATCAATCCCATTTCAGGTACAAGAACCAAAAGCAATCTTCAACAGATAGTTGAAGAAAAAACATTACAACAAAATATTCCTTTCCGGATTTTTCCTTCAGTAGCCAGTGGTGATTATTCATTTCTACATTCGATAATAAAGGATGAAAAAATAACTGATGTAGTAATTGCCGGTGGCGATGGCACAGTAAGCCAGGTGGTAGGTTGTTTGATGAATGAAGATGTAAATTTTGGAATTATTCCCTGCGGGTCCGGAAATGGATTGGCGCTTGCAGCAAAAATTTCCAGGCAACCTGCAAAAGCTTTAGAAATAATATTCTCAGGTACACCGGTACTTACTGATGGATTTTTAATAAATAACAGGTTTGCCTGTATGCTTGCCGGCCTGGGCTTTGATGCAAAGGTAGCCCATGATTTTACTGATGAACCAAAAAGAGGTTTATTTACCTACATAAAACTTTCGCTGAAGAATTTTTTTTCCATGAAGGCTCACCATTTTACAATTGAAATGGAAAAAACAAAATTTGAAACGGATGCCTATTTCATCAGTATAGCCAACAGCAACCAGTTTGGAAATAATTTTACCATTGCCCCTAAAGCAAGTCTTTCTGATGGATTACTGGATGTGGTCATCATTACAAATCAAAACAAGCTGAGTTTTGTAATACAAACTTTAAAGCAACTAGCCGGGTGGAATAAATTACTCCGGAAGGAGTCCTTCGGACATACATCATCCCTTATCCGACATAAAAAAGCGGTCATTTATTTTCAAACAGAAAATTTAAGCCTGGTTAATCATTCTCAGGCTCCTTTACATATAGATGGTGAACCTGCAGAAACTCCTGCCATATTAAATATTGAAATAAAGAAAAAATGTTTCCGGCTTATTCAACCGGCTTAGTTACTGCACTATCTTTTTTATTAAAAAGATTTAATAACTGCCCGAAACTTTTTTGATTAAAAGGAAAGTCAGGCGAACTCATGATGTTTTGTTTTTCTCTTTGTGTCAGGTGAAAATTCAATGCCGCTTTATCTTCCTTCTTTTCTGTAGCATACTGAAAAGTTATTTTATAAATAGAATGATTGGCATGCTGCGCATAATAACTGAGCATATCGTTTTGAAAATATTCCATCATCTTAAACCAGTTTTGCTGCAACAACAAAAAAGGTTTGGTAGCATGGTCAGTTATACTTTCAGTAACAAAAGGATGATCCCATCCGCCGGCAAGCCTGTCCCGAAATTGAACTATCAGTACTCCACGGGTATTTTTTTTAATCCATTCATCAAAATATTCAAGAAACCTCAAGCCTGTTTCCTGCCCGTAATTGTCCCTTAACCCAGCGTCCATAACATCTATTACCGGTTCGGATGGCAACCATACATTCGGAAGTACAATTGGAAAAGTAGCATTCATACGTAAAGCGGTAAGCATTCTCAGGTTATAAGGATCCTGCTTTGCAAAAAAAGAAGTGAAATCAATTACATCAGGATCGATGGCGGGTAAAGAAGAAGAATCATACCGGCTTCGCATCATAAATCTTACCGGCTGTGTACTGATGACCATTTTTTTGCCATCTCTTGAAATAACTGAGTTGTAAAATGCCAACGGAATGTTTGCATTCATTTCATCTTCTTTATAATCTTTCAGTTGTTTGTTTAAAAATCCATTGGTGTTTTCATTCAGTTTTGTTTCAAAAGCATAAGCCCTGTCTTTAATATAAACATAAGGGCCTACCTTGAATTTCATTGCAGGTGAAATAAGATCTCTTGCCACAAAAGAAGAGAATAGAGGGTTCAATAAATCACCGGCAATATCATCCACATATTTTTTATCCTGAAGATTTATGTTTTCTCCTTTTTGCCTGCGTAAATAAAGTTCCCTGAAATAAGAAGTACCAATCATACCACCGGATGCGCCGGAAATAAGAAATGTTTTTTTCATGAATTCGCCATGAGTGATGCTGTCAAGCCGCTGAAGAATACTCATGGAAAAAGTAGCGCTTCTGTTTCCACCTCCACTTGTATTGATAACTACCAATAATGGTTTTTCTTCATTTTGTTTTCTTTTCCAGTTCTCCAGCACAAGAATCATAGCGGCGCTGTCTGCTTTTACATTTTCCGGAGATGCAAGTGCAACGATACTGTCGCGGCTGTATACAGGTCTTTCATTTTTATTCTGATAGTTTAACCCGAAAGCTTTGTTTCGTGGATCTATCCAATCCAATTTGTAAAAAATATTAAGAATGACCAACAAGCCGAGTAAGTAGGGTATGCTCCAGCTTTGTAAAAAATATGTAAAGGCCCCGGATACGCCAATAAGTACAGCAAAAAAAACGGTAATACTGGCTGCTGCAGGAATCTGAAAAAATTTAGAGTCCTGTAAAAATCCAATGGCTATTAAAAAAATAAATGCCGCAAACACAGATAGAACAGCGGCAAAGTGATGACGCTTAAAAATATTTTCAATAAAATCACGGGTGTAGTGAGAAACATCTCTTGCTTTATGAATGGTTTTAGGTGTATCCAGGTACCATTCTACTTTGATAATCTTTGATTCACTTGCCGGATGATCCCCTGGCTTTAAATGAGTAATATTTTCTTGTGGTTTATTCATGACCGGCATCATGCGACGGTAAATAGAACGGTCAGCACGAAAAAAATAAATAAAGGATATAAAAAGTATGAAGACTAGCCCGCATAAAAAACCACCTGCCAGAAAAATATACTCAATAGTTGGTGTAAGTTCTTTGTAAAGAATAAACTGCCAGGCTTTGAAAAAATAAAAAATTAAAAACAACAGCGGAATCGCAAAATTGTTGATACAATATTTTAAAAAAGGATTGGTAGTTGCTGCCAGGAATTTAAAATGCCTGCTCAAAAGAATAAAGCTGGTAATATTCCAGCTCATAATAAACATACCTACTGCTATACCAACAATAGCAGCGCCTACTGCATTTACATTGCCAAGGTATTCCGGTGAAAGAAAAAGAGAGTCGGCACCATACGAATGCATAAATGATCCGTTAACTGTGCTGAACAACACAAACCAGAATACAAGCATTACCTGGTATTTTCTGAAATGCAGAAATAACAGTTGAAGTGGAAATGAATAAAAAAATCCGCGAAGCCAGGCTTTCATAAGAAAAAAGATAAAACCCTGTTAACGGGTTCAGGCTTAAAAATACTATTTACCCGTCGTTATTTCAAGAACGATTTATTTAGATTTAAAAAGAAAAGCCATCCAGGTAAGGGATAATAAAAGCAAGAGTGCGGTTAGTTGATGTATTTGTGCAATCCATTCAAATACCCCCCAATGGTTAGGGATTATATTTACACTGGTGAGAACTGCAAACACACCAAGAATTACCTGGATAATAACAAGAGACAAAGGCAACAATCTCATCTTTAAAAAAGGGGATGCAGTTTTTATTTTAAATATTTTCCATGTCCAGATAAAAATTAAAATAAAAAGTGAGTAGGCTAATAGGCGGTGAATAAAATGAATGGTGATTGTATTCTCAATCAGGTTAAAAACTCTGGTTGAACTACTAAACATGCCACCCGGAATTATTGAACCATTAATATCCGGCCAGGTGGGGGCTGCAGTAGCTGCTTTATACCCGGCCATCAGGCCACCATAGATTAATTGAATTACCAGCAGAACAATAATCCAAATGGTAAGATTTTTAATTGACCTGTTAATAATTCTTTGATTCGGGGGCACCAGTAATTGCAAAGCAAACCACCATGCATAACAAAGTAATCCCATGGCAAAAATAAAATGTAATGTAAGCCGGGTTGGTTTTACATAGATTGCATCCCCATCAAGACCGCTGGCAACCATTATCCAGCCGATAGCAGCCTGCAAGGCTCCAAGAAGAAATAAAATGATCAATGGTTTTACCATTTCTGATTTAAATCTTTTCTGAACTAAAAAAATTATAAATGGAATTGCAAAGACAAAGCCCATAAGCCTTGCCCATATACGATGAAACCATTCCCAGAAAAAAATAAATTTGAAATCATTCAATGTAAAATCATTATTCAGAAATCTGAATTGTTGAGTTTGTTTATATTTTTCAAATTCAGTTAGCCACTGATGTTCATTGAGTGGCGGTAAGGTTCCTGTCACTACATTCCATTCTGTAATAGAAAGACCAGAACCCGTAAGACGGGTGATCCCTCCAAGCAAAACCTGGATTACTAGCATACCCACACCGATCAAAAGCCAGGTAGCGATAGGCCTGGAAGAAGGATCAAAATTATTTTTTGTCATGGCAGTGCCAAAGTTAGCGGCAGTTGTTTTCTGAAAATAATTTTTGTTCAGTGATAATTATTGAAATTGCAGCTGGATGCTGAAACTTTTTTACCAAAATCAATTGCCAGAAGCCGGATGTGATGAAGCAGGCCGTGGTTGTTATGCGGGTCCTGTATTTGCAGCAGCTGTTATTTTACCAAAAAATTTTTATCACCCGTTACTGAACGATTCCAAACAACTCAGTGAAGATACCCGGAATGAATTACGGCCCATCATTGAAAAAGAAGCAATCAGTTTTGGCGTAGCCAGCATAAGTCATGAAGAAATTGATAAGCTGAATATCCTGAAAGCATCAATTAAAGCCATGCATCATGCCATCGATAAACTTAAACAGTCGCCGGGGCTTTTATTAATTGATGGCAATCGTTTTTATAAATACAAAAAAATTGCACACCATTGTATCATAAAAGGCGATGGTATTTATGCATCCATTGCTGCTGCCAGTGTATTAGCCAAAACTCACCGGGACGAATGGATGTTAAAACTGCATGAAGAATTTCCACAGTATGGCTGGAAAAATAATAAAGGTTACGGTACTGCCGAACACAGAAAAGCCATTGAAGAATTCGGCTTATGCACTTACCACCGGAAAAGCTTCAGACTTTTGCCCGAAAAGAGTTTGCTACTTTAAGCATATCATAACTATTTTAAAGCCATATATAAAATATTAGTTAATCAGGAATTGTAAATTGCCCGACAAACAATTTTTATTACTATTTTAGATTTGTAAAAAAGCAACCAGATGGAACTCCGGCCAATTCAAACTGTTCATGCTATTTCTCCTGAAGATTTTCAAAGTGAATTCTATAATAAAAATTTACCGGTTGTTATTAAAACTTTATCGCATAGCTGGCCGGCCTATACAAAATGGAACTGGAATTATCTTAAAAGCCTGGTAGGTGATAAACGAGTGCCGCTGTATAATAACGTAAAAAGTAATTCGCAAACTCCTATCAATACGGCTGATGATTATAAAACATTTGGTGAGTATATTGACATGATAAGTAAAGGGCCAGCGGCTTGGCGGATTTTTTTATTTAATATTTTTGATCATGCGCCACAATTAATAAATGATTTTACCTGGCCGGAAGATCTGATGAAGGGATTTGTAAAAAAATACCCCATGTTATTTACAGGCGGGGCTACTTCCATTACACATATGCATTTTGATATCGACCTTTCCAATATTCTTCATACACAGTTTGCAGGTAAAAAGAGAGTACTTATGTTTCCATTTGAAGAGCAGTATAAACTTTACCGGAAACCATATGAAGTTTTATCACTGGCCGATTTTTCAAATTATTATATGCAAAACGGGAATCCTGACTATGAAAAATTCCCGGCATTGAAATTAGCACAAGGGTTGGAAGTTATACTTGATCATGGCGATACTTTATTTATGCCATCAGGATGGTGGCACCATATGGAATATCTTGAAAGTGGATTTGCCATGAGCTTACGGGCACTGCAGCCATCTTTATCAGGAAAATTAAAAGCTGCCTGGAACCTGTTCGGTATGCGTAATATTGATACAGTGATGAAGAAAACCGCCCCGGTTTGGTGGTATGAAAGGAAAAAGAAGAAGGTGTTTGAAAATGCCGAGAAAGAATTGAGTGCAAAAGATTAACTGTTCTATCAATTATATAACTTCCCGTTTTCATATTTCCCCAAAAAATAAAATTAACTGACCGGTTTAAATTTTTTTATATTACCGGCTTTAAATCATAACTATGAAATATATTTTCTTCTTTCTAACAACATTTTACGGGCTTAGTATTTCTGCACAAACGATTAATGCTTCCTTAGAAGATCGTTCCAGGTATTTACTGCATGTCACCAAATGGACAACAAGAGAAAAACAGGGATTTCAGGATGGAGATAATATTATACAAGTTGAAAAGACCGGTACTAAACTTCAAACGGGTTATACAGTTCGTCTCGATGGCACCAAACACGCAGTCATTATTCATAAGATAGATTCCGAAGGCAAGGAGATAGCAATAAATAAACTTGAAGGAGGAGAAAAAGTATTCGGTCCATTACGGACCATACCCATCGAGTTCGGCGAAAAGTTACTGTTATTCTACTTTAAATATCCTGATAAAGATTCGATGAAGCTATATGTATCTGAAATAGATAAAAAAAAATTGGAATTGATAAGTACCCGGCATTTATTCAGTTATCAGCAGGACAATGTAGGATTATTTAAGCTGACCAAAGCATTAGACAGGGAAGTAACCCTTCGTATATCAAAAGATGGGACAAAACTTTTTGTTGTTGTGCCTGGAAATGATGAAGGAATTTTCAGCTGTGTGTTAGACAAAAATCTCCAGGTAATTAGAAAGAAAACCTCTAAGCTGACATTATCAGATGATCTGGAAGTGTTTGATGCTTTTTTAGATAACAATGGAAATAGTGTAATTGCTTTGGGTAAATCTGAATTTTCCTTTGAAACATTTAACAGAACTATTTTAAAAAAGATTTTAATACAAAATTCTACTAACGCTGAACGAATAACAGATGTTGAAACTTTTGGAAATGAATCAGAATTACACAATGTCCGATTTCAAAGTTCAAAGGATAATAGTAAACTATTTGTATTTGGAGATTATTCAGGGATAGTGGCTAATGCAAGGATCTGGTTTTCAGAAATTCAATCCAATAATTTAAAAGTAACTAAACCCAAATTGATTCCGTATCCTGATGAATTTAAGGAACGTGTTTATGATATTGGATTTGGTGACAGGAAAAAAAGAGATTATGGCATACTGGATGCAGATTATCAATTGGCAGAGTTTGAGAATGGAGATATTGCTATTTGTGGTAGTCCGTTACTGCGGCATGATGGCACCTGGAACGATATAAATGGAAAAGGAAAGGGTTATATTTCTTTTTTTGCTGGTCCGGTCATGATGGCCTTTCTGAAAGGAAATAATAAGGCCATATTTACCATGTTACCACGTTATCAAAACTATTGTGGAGGAAGCAGGTCTATATTTATTCCATACAAGGATAAATTAGTTGTAATATATAACGATTATGAAAAATACATCAATGATAAACTTACTGACAAGGTAGACCCTATTCGCCTGAATATGGTAAAAGAATTATCATTGGCTGGTGCAATAGTTAATAAAGAAGCTACAATAGAGAGCAGGAAAATGCTGGCAAAAGGTATAGCCAGAATGAATTTTTACAATATTGCTGCTTGTGAATTTCTCTCAGACCGAAAATTACTTATACCCCCGGCCTCTGGAGATAAAAAGGATGATGAAATAAAAGTAGTGGTAGTTACCGTGGAATAGAAGCCATCTTTACAAAATATTATTGGCGAAATGAGATGAAAACATACCTGCTTTTTTATCAATTAATCGTCCACACTTCATTTCCCCTTAAAAGTTTATCAAGGTCAGCAGGTTTTTTTGCTATTGCCTCATTGATCTGCTGTTGCATTACATCCTCGTAACACCTGCGGTCTTTCTGATAAAAAACTCCAAATGGCCTTGGCAAATGGCCATCTGCAGTGGGGTTATCAAAAATTCTTACAAGTATTTGTGCTTTATAAATATCCATTTCATCATGAATCCATAAATCACCGGCACTATATCCATCGGCAAGGTTTACAACTTTTGGAGTAAATCCATCCAGCTTGATTCCTTTTTCTTTATTAGCACCAAATACCAATGGCTGGCCCTGCTCAAGAAATAAAGTTTCGGCAGATTTAGATGATTTCTCTGTAAAGATTTCAAATGCACCATCATTAAAAATATTACAGTTCTGGTATATTTCTAAAAATGATGCTCCTTTGTGTGCATTTGCACGAAGCAGCATGGCTTGCAAATGTTTTGGATCACGGTCCATGGTTCTTGCTACAAATGTTGCATCGGCGCCCATAGCAAGTGCCAATGGATTGAATGGATGATCCACACTTCCGTAAGGAGATGATTTGGTTACTTTATTTTCTTCCGATGTGGGTGAGTACTGGCCTTTCGTCAAACCATAAATCTGGTTATTAAACAACAGAATATTTACATCAAAATTTCTACGCAGCAAATGAATAGTATGATTACCGCCAATACTCAAACTATCCCCGTCGCCTGTCACTATCCATACACTTAATTCAGGTCTTGCCGCCTTTAGGCCACTGGCAACTGC
>Ga0209797_10001370_pt1 | contig 12191 bp, 10 predicted proteins | sample DOMMetBare3Fresh_2_FD_187472 | JGI IMG/M metagenome (GOLD analysis project Ga0209797, IMG submission 187472) | Wetland sediment microbial communities from St. Louis River estuary, USA, under dissolved organic matter induced mercury methylation -... | ecosystem: Environmental > Aquatic >...
CGGCCGGCGCGACATCCGCGAAGACCGCAAGGGCGGCCAGTACGACGGCTGGACCATCGTCACCAAGGACCGCTCGCTGTCGGCGCAGTGGGAGCACACGGTGGTGGTCACCGAGACGGGCTACGAAGTGCTCACGGTGTCCGCGGGCAGCCCGCCCGCGCCGGCGTTCGCGAGCGCCGGCTACGGAACGACGACGCAGCCCGTCGTCGTCTGATCGTTTCATGTCCGCGGTGCTCCAGCCCGGGACACCGGAAAACAGCGTTGCGCGCCAGCGCCTGAAGTTCGGCGCCGCGAAGAACGGATTGCTCGAGGCGTTCGCCGCGGCGCGGCCGAGTGCGCAGGCAGCGATCGCCCTCACCCGAGGCCTGGCGCGCCTGGCCGATGCCACGCTGACCGAGATCTGGATCGCCAGCGGCATGCCGTCCGGCGCCGCGCTGGTGGCCGCCGGCGGCTACGGCCGTGCCGAGCTGTTTCCGCATTCCGATGTCGACGTGCTGGTGCTGCTGCCCGATGACGTGAGCGCCGAGTCCGCGCGTGCGCCGATCGAACGCTTCATCACGTCGTGCTGGGACGTCGGCCTGGAGATCGGCTCATCGGTGCGCACCATCGACGAGTGCGCGACCGAGTCGGCGCGCGACGTGACGGTGCAGACCGCCCTGCTCGAAAGCCGCCAGGTCACGGGTCCCAAGCGCGCGTTCCTCGCATTGCGCGAACGCCTCGGCCGCGACCTGGATCCACGCGCCTTCCTGCAGGCCAAGACGTTGGAAATGCGCCAGCGCCATACCAAGTACGAGGACACGCCCTACTCGCTCGAACCCAACTGCAAGGAAAGCCCGGGCGGCCTGCGCGACCTGCAGATCCTGCTGTGGGTCGCGCGCGCCGCGGGACTGGGCCGCAGCTGGGCCGAACTCGGCGCCAAGGGGCTGGCGACACCGTTCGAAGTCAAGCAGTTGCAGCGCAACGAAGGCGTGCTGAAGATGATCCGCGCGCGCCTGCACACGATCGCGGGCCGGCGCGAGGACCGCCTGGTGTTCGACCTGCAGACCGCGGTGGCCGAGAGCTTCGGCCTCAAGCCCGGCACCGGTCAGCGCGTGTCCGAACAGTTGATGCGGCGCTATTACTGGGCCGCCAAGGCGGTGGTGCAGTTGAACCAGATCCTGCTGCAGAACATCGAGGAGCGCATCCTGGGCAGCGGCGACGCGCCGATGCGACCGATCAACGAGTACTTCCTCGATCGTGGCGGCATGATCGAGGTGGCCAGCGACGACCTCTACAAGCGCGAGCCGCGCGCGATCCTCGAGACCTTCCGGCTCTACGCCCATGTCGAGGGCTTGAAGGGCCTGTCCACGCGCACGCTGCGCGCGCTGTACAACGCACGCCAGGTGATGGACGCGCGCTTTCGCAGCGACGCCGCCAATCGCGCGGCGTTCATGGACATCCTGCGCGCACCGCAAGGGCAGACCCATGCGCTGCGCCTGATGAACCAGACCTCGGTGCTCGGCCGCTACCTGTGGGTGTTCCGGCGCATCGTCGGACAGATGCAGCACGACCTGTTCCATGTCTACACGGTCGACCAGCACATCCTGATGGTGGTGCGCAACGTGCGCCGCTTCTTCATCGCCGAGCACGCCCACGAATACCCGTTCTGCTCGCAACTGGCCGCACAGTTCGAGCGGCCCTACGTGCTGTACGTGGCGGCACTGTTCCACGACGTGGCCAAGGGCCGAGGCGGCGACCACTCCCTGCTCGGCGGTAGCGAGGCGCGGCGCTTCTGCCGCGAGCATGGCATCGACGCCGAGGACGCGCGTCTGATCGAGTTCCTGGTGCGCCACCACCTGACGATGAGCCACGTGGCGCAGAAGGAGGACCTGTCGGACGCCGAGGTGATCAGCGCCTTCGCGGCCCGGGTGCGCGACCCGCGCACGCTGACCGCGCTGTACCTGCTGACCGTGGCCGACATCCGCGGCACCAGCCCCAAGGTCTGGAACGCCTGGAAGGGCAAGCTGCTCGAAGACCTGTACCGCCTGACGCTGCGCGCGCTGGGCGGCGCCAAGCCGAGCGCCGATGCCGAGGTCGAGGCGCGCAAGGCCGAGGCGCGTTCTCTGCTGGCACTGGCCTCGCAGCTGCCCGACACCGAAAAGCCGCTGTGGGACACGATGGACGTGGGCTACTTCATGCGCCACGACCCGGTCGACCTGGCCTGGCATGCGCGCACGCTGTGGCGCCACGTCAGGACCAGCGTGCCGGTGGTCAGCGCGCGCGCCTCGCCGCTCGGCGAGGGGCTGCAGGTGCTGGTCTACGCGCCCGACGTGCCCGACCTGTTCGCGCGCATCTGCGGCTACTTCGACAACGCGGGGTTCTCGGTGCTCGATGCCAAGGTCCACACCTCGCGCGAAGGCTATGGCCTGGACACCTTCCAGCTCGTGCACCCGCAGATCGACGCCGGCGACCAGGGCAGCTACCGCGACCTCATCTCGCTGGTGGAGACGCAGCTGGTGGGGGCGCTCGCGACCACCAGTGCGCTGCCCGAGCCGCGGCGTGGCCGCGTGTCGCGACGCGTCAAGAGCTTCCCGATCACGCCCCGTGTCACGCTGCGCCCCGACGAGCGCGCGCAGCACTGGATCCTGTCCGTCAGCGCGAGCGACCGCGCCGGCCTGCTGTACGGCATCGCGCGCGTGCTGGCGCGCCACCACATCAACCTGCAACTGGCCAAGATCAGCACGCTGGGCGAGCGCGTCGAGGACACCTTCCTGATCGACGGTGCCGAGCTTCAACACAACCGAGCGCAGCTGGCGATCGAAGGTGAGCTGCTCGACGCGCTCGCACCGACGGCATGAGCCTGGTCTCGATCGGCGCCGCCGATGCGTCGCAGCGACTGGCCCGGTTCGACAGCATCATCGACGCGCGCTCACCGGCCGAGTTTGCCGACGATCACCTGCCCGGCGCGGTGAACTGGCCGGTGCTCGACGACGACGAGCGGCGCGAGGTCGGCACCACCGACCGCCGGGTCTCGCCCTTCGATGCCCGCAAGATCGGCGCCGCGCTGGTCGCGCGCCGCGTGGCCGACATCCTCGATCGCGAAGTGCGTGACAAGCCGCTGGGCTGGCGGCCCCTGGTCTATTGCTGGCGCGGCGGCAAGCGCAGCGGCACGCTGGCCTGGTTCCTCGACCAGATCGGCTTTCGAACCCATGTGCTGCAGGGCGGCTACAAAGCGTTCCGCGCCGTGGTGCGCGAACAGCTCGTCGCGCTGCCGGGTCGCTTCGAGTTCACCGTCATTGCGGGGCGCACCGGCAGCGGCAAGACCCGCCTGCTGCAGGCCTTGCACGACCAGGGCGCCCAGGTGCTCGACCTGGAGGCGCTGGCCCGTCACCGCGGCAGCGTGCTCGGGGGCTTGCCCCACGAGCCGCAACCGACGCAGAAGGCCTTCGAGACCGCGGTCTGGCACGCGGTGCAGAGCTTCGACCCGGCACGCACGGTCTTCGTCGAGAGCGAGAGCCGCAAGATCGGTGCGCTGGCGGTGCCCGAGGCGCTGCTCGAACGCATGCGCAACGACGGCCGCGTGGTCATGGTGACGATGCCCGACGCGGCGCGAGTCCAGCTGCTGCTGGAGGAGTACGGCTTCTTCGCGAGCCAGCTCGAACGCTTCTGCGGACATCTCGACACCCTGATCGAGTTGCGCGGCCGCGAGACGGTGGCGCGCTGGCAGGCATTGGCGCGCGACGGCCGCTGGGCCGAGGTGTTCGCCGACCTGATGCGCGAGCACTACGACCCGCTGTACCTGAAGTCGATCGAGCGCAACTACCGGGGCGCGGCCCAGGCACAGCACGTGGACTTGCGCGACGGAAGTCCTGTCGCACTGGGCGCGGCCGCTGCGGCCTTGCTCAAAGAACCGGGGCGCGTTCTACAGGAGCCGTGAGGCGCGCCCCCCGGCGCCCTCGGCACGCAATCGGCGCAAAGCCCAGCCTCGAGGCTTCACCGCAGCGGCGCAGAGGGCTGCAGAGAACAGAGCTGGAGTCCTCCGCGCATCTCTGCGCCCTCTGCGCCTCTGCGGTGAATGTCATGGTAGATGTCTCCTTGCGGCCTCGGCGAGGTTGAAGAATAGTGATGGTCGCCAGGTCGGCCGCTGTCCAGGCAGCTAGCATCCGGGTCCGCAAGCGCAGAGGAGGCGCATGACGACGACGATCACCCTGCCGCTGTGGTCCGTGCTGGTGATCGGCGCGCTCGCCGCCTGGGCCCTGCTCGACCGCCTGCTGATGCCCAGTGCGCGCTGGTTGATCCGAAACCGTGCCAACCGGGTGCTCGACGAGGTCGGCCGGCGCCTGAAGATCAGCATCCGGCCGTTCCAGCAGGTCAAGCGCCAGGCGCTGATCGACCGCCTGATCTTCGACGAGCGGGTGCAGCAGGCCACGCAGGCCTTCGCCGACGCGCGCGGCATGCCGCGCGAGGTGGCGCTCGACCAGGTGCAGCGCTACGCGCGCGAGATCGTGCCGGCGTTCAATGCCTATGTGTATTTCCGCATCGGCTACTGGCTCGGCAAGACCTTGTCGCGCTCGCTGTACCGCGTGCGCATCGGCTACACCGACGATGCCGGGCTGAACGCGATCCCCGAGAACGCGACCGTGGTGTTCGTGATGAACCATCGCAGCAACATGGACTACATCATCGCGTCCTACCTCGCCGCCGAGCGCGCCGCGCTGAGCTACGCGGTGGGCGAGTGGGCGCGCGTCTGGGGCCTGCAGCAATTGATCCGCGCCATGGGCGCGTACTTCGTGCGCCGCAATTCGAAGGACGATCTCTACCGCCGCGTGCTCGAGCGCTACATCGCGATGGCCACCGAGGCCGGCGTCACGCAGGCGGTGTACCCCGAGGGTGGGCTGACGCGCGACGGCCGCCTGCGCGAACCCCGCTTCGGGGTGCTCGACTACATGCTGCGCGGATTCCACGTGCAAGGCGAGCGCGACCTCGTGTTCGTGCCGCTGGGCCTGAACTACGACCGCGTGCTCGAGGACCGCACGCAACTGCTGGCCGGCGACGCGGCAGCCCCCAAGCCGAGCGGGCTGCGCGCCGCGGCGCGAACGCTGCGTTTCCTGGGCGCGCAAGCCTGGCTGATCCTGCGCAGCCGCTGGCACCGCCTGGGCTACGCCTGCGTCAACTTCGGCACCCCGGTGTCGGCGCGGGCCTGGTGCGCGTCGCGCGGCATCGACTTCGAGCGCCTGCCCAGAGAGCAGCGTCAGACCGAAGTCGCCGCGCTCGGCCGCCACCTGATGAGCGAGGTCGGTCGCCTGATCCCGGTGCTGCCGGTGCCGCTGGTGGCCACGGTCTTGCTCGCGCACGACGGACACGGCCACGGCAACGGCATGGGCGAACTCGAGGTCAAGTCGGCGGTGGCCACGCTCGTGCAACGGCTCGAAGCCGCCAACGCGCGCCTGTACCTGCCGCGCGGCGACTGGGACTACGCAGTCGGCGCCGGACTGCGCATGCTCGTGCAGCGCCATCTGGTCGATGAAGCGGACGGTCTGTACCGCGTACACGCCGGCGAGACGCCGCTGCTGGCCTACTACGCCAACTCGATCGCGCACTTGCTCGACCCAGATCAAGCTGCGCGCGGCGGCGCGTAGGCATCATCGCGAGCGATGACACCCGAACCGCCGCCGCTCACGTTCGACCACCCGCGCCGCTGGCTGGTGCGCGGTGCGCGCGACCTGCGGCGTGCGCCCTGGCCCGGCCTGGCGCATGGCCTGTCGCTCGCCTTGTTCGGCGCGCTCGTGTTCTTGCTGTTCCACCGGAACTTCTGGTTGCTCGCGGGCGCCTTCAGCGGCTTCCTGCTGGTGGCACCGATCCTGGCCACCGGGCTGTATGCGGTCAGCCGCGCGCTCGAGCGCGGCGAGCGCGCCGACACGGCCCACCTGATGAGCGTCGCGATTCGCGCCTGGTGGCCGCGCGGGGCGCAGGCCCACCGGCTGATGCGATTCGGCGGCGGCCTGGCCCTGGCCGGCACCGGCTGGGTGCTGACGTCGGCGGCCTTCGTCACCGGTTTCGCCCCTGCGCCGGTGGACTCGCCGGCCGACTTCATCGAGCATGTGGTGCTGGCCGAGAGCGGCTGGGTGTTCGAGACCTGGATCCTGCTCGGCGGCGTGCTGGCCGCGCCGGTGTTCGCCAGCAGTGCGCTGGCGATCCCGATGCTGCTCGATCGCGACGTGCGTGTGCGCGACGCCGTGCTCGCGAGCTGGCGCGTGGTGCTGGCCCATCCGCTGCCGATGGCGCTGTGGGCCTTCGTCGTGATGGCGCTCACCGCCGTCGGGATGGCCACGATGCTCGTCGGCCTGGTGCCGGCGCTGCCGCTGCTCGCGCACGCGAGCTGGCATGCCTACCGCGATTGCGTGCCCGCCGACGAAAGAGCGTGATGTTCGGCTTCGACGAGGAGCAGGTGGCGTGGTTCGGCATGACGTTCGGCGTGACGGCCTTCGTCGGCTACATGTTCTTCATCATCTGGCAGCTCTCGCGCGAGTCGAAGGCGGGGCGCTTCGGCACGTTCGTGCTGTTCATCGTGCTGGGCTTCGGCATGATCGGCTTCATCGCCAAGGGCCTGATCAAGTGGTTCATCGCAGGCACCTGAGGCCGCGTTCTCGTCGCCGCGCGCATCGATTTCGTCGCCCTTCGCACGCTGTGCCCCACCGTCGACACGCCGACAACAAGTATGTCGCCGTCGTCACCGCCGACGGGGAAGCGCTGATCTCGACGCCACTGAAGGACCTGCTCGCGCGCCTGGACCCTGAAGTGTTCTGGCAGGTGCACCGCGGCACCGTGGTCAACGTCAACGCCGTGCGAAGCGTGGTGCGCGGCGGGGCCGGCAAGCTGGCACTGCAATTGAAGCAGCGCCCGGAGAAGCTCGAGGTCAGCGCGACCTACGCACACCGGTTCAGGCAGTTGTAGGGCCGGGCGCGGCCAGTGCGATGATCGCCTGTCGGCGCCGCCATGGCGGCGATCCCAGGAGACAACGGGTGCTAGGTTGGACGAGCGGGTTCGTGGCCGCGGGCATTGCGTGCGCTTGCGCCTCGGCCGGGGCCGCCTGCCCGCCGCCGGGCCAGACCCAGGCGTCGCTGCAGGCCCTCAAGGCGTCGCGGTGGTCGTGGAGCGCTGTCGATGCCGCTGCAGGTGCCGCCTCGCAGGCGCGCCCGTCCGCCGCACCGGCGGTCGACGCCGCGCGTCGCCACGGACTCGCCATTGCGCTGCTCGATTGCCTCGGCCATCCCGATCCCGTGGTTCGCGATGGCCTGGCCTTCGACGCGCTGCAGACGTGGATGCGCGGCGGCCTGCTCGACGAAGCCACCGTGCGCGAGATCGAGCGGCGACTGTTGGCCGTGGTGGCGCGACCGGCCGATCCCGACGGCTTCGAGCAGCCCTTCGCAGCGCTTGTGCTGGCCGAAGTCGCGCGGGTGGACAGGCTGCGGCCGTTCCTGTCGCCCGATGAGCGTGCGATGCTGGTGACGCAGGCCGCACGCTACCTGGCCGGCGTGCGCGACTACCGCGGCTTCGACGCCCGCGACGGCTGGCGCCATGGCGTCGCGCACGGTGCCGACTGGGTGCTGCAACTCGCGCTCAATCCGGCCCTCGACCGGCCCATGGCCGAAGCGCTGCTGGGTGCCGTCGCCTCGCAGGTGCTGCCGGCCGGAGAGCAGTTCTGGCGTTTTGGCGAAGCCGAGCGCCTGATGGCGCCGGTGGTTTACCTGGGCCGCCGTACCTGGTGGACAGCCGCCGACTGGCAGGCCTGGTTCGACGCCTTGCTGGCGCGACGCGCACAAGCGCCCATGTCACTCAACCTGGCCCAGCGACACAACCTGGTGGCCTTCCTGTCGGCGTTGTACGTCGCTTTGCAGGAGAGCACCGACAGCGAGGCGCGCGCGCGCCTCCTGCCCGGTCTGCGCCAGGCGCTGCGGGCGCTCGACTGACCCTCGCGCGGCACTCCCGGACCCGACGCCGTTGCGGCTGACAGCCGATCCTTCGAAGGACCGTCAGTCGTCGATCCCCAGCTCCTGGATCTTGCGCGTGATGGTATTGCGGCCGATGCCGAGTTTCTGCGCCGCTTCGATACGGCGGCCACGCGTCGTCGACAGGGCCGTGACGATCAACTGGGCCTCGAACCGGCGCGTGAGTTGCTCCCACACCTCGGGTGATCCGGCCTCGAGCAGGGCGCGCGCCTCGCGTTCGAGGTCGGCCTGCCAGCCGCCGGCAGGCGGCGCCGCAGGGGCTGCCGCCGGCACGGCCTTGGCTTCGGCCGCGGCTGGTGCGCTGTCGGCGCCCGGCGCCGGATCCTGCGGCGTGTCGTGCAGTTCCGGCGGCAGGTCCTTGACGTCCACCACCTGCGCTGGCGCCATCACCGTGAGCCAGTGGCACAGGTTCTCGAGCTGGCGCACGTTGCCCGGGAAGTCGAAAGCGGTCAGGCGCGCCTGCGCGGCATCGGACAGGCGCTTGGCCTCCACGCCGAGTTCCTTGGCGCTCTTCTGCATGAACTGGCGCGTCAGCAGGGCGATGTCGTCGCGCCGCTCACGCAGCGGCGGCAGGCGCAGGCGGATCACGTTGAGGCGGTGGAACAGGTCTTCGCGGAAGGCGCCTTCGCGCACCCGCTTCTCCAGGTTCTGGTGCGTCGCGGCGATCACGCGCACGTTGGCCTTCAGGGGCTGGTGGCCGCCGACGCGGTAGAACTGGCCGTCGGACAGCACGCGCAGCAGGCGCGTCTGCAGGTCGAACGGCATGTCGCCGATCTCGTCGAGGAACAAGGTGCCGCCTTCGGCCTGCTCGAAGCGGCCGCGCCGCATCGTCTGCGCACCGGTGAAGGCGCCGCGCTCATGGCCGAAGAGCTCGCTTTCCAGCAGGTCCTTCGGGATCGCCGCGGTGTTGATCGCGACGAACGGACCGCTGCCGCGGGCGCTGTGCTTGTGCAGCGCACGCGCGACGAGTTCCTTGCCGGTGCCGCTCTCGCCGGTGACGAGCACGGTGACATGGCTTTGCGACAGCCGGCCGATGGCGCGGAACAGGTCCTGCATCGCGGGGGCCTGGCCGAGGATCTCGGGGCTGTCCGCGTGGCGCTCGACCGCGACGGCCTCGCGCAGGCTCTCGTCGACCGCGCGGCGGATCAGCTCCACCGCCTTGGGCACGTCGAATGGCTTGGCCAGGTACTCGAAGGCCCCGCCCTGGAAGGAGGACACCGCGCTGTCCAGATCGGAATAGGCGGTCATCACGATCACCGGCAGGCCCGGCAACTTCTCCTTGACCTTGGCCAGCAGGTCGAGTCCGGAGCCGCCGGGCATGCGGATGTCGCTGACCAGCACCTGCGGCTCGTCGTTGGCCAGCGCATTGAGCACGTCGCGCGCGTTGGCGAAGCTGCGCACCGAGAGTTGCTCGCGTGCGAGCGCCTTCTCGAGCACGAAGCGGATCGATTGATCGTCGTCGACGACCCAGATGTCTTTCATGCGCGCGCCACGGGATTCAGGGCAAGGGTATCAGCACCGTGAAGACGGTGCGGCCGGGCTCGCTGGTGCATTCGATCGTTCCCTGGTGTTGCTGGACAAAGGTCTGAGCCAGCGTGAGCCCGAGGCCCGACCCGCCCTCGCGCCCCGTCACCAGGGGAAAGAAGATGCGCTCGCGGATCGCCTCGGGCACACCGGGCCCGTTGTCCTCGATATGCAATTCGAGTGCCAGCCTCCAGCGCTGCTTGCCGATGGTCACCTGGCGGGCGATCCGGGTGCGCAGGGCGAGCACCGCGTCGCCCGTGGCAATGCGCTCGGCCAGGGCCTGGCAGGCGTTGCGCGCGATGTTGAGCACGGCCTGGATCAGGTGCTCGCGGTCGCCGCGGAACTCGGGGATCGAGATGTCGTAGTCGCGCCTGAATGCGATGCCCCGCGGGTACTCGGCCGCCAGCAGCGAGCGCACACGCTCGCACACCTCGTGGATGTTCACGTCGGCCACCACATGCGCGTAGCGATGGGGAGCGAGCAGGCGATCGACCAGCGCCTGCAGGCGGTCGGCCTCGGCGATCACGACCTGGGTGTACTCGGCCAGTTCACGCTTGCCTTCGAGTTCCATCTCCAGCAATTGCGCCGCACCGCGAATGCCGCCCAGCGGGTTCTTGATCTCGTGCGCCAGGTTGCGCACCAGTTCCTTGTTGACCTCGGCCTGGGTCGCCGCGCGCTCCTCTCGATCCTGGCGCGTCTGCTGCTCGATCTCGATCATCTCGACCACCACGCCGTCGGGGCTGTCGGTCTGGTTGACGATCACGTGCACCGGCAGCAGGTCGCCCGGCAGCGCGGTCGGGCGCCGGATCATCGCCTCGAAACGGCCGGTGGCGATGCGGTTGTCGGCCACGGCCGCCATCGTCTCGCGCAGCGGGACCGGGTCGACCAGCCAGTCGCTCAGTGCAGTGCCGATCAGCGCGCGCCGCGGCACGCCCAGCAGGTTCTCGAAGCTGGCGTTGGCGTGCAGCACCTCGCCATTGGGTCGCGCCACGGCCACCAGCGTGGCCAGCAGATCGAATGCCGCGTAAGCGGCCGGGGTGTTCACTCGGTCTTGGCGGTCGGCAGCTTGGCAATCTCGCGCCGGATGGCCGCGATGTCGGCCTGCTTGCGCGCGATCGCGTTGCGCATCTCCTCGACGCGATCGAGATACCTCTGGTAGTTGCGCTCTTCGCCGCGGCGCTCGGGCTCGCCGTTGTTGAAGTCCTTCTGCAACGCGACCAGGCTTTCTTCTTCCTTCTTCAGCTCGGCCTCGAGGATCTTGCGCGCGTCGCTGTCGCGCGCGCGCTGCTCGGCCGCTTCGATCTTGCCGTTGGCCGGCCGCGAGGCGGGCGTGCCGGACGGCTGCGGTCGCGGCTTGGGCGGCGAGACGATGGTGATCGGCGCGTTCTCGATCGTGCGGCAGCCGCGCTCCTTGGCTTCCTTGTCGGAGATCTCGCTCGTGTAGAGCACCGGCGGGCCAGGACAGCGGTAGACGGTGCCGCCCTGCGCGTGGGCAAGGCTGCCGGCAAGGCTCGCCAGGACAAGGACAGCGATCGGGCGCATCGTCATTCAACGCATTGTGACCCACGCCGGTGCACGCAAGAAAAAGGGCGGCTTGCGCCGCCCCGTCCATTCGTGACCCGTTGCGCGGTCTGCGCGGGTCAGAGCGAGTAGTACATGTCGAACTCGACCGGGTGGGTGGTCATGCGGAAGCGCGTGACCTCCTGCGTCTTGAGCTCGATGTAGGCATCGAGATAGGTGTCGGTGAAGACCCCACCCTTGGTCAGGAACTTGCGGTCGTTGTCGAGGCACTCGAGCGCCTGGTCCAGGCTGTGGCAGACGGTCGGGATCTTCGCGTCCTCTTCCGGCGGCAGGTGGTACAGGTCCTTGGTCGCGGCTTCGCCCGGGTGGATCTTGTTCTCCACGCCGTCCAGGCCGGCCATCAGCATGGCGGCGAATCCGAGGTACGGATTGCAGGTCGGGTCCGGGAACCGCACTTCGATGCGACGGCCCTTGGGGTTGGGCACGTAGGGAATGCGGATCGACGCCGAGCGGTTGCGCGACGAGTATGCCAGCTTGACCGGTGCCTCGAAGCCCGGCACCAGGCGCTTGTAGCTGTTGGTGCCCGGATTGGTGATCGCGTTCAACGCGCGGGCGTGCTTGATGATGCCGCCGATGTAGAACAGCGCGAACTCCGACAGGCCGGCATAGCCGTCGCCGGCGAACAGGTTCTTGCCGTCCTTCCAGACCGACTGGTGCACGTGCATGCCGCTGCCGTTGTCACCGACCACCGGCTTGGGCATGAAGGTCGCGGTCTTGCCGTAGGCGTTGGCCACGTTGTGGATGATGTACTTCTGCAGCTGGAGCCAGTCGGCGCGTTGCACGAGCGTGCTGAACTTGGTGCCGATCTCGCACTGGCCGGCGCCGGCCACCTCGTGGTGATGCACCTCGACCGGAATGCCCATCTGCTCGAGCAGCAGGCACATCTCGCTGCGCATGTCCTGCAGGCTGTCGACCGGGGGCACCGGGAAGTAGCCGCCCTTGACCGCCGGCCGGTGCGCCTTGTTGCCACCCTCGATCTTGTCGCCGGTGCTCCACGACGCTTCCTCGGAATCGATCTTCACGAAGCAGCCGGACATGTCGACGTTCCAGCGCACCTGGTCGAAGATGAAGAACTCGGGCTCGGGGCCGAAGTAGGCC
>Ga0209797_10001371_pt1 | contig 12179 bp, 10 predicted proteins | sample DOMMetBare3Fresh_2_FD_187472 | JGI IMG/M metagenome (GOLD analysis project Ga0209797, IMG submission 187472) | Wetland sediment microbial communities from St. Louis River estuary, USA, under dissolved organic matter induced mercury methylation -... | ecosystem: Environmental > Aquatic >...
ATCCTCCTCGCCACCCCGGCTTTCACGAGATCCTAGGCTGCGTCAGGTCGCAGCCACGTGAAGCCGGGGCGACGATTTGGAGACGGCGCGGACGCCCCCATCCGGCGGGCTCGAGGCCCATCCGACTCAGTCTCGGTCCGGCCGGTCGTCATCCGTCGCGCCGGCGAGCACGGCCCGCATCAGCTTGAAGTAGACGTCGGTGTTGGTCTGGACGCCGGTGAAGAGCCTCCAGGCGCGGTTGCCGGTGCTGTAGGCCGAGACGGGGATGTCGGCGGCGGTGTGCACCGCCTGGTCGCCGGGCACCTGGCCGCGCACCAGCATGCCGTTTGCCGCCTCCGGGCGCCCCGCGGGCGTCGCGGCGTAGCCGAGCGCGCTCAGCTCCGTCTTGATTGCGGATGGGAGCAGGCTGTCGATCACCGGCAGCGGCTTGGAGAGCCAGCTCTCGAAGCGGTCGCCGTTGGCGCCGAAGCCGACCAGCATCTTGGCGTCGATGTCCATGGTGGCCGGGTAGCCGTCGGGCTGGATGACGTAGCGGGGGAAGCCGGCGGCCTCGTACGTTCCGACCACCTTCTGGTGGGCCAGCTGGTTCGTGAAGTCGATCGTGGTGGTGCTCGTGCTCTTCAGCGTCTGCAGGTTGTCGATCCCCTTGAGCAGCGCGCCCACGAGGCTGAAGCCCGAGCACTCGTGGTCGGCCAGCACCACCACCACCGTGTCGCCGAGCCTGTCGGCCCAGCGGCGCGCCACGCCCACGGCGTCGTCGAACTCGATGGTCTCCCCGATGACCCGGTCGGCGTCCATCAGGTGCGACTGCTTGTCGATGTGGGCCCCCTCGACCATGAGGACGAACCCGTTCTCGTTCCTCGACAGGACCTCGAGCGCCGCCTCGGCCATCTCGTCGAGCATCGGCTGGTCCCCCGACTTGTAGTCGTCGACGATGAACGACTGCGTCCCGTCGGGCCGCGTGGCCTTCACGCCGCGCCGCTTGTTGATCTTGTCCATGGCGACGTTCATGTTGCCGTAGCCGAAGAGGCCCAGGAGCTTTTCGGGCGCGTGGTGACGGGTGAGGGTATCGAGCGTGGTCTTGGAGTCGGCGTAGGCGAAGCCGGCAGCCTGGAAACCAGCGATGAGGTCGCGGCCCGGGTCGAGGCCGCCCGAGCTGGCCGCCGGCAGGCTCCAGCCGGAGACGAGGTCGGCGGGAAGCGCCGGGTAGTCGGTACTCGCGGAGCGGCTCGAGCCGAAGGCCGTCGACGGCAGGAACCAGCGGCGGCCGCCGCCCATGAGCACGGCCAGCCCGGTGCCCGCGGCTCCCGTTCCGAGCGCGTCGCTCTCGTCGAGGTACTGGTCGCAGACGCCGGTGCCGGCGTTGCGGTTTCCGGTGTGGACGGCGTTGGCGGCCGGTGTGGCGTCCTCGACGTCGGCGGTGGTGACGAGGCCGAGCGAGGTCCCCTTCACCCGGTGCAGGTACTCGGCCATGTACTCGACGCGCGGAGCGAAGAACGGGCTGGTGACGTGGGCCGGGTACACGCCCTCCTGGCCGTTGTTGGCGTGGCTGCCGGTCGAGTAGCAGGCCATGCCCGGAGCCGAGTCCGTGATGATGCTGTTGAGCGAATGGGTGGTGACGAGGCCCGTGCCCGGGAAGCGGTCCATGGCGAGGTAGCCGTTGGGCTGGCCCGCGGTGACGCCGTACTTCACGATGCGCGCCGCGGTCCGGTGGGCGACGCCCATGCCGTCGCCCAGCATGATGATGATGTTCTTGGCCGGCTTACCGGTGCTTCCGCCCCTCGCGCCGCGCCGGCCGAAGGCGTCCACGACCTCGAAGCGCGAGGTCGCGGTCACGGTGCCGGTCGAGTCGCCGAAGGTGGCGGTGAGCGTGTGCCAGCCGGGCTCTGCGCTAGAGAAGCCGCGCAGGTTGAAGCCGCCCCAGCCCGCGGACGTGATGCCGTCGGTCGAGGTCGTGTTCTGGGCGCCGGAGGTGAAGGCCTGGGGTACGCCGTCCACGGCCACGGTCGCCGAGAAGGGGCCGGTCCCCCGCCCCTCCACGCGAACGTCGAAGCGCTGGTAGGCGAGGAAGCGCGCGCCATCGGGCGGGACGATGGCGACGTCGGCGGGCGCGGCGAGCGTGGGCGGAGCCGCGGCCAGGGCGAGGAGGGCGAGGAGCGCTCTCGGGATGCGGGCGAAGTTCATGGTTAATCCTTCTTGCTGGTTTGGGACTTGCCGGCTTGGGAGGCTGGCTTGCGATGGGAGCGCGGGAGGTCCTGGGGGCGGTCGAGCACGAGGCGGATGGACGAAGCCCGTCCCTCCTCGTCTTCGAGGGGGCCGAGGTCCAGAATGCCCGTCACCTCGAGCGCCCGCGGGACCCAGGGAATCACCTGGCCCGCGGCCGAGCGGACCACCACGCGCACGGCGTCGGGCGGGAGGTCGGCAGTTCCCCCGCCCGCCTCGTCGCAGGAGACCGGATGGGGCGCGAGGTAGAACGCCCCCTTTGGCGCGGACTCCATCCGCGCCATGTAGCCGACGAGGCTCACCCGCTTGCCCTGGAGCGTGAGGAGCTTCGCGGTGGGCCGGAGCTCGCGAGGCGAGGGCTCGAGCAGCTCCTGGAAGGAGAGCGGGGTGGCGTCCGCTCCGGCCGCGCCCTTCGCGTGAGCCTCGGGCGCGGCGCCCGCCAGGACTGTCGCGAGAATGGCCACCGGCGCCGAGAAAGGCATCTGGGACTCCTCTTGGGCTCACCTGCGCGAGCCGGCTTTCGGGGGAGGGATCCTGCCGGGCGTCCAGGGAGTTTCGATGACGTCCGCGCAAAGAGTCGGTGACGGAGGACCGGTGCACCCGCGCGGGAGGCCTGCGGGGGCGAGGGTGGTCAGGGGTTGCCGGGCGCGTGGCCGAGAGCCATGAGCCGTTCCCGGGCCTGCCTGGCCACGTCGTCCAGCCCGAGACGCCTCGCGACGAGGGCCTTGCAGCCCCAGGCCTCTCGCAAGTCGGGCGCGGCCGAGGTGAGCGCCTCGAGCTGCTCGAGCGCGGCTTCGAGCCTGCCCTCGCGGATGCGGTCGAGCGCGCGGGCGACCAGGGCAGCGGTTTCCAGCGGGTGCGAGCTCACATGCTCCTCCTTTGGGACTGGGCAGGGCCGAAGGGCGGACCAGCCGGTTCGAGGCGAACCTAGCGCCCGCGAACGGCCGTCCCGCGACGGATGCGCGTCCGCGACGTGAATCCTCGGGAACCGGCCGGGCGCGCAGGGTCGCGTCGCCGCTGCTCGGGCGACCCCGCCGGGACCTCGCGATGTGCGAGCCCATCCGCGCCAACCGCCGTATCCTGGAACGGTGCAGCTGCTCATCGTTCGACATGCCGTCGCCGAGGAGCGCGAGACCTTCGCCGCCACCGGGAAGGACGACGCGGAGCGGCCGCTCACGGAACAGGGCAGGCGCAAGTTCCGCAGGTCGGCGCTCGGCCTCCGCGAGCTGGTGCCGGCGCTCGACGTCCTCGCCACGAGCGCGCTGGTGCGGGCCGTGCAGACGGCCGAAATCCTGGCGAAGGTCTACGGGGTCGGAGACCTGGTGCGGCTTCGGGAGCTCGAGCCGGAATCGCGCCCCGCCGCGCTCCTCCCCTGGCTGCACGCGCAGCGCCACCACGCCGTGGTCGCCGTCGTCGGCCACGAGCCCCACCTCTCGAGCCTGGCCGAGCGCCTGCTGACCGGAGGTGTGAGGGAGTTCGTCGAGCTGAAGAAGGGTGGCGCCTGCCTCGTCGAGCTGGGCGAGGGTCCCCGGGCGAGCCGCGCCACGCTCCTGTGGCTCTTGACCCCGGGGCAGCTGAGGAAGCTCGGCGGGTGAAGGCGGGGGCCCGCCGGCGCTGCCGGGGCCCGGAGCACTAGGCCCCTTGCCGGACCGGGCGGCCCTCCATCAGCTTGGCCTGGCTGTCGATCGGAGCTTCCCCTTCCCCCGGAACGAGGCGCTCGTAGCTGCCGTCTCCGCGCATCCGGCGGGCGCGCACGTTGTCGCGGAGGTAGGTCTCCAGCACCTCGTCGCGCAGGTGGCGGACCAGCGCGGGGTCCCTGACCGGGAAGAGCACCTCCACCCGGCGGTCGAGGTTGCGAGGCATCAGGTCGGCGCTCCCGAGATAGACCTCATCGGCGCCGCCGTTGCGGAACCAGAAGATCCGGCTGTGCTCGAGGAAGCGGCCGACGATGCTGGTGACGCGGATGCGCTCGCTCAAGCCGGGGATGCCCGGACGGAGGCAGCAGATGCCGCGCACGATGAGGTCGACGCGAACGCCGGCCTTTCCGGCCCGGACCAGGGACTGGATCATCTCCCGGTCGACCAGGGCGTTCATCTTGAACACCAGCTCCCCGCCGAGGCCCGCTTCCTGGTTCGCGATCTCGCGCTCGATCAGCCCGAGCAACCGCTCTCGCATGTTGATCGGCGCCACGAGCAGCTGGCGATAGCCGCGCCCCCGCGAGTAGCCGGTCAGGTAGTTGAAGAGCTGCGTCGCGTCGTCGCCGATCTCCGGGTCGCAGGTGAACAGGCCCAGGTCGGTGTACGCCTTCGCCGTCACCGCGTTGTAGTTCCCGGTCGCCAGGTGCACGTAGCGCGAGAGGCGCTCCCCTTCGCGCCGGACCACCAGCGCGACCTTCGAATGGGTCTTGAGTCCCAGGAGACCGTAGACGACGTGAACTCCCTCCGCTTCCAGCGCGCGGGCCCAGCCGATGTTGCTCTGCTCGTCGAAGCGCGCCTTCAGCTCGACCAGCACCGCGACCTGCTTGCCATTCTGGCTCGCCTCCAGGAGCGCCTCGACCACCGGCGAGTTCTGCCCGACCCGGTAGAGCGTCTGCTTGATCGCGAGCACGTCGGGATCGCGAGCGGCGACGCGCAGGAAATCGACCACGGACGAGAACGAGTCGAACGGGTGGTGCAGCAGGATGTCGTTTCTCCGGATGGCCGAGAAGATGTCCTCTTCCTCGCCTGAGCTGGACAGGCGCGGCGGGGTGCCGGGCGCGAAGGACGGGAACTTGAGGTCTCCCCGCTCGATGGAGTGGAGGCCGCCGACCTGCGACAGGCCGAGCGGCGCCTCCAGGACGTGGACGTCGCCGGGGTCGATCTCCAGGTTCTCGACCAGGAGGTCGAGCGCGCGGGGCGGGAGGCTGGCGGTGACCATGAGCCGCACCACGGAGCCGAAGCGGCGTTGCCGCACTCCCTGCTCGATCGACTCGAGCAGGTCGGAGGCCTCCATCTCCTGCAGGGCCATCTCGGCGTCGCGGGTCACGTGGAACGGGTGGACCTCGAGGACCCTCATCGAGGGAAACAGCCTGTCCATGTTCGCCGCGATGAGCTGCTCGAGCCAGACGAAGTGATGGTGCGAGGCCTTCTCCGCCCCTTCCGGCGAGCGCCCGATGGGCACGAGTCGGGGCAGGGTGTCGGGGACCTTGAGCCGCGCGAAGCGTTCGGCGCCGTCGGCGTCCTGGACCAGGACGGCGAGGTTGAGGCTCAGGTTGGAGATGTGCGGAAACGGCCGTCCCGGGTCGAAAGCGAGAGGCGTCAGCACCGGGAACACCATCTCGTCGAAGTACCTCCGCATCTGCGCGGCCTGCTGCTCCTCGAGCCGGGAGTGGTCGAGCACGTGCACGCCGGCGGCGTCGAGCGCGGGGATCAGCTCCTGTCGAAGGCAGTCGCGCAGCGCGCGGCTGAGCTCGTACGCCTCCCGGCGGACCGCGCTCAGCTGCTCGGCCGGCTTGAGCCCGTCCGGCGAGACGTCGGTCAGGCCGGCAGCCACCCGCTGCTTCAGCCCGGCCACGCGGATCATGAAGAATTCGTTCAGGTTCGAGGCGACGATGGACAGGAACTTCACCCGCTCCAGCAAAGGGTTGGAAGGGTCCCGGGCCTCCTCGAACACCCTCCGCTGGAACTCGAGCAGGCCGAGCTCGCGATTCACGAAGAGCCGCGGATCGGCCCGCTCGGCCTCCCGTTCCTGGGCGTGAGGCTCCGGCGCGAGCGCGGCGCCGGGGTCGGGCTCGCCCTCCGGGGCGAGCGCGGGGCCCGGCTCGTCGTCCAGAACGTGAAGCGCCGGGTGCTGCGATGGAGGGCTCGCCAGACCGGCTCCTTTCGTCGTCCGTCGATGCAGAGGAGCGTACCCCGGCCACGTCACGTGGGTCGAGGCCCTTGCCTGGCCGTGCCGGCGTGCCGCGCGCCCTTCCCCGGCAGGGTCCGGCGCGCCGTGCGTCCGGGGTGACTCCGGGGTATACCGGTGTCGCTCCCGACGGGGTGAGCCCCACCGCCGGCCCCGCGTGGCCCGGCGCGGGCGAGGATGGCCGCTTGAAGCTCGACGTCCAAGGGCTGGACCTCCCGGCCGCGACCGGCGCGCGGGCGCTGGTGACGGCGCTCCTCGCCGAGGCGGACCGGGAGCTGGCGCGCCTCGAGTCCGGTGACGGCGAGGAGGCCCTCCACGACTTCCGGGTGTCGCTCCGCCGGCTCCGCAGCGTGATCCGGGCGCTGCACCCGCAGCTCGGCGAGCGGTTGCAGCGGAAGCACGAGCGGCGCCTCCGCGCCGTGGCGCGGGCGACGACGGCGGCGCGAGACGCCGAGGTCCAGCTGGCCTGGCTGCGGCTGGAGCGCGCGCACGCGCGGGAGCGGGACGTTCCGGCCCTCGACTGGCTCGGCCGCCGGCTGGAGGAGCGGCGGCGCGAGGCGAGCGGCCCGGACCTCCGGGCGCTTGCGGCGCGCTTCCGCCGCCTGGCGCGCAGGCTCTCGAAGGGGCTGGCGCCGCCGGACGAGCCGGCGCCGCGCGGCGCGGCGCCGTCGTTCGGGACCTTGCTCGCCGATCTCCTCCGCGCGCATGTCGCGGATCTCCTGGAGGCTCTGGAGGCGGTGGCCGGGCCGCTCGCGGTGGAGCAGGGCCATGCGGCTCGCATCGCCGCCAAGCGCCTGCGCTATCTGCTGGAGCCGCTGCGCGGCAACGCGCGCGCCGACTCGCAGGCGGCCGTGGCCGCGTTGAAGGAGTTGCAGGACCTGCTCGGCGAGCTCCACGACGCGCACGTCGCCGGCGACACGATCGCGCAAGCGCTCGTCGACACCGCTGCCCAGCGCGCGCGACGGGCCCACGCGGCGGTGCTGGCGGGCGATGCCGCGGCGACCGCGCTGAGGCTCGCCGCCAGGGAGCCCCTGACCCGGGGCCTCCTGGCGCTCGACCGGCGGACCGTCGAGCGCGCCGCCGCCGCGTACGGGAGCCTTGTCCGCGACTGGCTGCCCGCCCGGCGCGGCGCGCTCGTGAAGGCCGTCGCCGGCGTCGCCGGCGCGCTCGCCCCGAGGTCGTCCGGCCGGCCGGCCGGCGCGCGCCGCTTCCTGCTCGTCCGCCTGCCCGAGGGGCTGCCCGATGCGCCTCCGCTCGACGTGGACACGGGATGGCTCCCGGGTCCGCCCCCCCGCGTCCGGCTGTGGCGCGTGCGTGGTCCGGGCGGCGTCCACTGCTTCCGCGGCAAGGAGGACGAGCTTCCCGCGGACGAGGAGATCTCCGAGGAGACCTTCGCCGCGCTCTGGCCGGCGACGGAGGGAGCGCGCCTCGAGAAGCTTCGCCGCGTCCTCGTCCACGGGGGACAGCGCTGGTCGCTCGACGAGATCCCCGACCTGCGCCTCGTGCTGGCCGACGTCGCCGGGCCCATCCCGGGCGCGTTCCGCCTCCCGGGCGCCGTCGAGCGCGTCCTCGTGCGCGAGGTGACCGAGGAGCGCGCCTACCGGGACGAGCGGCTCGCAGGGCGCCGGCAGCGCGCGGTGGGGTCGGCCGCGGCGCGAGGCGAGGGCGCCGGCGACGCTCCGGCGGACGGGACGCCGCCCGCGGCGCCACCTGGCGGGCCGGACGAGCGCGGAGGTGCCGCCGCCGGCGCGGGCGGGGCCGCGCGCGACGGATTCACGCCGGGAGCGTGACGAGCGCGCGACGCCCGGCTCCGCCCCGTGCCGTCGACTGGCGGTGCGAGGGCGGACGTGGTGAAATGACCTGCGTGAGGATGGTCCGGTCGGCGGGCGGGATCGTGTGGCGGGATACGGCAGCGGGGCCGCGCATCGCGCTCGTCCACCGGCCGCGGCGCGGCGACTGGAGCCTCCCCAAGGGCCGGCTCGACGACGGAGAGCGGTGGCGGGAGGCGGCGCGCCGCGAGATCGCCGAGGAGACGGGCTGTGAAGTCCGGCTCGGACGGTTCGCCGGCGCCAAGCTCTTCGTCGATCGCCCCAAGCCCAAGCTGGTCCTCTACTGGCACGCGCGCGTGGTCCGCGAGGGCGTCCTCGAGCCGGGGGAGGTGGACGAGGTCGCGTGGCTCTCGCGCCGCGAGGCGCTCTCCCGGCTCGACCACGGCTCGGATCGGCGCCTGCTCGTGAGGGCGCTCGGCGACGTGCGCGACGGCGCGGGCGCGCGCCTCGGGCGCGCCGGCCTCAGCAGGCTCGTCCTCGTCGACTCGGACGAGGCCGACGCCTTCCTCCCCTCCGTCCTCGGGCTCCTCTCGCGGCTCGTCGCGCACGACGGGCGCCTCGCCGGCGCCGCGCGCGCCTGAGGCACCGTCTCGCGCGACGGCTGCCCTCCCTGCCGCGGCGCGCGAACGCGGCGGCGGCCCGGTTCGGCGGCCGTCAGCGCGTCCGGCGCCCGCGGCCCGCGATGAACCCGGCGGCCCCTCCGGCGACCAGCCCGGCCGCCGCGCCCGCGCCGACCGGGCCGAGAGATCCCGCCGTGGCGAGCGCCACGCCGGCCGCGACCGCTGCGGCCCCCGCCGCGAGGGCCGCGCCGCTCCACGAGGCCCCGGCCGCGTCGCTCTCCTCGTCCCGGATCGTCGCGGCGAGGTAGACGGCCTCCGGCGTCTGCCGCTCGCCCGCGAGCACCTTGCGGACGGCGCGGCGCCGCCACGGCGCGAGCCGCCGCGCCTCCTCGCGGAGCGCTCGCGCCCGCAGCGACAGCTCGGGCTCCTGGAGCGAGAGGAGCGCGAGCCGCTGCGCCGCCCGGACCATCCCGCGCACCTCGTTCGCGCCGGCCTGGCCGGCCGTGTCCTCCGCGCGATCGAGCAGGTCCAGGGCCGGCCCGAGTCCGGCCGGGTCGCCGCTCGGCCCGAGCGCGAGGATCCGCCGGAGCACGTCCCCGCGAACGGCCGCCGCGCCGGCGGCGACCGGCCCGCCTCGCGCGGCAGGCGGCGCGGGCGAGCCCGGTGGCGACGCGCGCGCCACGATGCGGCGCTCGCCGGCGTAGTCGAGCCGGGCGATCGCGTCCGCCGGCGCGAGCCACGCCACCTCGTCGACCTCGTCCCCGGCGTCGAGCTTTCCCTCCTCCAGGAGCTCCATGTGCCAGTAGAGGACGATCTTGGGGGCCCGGCGGGCGAGGTACCAGGTCGCCCCGGCGAAGGAGGAGATGCGGGCTACGCACCCCGTCTCCTCCTCCACCTCGCGGAGCCCGGCCTCCTCCCAGCTCTCGCCCTCGTCGAGCTTACCCTTCGGCAGGCTCCAGTCGCGGCGCCGCGGTCGGTGGATCACCGCCAGCCGCGGTCCCGAGGGCGCTCCGCGCCAGACCACCCCGCCCGCTGCGCGGACCACCGTCATGCCCGGCATCGAATCACGGTCGCCGGGATGAGGGAAGCACGCCGCCGCGTGCTAGCCTCGGGCACACTCGCCGAGGTGCGCATGGCTCACCCGTCTCTTTCCCGTCTGCTCGCGCGGGACGTGTTCCCGGAGGTCCCGTCGAAGCACGTCTACGAGCGCCGGCTCGAGGAGCTGCAGCGGCGCATGCTCCTCGTCCAGCAGGGGCTGTACCATTCCGGGCAGCGCGCCGTCATCGCCGTCGAGGGCTTCGATGCCGCCGGGAAGGGCGGCGTCATCCGCCGCCTCACCGAAGCGGTCGACCCGCGCGGAGTGAAGGTCGTTCCCATCGGGCCGCCGTCGGCGGACGAGCAAGGGCGCCACTGGCTCTACCGTTTCTGGCGCGAGCTGCCGCTCCCCGGGACCGTGACCGTGTTCGACCGCACCTGGTACGGCCGGGTGCTGGTGGAGCGCGTGGACGGGCTGGCGAGGAAGGCCCAGTGGAGGCGCGCCTATGGGGAGATCAACGCGTTCGAGCGGATGCTGGTCGACGACGGCGTCGATCTCGTCAAGATCTTCCTCGGCATCAGCAAGGCCGAGCAGTTGCGCCGGTTCGAGGATCGGCTTCGCGATCCGTACAAGCAGTGGAAGCTGGGCGAGCCCGACGTGCGCGCCCGCAGGAAATGGGATGACTACGTCGAGTCGGTCGACGACGCTCTCGCGCGCACCGACACTCCGCGCGCGCGCTGGCACCTCGTGGCCGCGGACTACAAGTGGTACGCACGCCTGCAGGTGCTCCGGATCGTCACGGGCAAGCTGGCGCGCCACGCGGAGTGGATGGAGGCGCGCGTCCGCGAGAAGCACCGGGCGCGCCACCTCGGGAAGGCGCTGAAGAGGCTCTCCGGATAGGGACGCCTCCACGAGTGGCGCGCTGGCGGTGGGGTGCGTCCGTCACTTGGCCCCTCTGGGGCGAGCCTGGCGGCGGACGCGCACGCGGCGTGCCGCGATCTCGAGGCGCCGGCCGAAGACCCGGCGGAAGAGCCGGGCCTCGCGCCGGGCGTCCCACAGCTCGAGATCGACGGGCGCGGCGGCGGCGAGGCGCAGCGCGGCGGTGCGGCTGCCCACCCGCAAGTCGACGGCGCGAACCGGCTGCTGGTGGCTGCGATCGAGGGCGTCGGCGACCCGCAGGAGCGTGGAGAGGCGCCGCACCATGCGAAACTCGGGCGCGCCGAGCCGCTCGAGGTCGGGCCGGTGGCGATCGGGCGCGCTCCGGCGGTGGTAACGCGCGACCAGCGCGACCAGCTGGCGCTCGCGCTCGCCGAACCCGGGAAGGTCGGCGTTGGAGATGAGGTAGTGCGAATGCTTGTGGTGGCCGTTCGGCGACACGGCATGGCCCAGGTCGTGCAGCAGCGCCGCCGCCTCGAGCACGCGCCTCGCCGGTGCGGGGAGGCCGTGCATGCGGCTCCCCCGGTCGAAGAGGCGCAGCGCCAGGCGCGCGACCTGGAGCGCGTGCGCCTCGTCGAACGCGAAAAGCCTGCCCAGCTCCACCACCGCGTCCGCGCTGGCGCCGGCACCGGCGCCGGCCCGGCTCAGCTCGACCAGGATGCCGTTCCGAAGTCCCGTATCCACGGCGGCAACGGAAGCCAGCCCGAGGTGGCGCATCGCCGCCTCGAGGATCGCCGCCCCGGCGACCACGATGTCCGCGCGCCGGGCGTCGAACCGCAGCCGGCGCTCGCGGGCGCTCATGGCCGCGAGCTCGTCGACGGCGTCGCACACCTCGCGCCGGGTCGCGCGGCGGCCTCCCTCCGACGCGAAGTCGACCACAGCCTGGATCGTGCCGGAGCTGCCGAGGCCCTTCCGGGGGGGTCGCACTCCCGCCGGGATGGCCTCGCGGAAGGCCTCTGCGGCGTAGGTGCGCAGCGCGGCGAGCCGGCCCGGCGCGACGCGTCCGCCGGTCTCGAAGATCTCCGTGAGCCGCACCGCGCCGAGCGGGACGCTCCACAGGCTCGTCGGCTCCTCGCCGCGCGCCAGCGCCACCTCGGTCGAGCCTCCCCCGATGTCGAGCACCAGCGAGCGGGCGCGGCCGGGCCGGCCCCGGAGGACACCGAGGCAGATGAGCCTCGCCTCCTCGCGCCCCGAGACGACCTCGAGCGGCACTCCGGTGTGATCCCTCGCGCGCCGCACGATCTCCGGACCGTTCTTCGCATCGCGCAGCGCGCTCGTCGCAACCGCCATGACACGCGCTCCGTAGCGCCTCGACAGGGACCCGTAGCGTCGCAGGGTCGAGAGCAGCCGGTCGGCCACCTCCCGGGAGACGAGGCCGGTGGCGTACACCCCCTCCCCCGGCCTGATCGGGTCGCGCTCCTGGTGGAGCGTCTCGAGCGAGCCATCGGGCAGCATCCGCGCGATCTCGAGCCGCACGGCGTTGGTGCCGACGTCGATCGCCGCGAAGACGTGGTGTTTGCCTCTTGCCGTCAAGCAGGCCTCACGGCCAATCTAGCCTGCGCCTCCGACGCCACATCCGGCGGGGAGCTGGATCCCGGCGAGGGGGAGCCGGCGGGCCCGCCGTCCATCGGGGTCCCTACCGGACGAGGTCGCGGCTCGCGGGATGGCGGACGTCGGTGCCGCGCACCATGTAGATGACCATCTCCGCCA
>Ga0209797_10001372_pt1 | contig 12170 bp, 10 predicted proteins | sample DOMMetBare3Fresh_2_FD_187472 | JGI IMG/M metagenome (GOLD analysis project Ga0209797, IMG submission 187472) | Wetland sediment microbial communities from St. Louis River estuary, USA, under dissolved organic matter induced mercury methylation -... | ecosystem: Environmental > Aquatic >...
CACGCCGGCCATCGACGCGCAGATCAAGGCCACCAACTTCGTCGGCAAGGCGTTCGAGATTTCCTCGCAGCTCGACAGCGTGCAGGCCAAGGGCTCGCGCGACCTGCTGCAGATGGCCGGCGGCCCGCTGGCCGTTGCGCTGGGCGTCGAGGCGCGCAAGGAGAAGTACGACTTCGTGGCCAGCCCCGAGATCCAGACCGGCGACGTGTCGGGTTACGGCGGCAACTTCACCGACACCCATCGCTCGCGCAACGTGGACTCCGTCTTCGGCGAAGTCAACGTGCCGATCGTCAAGGGGCTGGAGGGCAGCGCGGCGGTGCGCTTCGACCGCTACCAGGGCGTGGGCAATTCCGCCACGCCGAAGTTCAGCCTGCGCTGGCAGCCGATGCGCGAGTTCCTGCTGCGCGGGTCGATCGGCAAGGGCTTCCGCGCACCCAGTCTTCAGGATCTCTACCTGCCGTCCCAGATCAGCGTCACGACACCCGGCCTCAGCGACCCGGCACGCTGCCCGACCACGCAGGACCAGGTGAAGGACTGCGGCACGCAGTTTCCGGTGCTGTTCCAGGGCACACCGACGCTCAAGCCCGAGCGCTCGGTCAGCGCCACGCTGGGCACCGTGGTCGAGCCGCTGCAGGACATGACGCTGGCGGTCGACCTGTTCAAGGTCAACCTCAAGGACCAGATCAACAACGGCATCAACCCGTCCGTGATGCTGGCCGACCTGAACAGCCTGGCCAAGTACAACAGCCTCATCCGGCGCGGACCGGTGGACCCGGCGTTCCCGAATCTGCCAGGGCAGATCATCCAGCTCGACCAGAGCAACCTGAACATCGGCCGCATCAACGTCACCGGGGTCGACTTCGACGCCAAGTGGCGACTCAACGCCGGCGACATCGGCCGCTTCACGATCACCTACAACGGCACCTACTTCATCACCTACGACGGCCAGAATCCCGATGGCAGCTACACCGGCGCGATCAGCCAGGTCAACGGCGTCACCGGCGGCATCATCCCGCGATTGAAGACCTACCTGTCGGTCAGCCTCGCGCGCGGGCCCTGGAACGGCACGCTGGCCTACAACTGGCAGAGCAGCTACTACGACCTGGGCAACGCGCCGTTCTTCGATCTCCCCACTCGACGGGTGGGGGTCTACGAGACGTTCGATGCGCAGGTGCAGTACACGGGGTTCAAGAACCTCTCTCTCACCGCCGGCGTGCGCAATCTGCTGAACCGCGCACCTCCGTACACCAACGCCGGCGGCCAGACCTCGTTCCAGGCCGGCTACGACCCGCAATATGCAGACCCGCGCGGGCGTTTCCTCTACCTCGGGGCGACCTACGCGTTCAAGTGAAGGGCGGGAGGCGCCTCGCCGTGGTTGCGGGGCGCCGGCGGCACCGGTGCGGGTACAGCGTGCAGCACGAAGCCGCGCCCGCGCACCGCCTCGATGCGGATCTCGGTCACGCCTTCCTCGGCCAGGCGGCGGCGCAAGCGATGCACGTAGACGTCGATCGTGCGCGCGCGGATGTCGGACGCGCCGGGGCAGACGCGATCGTGCAGCTCGGCACGGGGCACCAGACGACCGACGCGATGGCCCAGGCACTGCAGCAACTGGGCCTGCGACGCGGTCAGTGCCACCGTTCGATCGCCACGCCGCAGGCGCAGCCGTGCGGTGTCGAGCTGCCAGCCACCGGCCAACGAGCCGGCGTCGCGCGGCGCGGGCACGGTTGCCAAGTCCGGCGCCATCGTGTCGCGGCCCGGACGCAGGCGTGCGATCAGCCGCGCCCTCAGCCGGCGCGGGCTCAGCGGCAGGATCAGGAAATCGTCCGCACCGAGTTCGAGCGCCAGGATTTCGTCGATCTCGTCATTGGAGTTGGACACCACGATCAGGCGGCCGCGATGCAGCTGGCGCGTTCGCGCCAGCATCGACACCATGCGGGTGCCGGGCGCGCTGACATCGGCGATCACCGCGTCGAACAGCACCTGGCCTTGCAACGCAGCGAGCCGCTCGATATCGGGTTCCCACACGCAGCGGATGCCGCGTTGCGCCAGGCAATCGAGCCAGGCCCGCTCGGGCTGACGCACTCCACCGACGAGCAGCACCAGATGTGCAGGCGCCGCGGCTGGCGGCGTCTCACCCGCGCGGTCCGGCAGGCAGTCGGCCAACGGTTCGCGGTGGTAGCCCATGATGCGGTGCATGATGGGCTGCGCTGCCGGGGCGAACAAGAACCATTCTGGCCCTGCGGCGCAGGCCAATGTGCGCCGGCCGTCGCTCGAGTCGCCGCAACAGTCGTCCATCGCACCGCGCCGCCGTGGGTCGCGTGCCGGGCCTAAAGTGGCCGCCAGGCGAAAGGATGCGATTTGGCCAAGCAAGCCTCCGGCGCGATCATCCAGCCGCTGATGCACGCGCCCAATGCGCGCATGCCGCGGCGGCTGCGGGTGTATCAGACCGTGCTCGACGCGATTCAGCGTGGCCACCTGCGCCCCGGCACGCGGCTGCCGTCCGCGCGTCAGCTGGCCAACGACTGGGGCGTGGCGCGCGGCGCCGTCGACGAGGCGTTCGCGCAGCTGCAGATGGAAGGCTATCTCGAGCGGCGCGTCGGCGATGGCACCTACGTGGCGAGCCGGCCGCAGCCCGAACGGCCGACCGCGTCGCGTGCGGTGGTAAGGCCGCTCAGCCAGTCGGCGCAGCAGGTGCTGAACCGGATGGCCGTGTACCTGGGCAAGCCGCGGCAGATCGAACTGCCGCACACGCTGCTCGCGCCAACACCGCTGTTTCCGCGCGCGCCGATGATCGAGGCCTTTCCGCTGGGCATCTGGCGCCGGCTGGTCACGCGTGCACTGGGCGAGCCGTACCGAGATCACCTGAGCTACGGCCCTGCCGCCGGATTGCCCGGGCTGCGCGAGTCGATCGCGCGCCACCTGTCGCTGACCCGCGCCACCCTGTGCGCGGCCGAGCAGGTGGTGGTGCTGAACAGCCCCAGCCAGGCCGTCGAGCTGATCGTGCGGGTGCTACTCGAGCCGGGCGACAAGGTCTGGCTCGAAGATCCCGGCCACGCCAGCCTGCTGTCGCTGTTCCAGGCGCTGCACACCCAGGTGGTGGCCGTGTCGTTCGACGACCATGGCCTTGACGTCGCCGCCGGGCGCCTGGCCGCGCCCGATGCCGCCGCGGTGTACCTGCACCCGCTGACACAATTTCCGCTCGGCGTGCGCACCGACAGCGCGCGCCGCGCCGAGCTGCTGCAATGGGCCGACGAAAGCGGCGCCTGGGTCATCGAGGGCAATTTCAACGACGAGATCGCACACGATGGCGAGGCGCCGGTGGCCTTTCAGGCTCTGGACCGCTCGGAGCGCGTGCTGCTGATGGGCACATTCGAGGGCATCATGTTCCCCTCGCTGCGACTGGCCTATCTGGTGGTGCCGACGCGGCTCGTCGACGTCTTCGTGGCGATGCGCGGCCTGCTGGGCGATCACACCAACGCCTCGCTGCAACTGGCGATGGCCGCGTTCATCGACGAAGGCCACCTGAGCAACCACCTGCGCACGCTGCGGCAGCTGTCGCGCCAGCGGCGCGAGGCGCTGCGCTCGGCCGTGCGCCGCCATGTCCCGCCGTGGGCCCGGCTCGGGCCGACGGCGGCCGGCACGTTCGCGTGCCTGCACCTGCCGCCGGCAGTGCGCGACATGGAGGTGGTGCGGCGCATCCGCGAGCATGGCGTGATGGCCATCGCGCTGTCGTCCACCTGCATCCAGCCGGGTCGATGGAACGCGCTGGTGCTGGGCTATGCGGCCTTCGACGGCAAGACGATCGACGCCGCGGTGCGCGTGATCGGCCAGGCGCTGTATGAGGTGCAGCGCAGCGTCGGCTACCAGGGCGAAGGCGCGAACAAGTAGCCGCGGTTGCGCACCGTGCGGATGCGCTGCAGCGACGGGTCGGTGTCGCCGAGCTTGATGCGGATGCGGTAGACGCGACAGTCGATCGATCGGTCGAGCCGCTGGTAGTCGAGCCCGCGCAGCTGGCGCACCAGTTCGGGCCGCGACACCGCATGCCCGGCACGCAGCGCGAGCAGCCACAGGACTTCGAACTCGCCATCGGTCAGGGGCACGGGCGACTGGCGCAGCAGCACGCGCCGTTCGCGCCAATGCAGCGACAGCGCGCCGAAGTGCAGGTGGTCGGGCTGCGGCGACGACGCGGCGCGGCCGCCGGCGCAACGGCGCCACAGGGCGCGCAGCCGCGCCGCCACCACCGGGGCCGGCACGCTGGCGTCGAGCACGTCGTCGGCGCCCATCTCGAGCGCCAGCACATGGTCCAGGTCGCGCAGCGCAGTGCATACCGTGACCAATGGCTGGTCGGGCGCTTCGGCGCGCAGGCCGCGCAACCGGGCCAACTGCTCGGGCAACCCGCGCGACAGGTGCACGATCCATGCGTCGGGCGGCGCGGACGGCTCGGCGGCGGACGCGGGCGCATCCCAGAGCCGGGTGTGGTTGCGCAGGCCCTCGGCCGCCAGCGCGCGCGACCAGGGCAGCGCCTGGGCAATATCGTCGCTGATCACCTGCACCCAGCGCCCAGGCGGCACACCAGTGCCTTGGCGGACATCCGGGGCCACGGCAAGCGACGGTTTCAGCTCGTTCACAATGGCATCGGTGTAACGCCGGCAATGGCCCGTCATCAAGGGCCATTTGCTCGCGCGGGCCGGGCCATTGGCCGCGTCGGCGCGTCAGACGATCTTTTCGCCCGGGTGGGTGATCTTGCGCATCGGCTCATAGCGGGAGGAGTCGACGCGCAGCGGGTGCGCAGTGTCGCCGCTGTCCCAGCGCGGATCATCCAGGCTGTCGAACACTTCGCGCAGGCGCTTGCCCCAGGTGCTGCGGATCATATGGAAGTACGGGTTGCCCTCGTCGATGCAGACGACCCGGTCGCTGCGCAGCTCTCCCTCCCGGTACACCAGCAAGTCCAGCGGCAGGCCGACCCCGAGATTGGACTTGAGTGTCGAATCCATCGACACCAGCGCGCACTTGGCCGCAGTTTCGAGCGGCGTGGCCGGCGTGATCAGCCGGTCGAGCACCGGCTTGCCGTATTTCGACTCGCCGACCTGGAAGTAGCAGGTCTCGCGCGTCGCCTCGATGAAGTTGCCGGCCGAATAGACGAGAAACAGCCGCATCGCCTCACCCTTGATCTGGCCGCCGAAGATCATCGACGCGTTGAATTCGATGCCTGCCGCCTTCAATGCCGCGCCGTCCTCGGCGAACACGCGTCGCACGGTGGCGCCCAGCACACGCGTGGCATCGAACATGCTCGTGGCGTTCCAGATCGTCAGCGGCGGCTCGTGCGCGCCCCGATCGACCTTCTCCACCTGCAGCAGCTCACGCACCGATTGCGAGACCGACAGGTTGCCCGCCGACAACAGCACCATGAAGCGGTCGTCGGGCTTCTCGTAGATGATCATCTTGCGGTAGGTGCTGATCTGGTCCATGCCGGCGTTGGTGCGCGAATCCGACAGGAACACGAGGCCGGCGTTCAGCCGGATACCGACGCAGTAGGTCATGCAGGCTCGTCCTTCAACAGGGCTTTCATTCGATAGATCGCATCGAGCGCCTCACGGGGCGTCAGGGTATCAGGCTCGATCTGCTGCAGCGCCTGCAGCGCCGCCGACGGTTCGCTGGGGGCGGCACTCGGCGGCGGCGCGCTGAAGAGGTCCACCTGGGCGGAGCCCGAGCGCGCCTGCTGCTCCAGCGATTCCAGCGTGTGCTGTGCCTGGCGCACGATGCTCGCCGGCACGCCTGCCAGGCGCGCCACCTGTACGCCGTAGCTTCGGCTGGCCGGGCCGGCCTGCACCTCGTGCAGGAACACGATGTCGTGTCCCGACTCGGCCGCCGACACGTGCACGTTGATGGCGTGGGGGTGCCGGGCCGGGAATTCGGTGAGTTCGAAGTAGTGCGTCGCGAACAGCGTGAACGCACGGTTGCGGTCGTGCAGGTGGGTGGCGATCGCCGCGGCCAGCGCCAGGCCGTCGAAGGTGGAGGTGCCGCGACCGATCTCGTCCATCAGCACCAGCGACTGCTCGGTCGCCGCGTGCGCGATGGCCGCAGCCTCGGTCATCTCCAGCATGAAGGTCGATTGTGCGTTGGCCAGGTCGTCGGCGGCGCCGATGCGGGTGTGGATCGCATCGATCGGTCCGAGCGTGCAACGCCGGGCCGGCACGAACGAGCCCATCGCGGCCAGCAGGACGATCAGCGCCACCTGGCGCATGAAGGTGCTCTTGCCGCCCATGTTCGGGCCGGTGATCACCAGCAGACGCGTGCGTGCGTCGAGCCGGCAGTCGTTGGCGATGAAGCTCGGGCCACCGGTCTCGGCCAGTCGGGCCTCGACCACCGGGTGGCGGCCGCGCTCGATCTCGATGCAAGGGTGCGGCGTGAACTGCGGCCGGCACCAATCCAGGCTGGCCGCGCGCTCGGCCAGACAAGCCAACGCATCGAGGCTGGCCAACGCGCGGCCCAACGCGGCCAGCGGCTCGACATGCAGCTGCAGGCGCTCGATCAGCGCGTCCCAGAGCATCTTCTCCCGGGCCAGTGCACGATCCTGCGCCGACAGGGCCTTGTCCTCGAACTGCTTCAGTTCGGGCGTGATGAAACGCTCGGCGTTCTTCATCGTCTGGCGGCGCTGGTAATCGGCCGGCACCTTGTCGAGCTGGCCCGAGGTGACTTCGATGTAGAAGCCGTGCACCCGGTTGAACTGCACCCGCAGGTTGCCGATGCCGCTGCGCGCGCGCTCGCGCGCCTCGAGCTCGAGCAGGAACGCGTCGCAGTTCTGGCCGATCGCGCGAAGCTCGTCGAGTTCGGCGTCGAAGCCGGTGGCGATCACGCCGCCGTCGCGCAGCAGCACGGCCGGCTCCGGCGCCAACGCCTGCCCGAGCAGATCGAGGACGTCCGGGGCCGGCTCGAGCACGGCGTGCAGGCTGTTCAACAGCGTGGCGCCTTGCGGCACCTTCGCGCGCAACACGGGCAGGGCGCGCAGGGTGTCGCGCAGGCCGGCCAGTTCGCGCGGCCGCACCTGGCGCAGCGCCAGGCGCGCGACGCAGCGCTCGACATCGCTCACGTCGCGCAAGGCCAGCCGCAGCGCTTCGGCCACGCCGTCGGCCAGCCGCTCGATCGCGTCGTGCCGAGCAATCGCCATGGCACGCTCGCGTGCCGGGTGGTTCAGCCATTGGCGCAACGCCCGGCTTCCCATGCCCGTCTTGCAGGTGTCGAGCAGCGACAGCAGCGTGGGAGCCGGTTCGCCTCGCAGTGTCTGCGTCAGTTCGAGATTGCGATGCGTGGCCGGCGGCAGCGCCATCAGATCCCGGGCCTGCTCGACGGCCAGTTCGACCACATGGGCAGCCCCGTGGCCCTGCGTGCGTTCGGCATACGACAGCAACGCCGCCGCCGCCGCGTGGGCCAATGGCACATCGTCGGCATTCAGCCCGGCCAGTGACGCCACCTGCAGCGCCTCGCACAACTTGCGTCGGCCCAGCGCGGCGTCGAATTGCCAGGGCGGTCGCACAGTGCGCGTGGCGCGGTGCGCCTTCAGCGCGGCCGGTGGATCGTCGCGCGACAGCAGGATCTCGGCCGGGTTCAGCCGCGTCAGCCAGCCCGCGAGCTCGTCTTCACGGCACTGCGTCAGGCCGCAGCGGCCGCTGGCCAGCGTCAACCAGGCCAGGCCCCACTGCCGCGGCGAGCGTGCGTCCTGGGCCACCGACATCAGCGTGGTGTCCGAGCGTTCGTCGAGCAGTTCGCCATCGGTCACCGTGCCGGGCGTGACCACGCGGGTCACGCGGCGCTCGACCGGGCCCTTGGCCGTGGCCACGTCGCCCACCTGCTCCGCGATGGCCACCGATTCGCCCAGCTTGATCAGCTTGGCGAGGTAGCTTTCGAGCGAATGCGCCGGCACGCCGGCCATCACCACCGGTTCGCCCGCGCTGGCCCCGCGCGACGTCAGCGTGATGTCGAGCAGGCGGTGGGCACGACGCGCGTCGTCGTAGAACAACTCGTAGAAGTCGCCCATGCGGTAGAGCACCAGCGTATCCGGGTACTCGGCCTTGATGCGCAGGTACTGCTGCATCATCGGCGTGTGGGCGGCCAGCCCCGGCTCGGTGTCAGCGCCGGCTGTGGGCGCATGCGGGGACTGGGTGCGGTTCATGTCCGCCCATTCTCCACTGCCGGATCGGCCCGGCAGCGTGGACGGGCGCAGCCACGGGCCTCAGGTGGCCGGGCTGGCCTTCTTGCGCGTGACGATCGCGCGGCGCGGCGCACCTTCGGGCGGCGAGGCGACGCTGGTGTGCGCCTCGGGTTGCACGACCTGGGTGAACGGCGCCAGCAGTTGCACCAGCTGACCGTAGACCTTGGGCGTGCCGGCCACGATTTCGCGCTGGTGCAGGTAGTCGGCGTCGCCAGTGAAGTTGCCGATCAACCCGCCGGCCTCGGTGACGAGCAGCGAGCCCGCTGCCACGTCCCACGGGCTCAGGCCGGTTTCGAAGAAGCCGTCGTACCAGCCCGCCGCGACGTAGCACAGGTCCAGCGCCGCCGCGCCGGGGCGGCGCACGCCTGCGCAATGCTGCATCACGGTCTGGAACATCTGCACGTAGCGCTCGAAGTTGTCGCCGCGGCGGAAGGGGAAGCCGGTGCCGACCAGCGAATCGGACAACCGGATGCGCTTGCTGACGCGCAGACGCCGGTCGTTCAGGAACGCGCCGCGCCCGCGCGAGGCGAAGAACAGGTCGTTGCGCGCCGGGTCGTACACCACGCCTTGCTGCACGACACCCCGGTGCACCAGGCCGATGGACACGGCATAGATCGGCAGCCCGTGCAGAAAGTTCGTGGTGCCGTCCAGCGGGTCGATGATCCAGGTGTATTCGCTGTCCTTGGCACCGTGCTCCCGCCCGGATTCCTCGGCCAGGATGCCGTGGCCCGGGTAGGCGTGGAGCAGGGTGTCGATGATCGCGGCCTCGGCGGCGCGGTCGACCTCGCTGACGAAGTCGTTCGGGCCCTTGACGTTGATCTTGAGACGATCCAGGTCGAGGGCGGCTCGGTTGATGATGGCCCCGGCCGCACGTGCCGCCTTGATGGCGACGTTGAGCATCGGGTGCAGCGATTGCGACATGGTGGCGGCGGGCGTGGAGCGGGGAGGTGGTTGACGGAGCGCTGCAGCGACAATCGCCCGGACCGACGGAGGATCGGTGTCCGAGCCGAGTTTACCTGGGTATGCCTGAGCAAGATTCGAACACGCGCTTCGTGCTGGTGCAGACCAGCCATGCGGGCAACGTCGGTGCAGCGGCACGGGCCATCAAGGTCATGGGCTTTCACGACCTCGTGCTGGTGCGGCCACGCTTCGAGGATGTGTTGAGCCACGACGAAACGCTGGCCATGGCCAGTGGGGCGGGGGATGTGCTCGAGCACGCGCGCGTGGTGGACGATCTGGCGCAGGCGCTGCAGGGCGTGCGCCAGGTCTGCGCCACGGCGATGACGCCGCGCGACTTTGGCCCGCCGGTGTTCGCGCCGCGCGAGCACCTGCCCGCGCTGGCCCAGGCCGGCGCGTCGGTGGCCTTCGTGTTCGGCGGCGAACGCTTCGGCTTGTCCAACGACGACGTCTACCGCTGTCACTGCTGTCTGAGCATTCCCACCGCACCGGGCTTCGGCTCGCTCAACCTAGCCCAGGCGGTGCAGCTGCTGGCCTACGAGTGGCGACAGGCGCTGGGTGGCTTTGCGGTGGTGCCCCGCACCGCGGTGGCCGAGCTGGCCGACGCGGCCGACGTGCAGGCCACCCTGGCGCATTGGCAGCGGGCGCTGGTGGAGATCGGTTTCCTCGACCCCGAGTCGCCGAAGCGGTTGATGCCGCGGCTCAACCAGCTGCTCAACCGCGCCCAGTTGCGACGCGAGGAGGTGCACATCCTGCGCGGCATCGCCCGCGCGCTGACGCGCGGCAAGCGCTGAGGCGGCCGCGCGCTGCAGGTCCGCCGGCGGCCGCATACACTGCCGGCTTGGCAACGCCCGTCAGTGACCATGTTCGATCGCCTGCGCGAAGACATCGAGTGCATCCGTGAACGTGACCCCGCGGCACGTTCGACGTGGGAGGTGCTGACCTGCTACCCGGGGTTGCATGCGCTGGTGCTGCACCGCTGGGCGCACGGCGCCTGGCGACACGGCTGGCGCTGGGTGGGGCGCTACATCTCGAACGTCAGCCGCTTCCTCACCGGCATCGAGATCCACCCGGGCGCAACGATCGGCCGGCGCGTGTTCATCGACCATGGCATGGGCGTGGTGATCGGCGAGACGGCCGAAGTGGGCGACGAGTGCACGATCTACCAGGGGGTCACCCTCGGCGGCACCTCGCTGACCAAGGGCGCGAAACGCCACCCGACGCTGGGCCGCGGCGTGATCGTCAGCGCAGGCGCCAAGGTGGTGGGCAGCTTCACGGTGGGCGACGGTGCGCGCGTCGGGGCCAATTCGGTGCTGCTGCAGCCGGTGCCGGCGGGCGCCACCGCGGTGGGCATTCCGGCGCGCATCGTGGCCAAGGACAAGGATGTGCAGCGCGAGCAGGTCGCGGCGAAGATGGGCTTCTCGGCCTATGGCGTGACGCAGGGCGACGACCCGGTGGCCCAGGCGATGAAGGGCCTGATCGACAACGCGTCGAGCCATGAACACCAGATCGCGTTGCTGTGGCAGGCGATCGAGAAGCTGTCGGCGCGTTCGCGCGAGCTGCCGAGCGACGACTGCGTGCCGCAGGATGCGCAGACCACCGAGGTCTTTGACGCTGCGGCGCTGAATCGGTTGGTGAAGTAGCGCCGGGCGGGGCTTCGCGCCTCAGGCCTTGGGCGGCCGGATCGCCGACTTCGGCCGGAACGCCGCGCAGACCTCGGGGTCGGTTTCGAGGTAGGGCCCGCCGATCAGGTCCACGCAGTAGGGCACTGCCGCAAAGATGCCGGGCACAGGCGGCGTGGCCCTCGCAAGCCCTTCGAGCGTCTCGGCGATCGATTTCGGCTGACCGGGCAGGTTGATGATCAGCGCCTTGCCGCGGATCACGGCCACCTGCCGCGACAGGATCGCCGTCGGCACGAAGCGCAGCGAGATCTGGCGCATCTGTTCGCCGAAGCCCGGCATTTCCTTGTCGGCCACGGCCAGCGTGGCCTCCGGCGTCACGTCGCGCGGCGCCGGGCCGGTGCCGCCGGTGGTGAGCACGAGGTCGCAGCGGGCGTCGTCGACCAGCTCGCGCAGCGCCGCGCTGATCTGCGCGGCCTCGTCGGGGATCAGCCGCGTCTGCCATTGCACCGGGTTGCGCAGCGCGCGCTGCAGCCAGTCGCGCAGCGCGGGCAACCCCTTGTCTTCGTACACGCCGCGCGAGGCGCGGTCGCTGATCGACACCAGGCCGATGCACACCGGATCGAACTCGCTCATGACGACGAACCCTCCTCGACAAACGGCTTGACGAACTGGAACAGCGCGCGCCAGCCGCGCCCATGGCGCTGCCCGGCCTGGTCTGCCGCATCCGTGCGCGCGACACGCACCAGGCTGCGCAGTCGCTGCAGGTCGCTGTGCGGGTAGGTCTGGGCCCAGCGCGCGAGCGCTTCGTCATCGAGCACCAGCTCGGCGCGCCAGCGCTCGGCCTGGTGCAGCCGCAGCGCATCCTGTGCCGAACCCAGCTTGAATGCGTCCACCGCCTCGCGCAGCGGCTCGGCGTCGGCCAGCCTCATTAGCTTGCCGATGTACTGCATCTGGCGGCGCCGCCCTTCGTGTGACCGCGTGCGCAGGTATTCGTCGATCGCCGCACGCAGGCGCTCCGGCATCTCGATCGCCGCGAGCCGCTCGGTGGGCAACTCGGTGAGCGCCTGGCCCAGCGCCTGCAACTCGTGCATGTCGCGTTTGAGTTGCGACTTGCTGGGGCGGCTGCCCGGCAGGGTGTCGGGGGAGTCGCTGTCGGGGGCGGAGCGGCGCGCGTGCATGGAGCTTCGGAAGATGGGCGATCGTTATGATAGTCGCGGGCCCACCACTCAACAGACTCGGCGATCTCCATGTCCACACCGACCACCGCGCAGGGCTTCGCCTACACGCGCGAGCAGTTTCAGTCGCTGGTCGAGGACGTGCTCGGCATCGCGAAGGCCATGGGTGCGAGCGATGTCGCCACCGAAGTGTCCGAGGGCTCGGGC
>Ga0209797_10001374_pt1 | contig 12160 bp, 14 predicted proteins | sample DOMMetBare3Fresh_2_FD_187472 | JGI IMG/M metagenome (GOLD analysis project Ga0209797, IMG submission 187472) | Wetland sediment microbial communities from St. Louis River estuary, USA, under dissolved organic matter induced mercury methylation -... | ecosystem: Environmental > Aquatic >...
TCGGGTTCTGCTCCAGCTTCTTTTTAAGCCGTTCCATCAGCGTATTGAGCCCCTCCATCATTTGGCGCTCGTCACCGGCACCGCTCTGAGCCGACATCGGCGACGCCGCCGGATGCGTCATCGCAGCTGGATTGCCCAATGTCCAATAGAGCACGCCACTGGCTGCCGGAATGACCAACACTAACGACAGTGCGACAAGCCGAATATTGACGAGCCCTCCGGACATCATCGATGATGTTTCGGTGGAACCAGTCTCCTCCAACACCCGGCGCTCCAACTCATGTCGAGCCGTCTGATACTGGTCATCCGTCAGCAACCCGTTGGTGAGATCTTGTTCCAGCTCTGAGAATTGCTGTCGATACACCGGCAACGTTTTTCCCTGTTCACTTGTCAGCTGCGCTGGGCGCTTCAACAACGGGCGCACTATTAATCCCAGAACGGATACGGTCATGGCGGACACAATCGCCCAGAATGTCACGGTCATGATCGCTTCTCTCCTTCTGCCAAGAGTTGTTCGACTCGTCGATGTTCTTCATCCGTCACCGACACTTCAACCACCGTACGTGACCGGCGCCGCAACGTAATGACCAGCGCCGTCGCCCCGATCGCCATTAAGACAAATGGTCCGACCCACAGTACTGTGGTGGTAGCCTTGAGCGGCGGTCGATACAGGACGAAGTCCCCGTAGCGGGCCACGAGAAACTCGATGATCTCCTGGTCGCTCATATTCTTGGCGATCATCTCTCGGACTTCCCGACGCAGGTCTTCCGCCAGTGGAGCGTTCGAGTCGGCCAAGGTTTGATTTTGACAGACCAGACATCGCAGCTCGACGGCGAGGTGCTTGAGTCGCGCCTCGGCGGCGGGATCATCGGCCAATGGCCTGGCTTCCCCGGCCCAAGCAGGTCCGGACAAACACAGTATGATGAGCATCACCCATTTCATTGCGATTCAAGCTGCTTCACAAGTGGAAGAATCTTCTTCTCGACCGTGTCAGGATACAACGGTCCGATCTGTTTATAACGAATCACACCTTGCTTGTCGATGACATAGGTCTCTGGAACTCCATAGACCCCATAGTTGATCCCAACTCGTCCCGTCTCATCCACGCCAACTAGCGAATACGGGTTGCCCCCTCGCTGCAACCAGGTTAGCGCTTCCTCCCGCTGATCCTTGTAGTCCATCCCATAGATCGGGACCTGTCCCGACTTAGCCAGGTCCATCAACACCGGGTGTTCCGTCTTACAGCCGTTACACCACGAGGCCCAGAAATTGAGCAGCCAGACCTTTCCCTTAAGATCGGCCGGCGAGAGTATTTTTTCTTGCTCGTGTAGTTGAGGCTGAGAGAATTCTGGCGCCGCTTTTCCGACCAACGGAGACGGAATTTCGCGCGGATTGAGCGTGAGTCCGATGCCCAGAAAACCGACTACCACGACAAAGATAGACAACGGCAGAAGAAACCGATTCATGCCACTTTTCGCCTAGCCGCTCGCGTGGGTACAGGCACAGCCGGTTCTTGCTTGCGCCATGCCAATCGATACCGGCGATCACTGATGGCCAGTGCGCCGCCCAACGCCATGATAAAACACCCACCCCAGATCCAATCGATGAACGGCTTATGATAGAGCCTCACACTCCAAGCCCCGTCGTCGATCGGCTCTCCCAATGACACATAGAGATCGCGCAACAACCCCGGATCAATGGCGGCTTCGGTCATGACTTGATTTTGGACGGGATAGCGTCGCTTTTCCGGATACAAGACCGTGGTTTCACGACCGTCCTGACTCACATGAAAGGTCCCACGAGCTGCCGTATAATTCGGCCCAACCACATCCTGAGTCCCATCGAATCGGAACGTATAGTCGCCAATACTTGCCGTCTCGCCCACATTCATCCGCACGTCTTTTTCAGTTTCAAACCCTTTCACCATCGTCACGCCGACGATAAAGACCGCAATCCCACAGTGCGCGACGAGCATCCCCCAGTATGATCTGGGCACCGAAGCCAACCGTTCGACGAGACTATTCCCGTTCACATGAGCCAACCGCTCGCGCAGCCCAATCGCGGACGTCGTCACAATCCAAATCGCCAACAAGAGGCCGAGGCTCAGCAGAGGTGTCCAGCTCCCCAGGACAATCGGTAACGTGAGTGCGGACACAAGACTGACCCCGAATGCCCACTTCAACCGCTTCGCCAAATCAGGCACGCTCGCCTTCTTCCATTGAGCCAATGGACCGATTCCCATTAAAAAGAGCGCCGGAACCATCAAGGGAACAAAGACGGAATCAAAATAGGGAGGTCCGACAGAAATTTTCCCAAGGTCCAGAGCGTCTAAAAACAAGGGGTATAGTGTGCCTAACAGCACCGAGCCCATCGCGGCAACCAATAACACGTTGTTGGCCAACAACATGCCCTCTCTCGACAACATCGCGAAGCTGCCGCCTAGCCCAACTTTTGGAGCACGCCAAGCGTACAAGGCCAACGACCCTCCGATGACGATCGCCAAAAAAGCCAAGATGAAGAGACCTCGCTTCGGATCAGTGGCAAAGGCATGCACCGACGTGAGGACACCGGAGCGGACGAGAAACGTCCCCAGGAGGCTCAATGAAAATGCCATGATGGCGAGCAAAACCGTCCACACCTTGAACCCGCCCCGCTTGTCGGTCACGGCCAATGAATGCACCAACGCGGTTCCGGCTAACCACGGCATGAATGAGGCGTTTTCAACTGGATCCCAGAACCACCAGCCACCCCATCCGAGTTCGTAGTAGGCCCAGCCGCTTCCCATCGCGATCCCGACTGTTAAAAAACACCAGGCGACCGTGGTCCATGGCCGAGACCAGCGGGCCCAGGCCGCATCGAGATTGCCACCCAAGAGTGCGGCCAGCGCGAAGGCAAAGGCCACGGAGAATCCGACGTAGCCCATGTAAAGCATCGGCGGATGGATCACCATTCCGGGGTCCTGCAACAAGGGATTCAAATCGCGCCCCTCGGGTGCGGCCGGGATCAGCCGCTCGAACGGATTGGACACGCTCAGCATGAACAGGAGAAACCCCACACTCACCAGTCCCATCACACCAAGGATGCGTGACCGCATGGCATCCGGCAGATGCGTAGAAAACAGCGTCACCGCGAACATCCAAATCGTCAAAATGAACGTCCACAACAGCAGCGACCCTTCATGCGCCCCCCAGATGGCGGCCAGACGATAGTGAAGGGGCAATTGCGAGTTCGAGGTCGCCGCGACATACAACACGGAAAAATCTTTGTCTGCGAAGGCATAGGCCAGGCAGCCGAACGCGGTGAGGACCAACAGGAATTGAGTGCGCGCCGCCGGCTTCGCCACAGACATCAGCGCGGAGTTGCCGACCGCCGCACCGTAGATCGGGAGAATCCCCTGCACCAGCGCGACGCAGAGCGCAAGAATCAAAGCAAAATGACCGATTTCAGGAATCATAGCGACCCTTTTCTACCATCAGGAACAACAAGTGATTTGCTTTGCTGGGCACCGGAGGCCTTGGCCTTCGCCAGCGCTGCCGCCGCTTCAGGCGGCATGTAATTTTCATCGTGCTTTGCGAGGACTTCGCTGGCGACAAACGTACCATCGACGCCCAACTGTCCTTGGGCCACGGCCCCCTTCCCTTCCTTGAACAAGTCGGGAAGAATCCCTTTATACGTCACCGGCACGCGCTTCGCGGTATCGGTCACGATAAAATGGACGGTCAAACCATCATTCTCACGAACGAGGCTGCCGTCTTCAACCATCCCACCGATCCGGAAGCTACGCCCGTGCGGAGCTTCTCCACCGGCGACTTGAGTGGGCGTAAAAAAGAACACAAGATTGCTCTGGAAGGCGTTTAAGATCAGCACGGTCGCCACACCCAAGACAAGCAATCCCAGACCAATAAAGGCAAAACGTTTATGCCGTGGTTTCATCGGTGTCTCCTAACAACGCGGCACACTGTTCGGCACGCGCCGCAGCCCGCCGGCGCCACAAAGCCAGCACTTCCCACCCCATACAGAGCGCCGTGGCGATAAACGAAGTCCACACATACAGTCCGTATCCGCCCATCGCAAAAAATTCCGCCGCGCTTCCCCACTGCATCAGCGAACCTCCACCACTTCCTGACTCACCGCCGGCTTCTCATCCCAGACCGGCAGCGAGTCCCGCTCCACCACGATGCATCGCACGCGGGCGAGAATGACAGCAATGCTATAGAGCCAGAACGCGATCGTCATGATGAGCATTGCCATCAACATAGTCGCCGCCATTTTCGACCCCGTCGACATGCTGACTGAGGCACCTTGATGCAAGGTGTTCCACCATTGTACCGAATAATAGATAATTGGCACATTGACGACTCCGACCAATGCGAAGACCGCGCTCGACCGGTCAGCACGGCGCAGATCGTCAATTGATGTTCGTAGAAGCATGACCCCTGCGTACTGAAACAATAGGATGAGTTCCGATGTCAGCCTGGCATCCCATACCCACCAGGCACCCCATGTCGGTTTCCCCCACATCGCTCCGGTCAGCAACGCCAGGAACGTAAACATGGCCCCGGTGGGCGCGATTGCCTGAGCCATCATGAAGGACAGGCGCGCGTTGAGTCCCATTCCGACGCCGGCCCAGATAGCCATGACCACATAGAGAAACATGGACATCCAGGCAGCTGGAACGTGAACAAAGATAATCCGGTACGATTCCCCCTGCTGAAAATCGGTCGGCGCAACGAAAAATCCCATGTACAGGCCGACACCCATCAAAGCTACCGCCATAACAGAAAACCAGGGGATGAGTCGCCCCGCCAGGGGATAAAAGGCCGTCGGAGCCGAATATTTTGACCAGTTCACAGTCATGAGGTTCTTCTATTCTAACGCAATACGTAACGCCGCTGCCGTAGCCCATGGTGCTAAGAACAGAGACAGCACGAGACAAGCCCCGAGTAGCGACAGATTTGCTTCGCCACCGACTCCAGCCATACTACCGGTGACGGCGCCGGCCCCAAAGATCAACACTGGAACATAGAGTGGAAGCACCAGGAGGGCAACCAGTAGACCACTCCCCCGAACGCCAAGGACTAACGCGGCGCCGATCGCACCAATCATACTCAACGTCGGCGTCCCAAGCAAGAGCGACAACACCAGCACGCCCAGCGCGTCGCCGCTTAAGCCGAACTGAAGACCGAGCAACGGGGAGAGGAGCACCACAGGCAATCCGGAGATTAGCCAATGGGCGACCACCTTTCCCGCCACCAGCACGGCAAGTGGCTGGGGAACCAAGACCATCTGTTCGAGGGCCCCATCCACATAATCCGCCGTAAACACACGTGAAAGTGACAATAAACAGGCCAACAGGGCCGCGACCCACAGCACGCCTGGGCCGATCGTTCTCAACACCGCCGGTTCCGGACCGACGCCCAGGGGAAAGAGGCTGGCCACAATGACGAGAAAGAACACCGACATCGCCGCATCTGAACGACGCCGCATCGCAAGCAAGAGATCTCGCTTGACGATACCACTGACGGCCTCCCACATACTGGAGCGGTTCATCCAGCCAGCCTCAGGTGTTGCAGCCGCTCTGCGGGAAGCGCGACCTCTTGGTGCGTGACCAAGACCGCCAGTCCTCCACGTTGTACATGCGCAAGCAGCCGCTGCGTCACCACACCCGTAGAGGCCGTGTCAAGAGACGTGAACGGTTCATCCAACAGCCACAGGGGACGCGTAGAGAGCCAGAGCCGCGCCAGGGTGACGCGGCGCTTCTGGCCTTGTGAGAGCACCTTGGACGGCAAATGATGAATGGGGCGCTTCAGCCCGATCGCCTCCAAGGCTTCCTTCGCTCCGTTGTTGGAACAAGGTTCCCCGGCCAGGGACGTGGCACTCATCAGATTTTCCAGGGGAGTCAGATCGTCCTTGATCCCGTTCAGGTGCCCAAGATACGTCAGTTGCCCCGCATAGAGTTCCTTGAGTTGATGGATATCCTGACCATCCCAGAGCACCGAACCTTCCTCCGGGGGCAACAAGCTGGAGAAAATCCTGAGCAGGCTGGTTTTTCCGCTGCCGTTCTCACCCACCACGGCCAACAGGGTTCCCGGCTCAACCTTTACATTGAGATCCGAAAACAGCCGACGCTCGCCTCGACGGCAACTGAGTCCAACAGCTTGCAACATAAGGGCTACTCAACAGCAAAGGGTCGAGAGTAAGGGAACAGCGCGTGGAAAAACAAGGGGCAGGAAGCCCTGCTTGCACTCAGAGCAATCATCCTATTAACCTGTGCCTGTACGGCTAGATTGAGAATCTGCCATAGTGAATACCATATGGCATCTATATCGTGAAGGAGAGCTGAATCATGAGCCAACTGGTCTGTATCGCATTTAAGGACTTGAGCACGGCCGATCGGGTGCTGAACGAACTTCGGGCCATGGAAACTGACTATGTCCTCGACCTGGAAGACGCGGTCATCGTCGTCCGCGATTTGGATGGGAAAGTCCATCTGAAGCAGTGCGTCGATGTGTTCGGCGGTGCGACCACACATGGTGTGTCGCTCGGCGTGTTGTGGGGAGGGCTGATGGGGTTGCTCTTTATGAACCCCTTGGCTGGCCTGATCGGCAGCCTCGCCGGTGGGGCAGGGGCCGGAGCCGTGACCACCGCAGCCAGTGGGTTTGGGTTATTGAGCGACTATGGGATTCCGGATAATTTCATCAAGGAATTGGGAAGTACGATCAAGCAAGGCACCTCCGCAATCTTTTTGTTGATTCGCAGCGTTGACGAAGACAAGGTGCTGGCCAGGATTTCACAACACGAAGGAACGATTCTCAAGACGTCACTCAGTAAGGAGCATGAGGAGAAGCTCCGGACTGCCCTCGCATACGAACACAAACAAAAGATAGCCAAAGCATAGCGTGCTTCGCAGAACGACGTTCGTCCTGAGCAAGTCGAAGGCGAACGTCGTTGGGCGAGACCTTTCTGCACGCAACATGACATTCAGCCCTTCTGCTTTCCATCCAACAGGCAACTCACGTTCATATCTCCCATCACATTGATCGCCGTGCGACAGCGATCGAGGAACCAGTCCACCGTCAGTAAGACAGGAATGTACTGCACGGGTAGCCCAACGGCCGTAAAGACCATGGTCATGGTAACGAGGCCCGCTTCGGGAATGCCGGCGGCACCGACGGAGGCGATGATACTTGTCAGCACCACTATCAATTGCTGTTGGAAGCTGAGATCCATTCCAACCATTTGCGCAATAAAGAGGGCTGCCATCGCCTCATACAGCGCGGTGCCATCGTTGTTAAAATTCGCCCCAACCAGCGCCCCCATGCTCGCGGATTGCTCGCGTAATCCCACACGATCCTTGAGCACGGCATAAGTCACCGGCATCGTGGCCGTTGAGCTGGCGGTAGAGAACGCCATCACCAGTGCATCGCGGCCGCCGCGAATGAGAACCGCCGGGCGCACCCACGAACCGAATCGGATACGGAGGAGGTAATACCCCGCCTGAATCGCGAGTGCGAGCAGAACGCTGAGTACGAAGACTCCAAGCGCCTTGAACGGAGCGAAGCCTTCCGTCCCCACGATACTCGCGACAATGCCTAAGACCGCCAGCGGCACGACCGCGATGATCCAATGTAGGATCTTGATCAGCGACTCCAGAAAAAGTTCGACAAGATGTCCGACCGTTCCAAGCGGCCGCTCGCGCTCCTTGCGGAGAGCCATCCCAAACGCCACGGCGATGAAGATGACTCCGATCACCTTTCCATCGTCACCGAGTGGCCCCAGCAGACTCTTGGGCACATTCTCAAGAAAGAGAGCGAGCGGATTGGCGGATTTTGCCGTTTCGTCGTGCGAAGCTGGTGGCATCAGTCCCGCCCCTTGTCCTGGCTGAATCACGTTTGCGACGGTTAGACCAACCGTGATCGCAACCAACGTATTCAGCAACAGTAGCCGTGGCAACCGCGCCGCAAGTGGCCCACCGAGCTGCGTCGTCATGAACGTGTGGACGATCGCCGCAAGGATCAGCGCCGGCGCAAGCGCACCGAGCAGTCGCAACACCAACTTCCCTGGTACCGCGAGGACAGCCGCATCGTTTCCCAGCGCCAGCCCCACCACGAGGCCGAGCATCAGTGCAATCACGATCCGCGCATAGAGCGGGACACTCTGCCATCGCGCAATCAGGCCTGTGTTCGGCGTAGCAGTCGTTGCGTTATCTGAGGCCTTGTCGTCCACCAGCTGAGACTCCTATTTGCCCTACTCACTGTTCTCCAGTGGGAAGTGATTGCCGAATGTACCACGAAGAAGACTCTTGCTGGGTCAGATGATGGGTGTGAGGGGAAAGGAAAAGATGGGGTCACCTCAAACTGACCCTGCTTCCGTTTCTCCCTAAATTGTCTTGAGCCCTACCGCAAGATCGCTTACCCTACACAAGGTCCAAGCCTGATTGATATCAGGCCCATCGTAGTCATACACAAAAGAAAGGACAGCTCATGCGCGTGATCGTTTCCTGTTTGGCAACCCTACTCTGCCTTGGAACCGCTGGGGCGTTCGCAGCAGCCCCAGAGCCCACGACCGAGGAACAAAAAACACTCTATGCGTTAGGATTGGCCATCAACCAATCGCTCAGCAATTTCACCTTGAGCGAAGCTGAATTTGAAATCGTGAAGTCCGGCCTCATCGATGGGTTCACAAAACGGTCCCCCAAGGTAGACCTCAAAGCGTATGGCATGAAGATTTCAGAGTTGCAACTGGCCCGCGCTACGGTCATAGCAGAAGCGGAAAAGAAAGCGGGAGCCGTGTTCCTTGCGAAAGCCGCGGCAGAACCCGGCGCCAAGAAAACCGAGTCCGGCGCGATTCTCAAGACCATCAAGGAAGGGACCGGCGCCACGCCGAAAATCACCGATATGGTCAAGGTGCACTATCAAGGAACCTTGATCGATGGAACAGTGTTCGATAGTACCACCAACCAGAGCGAGCCGGTCATGTTGAGAGTGAATGAAATGAGCAAGTGTTGGGTGGAAGGGATCCAGCACATAAAAGTCGGCAGCAAGAGCAGGTTGGTCTGCCCGTCGAGTCTCGGCTATCGCGACAAGGGCTTGCCCCCGCTTATCAAGCCCGGTGCCACGTTAGTATTCGAGATCGAACTTTTCGAAATCATTGCTCCCAAGTAGCTGCACGCAACAAGTCCGCACGAGGGTCACCATGGGGTCACCCATTAGCTAGCTAATGGGTGACCCCACGCTACTAGCTCCGACCTCTGCCTCTGGTTGCTCGGTTGAGTGCACGCCACATTTGTTTTTGACGGCAGCGGGCTCTCAGCGTAGCCTCCCGCCGGGCTTTCATCGGAAGGAGAATATAACAGTGGAGGACTGGCGCTATCGCCTCATTGCGGGTATCGGTTTCGTCACGATCGCATGGCTGGCCTGGGTGACAGGGAAACGCAAACGGCCGAACTGGAGGACCATTGGGGGCAGCGCGGCGTTGGCCTGGGGACTCGGCATCGTGTCCTTTTGGTTTCCGGGCTCCCGCTGGCTCTGGAGCATAATCAACGATCTGGTGGTCGCCGTGCTCACCGCCTCGCAGAAAGGCACGCTGTTTCTTCTTGGGCCCCTCGCACTTGGTCCCGGCCAGACGTTGCCGGATGGGACAGTTTCGATCGGGTTTGTCTTGGCGGCGCAAGCGCTGCCGGCAGTCGTGTTCTTTGCCGCCTTGATGGCGGGTCTCTACTATGTGGGCGCCATGCAAGCGATCGTGGGATTGTTTGCCAAGCTCTTTTACCGGACCATGGGCTTATCGGGAGCCGAGTCGCTCTCCGGCGCCGCGAATATCTTCGTCGGGATTGAGGCGGGCTTGATTGTCCGTCCCTACCTCGCAGCCATGACGCAGTCGGAACTGCTCTTGGTGCTGACGTGCATGATGGCAACCGTGGCGAGCACCGTCATGGGCATCTACGTATCGGCGCTGCAACATACAGTGCCTCAGATCGCCGGGCATTTGATTTCCGCATCAATCATTTCGATTCCTTGTGCGGTGCTCATCAGTAAACTTGCATTTCCCGAAGATGGACGGCCCGTCACGCTGGGCGGCGTGCCCTCTGAACCCACCAGCGACACCTCCTCGACTGCATCCGATGGTGAAACGAATCCACCACCCTCCAACCTGATTGTCGCGTTGATCGATGGCGCAGGACAGGGAATGAAAATGGCTGTCGGCATTGCCGCGTTACTGATCGTGTTTCTTGGATTGGAAGCGTTGGTCGATTTGTCGCTGACACAGCTTCCGACGATCGGTGGAGCGCCGCTCTCTGCCACACGGATCCTCGCCTGGCTGACCTGGCCGTTCGCCGTTCTCCTCGGTCTCCGGCCTGAGGAATGGCAGATCGGCGCAGACTTGCTGGGGTCGAGGTTTATCGAGACGGAAGTCGCGGCCTATTTCAAGTTGGCCGCGGTGCAAGCCGGGTCTCCGCCGCCGCTCTCGCCACGATCCCTCACAACCTTGACCTATGCTCTTTGCGGATTCGTGCATGTGGCGAGCATGGGGATCTTTGTCGGCGGTATCTCCGCATTGGTGCCGCATCGGGCAAAGGATATCTCGCTCCTGGGACTGCGGGCTCTGTGGACCGCCTATTTGACGACGTTGCTGACCGGCTGTATTGCCGGAGTCCTTGCATCTTCCTAGCAGTGTGTTCACAAACACATTCACGGTGTTGAAAACGCACAGTGTTCGAGATCTCCAGCGGAAGCAGAGTGGCCCGCAGGCTGTCCAGAAAGTCCGTCCAGCAAGGCCGCAGCGAACGAAGAGGCGAATCGTACTCTCTGCCGTATGTTGAGCCTCTGAGTGATGCGAGAACGCCGCTGGCGGGCTTTGTCAACAGGCTGTTAGAAGGTTACACCCACCGATCCTTTCCTCGATACCAACGGAACACCACAACCGGTATCCGACCCCATACCTCTTCCTGTCAGAGATCTCTCGGGGCAGGCACCCGTGAGTGCAGAGCATGATGCTTCAATTGAACAACGAGGTAGAACACAATGACCAGATTCAGTAGCAACACGCCAACTCGCAACATCGACAACCGGTCGATCACTTCATAGAGTTCAAACGGAAGCAGCAGGCTCGTCGAGAGCACCGTGAGATACGCGGCCCAGGAGCGCTCCAGCCACAGCCCCACACCTTCCAGCAACAACAGCCCCGCGTAGCCCAAACTGACGAGCCCCGCTACCAGCACTGTATGCGGTTGCAAGGCATCCACTTTCAGCACCAACGCATGGATGATGCGAGAGTCGGCATTCAGATGGAGTGTTTCGATCAGCAGAGAGAACAGCGTCGCGACCTCCGCATGCACGAGCTTGAGCAGCCCCAACCCAACAAGCAGTAATAACAGGCCTTTGACGACCTTGAAGAGGGCAATCAGGGCGAGGCCGGTCTGATGAGGACGCGTTGTCATGGAGTTAAATGATTATCACACGGACTAAGAAAGAAGACGCGGCCCCCACTGAGGACTTCTCTCTCTTGCCATCATCTCGACACCTGCCGCTCACCGATCCCATGGCGCAACGCTTCAACATCCAGCTCGTGCTCCAGATGATGCAGGACATCGTCGCTGATCGTGCCGTCATTGCGCAGGCCGATCAACGCCATTCGCTCCGCCGTTAAGGTCTCGTGGCGCAATCGCTGAAAGGCCTCGGTGGACTCACGCGCGGCATCTCCGTCCACGGTCGCGGACCCGGCAACGTGTTCCACCAAACGGCCATACTGACCGCGTAGCCGTTCAACATGTTGCCCCTTCAGCCAATCCTCCCCCTCCAATTGATCCAAGCGTGTCAGTGCAGCCGTCGCCGCATGCTCGCGCGCCAACCGCACTTCATCTTCGAGCCCACGGCCTTCCTCAATACGCAAGAAGCGAATCAATGGAGGCAGCGACAGGCCTTGAACCACCAGCGTGGCCAGGATCACCACGAAGCTGATCACAATGATTTCGGCCCGGAACGGGAACGGCGCCCCGGTCGCTGTCGTCACCGGCAAGGCCAAGGCCGCGGCGAGCGTGACGATGCCCCGCATGCCGATCCATGAGATCAGAAAGATATTGACCCGCGGAGGCAGGGGATCGCGCGCCCGGAGGGCCGGACTCACCCACCGTGGCAACGCGGCCGCCAACGGCACCCAC
>Ga0209797_10001376_pt1 | contig 12150 bp, 11 predicted proteins | sample DOMMetBare3Fresh_2_FD_187472 | JGI IMG/M metagenome (GOLD analysis project Ga0209797, IMG submission 187472) | Wetland sediment microbial communities from St. Louis River estuary, USA, under dissolved organic matter induced mercury methylation -... | ecosystem: Environmental > Aquatic >...
GGACAAGATTGTAGCCAACGGGTTTGCAAGATCCTTACCGGCGATGTCGGGCGCGCTGCCGTGGCTGGGTTCGTACAGGCCCTTGCCGGCCTTGTCCAGCGAGGCGCTGGGCAGCATGCCGATGCTGCCGGTGAGCATCGCCGCCTCGTCGGAGAGGATGTCGCCGAACATGTTGCCGGTGACCACCACGTCGAAGGCCTTGGGCGCCTTGACCAGCTGCATCGCGGCGTTGTCGACGTACATGTGCTCGAGCTGCACATCCGGATACTGCGCGTGGACCTCGGTGACGACGTCCTTCCAGAACTGGAAGGTCTCGAGCACGTTGGCCTTGTCGACCGAAGTGACCTTCCTGCCGCGCTTGCGCGCCGCCTGGAACGCCACATGCGCGATGCGCTCGACCTCGGGCCGGCTGTAGCGCATCGTGTCGAAGGCTTCCTCGGCACCGGGGAAGTGGCCGTCGACCGCGGTGCGGCGCCCGCGCGGCTGGCCGAAGTAGATGTCGCCGGTCAGCTCGCGGATGATCAGGATGTCCAGCCCGGCGACCAGTTCGGGCTTGAGCGAGGACGCGTGCGTGAGCTGCGGGTAGCAGATCGCCGGGCGGAAGTTGGCAAACAGCCCGAGTTGGCGGCGCAGGCCCAGGATGGCCTGCTCGGGACGCAGCGCACGCTCGAGCTTGTCGTACTTCCAGTCGCCGACGGCACCGAAGAGCACCGCGTCGGCCGCCTGGGCCAGCTTCAGCGTCGAGTCGGGCAGCGGGTGGCCAAGCGCCTCGTAGGCCGCCCCGCCGACCAGCGCGTGCTCCAGTTCGAACGTCAGGTCCAGTGCGCGGAGCACCTTCACGGCCTCGGCCATGATCTCGATGCCGATGCCGTCACCGGGCAGGATGGCGATCTTCATCACATGCGTCCCCGGGCCCGGTCTCACAACACGCGCTGGGCCAGCCACGGCATCCTGGCCAGCCGTTCGGCCTCGAAGGCCTTGATCTTCGCGGCGTGGCGCAGCGTCAGGCCGATGTCGTCGAAACCGTTGAGCAGGCAGTACTTGCGGAAAGGCTGCACGTCGAACGCAATCTCTCCGCCGTCGGGCTTGACCACCACCTGGCGCGGCAGGTCGATCGTCAGCCGATAACCGACGAATCCGTGGACCTCGTCGAACAGTCGCCCGACCACCTCCTCGGGCAGGACGATCGGCAGCACGCCATTCTTGAAGCAGTTGTTGAAGAAGATGTCGGCGAAGCTCGGCGCGATCAGGGCCCGGAAGCCGTACTGCTCCAGCGCCCAGGGCGCATGCTCGCGGCTCGAGCCGCAGCCGAAGTTCTTGCGCGCGACCAGGATCGACGCGCCGGCGTAGCGCGGCTGGTTGAGCACGAAGTCGGGGTTGGGCTTGCGCTTTGCCGGGTCCTGCCCCGGCTCGCCCTTGTCGAGGTAGCGCCAGGCGTCGAACAGGTTGGGCCCGAACCCGGAGCGCGCGATCGACTTCAGGAACTGCTTGGGGATGATCGCGTCGGTATCGACGTTGGCCCGGTCCATCGGCGCGACCAGTCCCTTGTGCACGGTGAAGGCTTGCATGGAATGCTCTCTTTCCGCTGACGACGCAGCGACCGTCGCCGTCAGGCGATCTTCCTGACATCGACGAAATGACCGTTCATCGCCGCCGCCGCCGCCATCGCCGGGCTGACGAGGTGCGTGCGGCCACCGGCACCCTGGCGGCCCTCGAAGTTGCGGTTGCTGGTCGAGGCGCAACGCTCGCCGGGCTCGAGCCGGTCGGCATTCATCGCCAGGCACATGCTGCAGCCCGGTTCGCGCCACTCGAAGCCGGCGGCCTTGAAGACCTCGTGCAGCCCTTCGGCCTCGGCCTGCGCCTTGACCAGGCCGGAACCGGGCACGACCATCGCCAGCCTGACATTGCCCGCCACCCGGCCGCCGATGCGGCGCACGACCGCGGCGGCTTCGCGCATGTCCTCGATGCGGCTGTTGGTGCACGAGCCGATGAACACCTTGTCGATGCGGATGTCGTCGATGGCCTTGTTGGGCGCCAGGCCCATGTAGTCCAGCGCACGCTCGATCGCGCCCCGTTTGGCCTCGTCCTTCTCCTTGTCCGGGTCGGGCACGCGCTCGTCGATCGCCAGCACCATCTCGGGGCTGGTGCCCCAGGTCACCTGGGGCTTGAGCTGCGTGGCGTCGATTTCGACCGCCGCGTCGAACACCGCACCGGTGTCGGACTGCAGCGTGCGCCAGTGGCGTGAGGCCTGCTCGAACTCCAGCCCCGAGGGGGCGAAGGGCCGGCCCTTGACGTAGTTGATCGTCGTCTCGTCCACCGCCACCAGGCCTGCGCGGGCACCAGCCTCGATGGCCATGTTGCACACCGTCATCCGACCTTCCATTGAAAGTGAGCGTATTGCCGAGCCGGCGAATTCGATCGTGTAGCCGGTGCCGCCGGCGGTGCCGATGCGGCCGATCACGGCCAGCGCGATGTCCTTCGCGCTGCAGCCACGGGGCAGCCGCCCCTCGATGCGCACCTGCATGTTCCTGGCTTTCTTGGCCAGCAGCGTCTGCGTGGCCAGCACATGCTCGACCTCGCTGGTGCCGATGCCGTGGGCCAGCGCGCCGAAGGCACCGTGGGTGCTGGTGTGGCTGTCACCGCAGACCACCGTCATCCCCGGCAGCGTGGCGCCCTGCTCGGGACCGATGACATGCACGATGCCTTGGCGCTTGTCGAGGAACGGGAAGTACGCCGCTGCGCCGAAAGCGCGGATGTTGGCGTCGAGCGTGGTGATCTGCTGCTTGCTGATCGGGTCGGTGATGCCGTCGTAGCCGCGGTCCCAGCCGGTGGTGGGCGTGTTGTGGTCGGCGGTGGCGACGATCGAACTCACCCGCCAGACCTTGCGGGCAGCCAGGCGCAGGCCCTCGAAGGCCTGCGGGCTGGTCACCTCGTGCACCAGGTGGCGATCGATGTAGAGCACGGCGGTGCCGTCCTCCTCGGTGTGGACGACATGTTCGTCCCAGAGCTTGTCGTAGAGCGTGCGCGCGGTCATCGCGGATCCTTCATGGCAGACGTGGATTGTCGCGCCGGCCGAGGCACCTCGCCGCCGCGGTCGTCGACAAGCCGCGCTTGCGCGGATCGTCAACTGTAACTTCGCGGTACATGCAGGCCCGCGGCGGCGTTCGTAGACTCGCCTGGCCGCGCATCGGTTCGCGCCGCCACGACCCATACCTCGGTCGGGTGTCCGCCGCGGGCATCGCGCCTATCGTCGAGACCCGCTGTCAGCACCGTTCACCTCACGCCCATGCCCAGACCCCTCTCGATCGCCGCTGTCTTCGCCCTCCTCGCCACGCTGGTCGGCGTGATGGCCGCAGCGGGTGCCGCCTCCGACCCCTCGGCGGCGGTCCAGCGTGCTGCCGTCCCGTCGGAGACGATCCCGATGCCTGTGCTGCGCATCGAGTTCAAAGCCGGCGCGGTGGTGTTGTCGGGACGCGTGCCCGACGAGGTCGAGCGCGATGCCATCGTCCGCCGCCTGCGCAGCCTGTACGGCGCGCACCAGGTGACCGATCGGCTCGAGACCGGCGGCGTGGCCAATCCCTCCTGGCTCAGCGCGAGCTTCATTCCCGACCTGCGCGGCATGGCGCAAGCCACCGCGGTGCTCGACGATGCGCGTCTGGTGATCGATGGCATCGCCAGGTCGGCCCAGGCACATGCTGCGGTGGTGGACTCGGTGGCCGGTTTCGGTGCCCGTGGCGTCAAGGTCGACCACCGCATCGAAATCCGGCCCTGAGGGCCCCCAGGCAGCCGCCTGGCGACGGCCGCCGTGCCAGGCAGGCAGCCCCGCCGCTCAGCCCGATTCGTCGCCCGAGCCCGGCCGCCCGACATCGGGCGCGCCGGCGATTTCGCGCACCACGGTGACCGGCAACTGGCAATGCGACAACACCGCCTGCGCGACGCTGCCCAGACCGGTGCCGCCCGGGTTGCCGATGCCGCGTGCGCCCATCACGACCGCTTGGCAGTCGTAGTTCTCCACCAACTCCAGCAGCATCGCGGCCGGCTGACCGCCGGCGACCTCGCTCTGCCAGGACACGCCGGCCGCATCGAACAAGGCTTCGGCCGGTGCCAGCAGATCGGCGCCGGCGTCGCTGCGGACGTGCTCGAGCACCTCGGCGTCGTGGGCGACGACGACTTCGTACAGGGTCGGCGGCTCCTGCACGTTGACCAGCACCACGTCGGCAGACAGGCCCTCGGCCACCAGCCGCAGCGCGTGCCGCACCGCGGCCAGCGCGGCAGCCGACCCATCCACAGGCAACAAGATCCTCATGGCGTGTTCTTTCTCCGGCAGTACGCTCTGCGCTGTGGCGGCAGCATACGCCGGCCATAGAGGCGTGCGGCTGTCGACGATCAACACCGCCCTGTGCCGCTGCAGCGCGAGTCCGTGGCCCTGCGCGCATCGCCGCCTCGCCGCCACCTACACTCGGCGCACCGCCCATCGACGCCGCGGACGATCCGATCCCGGCAGCTTGACCCAGTCACCCGTGGCGTTGGCACCGCCAAGCGGCGGCCCTGGGGCATTCTGGAGGCTCCGCATGCCGGGCTACCGAACGAAGCAGGGCAGCGTCGCCATTCCGGGTGTGGCCGATCTGCAGATCCGCTCGCTGCTCGACCGCGAGCAATTCGCCGACCCGCGCGGCGAGGCCTTGGCCCTGGGCATCTCGTCGGCGCTGTGGCCGCTGTTCGGGTTGTTGTGGCCTTCGGGACACCAGCTCGCGCTGCAGATGGCCGGGCGTTCGCTGTCCCCGGGCGAGCGCATCCTCGAGATCGGCTGCGGCCTGGCGCTGGCCAGCCTGGTGTGCCATCGGCGGGGGGCCGACGTCACAGCCAGCGATTGCCACCCGTTGGCCGAGGCCTTCCTCCTCGAGAACCTGCGCCTGAATGGTCTGCGGGCGCTGCGTTACCGTCACGGCCCCTGGTCAGGCGGTGCGCCGCCGGACGGCTACGCCGCGCGCCACCAGCTGTCGGGGCGATTCGATCTCATCATCGGCAGCGATGTGCTCTACGAACGCGACGAGCGCGGTGCGCTGGCCGACTTCATCGGGCGCCATGCCGAAGCGTCGGCCTGCGTGCTGATCGTCGACCCGGACCGCGGCAACCGCGCGGCGTTCAGCCGGCGCATGCGCGGCCATGGCTTCGGGCTCGTCGAGACGCGACTCGACCGTGCGGCAACCATCGGCGAGGCGGCCTACAAGGGCCGCTTGCTGAGCTTCGAGCGCGGCAGACAGCCATCGCTGTTACCATCGCGGCTGGACTGAAGGCGCTATTCCAGATCGGCAAGGGCCGCCGCGGGTTGGCCCGGCGCCCAGGCTCAGTCCGGTTTCTCCCGGCCGCTGCTGCGCAGCCGCGCGCCACATCCGACCCGGTCGCTCCCGCGGCCGGTCTGGCCGGTCCGTATCCGATACCGCTGCCGCTGGACGGGCATGCTGCCTGCCCGGTGATCCGGCTTGCTTCTGACCTTTTTGGAGATCGGCCCATGGCCAAGGAAGAACTGATCGAAATGAACGGCATGGTCACCGAGGTGCTGCCCGACTCGCGCTACCGCGTCACGCTGGACAACGGCCACATGCTGGTGGCCTACACCTCGGGCAAGATGCGCAAGCACCACATCCGCATCCTGGCCGGCGACGCGGTGTCGCTCGAGCTGTCGGCCTACGACCTGACCAAGGGCCGCATCACCTTCCGCCATCTCGAGCGCCGCGGGCCCACGCCGGGCGCAGCCCGCAGGACCCACTGAAGCGCTGCTTCAGCCCAGCGCGGCCACCACCTCGGGTGGCGCCTGCACCAGTTCGATCAACACACCTTCGCCACCGATCGGGAACTCGTCGTTGCCCTTGGGGTGGATGAAGCAGATGTCGTAACCCGCCGCGCCCTTGCGGATGCCGCCGGGCGCGAAGCGCACACCGTGGGCGCTCATCCACTGCATCGCCTGGGGCAGGTCGTCGACCCACAGCCCGACATGGTTGAGCGGCGTGGCGTGCACGGCCGGCTTCTTGTCGGGGTCGAGCGGCTGCATCAGGTCGACCTCGACCGCGGTCGGTCCGCTGCCCAGCGCGCAGATGTCCTCGTCGACGTTCTCCCGTTCGGAGACGAAGTTGCTCTTCACGCTCAGGCCGAAGATCTCGACCCACAGCGACTTCAGGCGCTGCTTGTCGGGGCCGCCGATGGCGATCTGCTGGATGCCGAGGATGCGAAACGGCTTGCTCATCGCACGCACCTTCAGGCGAACTTCAGGATCGGCTGGTCGACGGCCAGGCTCTCGCCCTTGCTCGCCAGCACCTCGCTGACCGTGCCGTCCTGAGACGCGGTGAGGATGTTCTCCATCTTCATCGCCTCGATCACCGCCAGCCGCTCGCCGGCCTGGACCACCTGCCCGGGCTTGACCACCACGTCGGCCAGCAGCCCCGGCATCGGTGAGAGCAGGAACTTGCTCAGGTCCGGCGGCGCCTTGTAGGGCATCAGCCGGTAGAGCTCGGCGGCGCGCGGCAGCAGCACCATCGTGTCCACCGCCAGACCGTTGTGGGCCACCCGGATCGCGAGCGGATTCTTCGCGCTGCCACGCTCGATCTGCGCGGTGAAGGGACGGCCGTTGCAGGTGCCGACGACCTGGATCTCGCCCAGCTTGGTCGGGCTCTGGATCGCGAAGTGGCGTTCACCCTTGGGCGTGCGCACACGCACGTCGGCCTTGCGGGAACCGGCGTCGAAGCCGATCACCTGCACGTCGTGATAGGCATGCCGCCCGTCGGCGCCCAGCACCACCACCACCAGCTCGGGCGCGTCCTTCACCGCGTGGCCCGGCAGCTGACCGGTGATGCCCGCCGCCCGCTCGCGCGCCAGGCGACGGACGTAGGCCGCCATCGCGACCAGGAACAGCGGGTCGTCGTGCGGCACGTCCTCGGCACGAAAACCGGTCGGGTAGTTCTCGGCGATGAAGCCGGTGTTGAAGTCGCCGGCGACGAACTTCGGGTGCGCCAGCAGCGCAGCCTGGAACGGGATGTTGCTCGACACACCACGGATCACGAAGCCGTTGAGCGCCTCGCGCATGCGCGCGATGGCATCGCCGCGGTCGACGCCGTGGACGATCAGCTTGGCGATCATCGAGTCGTAGTACATCGGGATCTCGCCGCCCTCGGTCACGCCGGTGTCCACCCGCACGCCGCCGCCCTCGGGCACCGGCAGCGCCGACTCCATGGTCTGCGTCGGCGGCTGATAACGTACCAGCCGACCGGTCGAAGGCAGGAAGCCGCGGAACGGGTCCTCGGCGTTGATGCGGCACTCCATCGCCCAGCCGCGGCGCTTGACGTCGGTCTGCGCGAAGCCGAGCTTCTCGCCGGCGGCGACGCGGATCATCTGCTCGACCAGGTCCAGGCCCGTGATGCACTCGGTGACCGGGTGTTCGACCTGCAGCCGCGTGTTCATCTCGAGGAAGTAGAAGCTCTGGTCCTTGCCGACCACGAACTCCACCGTGCCGGCGCTCTGGTACTTCACCGCCTTGGCCAGCTGCACGGCCTGCTCGCCCATCGCCTTGCGCGTGGCCTCGCTGATGAAGGGCGAGGGCGCCTCCTCGATCACCTTCTGGTGCCGGCGCTGGATCGAGCATTCGCGCTCGTTGAGGTAGACGCAGTTGCCGTGCGCATCGCCCAGCACCTGGATCTCGATGTGGCGCGGCTGCTCGACGAACTTCTCGATGAACACGCGGTCGTCGCCGAAGCTCGCACGCGCCTCATTGCGGCAGGCGGTGAAGCCCTCGAAGGCCTCCTTGTCGCCATAGGCCACGCGCAGGCCCTTGCCGCCGCCGCCGGCGCTGGCCTTGATCATCACCGGGTAGCCGATGTCGCGGGCGATCTCCACCGCCCGCTCCGCCGTCTCGATGGCATCGTTCCAGCCCGGGATGGTGTTGACCTTGGCGTCGAGCGCCAGCTTCTTCGAGGCGATCTTGTCGCCCATCGCGGCGATCGAGTAATGCTTCGGACCGATGAAGGTGATGCCCTCCAGCTCGACCTTGCGCGCGAACTCCTCGTTCTCCGACAGGAAGCCGTAGCCCGGGTGCACGCCTCCGGCACCGGTGGACTTGCAGGCCTCGATGATCTTGTCGGCGCGCAGGTAGGACTCGCGGCTGGGCGCCGCACCGATGAACACCGCCTCGTCGGCAAGCGCGACATGGCGCGCGTCGCGGTCGGCCTCGGAATACACGGCGACGGTCGCGATGCCCATCTTGCGCGCCGTCTTGATGACCCGGCAGGCGATTTCCCCGCGGTTGGCGATAAGAATCTTCTTAAACATGGCGGACCTCCGCGGGGAACTCGCCTGTGCGCGCTGCGCGCGCCATGCAATTCGGCTTCGCCGCAACGGCCTTGCGGCCGTTGTCGCCGCGGTTGGCGATCAGGATCTTCTTGAACATGGTGTCTCTCCTAGCGCCTGATCAAAGCGGAATGTTGCCGTGCTTGCGCCACGGGTTGTCGAGCTTCTTGTCCTTGAGCATCGCCAGCGAGCGGCAGACGCGCTTGCGGGTCTCGTGCGGCTGGATCACGTCGTCGATGAAGCCGCGCGCGCCGGCCACGAAGGGGTTGGCGAAGCGCTCCTTGTACTCGGCCTCCTTGGCGGCGAGCTTGCCCGGATCGCCCTTGTCGTCGCGGAAGATGATCTCCACCGCGCCCTTGGCGCCCATCACCGCGATCTCGGCATTGGGCCAGGCGAAGTTGACGTCACCGCGCAAGTGCTTCGAGGCCATCACGTCGTAGGCACCGCCGTAGGCCTTGCGCGTGATCACCGTGACCTTGGGCACCGTGCACTCGGCGTACGCGTAGAGCAGCTTGGCGCCGTGCTTGATGATGCCGCCGAACTCCTGGGAGGTACCGGGCATGAAGCCGGGCACGTCGACGAAGGTCACCACCGGAATGTTGAAGGCATCGCAGAAGCGCACGAAGCGCGCGGCCTTGATGCTGCTCTTGATGTCCAGGCAGCCGGCCAGCACCATCGGGTTGTTGGCGACGATGCCCACCGTCTGCCCCTCCATGCGCGCCATGCCGACGACGATGTTCCGGGCGTAGTCGGGCTGCAGCTCGAAGAAGTCGCCGTCGTCGACGACCTTGAGGATCAGCTCCTTGATGTCATAGGGCTTGTTCGGGTTGTCGGGCACCAGGGTGTCGAGCGAGCGATCGGTGCGCGAGGTCGGATCGCCGCTCGGGCGGGTCGGCGGTCTTTCCCGGTTGTTGAGCGGCAGGTAGTTGTAGAAGCGACGCAGCATCAGGATCGCCTCGACGTCGTTGCCAAAGGCGAGGTCGGCCACGCCGCTCTTGCCGGTATGGGTCACCGCGCCGCCGAGCTCCTCGGCGGTCACCTCCTCGTGGGTCACGGTCTTCACCACCTCGGGACCGGTGACGAACATGTACGACGAGTCCTTGACCATGAAGATGAAGTCGGTCATCGCCGGCGAGTAGACCGCGCCGCCGGCACAGGGGCCCATGATCAGGCTGATCTGCGGGATCACGCCCGAGGCCATCACGTTGCGCTGGAAGACGTCGGCATAGCCACCGAGCGACGCGACTCCTTCCTGGATGCGTGCGCCGCCGGAGTCGTTCAGGCCGATCACCGGCGCGCCGACCTTCATCGCCTGGTCCATGATCTTGCAGATCTTCTCCGCATGGGCCTCCGACAGCGCACCCCCGAAGACGGTGAAGTCCTGGCTGAAGACGAACACCAGCCGGCCGTTGATCATCCCGTAGCCGGTGACCACGCCGTCGCCCGGGATCTTGTTGTCGGCCATGCCGAAGTCGGCACAGCGGTGCTCGACGAACATGTCCCATTCCTCGAAGGTGCCCGCGTCGAGCAGCAGTTCGATGCGCTCGCGCGCGGTCAGCTTGCCCTTGGCGTGCTGCGAGTCGATGCGTTTCTGGCCTCCGCCCAGGCGGGCCTTGGCACGCATCGCTTCCAACTTCTGCTGAATGTCGAGCATGGGGGTGTCTCCTCGGGTGGAAATCAGTGGAACAGGTCGAGCAGGCGGCGCGCAGCGACCGACGCCGCGAGGCGGCCCGCGCGCACCTCGTCGGTGCAGCCCGGCAAGGCCGAGCGCACCGCGGGATGGGATTTGAAGCGCTGCTTCAGGCCGGCGTCGATGCGTTCCCACATCCAGGCCTGGTCCTGGTCATGGCGGCGCTGGACGAGCCTGCCGTTGGCCGTCTGCAGCTCCCGGAAGCGGGTCACGGCGGTCCAGAACCGGTCCAGGCCGCTGCCCTGGAGCGCGCTGAGCTGCAAGACCTGCGGTTGCCACGCCGTGCGGTCGTGGTGCAGGTGTTCGGGATGGCCGTGCATCCCGATCAGCCGCAACGACGACGTGATCTGCGCCCGCGCCCGGGTCGCCGCCGCCTCGTCGAGGTCGGCCTTGTTGATCACCACCAGGTCGGCGAGCTCCATCACGCCTTTCTTGATGGCCTGCAGGTCGTCGCCGGCGTTGGGCAGCTGCATCAGCACGAAGATGTCGGTCATGCCGGCCACCGCGATCTCGCTCTGGCCGACGCCGACGGTCTCGACGATCACGACGTCGTAGCCCGCCGCCTCGCACACCAGCATCGCCTCGCGCGTCTTCTCGGCCACTCCGCCGAGGGTGCCGCTGGAGGGACTGGGCCGGATGTAGGCCCGCTCGTCCATCGACAGCCGCTCCATGCGGGTCTTGTCGCCCAGGATCGACCCCCCCGAGACGCTCGACGACGGGTCCACCGCGAGCACCGCGACCCGATGGCCCTGCGCGGTCAGGTGCAGGCCGAGCACTTCGATGAAGGTGCTCTTGCCCACCCCGGGCACGCCACTGATGCCGAGCCGCAACGACCGGCCGGTCCGCGGCAGCAGCGCGTTGAGCATCTCGTCGGCCCGGGCGCGATGATCGGCGCGGGTCGATTCGAGCAAGGTGATGGCCTTGGCGATGGCGCGTCGCTGCGCCCCACCGGCCCGACCGGTCAGTGCCGCCCGCAGTTGCTCGTCGGAGGCCGGCAGCATGGCGCGCATCACCTCGCCTGCGCCGCCTTGATCTTCTCCAGGACGTCTTTCGCACTCACCGGAATCGGCGTTCCCGGCCCGTAGATGCCCTTGACGCCCGCCGCATAGAGGAAGTCGTAGTCCTGTGCCGGGACGACGCCGCCGACGAAGACGATGATGTCGTCGGCGCCCTGCGAGCGCAGTTCGGCAATGATCGCCGGCACCAGCGTCTTGTGGCCGGCGGCCAGCGTCGAGATGCCCACCGCGTGCACGTCGTTCTCGATCGCCTGCCGCGCGCATTCCTCGGGGGTCTGGAACAGCGGGCCGATGTCGACGTCGAAGCCGAGGTCGGCAAATGCCGTGGCCACCACCTTCGAGCCACGGTCATGGCCGTCCTGGCCGAGCTTGGCGATCATCACCCGGGGTCGTCGTCCGGCCAGTTCGGCGAACGCGGCGATCTCGGCCTGGAGCTTGTCCCAGCCCTCGGCGGAATCGTAGGCCGCTGCATACACGCCGGTCACCTTCTGGATGTCTGCACGGTGGCGACCGTACACCACTTCGAGCGCGTCGCTGACCTCGCCGACGGTGGCGCGCAGGCGCACCGCCTGGATCGCAAGGTCGAGCAGATTGCCCTGCCCCGACCGCGCGGCAGCGGTGAGCGCGTCCAGCGCCGAGCGCACCTTGGCGCCGTCGCGGGTGGCGCGGATCTTCTTCAGGCGCTCGATCTGGCCCTCGCGCACCTTGACGTTGTCGACTTCGCGGATGTCGACCGCCTCCTGGTTGGCCAGGCGGTACTTGTTGACGCCGACGATCACGTCCTTGCCCGAGTCGATGCGCGCCTGCTTCTCGGCCGCGCTGGCCTCGATCTTGAGCTTGGCCCAACCGGAATCGACCGCCCGGGTCATGCCGCCAAGGCCTTCCACTTCCTCGATGATGGCCCAGGCCTTGTCGGCCATCTCCTGCGTCAGGGATTCCATCAGGTAGCTGCCGGCCCAGGGGTCGACCACGTTCGTGATGTGCGTCTCCTCCTGGATGATCAACTGCGTGTTGCGCGCGATACGCGCCGAGAACTCGGTGGGCAGCGCGATCGCCTCGTCGAAGCTGTTGGTGTGCAGGCTCTGCGTGCCGCCGAACACCGCCGCC
>Ga0209797_10001378_pt1 | contig 12148 bp, 10 predicted proteins | sample DOMMetBare3Fresh_2_FD_187472 | JGI IMG/M metagenome (GOLD analysis project Ga0209797, IMG submission 187472) | Wetland sediment microbial communities from St. Louis River estuary, USA, under dissolved organic matter induced mercury methylation -... | ecosystem: Environmental > Aquatic >...
TTGGTAGCCGCCGTCAAGGTGAACATTCCGGGTCGGAAGCCTTGGGCCATAACCGGACTCATGCACTGCAAAAAACGTCGGCAATCCCCCTTCCGCGTGCTCCACAGCGTTGTCTGGCTTGAGGTTGCGTCTGCGGATGTGCCGCCGCCACCCCCGCCACCAGAAGCTGGATTGAATGTCGCTATTACCCGGCAAGCGCCGGCGCCGCGCCTCCGTCACCCTGGCCTGTCGCTTTGTGGCAGTGGGCGCAGTTTTCGGTGTAAACCGCCTCCCCCGCGGTCATGACCTTGGGAGCAACCTCCTGCGCGGCCACATCGGCCGCCGTGAAACCGAGGCTGATAGCCGTTGCAAGCAGTCCAAACAGTCCAAAAACCTGTGCAGTCGTTTTTCCGGCCGTCATGGGTCTGCCACTGAGAGACTGTCCGATGGGGCGACGGGCCCCACCGGACTTTGCGCGTTACGCGCCCACCATACCAGGCTCATCAAAACAGGCGACTATCAGGCGCGCTCGTTCACGGCGTTGGAGGCGGCAATGTAGCCATGAGTGCAGGCTTTGCCGAGGCCATGCATCAAGTGAGCTCCACTGGCTTCGCCACCGGCGTAGAGACCCGGGATGACCTGGCCTTTCATGTCGAGGACCTGGGCCTTGCCGTTGATCCTCAATCCCCCGCATGAATCGTGCCATTCGATAATGATCCGAGCGGCATAATAAGGGGGTGTTGCGATGGCGTGCATGGGGGCGTCCGGCCCACGCTCGAAGTCGGGGTCGGCACCCTTCGCGACGAAGGAGTTCCACCTGGCCACCGTCTCCTTCAGGTAGGTCAGGGCGACTTTTTGGTGTTCGTTGCCCGCCCGGATGGCCGCGGCCAATTCCTCGATCGTGTCGGCCTTGAAGAACAGACCGTTGTCTCCTGTGTAGGGCGGTTTGACATTCCATTGCGCACGGTCAACCGCCGCCTGATCGAAGATTGCCCAGATCGGACCGGGGAGAAAATGCGGTGGCTGCGAGCCTTCGTTGATGGCCAGGGCAGCGTCAATGGCAAAGTTGTCGTCATAGACCGCCTTGACCGCGTCGGGCCTGCAGTTGCGCCAATCTCCCTGAACGTACTCATTCCATTTCTTGATGGCGCCAGTTTGTGGATACTGGCTCGACCCAAGCTGTTGCGTAACCCTCATCTCGTTGAAGAATCGCTTTCCGACCTGGTTGACGGCGATCAGGTGCTGGAAGCCGGCGGCGCCGACGTTAACTCCACCCGCGCGACGGTAGGGGAAGTGAGCGGCCCCTGGAAGCTCGAGATTGGCTGCATCCATGGCGCCAAGCACCGTTATTATGCGACGGGAGGACTGGTTGTGGTAGCCCTGCTCCATCCCGTCGAGGCCCGCCCCGACATTCATCCCGGCAATGATGCCGCTGGCGTCGGCGGCGCGGCCCGGCCCGCCCAGCCAAGCCCAAGCCTTCGCTGTCAGAGACGGCTCCAGGCCCCCCGGGTGGAACATGGCGCGGAACTGCGGGTTGCCATTGTGTCCGCCGGTGCCGACGATGACCGCCTTGCGCGCCCTGATCGTGACGGTCAGCCGTTCGTCCTTGATCAGGCCCTTGGCCCACACGCCGCCGGTGAATTCGCCATAGCTGACGAATTGCTCACCAGTTTTCGGGTCGCTCCTCGGCGTGTAGCTCGCCCGGATACCGAGGACCCTGCCCGAGAGCTGGCTCTCACGGATGATCTCGTCCATGTGGCGGTTGAGCATGAACTGGACGCCCTTCTCCTTGGCGCTTAATTCCAATGGTCTGGCGATCGCCGCGCCCCTCCCCAGGACGCCTCGCCCGCCACGGGCTCTCTGGTCGTCCATTACAACCGGTGAGAGGCGACTTGCGTGCCCGAGGACCTTTCCGTCGGCGTCCCGTCCCGCATCTTCCTGGGTTACTGTTCCCGCTTTCACGTCGGTGACAGCCCCCAGTTTGAACATCGCGGTCGCCCTTCTCGCGCGGGACAGGCCTCCTTCATTGTGTGTGCCGGAAATTCGCGTGAATTTGACGTAGTTGTCCAGGAGGAACTGTCTAACCGGGGCAACGTTGTCGGCCCAGGCACGCAGGACTTCCCGGTTGTTGTACCGGTATGCGGCTCTGGCACCGGTGTTCACCACAGTCCAGTCGGTCTGGTCGCGAAATAGAAGATCGGGATCGTCCCGCATTGCCTCCGGCGGTTCCACCGGGGCGATTGTGATTAATCCTTCCGGGTCCTTTTTTCCTGCGAGATCGCGCAACTGAATTGCGTCACCGGCGCCCAGGGAGACGTTCCCATTGCTGTGGATCATTGTGCCGCCGATGTCGAAGTTCTGTTCAACGACGATCACCGACGCGCCGAGGTCGCGGGCGCGGATGGCGGCGGGAAGCCCCATGGCTCCTGCCCCGAGGACGACGACATCCGCTTCGTAGTCCCAAGTAATGGCTTGGGCTTGCGTGGGGCCGGTCGACGCGGTGCCAAACGCTGCTGCGCCACCGCCGATTGCGGCACTGCCCTTGATAAAATTGCGACGATTGAGCTTCTTTTTGTCGAGTGTCGATACTGAATCGCCTACTTTATTCTTGGACATATTGATCCTCCATTCTTGGACATATTGACCGGGATTCCCCAGATGGTCTCCGAACTGACGTGAATTTTTGCGCTTTTTCGGACCTCCCGACAAGACAGTCGTGGGGTGCCGACAGCTACCCGCACCTCGGACGACCCGAACGGCGGTCGAGCGGCAAATCTGGCCGTTTTCGCTGGCATTTCGACGCACTCCTCCCGTCGGTTGCTCTTGAGCGCATGACCGTCGAGCGCCTCATGCTGTCGCAGGCGGAGGCTGCGGCCGCAGCTCTGCGATCAGCCGCAGCGATTCTTGGACAATATTGGTACTGTGCTCAAGAGCGAGGGTCGGCCAGTCACCACTTGCGAGCAAATCGGCAAATTCAATTTCCCGGTGTTGCTGTTGAACGGACAGCGAAGTCCAAAAAGATATGGCGAGATGTTTGCGGCCATGAGGCGATGTAAGGACATCGCAGCCCCTGTTGTAATCCCGAATGCTGGGCATCCGATGCATCGTGACAATCCCGCCGCCTTCAATTCAGCGGTCTCGGATTTCCTCGCACGCAACTAAATGTACAAATCTCCCCGCGTCGGAGCCGCAGTGGTTTGCGACCCCTCTGGTCTCGCCGCCAGACCAGCGTGCGGGGGAGACGCTCGCGCAATGCTCAACCGATCCGGTGAGGACGTCATGTCCGGATCGGGTCAATCGCTACAGGTTCAGTGAGCGCCAATAACCGCTCGGTGTCCGCTGCGCATCCGATAGCGACGGCCCGTCGTCGAAAATGCGATCCGTCGCCTTGGGCCACTTACGCCGCTCGATCTTGCCCGAGGCCTCGGGCCGAGGCTGTGGGTTGGCGCACTCTTATTGGAAGGCGATTATTGGAAAGCGATCAAGTCGGTGCGGCTCAGCGTCACGGATTTCGCCTTCAAAGGCTCGTTCGCCAGGTTGGCATTGCCTGAATTCAATACATTGTAAAAGCCGATGGCGGTCTCGTAGTCGGTGCTGGCCGTCGTCGTATCCACCGGGATGACAACGGTGTAATCGCGCACCATCGCTCCGACCGATGAGTAGGTCACCGAGCCGCTGACCTTCCAGCCGACCATGATGATCGTCGTGACGCCCTTCGCCTTCAGCAGCTTGTCGAGATCAGTGTTGTAGAATCTGTCCTGGGCCGTGTTCACGATCTTGATGTCGCCCTCAGCCGGCGCGACCTGCGGCAGCCAATGGGCCATGTTCCGTGCGCGGGTGCCATATGCCACGACGAGGCCGGCCTTGCGGATTCGCTCCAGGAACGGAATCATGGCCGGCAGCATTTGGCTCTTGCATTTCGGCTGAGTGGCGCAGATCTCCTCGACGTAATCGAGCACCAGCAAAGCGGTAGTCTTGGGGTTCAGGGTAATGCGGGCCGGATCTGGCATGGCTGGCATTTGGAGCGTCTGCATTGGCCTGCCGCTCGATTGAGCTTGAGCCACTCCACCACAGAGCGCGAGCATGAAACCGCTTGTCAGGACGACGGTAAGAAATTGCGTCATGTTGGAATCTCCTTAAGGGGCTGATGGCTCGGATCCGTCTTTCGCAAGACTTTGCAGCCCGCCCTCATGCGAGCCTTCGGAATTAAGGCCTGTATAAACCACACTAAAGCGGTTCCCGACAGAATGGAATCGGTCTGTTCTCTGTTTCACGTTCAGCAAGCAAGACGTGGATGAGCGCGAGCGCTTGCCGGGGTCCGGGGTACTGGCTTGTACACTGGGTAATATGCCGCCGCCTCATCACGAACGCCCGCGGATGGTCCGAGTCGGGTCAATTTCTTCCGTCACGCCGCGCTGCTGGTGACGGACGGTCTACCTCCGACAGCGGAAAGACTCGCCAGCTCGGTATGGTTCGGCAGCTTGCCCGCCAGATAGCTTCCGTGGCGGCCGGGTGTCGGCGACGGGGAAGATAGGCCAGGAACGGACATTGCCGGGTTACGAACCGACACTAATAAGTCTTAATGTAAGGCCTGCGGCCAAAAAGCGAAAAGTTTACCTGCAATGAGACCGTGTCGCATCGCGTCTTGCAGCTCGTTCAACCCGCCTGCGATCTTGCGTGTCGCATCCAGATCGCGCTCTTCAGCGCGCTTGCCGTCCAGAGATTGGGAATAATGGTCGAGGGCGCCTCGTACGACGTCCATATAGGAGGACAGCACACCGTCATCCTGCGGTAGGCCGACGAACGATGCTGCCTGCCGGTCGGTCGGTATGCGTGCGAAACCGTCGCTCGCCGGGGCACTGCCCGTGCCGCCAGAGCTCGCATGAAACACCGGAAGTCCAGCGAAGCGCGTGGACATGACATGGCGGACTGTCATCCGCTCCGTCTCACTCGCGCCGAACGTATTGCCGTCGTGCACCACTGGTCCGTACTCGATCAGATAAGCGGCAAGACCACCGACATTGGTCAAGACACCATCCAGGTCTGGCTTGTCGGTCTCGAACTCGATCTCGCGGCCGACGAATGCGGACAGGCCATTCGTGACTGCACCGAACGCTCCATCGGACCGGAATGGAACGATGTCGATCCACAGCATGAACGGATGCCCGGGCTCGGGATAAGGCGCGAAGGTGCTCCGCGACAACGTCGACCACATCTCCGCCGAACGTGCAGTACGGCCGTCCCATGCCACCGCGCAGGCTCCCGGCGCGGCAGCGACGAGAGACCCAACGACAGCGGTTAGAATGCGAGCGGTGCGCAGCCGCGGCGAGCGCGTGCCGATCGAGGATATAATCACGTGCCCGCGATGACGAACGCCTGCGGCCACACGCCCGACGCCCGTATCCAGATCGGATTGTCCGAGTGCGGCAATACCGGCCCCGGTAGCGACAGCAGAGTGACGATCTCACCGCCGCAACGAATGAGCGGCGCTTGCATTGCCGTCTCCCCTTCCGTCGCATGAGGATTGAATACTTCGACGGGTAGGTCCGGATGACGGCTGCGGATTGCTGCCACAAGCGCCTGTTGATTGTGTTCGTACGGCCGCTCGAACATGGCGACAGCTATGGGCCGAATTGATCGCTGCTCGGTTGGCTGAGTGTCGTCCATGAGTGGGGCTCCCAGCAATCAACTGTTTTCAGGTGCCTGTATTGCCGCATCAAAAGGAGCGATGCAATGGCCACTTCCGCTCAGGGTCACAACGGGAAAGTCTCGCAACGAGCAAATGATTTTCGGGCACGGCCGAACTTGGCTTCAAAGGATCTGTCTACTCCTGCTGCAATCCGAACTCCTGCACGGTCTGCTGCACCTCGGCCAAGGTCTGGTCGATCACCTGCCGCAACTCCGTGGGCGTGGACGACGTCGGGATCGATCCGCCGCGCTCGGTCGCGGCTTGATACTCGGGCGCGGCCACGATGGTCGCGATGTGGCGGTTGAGCAGGTCGATGACCGGCTGCGGCGTGCCGGCGCCGGCGCAGATGCCGAGCCAGCCGAAGCGCACGAAATCGACGCCCTGCTCCCGTAGCGTCGCGATCTGCGGCGCGCTCTTGAGCCGCTCGGTCGAGGAGACGCCGAGGATCTTGGCCTGACTGCTCTCGGCCAGCGGCAGCAGCTGGATCATCGGCGCGACGTAGAATTGCACGCGGCCTGGGATCATGTCCTGCACGATCTGCGTGCCGGCACGGTAGGGCACGCGGTTCATGCTGATGCCGGCGAGGCGCTCAAGCTGACGGGCGAAGATTTCCTGCGCCGAGCCAGGGCCGAGCGTGCCGTAGCTGATCTCGCCGGGATGCGCCTTGGCATAGCTCACGAAGCTCGCGATATCCGTCGCCGGCACCGCGTTCGCAAGCCCGATCCCGTAGAAATACTTGGAAATGAGCGAGATCGGCGCGAGATCAGCAAGCTTGTATTGCGGATTCTTGTAGACCGCGATGTTGATCGATTCGAAATGCGTGCACAGAAGCAGCGTGTAGCCGTCGCGCGGCTGCGCCAGCGCCTCGCGGGTCGCCAGCATGCCGGCGGCCGCTGGCTTGTTCTCCACCACCACCCGCTGCCCGATGAGCTCCCCGAGCTTGTCAGCGATGTGGCGCGCCGGAATGTCGGTCGGGCCGCCGGCCGCAAAGCCGACGATCAGCCGTACCGGTCTGTTTGGGTAGCCGGCCTGACTGTGCGCGGCATGGGGCGCGCAGCACGCGAGCGCGACCAGCATGGAGAAGACGCGCGCATATGCCATCGTGACCTCCGAGCTTGCTGACTTCGAGCCGCCTGACCGCTTCAAATCAACGAACACCGCTCATGTCCAGAGCACCTTGCTGGCCAGCCGCGCGCCCGCGACCAGGCTTCCGAACTTCGCCCAGACGATCTCGGGCTCGACCTCCGGCGGCACGTTCGGCGCGAGCGTCGAGGCAAAGCCGCAGTCGCTGCCCGCAATGACGCGCTCGCGCCCGACGATGCCGGCAAGCCGCACGATCCGCTCGGCGACGAGCTCGGGATGCTCGACGATGACCGACGCGTGGGTGATGCAGCCCGGCATCAGCACCTTGTCGTCAGGCAGCTTCACGTGCTCCCACACGCGCCATTCGTGCTCATGGCGCGGATTGGCCATCTCGAACGAATAGTAGCAGGCCCGGATGGTGACGATCAGGTCGGCGAGATGCTTCATCTCCATGTCGCTCGTGCGCGGGCCCATGTTGATGCCGTAGCAGGTGTGGTGGCGCACGCGCTCGGGCGGGATGTTGCGCAGCGCATGGTTGAGCACCTCGATGCGGCGCCGCGCCCATTGCCGCGCGTCCTCAACCGACTCGGCGGGGCTCAGCATGTAATGCATGGCGAGCCGCGGATCGTCGATCTGCACCATGAAGCCCGCCGCCACGATCCCCTCGTACTCCTCGCGCATGGCCTCGGCGACCGCCAGCACATGCTCGTCGTCATTCTTGTAGTAGCGGTTCTCCATCGTGCCGGCGCAGCTCGACGGTGACACCGATGGCACGAACACGCCGACCGGCACGTCCCCGCCAAGCGCGGCCTTGAGGTTCGAAAGATCCTGCGCAAGCTGCTTGTGCCCGGTGTATGTGATCGGGCCGGTGCAGGCGAACCTCGCCTGGGCGGAGCCCGAGTGCGCGCCGCCTTTGTAGAAGGTCGGGAAGGCCATGTTCTCGCGCGTTTGCCGCTCGCCGGCCTTCGGCGTGATCTGTTCGAGCCCCGACAGCCGGTCGGCGATGTAGTGCTGGAAGCTCGTCTTCGACTGCTCGCCGTCGCTGACGATGTCGAGCCCGAGCGCGCGCTGCTGGCGCACGGTCTCCTTGACCGCTTCGGTCGTTTCGCGCTCGAGCGCGACGGCATCGAACGGCTTTCCGCTCATGCGCGCGAACAGCAAGGCCGACAAGGACGCCGGCCGCGGCAGGCTGCCCGCATGAGTGGTGAGGACGCGTCGCTCGCGCGCGGCAAGATTGACCATGACTGCATTTCCATCGGTCCGGAGATCGGGTCACGCCGCAGATCTGTGGCGCCTCGTGTGTTCCGGCCGAATTTGAGCGTGATGTCAAGTCGAGCGCGCGTTGGCCAACGCCCCAAGCGCTGCCTGACATGGGTTGCCTGACATGGGATCCCGGCGGTCCGGAAGGGCCCTGCCCCGCCGGGCGATGCGCCTGCCCCTAGGTGCGCAATCACACCGGGCTGCGGACGAGACGAACTAAGCTCTTGATTGAAAAGGCCGTGCGGACCGCTTAACCGCGCGTTAAGCTTACAGTTTTACCGTGGCTGGCTGCTGAATCCAGCCTGCCGATTTGTCTCATGGTCCACATCGATTTTAACAAGCTGAGGTTCCTCATCATCGACGACAACCCGCACATGCGCCGGATTCTGCGGACGCTCTTGCACGGGTTCGGCGCCCGCGATGTGATCGAGGCCGAAGACGGCGCCGGCGGGCTCGAAGCGTTTGGCCAGGGCACCCCCGACATCGTGTTCATCGACTGGGCCATGCCGATCTTCGACGGACTGGAGCTGATCCAGATGATCCGGCAGCCCGGCGGCAATTCGAATCCGTTCGTGCCGATCATCATGCTGACCGGCCACACCGAGCGCACGCGCGTGACAGCCGCGCGCGATGCCGGCATCACCGAATTCCTGGCCAAGCCGATCTCCGCCAAGGGGCTCTATCAACGCGTTTTCAGCATCGTCGCCCATCCCCGGCCGTTCATCAAAACGGCGACTTATTTCGGCCCCGACCGACGCCGAACCGTGAGCTCGACCTATTCGGGCCCGGAGCGCCGCAAGGGCGGCGACACCGACATGATCGGGCAGACGGCGTTGATCGAGAAGGCGAAAACCGTGGCCTAAGATGCCACCGGAGCACCCATGGCGCAGGACAGGAACGAGAGACCGACTGTCGCGAGCTACGCCGACCACGAGGTCATCGTGCCTCCGAACCGGCTGAAGAAGGCGGTGGCCATCGCCAAGCCCGTGGGCTTTGATCCGGTCGCCCGCGCCGAGGAAGCCCTTGGCAGTCTCGCAACCGAATTCGCGGATTGGATGAACCGGGAATGCGAGCAGCTTGACGGCGCGCGCCAGCAGGTGAAGCAGGCCGGCTTTGCGGCGGAAGCCCGCGACACCCTGTTCCGCGCCGCCCATGACATCAAGGGCGACGCGGCAACCTTCGGCTTCCCTCTGGTCGCGCCGTCGGCCGACAGCCTCTGCCGGCTCATCGAGCACACGCCCGACATGACGCGGATTCCCTTGGAGCTGGTCGACCAGCATGTCGACGCCATCCGCGCCATCGTCCGCGAGAGCGCGAGGCCCGACATCGCAGACGTCGCGCGGGCGCTGACCCGGCGGCTGCGCGACGTGACCGACGAATTCCTGCGGCATGAGAACCGCGACCGGCCGGAGGTGCTGAAGATCGTAATGGCTCCTTCGTTAGTGCCGCCGATTTGAAGTAGACGCGCCGTCGCCTCCATCGGGAGGCTAGCCGGACGTGAAGCCAATTGATGTTCTCTCAGGCAAGGTGGGCGTGCAATGAGCGAGACCTTCGTCGACGAGTGGCCAATGACCGCCGACAGCGCCGAGCGCACGGCGCTCTGCTTCGTGGTCGATCCGGACTTCGGATTTCTGCAGAATTTCTGCAAGCAGCTGCGCAGCGCCGGCGTCGACGCCGTGGAGTTGCTCAACAGCTCGCGGCTCGCCGAGAACGTCGATGATCACAATCCGGAGCTCGTCTTCATCGACGTCAATCCGACCAACCCCTATGACTGCGCGCGTGCCCTCATGTCGCTGAAGGAGCGCCGCTTCAGCGGCCGCGTGCAGCTCATCGGACGCTGCGAGACCGCATTCCTGGAAAGCTTCCGCAAGCTCGGCAGCGACTCCATGCTCCAGATGCTGCCCGCGCTGCAGAAGCCGATCAACTTCTCCCACGTTCGCAAGACCATTCTTGAGCAAAAGCTCAACAGCCGCCCGGTCCCCGCTCCCGGCCTGACGCTCAAGAGCGCGCTCGCGTCCGACTTCATCACCTTCTGGTACCAGCCCAAGGTCGATCTCTCCAAGCGGCGCGTCATCGGAGCCGAGGCGTTCGCGCGCATCGCGCATCCGCAGCATGGCATCATCGCGCCGGCGCATTTTCTGGCGAGCGCCGACGACGAGGACATTATCGAGCTTGCGCGGCGCGCGTTCGTCAGCGTCCTGAAATTCAGTGCCAAGCTCGACGAGCTCGGCGTCTTCCTGCAGCTTGCCACCAACGTCGATGTCGAGACGCTCGCGAAAATTCCGGTAGCCGAGCTGGTGGCGGCCAACCGCCCACGGAACGATCAATGGCCGGGCCTCGCCATTGAGATCCCGGAAACACAATTGCTCAACAAAGTCGTCGCCGTGCGCGAGCGATTCCAGGATCTGCGCAAGTGCAGCGTCTCGCTCGCGATCGACAATTTCGGGCGCGCCAATTCGTCGTTTGCGGCGCTGCGCTATCTGCCCTTCTCGGAAATCAAGATCGACCCGTCATTCGTGCAGAACAGCGCCGGCAACAAGGGCAATGCGCGCATCTGCAAGAGCATGATCCAGTTTGCCCAGAACTTCGAGCGCACCGCAACAGCGGTCGGCATCGAGACGGTGGAGGATGCCCAGGCGATCATGGGATTGGGCTGCAACATCGGCCAAGGCTTCATCTTCGGCAAGCCGATGACGGAGCAGCAGCTCGTCACCATGGTGATGACTGGGCGCGAGAAGTCCGAGTCCTTCGTGTCCACTTGACGAGAGCGGGCTGCCGCCCTCGCACCGCGCATGCGCGCCAAACGCGGCACGTCAACGAACGTTGGACCTGCCCAGACGGTCACGTCGCCTGGCATCCCCGCGCTTGCATTGTTTGGCTCGATCGCTCTATTGCACTATTGCAAATCATGACTTGCACTAAACATGCATAACTCGTGTAAGTTATTCATTTACCGGTTGTTTTGTAGAGTGATTTTCGCCGCAGTTGTTTTGCTCCGCTGGGGTCTCTTGCTCGCTGGGCAGCAACTCAATCGGCGAAAGGGGATTGGAGCAACAGCCTAGCTGCAGCCGCCAACACCCGGCGGCCGGGGAGCAACTGCCGAGGGATAGCGAATGAAACGGTCAAAGCCGATGAACCGCCTCCCGGGATGAACCTGGCGGCGGCTGGGGACGATTTCGGCCGCCGTTCAGAACACGTGCAAGACATGCGAGACATGAAATGCTCACTCCCACGAAACCCCAAGTAACCGTCAGCCAGGACGGCGCCAACAAGCCAATCGCCTACGTGCTCGACGACGAAGGTCCGGTGGGAACCCTGGTCGCGCGCATGCTGTCGTCGCTCGGCTATGTGCCACTCACCTTCACCGAGGCGCCGCAATGCCTGCAGCAGCTCAAAGAAGCGCCCGAATATTCCAAGCCTTCGCTGCTCGTGCTCGATCTCGCGCTTGGAAAACATGATGCGGTCGATGTGTTCGACCAGCTCAAGGCCTTGGGTTTCAAGGGCCGGCTGCTGTTGATGAGCGGGGTCGACGAGGCCACGCTCAACGATGTCCAGAAAATCTGCACCTCGCGCGGGCTGACCGCCTTCGCGCCGCTCAAGAAGCCGTTCCGGATCGATGCCCTCAAGGAGCGACTGAGCTCCAAGACGGTCGTGCCCGAAGTGGACGAAACCGCGCTCAAAGGCCCGGCCGTCTCGGTCGAGCGAGCGCTCGCGGGCGGCACGCTGGCGCTCTGGTACCAAAAGAAGGTCGACCTGAAATCCGGCTCACCGTGCGGTGCCGAGGCCCTGCTCTACGGACAGCATCCAACCTACGGCTATGTGCCATTGGCCGATTCCCTGCCGTCGCCCGAGAGCCCGGTCTATTCTCCGCTCGCCCGAACCGTCACCCGGCAGATCAAGGCGGACTGGAATCGTTGCTTCGCAAACGACAAGATACCGCTTCGGTTTTCCACCAGGCTGCCGCTCGCCGTCATCATGTCGCGCGGATTCGTGGCGCTCCTGCGCGAAACCTTGGCGGACCCGAGATTTCCAGGGCTAACGCTCGATGTGACCGATGCGCACCAGCTCAAGACCAGCTCGGGCTTCTGGGACGTCGCCGCCCAATTGAGGCTGCATCGCGTCATTCTGTCGATCACC